>ERZ761602.1421-NODE-1421-length-43500-cov-11.210657_pt1 | contig 43500 bp, 33 predicted proteins | sample MGYA00512165_ERZ761602 | MGnify/ENA primary metagenome ERZ761602 (study PRJEB28899, sample SAMN02445085) | bioreactor sludge metagenome | biome: EBPR sludge; isolation source: Thorneside wastewater treatment plant | place: Australia: Brisbane, Thorneside...
GCCAGCGCACCATCGGCGAATGCAGCGGACAGAGCGTGCATCGCCGCGCGCTCGATTGCGCGTTGCCGCAGCCGCGGGGGCAGCAGGGCAAGCACGGGTGCCAGGCGCGCCGGTGGCGGTAGCCAGCGCAGCCAGGACCTCGGAGTCGGGTAAAGATCGGTCGCCATGGGGCGCAGGATGAGCGTCGATTCGGGAAACTGTCTTGATCGGCGTCAGGTCCACGCGATCGCGGTTTTGCTGGGTGCTTCTGGTAGGTCCAGACTTGTCTGGACGCTTTGGCTCTTGCTGTTGGTAGGTCCAGACTTGTCTGGGTGCGAATCCGCGTGGCCGGCTCACCCCTTCGGCAACACCACGCTGACGCGCAGGCCGCCGAGTTGTGGTGAGCTGTCGAGAGTGATCCTACCGTCGTGCGTCGCCAGCACCTGAGCGACGATCGACAATCCGAGACCGCTGCCTTCCGCGCCGGTACCGAGTTCGCGGTGAAAGCGTTCGAATACGCGTTCGCGCGCCTCGGGTGGGATGCCCGGGCCGCTGTCTTCGATCACGAGGTGGACTTCGCTGCCCATCGTCCGCAGTTGCACGTGCACCCGGCCTGCGCCCGGGGTGTAGCGCAGCGCGTTGTCCAGCAGATTGCGCAGCATGCCATCCAGCGCAGCGCTGTCGCCCAGGACCACGGCAGCTTGGGCGTCGACGCTCAACTCGATGGCGCTCGCCCGCGCCAGCGCCAGGGCGTCGTCGATCAGACAACGCAGGATCCGTTCAAGGTCCACCGCGACCCGCGCCGGCGGTGCGGCACCTGCCTCCACCCGGCTCAGCGTCAGCAACTGGGCGATCGCACGCTCCATGCGTTGCACGCCGGCGTCCAGCCGTTGCTGCGACTCTTCGCGCTCGGCATCGTCGACCGCGCTGCGCAGATTGTCGGCATGCACCTTCACCGCAGCCACCGGCGTGCGCAACTCGTGCGCTGCGTCGGCGGTGAAGCGCCGCTCGCGCGCAAGCGCGGCGTCGAGTCTTTGCAGCAATCCGTTGACCGCCTTGACCAGCCCCTGGATCTCCCTGGGTACCCGCCCGAGTTCGATCGGCGTCAATCGGTCCGGTTCGCGCGCCTCGATTTCGCTGGAAATCCTGATCAGGCCGCGACTGACCCAGGCGGTCGCCAGCCAGACCATCAGCGCCATCAGCGGCACTGCCAGGATCAGCGGCAGCAGCGTACCGAAAGCAATGTCTTCGGCCATCTCGGCACGGATGTCCGACAACTCGCCGGCCTGGTACCAGAGACCGGATGGCGCCCGCAGCGTGAAGCAGCGCCACAGCTCGTTGCCGATGGTGATGTTTGCGTAGCCCGGCGACAGCGGTGCGAGCGCTTGCGCGGGTCCACTCTCTGATCGCAGCAGCAGCCCGCCGCCGCTGTCGCGCGCCTGAAACGCCAGCTTGGTTTCGTAGGCGTGCCCGCCACTGGAAATCAGGTCGCGGCCGTGGCCGCGGTCGTCGCCGTGCCAGACATTGACGATCACCGGATCGCCGCCTGCGCGGTCACGCCGGTCGCCCAGCGATTCATCCACCAGGCTCATCAGCACGCGCGCCGAGTGCGCCAGCTTGGCGTCGAACAGTTCGTTGGCTTCCTGCATGCCGGCCCGGTAACTGAACGCGGCGGCCACCGCAATCACCAGCGACAAGGTACCCACCAGCGCCCCGACCAGCAGTCGCCGGACTGAGGTCACGGTGGAGCCTCGGGGGTGGCTTCGGCGACCGATTTGTCGAGAGCGTAACCGACGCCGCGCACGGTTCGGATCAACGCCGAAGGCAGCTTGCGACGCAAGTGATGAATGTGCACGTCCAGCGCGTTGCTGGCCACATCCTCGTCCCATCCAAACAGGCGCTGCTGCGCGGACTCGCGCGTGATCGTGCGGCCGGCGCTTTCCAGCAGCACGCGCAGCAGCGCGAACTCACGCCGCGGCAGGTCGACGTTGCGTCCTTGCCAACGCACCGCCAGAGCCGCTGGGTCGAGCTCCAGCGCGCCGCAACGGAGCAACGGCGCGGCGTGGCCCGCGCTGCGCCGGAGCAGCGCGCGTACCCGCGCCAACAGCTCGTGGGTATCGAATGGCTTGCCGAGGTAATCGTCGGCGCCGACATCCAGGCCGAGAGTCCGATCGGACGGGCGTTCTCGCGCGCTCAGTACCAGTATCGGCACCACTGCGCCGGCGCGCCGCGATGCGCGAATCACTTCGATGCCGTCCATCCGCGGCAGGCCGAGATCGAGCACCACCAGATCGACGTCGCCGTCGAGTATTGCCGTCAACGCGTTGGCGCCGTCGCGCAACCAGTCCACGGCATACGCCGCACGCCGCAGGGCGGTGCGGATGCCTTCTCCAAGGGATTCGTCGTCTTCGACCAGCAGGATGCGCATGTCAGAAGTCTGGGTCGCCGGTCAACGACTGGCAAGTTCCTCGCGCACCCGCTTGAGCAAAGCCTCTGCCTCGACACGACGACCGGCATCGGCGGTTTCGCGGCCCTCACGAGCAGGCGCGGCCAGTGCCTTGAGCGCAGCCGCTTCGGCGCCGGCATAGTCTTCCTGATCGCGCAGGAAATCGGCCTGGAAATAGTTGGCGTCGATGCCGTCGGGATTCAGCGCAAGACCCTTGGCCAGCATCTCGCGCGCCTTGTCGTCATCGCCGAAACCGACCGGCCAACCCGGCACCTGATAGTAGAGCGAGCCCAGGCTGGTGTAAGCCGAGCCGTCGAAAGCCTCGGGCTCGATCTCCAGCGCCTGTTCGAAATCCTTGCGCGCTCGCTTCACCAGACCGAGTGCGCCGAGCCCGCCCTTGTCGCCGGCCCAGCTCGACAGCACGATGCCTTCCCAGATCAGTGCGCCGACATCGCGTGGCGCTGCCGTGCGTACCGCTTCGGCCTGTTTGGCGAGTGCTTCGAAGGCGTCGCTGCGCTGCTCGGCGGGGATGGCGTACTTGACCTCGGCCCAGCGGTCGCGCACGGCGGCCACCTCGGGGATGAGTTCGGCGGCGAACACGGGCAGCGCCGCGAGCGTGGCGAGGATGGTCAAGAGCGCCGTTTCAACGCGAAACGATTTCATTCAGATTCTCCGGAGCAGGGGTGGATGTGGCGCGGGCATGACGCCGCACGATCGGCAGTTGGGTGCGCAGGGCGCGATCGATCAGCGCAGGGAACACGCCGTTCAGACGGGCGAAAAGTTTTTCTGGCCAACCGAGCTGGCGTCGGCGGTCGCCACGGAGGATTGCGTCCAGCAGTTGCGCCGCCACTTCTGCGGGATCGTCCTGGGCAGTCCGCAGCTCGGCGTTGAGCGCGTCCACCGCGGCAGTGTTGAAGGCGGTGCGGGTGGCGCGCGGCGACAGGTACTGGAAGCGCACCGGACCGCCGGCATGTTCGCGGCCCAGCGCCTCGATCAGTCCACGCAGGCCGAACTTGCTGGCGCTGTAGGCGGCAAATCCGGGAAAGGCGAGCGCGCCAAATGTCGAGCCAACGGCCACCACGGCTGCGTCGGGGTGAGCCTGCAGCGCGGGCAACATGGCGCGCACCAGCAGCATCGGCGCCAGCAGATTGGTCTGCACCAGGTTCGCCAGCAGCGCCTCGGACTGCTCCTCGAACAGGCCAAAAGCGCCCTGCGCATGGGCAATCACGAGCATGGAAGCGGCGCCGGTCCGGGCTGCGGCAACCACCGCCGCGCGACCCGCCGGGGTACACAGGTCGGCGCACAGCGGCAGCACCGAGCCGTTCCGGTGACGCCGCGCCAGCGCATCGAGTTTCGCCGGATCCCGGCCCACGGCGATCACCCTGCCACCTGCGTGCACCAACGCCGCGCAAAGCGCGGCACCGATGCCGCCACTGGCGCCAGTCACAACCACGGTGCGTCCGCGCAGCGTGATCATGCGGCTTCCCGCACGTCGTCGACCGCGGCTCCACGCAAGCTGCGGAACACGTCGGCATAGAGACGATAGAAGCGTCGCGCGGCGTGGACCACCGCTGCCTGGTCGTCGCGATCGTCGAGCTGGTTCATCAGGCGCTCGAGCACGCCGATATGCTCGATGTCGAGGTCGCCGTGCGAGCGCAAATAGCTGAAGGCGTTGCGCGGCAGGCCGAGGCTGGATTCGATGGTCTCCGCGGCGCGCGTGGCCAGCGCCACGCTGGTGCCTTCGAGCACCAGCACCATGCCGAAGAAGCCGACCGGATTGTGCCTGGCGATGGTGTCGTAGGCATAGGACACCATCAGTTCGGTGGCGTGGGCGGGCTCGCTGGCGGCGATCGCGATGCGATCCGCACCGCAGGCCTCGAGGTCGTCGAGGATCCACTCCTGATGCCCCATTTCTTCATCGATGTACTCGCCCACCGCGCTGCGCAGCCATTCCAGCCGTGCCGGCAGCCGCGCGCCGCAGGCCATCAGCAGTGGCACGGTGTGGCGCACGTGATGGTAGGCCTCGGTGAGAAAGGCGATGTAGTCGTCGCGCGAGATCCGCCCCGCCAGCGCCTCCTGGATGATCGGCACCGACAACAGTTGTCGCCGCTCGGCTTCGGTACGCTGTAAAAGTTGCTGATGAAAACTCATGCGCTGACCTCGCTGGATTGAAATTCGTAATGCCGCGCGATCGCATCGGCGTAGCGCTGCAGGATGGCGTCGCGACGCGGTCGCCCGTTGGCGGTGAGCAGGCCGTCGGCGGCGCTGAACGGCATTGGCGCCAGCACCACGGCAGCGACCCGCGCGTAATCGGGCAGACCGGCATTCACCTCGTCGAGCGCCGCACGCAGGGCGGCTTCGCTGGCGCCGGCGCGACGCGGCCAGACCACCGCCACGTTGTGCGCGCGTGCTTCGCCAAACACCACCGCCTGGGCGAACACCGGGTGCTGCAAGAGCTCGCTCTCCACCCATTCGGGCGAGACGTTGCGCCCGAAGGCAGTGATGAAGACGTTCTTCGAGCGGCCGCTGATGTGCACGTAGCCGTCGTCGTCGATGTGGCCAAGATCGCCGGTGGCTATCGGTCCGGGTGGCGGTCCGAGGTCTCCGAGGTAGCCGAGGCAACGCACGCCATCGACCTTCAGTTCACCACCGACGATGGTGATGGCGGCATGCGCCAGCGGCCGGCCGACACTGCCCGGACGATGCGCGCCGGGGCGGTTGAGGCAGACCACCGACGCGCATTCGGTGAGCCCGTAACCTTCGAACACCGGAAGACCGAGCGCCGCGGCGCGCGCCAGCAAACGCGGACCGACGCGACCGCCGCCGACGGCGAGAAAGCGCAGCGAGGCGGGCAGCTTGTAACCTTGCTCCGCGGCGCTGACCAGCGCCAGCAACAACTGCGGCAGCAAGATCGCGCTTTCGGGTTGGTAGCGATCGAGGCACGCGAGCAGGCGCGCCACGTCCAGCCCGCTGGCGCCGCTGTAGCCGATCTCGGCTAGCGGCGGCACCGCGATCTGCGCGTCGCTGAGCAGCGCCGCGTAGAGGCCCGAGACGTTTTCCAGCAGCGTGGACAGTGGCATCAGGCACAGGTGCCGGCGTGGCGCCAGCGGTCGCGCTGCGTCGACCAACGAACTGGCGACGCTGAGCAGACTGGCCGCATCCAGACACACGCCTTTCGATTGCCCGGTGGTGCCGGAGGTGTAGGTGATGCAGGCGGTGCCTGGCGGCAGCGCGGGACGGTCCGACTGCAGGCGCCAGGCGATCAGGTCGTCGCCGAGTGCAATTGGTTCCGCCGCGGAGGCGCCGATGGGCGCCGTTTCGTGTGCGCCGGTGATGACCGCTTCGGCGCCGCTCGACCGCAGCGCATGGGCAATCTGGCCGGCGCTGAAGAAGGTCGGCAGCGGCACATGCACGCCGCCCAATCGACGGATGGCGAGATCGAGCGCCAGCCACGGTGGGCCGTTGTCCAGGCGACTGGCGACGCGCTCAAGACCATGATCGTCGAGTGTCTGCGCGAGACGCTTGACCCGATCGCAGAGGGTACCGGCGCTGAGCGTGGTGTCGCCGGTCAGGATCAACGGCCGACTGCCGCGCAGACCTTCGGTGAGGGCGGAGAGATCGTTCATCGCGCACCTGAGGCGCAGGCCGCCATCGCCGACATCGAATGCGGGGTTGCGGACGGCACCCGGTTACTGCGGTGCAGGAATGCGTGGCCCGCCGCGATGTCGCCGAACAGCACCTGCGGCTGCGCGTCGTAGTAGCTGCCCCACTCCGATGGATCGCCCTGCAGGCGGTCGCTGCGTGCATCGGCCAGCACCACGGTGGCCAGTCGCAGGCGGTCGAAGGCGTTGCGCAACTGGCGCGTGGCGGCGAACAACACCCAGCGCACGCCGGCGCGGTGCAGCACGTCGGTGATCAGCACGATGACCTCGCGTGCATCCCCCGGGGAGCGCGAGGCGAAGCTGCCCACTTCGACCAGTTCGTGACGCTGCACCGGGCGGCCAAGACGCGAACGCAGACTCGATTCCGCCGGCAAGTCGAGGTACTGCTCGACGAACAGCGCACCTTCCTGCCCGCGTCGCAAGCCGACCGCGGCCTGCAGCGTGCCGTGTCGATCGCGGAAAGCCAGCAGCCGCGGCAGGAAGGCATTGAGCTTCGCGCCGTAGCGCTCGGCATAAACGCTGGCGATGAAGGACTCGACTTCGGCGCGCTCGGGATGCCCGGCGCCGATCAGCGAGGAGGTGTGGAAGCGCGTCGAGGCGCCCGTGGCAATGGCAGGAATCGTCATGGGCCGCATGCTCTGCGAGCCCGATTAAGCCTGTATTAGCCCGTTGTTAGTGGCCTGTTAGGCAAACATCAAGATTTCGTCTGGCCGGAGCTTCGATTGTTGTTGCTGCCGGGTGCGGTTCTTCAGGAGGTACATGCCGCGTGCCACTGGTGGGCGGTGCCTGCGCTCCTGAGGGTCCCCACGACGACCGAAAGGCAACCTCGGCCGTTGTGACAGGCCCCCCCTCGCCATCATCCGCGGGTTGTTGCCGCACAGGACGTCGCCAGCGCCACCGTGCGCGCCGCTTCGAGGGCTTCCGGACCGGGTTCGGCGCGGCGCGCATCGCTGGGAAAGTCGATGCGCGCGACGTAGTTGTCGCCACCCGGATCGCGCACATTGGTCAAACCCTGGAAGCGCATCAGGACGCGGCTCTGCGCATCGTAGCTGACGTCGATGCCGGAAACGACCAGACCGAGCAAGCCGCCCAGCGCCAGCCGGAATACGCGCACCGGGCGATCGCCGATGCGCTCCTCGCCGATCTGACGCACCTTGAAACCCAGATAGTCGAGCCGACTCGGCACCAGGAACTTGAAATGCAGGGTCTCGCCGGCGACCAGCTTGTCCCAGTTGTCGAGCACGAATCGGTCGAAGCCGGCGTCGCCGACAAGGTCGTTCGGCCGCTGCTCCAGCTTCTCGCGCTCGATGTCGGCGGCGCTGGATTTCTGCACGAAGATTTGCGGTGTGGCGCCGCTGGCGTCGAAACCTTCGCGATAGCCCAGGCGCGCGTCGGTCATGTCGAATTCCGGCAGCCACGGCGAATCGAACAGCGGCGCCACCCGCTTGCGGGCAAACGGCGTGCCGTCGGCGCAGCGGTACAACACCAGGCGCTCAGACACATCAGCGCCTTCAAGGGCCACGAAATGCGACTCGCGATAGAGCACGCGACCGTCGTCGGCGTCGACCGCGGTACCGTCGTAGCTCATCCAGGAGCGGGCGGTCTCGGCATGCGCCATGCCGGCACCGAGCGCACCCGCCGCCAGCATGACCCGCCCGATCCGTACTACATTGAACGCTTTCATCTGGCGCATCTCGAATGACTTAAGGCCTGCATTGTTTCGCAATGGACGTGAAGATCGCAAAGTCAGATCGGCAAGCTCAGGGTCCGCCATAGGTCACGACCGACGCCTGGAAATTGAAATAGAACCACCAGCCGCTTTCGCCCTGGTGCAGGTCGCGGTCGTTGCGGGTGGAGCAACTGCCGGCGCCGCCGGGCAGCAGACTGGACAAGGTGACGCTGCCGCCCGGCAGTGCCGGGTCGCTGATGATGATCGAGTTGGCGTCGCTTTCGCGCAGAAATCCACGCAGCAGGCCGTTGCTGAGCGAGGTGGCCGGTGTTGCGTTGAAACTGGCGGCAATCTGCGCGTCGATCAGCGTGATCGGCGTGCCGCCGTTGTCGAACACGAAAGTGCGCGGCACGCTGACGAAGCACGCAGCGCCGGGGCTCGCGATAGCCGGGCTGTACGCAGGCGCGCCGATCGTGCCCGGCAGCGGCGCCAGGCAGGTGCCGGTGGCGAAGCTGGCATAGGTGTAAACCGTGGGTGTCGCCGTCGCCGAGGGCGCGCAACCGCTGGTGGGCGCCGGCGCCAGGCAATCGGCAGCGCCGTTGTCCACACGGGCGATGCCGCCATCCTGGCGCAGCGGCCGGAACCACAGCAGGCTGCTGGCATCGAGGAAACCATCGGCTGGATTGCTGTCGCTGTTGTAGCTGTTCTGGATGCCTGCGTTGAACGACACCGTGGTGGTCGGGATCGGTGTGTCGGTGAAGTCGAAACAGACGGTCGGAAATGGCGCGATGGTGATCGGCAGGAACACGTGCGGATCGCGCAGATCGAGATCGGTGAAGCGCATCACCGTCGCCGGGCTGGCGAACTCGAAGCCGTCGACGCCGTGCCAATCGACGACGTTCTGCGCACAGGTCGGCGTTGCAATCATGGCCAGCAACAGCGAAGCAGCGGTTTTGCGCATCGGGGCGTTCGCCGATTCGGGTCCACCCATTGTAGCCGCCGGCAGCTTCGCTTCCGTGGGTCCAGCCTTGTCTTTGGTAGGTCCAGACTTGTCTGGACGCTTTTCAGGCAATCAGCGAGGAGCGTCCAGACCAGTCTGGACCCACTGGAGCTCAAGCAAGGCGACCAGACTTGTATGGACCCACGAAGGCCGCAACGGCCGACAGCAATCAGCAACTCACGAACCGCTGCCGCCAATGGTGCGGAACGCATGGCGTGGCCCGCGGCCGTCGAGCAGCGGCAACACGTTCTCGCCGGGAATCGGACGCGAGAACCAGAAACCCTGGATCTCGGTGACGCCAAGGTTGCCGAGGAAGCGCGCCTGCGCCTCGTTCTCTACGCCTTCGGCGACCACACTCAGCCTGAGCGTGCGCGCCATGCCGAGTATCGTCTCGATGATCACGCCGGAATCGGCGTCGCCGGGCAGGTCGGCGACGAAGGCCTTGTCGATCTTGAGGATGTCGATCGGCAGCTTGCGCAGATGCGCCAGCGAGGAGTATCCGGTGCCGAAGTCGTCGATTGCCACGCGCAGGCCGAGTCGATGCAGGTCCTCGAGCTGGGCGATGGCGTCGTCGGGGTCGTCCATCAACTGGCTCTCGGTGATTTCCAGTTCCAGCGCGTTGCCGTTGAGGCCCAGCTCGTTGAGCAGGATGGCGATGAACTGGTGCAGCGTGCCCTCCTGCAACTGCCGTTGCGAGACATTCACCGACACCGAAATGTCGGGGTGCCGCTGGCGCCATTCGCGCACCTGCGCCAGCGCCTCGCTGAGTACCCAGCGCCCGACCGGAACCACCAGGCCGGTTTCTTCGAGTACGCCGATGAATTCGTCCGGGCTGACCAGGCCGCGTTCCGGGTGACGCCAGCGCAGCAGCGCTTCGAAACCGGTGATGCGCCCGGCGGCCACGGCGTAACGCGGCTGGTAGACCAGCAGAAACTCGTTGTGCTCGACCGCCTGGCGGATGCGCCGCTCCAGTTCCATGCGTTCGTGGATCGCCTGGTAACGCGCTGGCGAGTAGAAGCGAAACGTGTTGCGCCCGGCCGCCTTGGATTCGTACATCGCCGAGTCCGCCGCATTGACCAGGTGGCGTGCGTCGGCGCCGTGTTCGGGCCAGACGCTGATGCCGATGCTCGGGGTCACGGCGATCGCGCGGCCGCGCACCAGGAAGGGCTCGCTGAACGCGGAGATCAGGAACTGGGCATACCACACTAGGCTTTCCGACGAGCGTTCGCCGATCGGCGCGATGACGAACTCGTCGCTGCCCAGGCGCGCCAGCAGATCGCCGGTCGACAGGCAGGCTTCCAGCCGCAACGCCACTGCTTGCAGCAGTTCGTCGCCGGCGTCGTGCCCCAGTGTTTCGTTGACGTGCTTGAGCCGATCGAGGTCGATCAGCAACACACCCACATTGCCCTCATCGACCTGCAGCGTCGGCAGGATCGCGTCCAGTTGCTGCATGAACGCATTGCGATTGGCGACCCCGGTGAGCGGATCATGGCTGGCCAGTCGTTGCAGCCGATGCTCGTTGCGTCGGCGATCGGTGATGTCCGAGAGCACCGACACGTACAGGCGTTCGTTGTCCGGCACCAGCAGAATGCGCGAAGTGCGCACTGCCAGCAGTCGCTCCTCGCCATTGCGGCGTCGTTGCCACAGCTCGCCCGTCCAATGGCCGTTGCTCTCCAGCGCCTTGCGCGCGCTGCGGTAGTGCTCGGGATCGTGGCGATCCGAATTCAGCAGCGCGGCCGACTGGCCGGCAATTTCGTCGGCATCGAAGCCGGTCATGCTCTCGAACGCGGGATTGACGGTGACGAATTCGTGGTTGGCGTTGGTGACCGCAACCGCTTCCTGCATCGACTCGATCACTTCTTCGGCGATGCGACTGACGCGTTGCGCCTTGCGCACTTCGCTGGTGTCGCGAAAGGTACCCGCGAGGCGCAGCGGGCGGCCGTCCGCCGTGCGCTCGACGATGCCGCCGCGGACCAGGATCCAGCGCGTGCGCTCGCCGTCGACCAGGCGCACTTCGACATCGACCTGGCGCTCCTGTCCGGACAGGTGCCGGGCCAGTGCGCCCTCGAACTTGCCACTGTCGTCGCGATGCAGTCGTTGGCGTACTTCGCCGGCACTGAGCGTGCGTTCGATCACCTGGCCGCTGGCGCGGTCGATTGCCGATCGGTAGATGCGATCGGCGCTGATGTCGTAATCCCAGTAACCGTCGCTCGATGCACCCAATGCCAGATTGAGGCGCTCATCGCGCTGCTTCAGCGCCGACTGCGCCGCCGCCAGCTCGCGCACGCGGTTTCGGTAACGCAGGATCACCAGCGCGGCGAACGCCAGGATCAAGGCGTCGAGCGACCAATGCGGTACCGCCGCGGACCACTCGTTCTGCGCTGCGCATGCCACGCCCGGCAGACAACCGAATGCAACCGCACCCACGCGCCAGCGGCGCGCCCACCAGAGGGAGGGCGGTTGCACGCTCATTTGCGGTGGCACCGGATTTCATGCATGTGAAGGACGATAACATTCGGCAACGACGTTGGACTGTGACCGGGTTGGGCCATATGGCTGGTAACGGCAATCGGCAACCGCACGGGCCGCGCCTGCGATCGATCGGAAAAACGCGTTCGTCGAGCAACACGGGTCGCGCAAGCGATCGGCAATCACGCAATGCATGCCCCAGCGCGCGCCGGTGGCGCTAAAGTAGGCGGCCATGAAGTGCATCGGGAGGGATGCGATGGAACAACCACGACGGGTCGAGCACCAGTTGACCGACAAGGGTTACGTGCCGGTGTACACCACCAACGTGGTGGAGCAGCCGTGGGCCGACTACAGCGCCGTCGAGCATGCGACCTGGGCGACCCTGTTCGAGCGCCAGATGGCGCTGCTGCCCGGCCGCGCCTGCGACGAGTTCTTCGATGGGCTGGCGCGCCTGCGCATGAACGCGCAGGCGATTCCGCGCTTCACCGAGCTGAATCCGATCCTGAAGGAGGCCACCGGTTGGGAGCTGATCGCGGTCGAGGGGCTGCTGCCGGAACTGGCCTTCTTCGAGCATCTCGCCAACCGCCGCTTCCCGGTGACCTGGTGGATCCGCACGCCGGAGCAGATCGATTACATCAGCGAACCGGATCTGTTTCACGATTTGTTCGGCCACGTGCCGCTGTTGCTGCTGCCGGTGTTCGCCGACTACATGCAGGCCTATGGCGAAGGTGGTCTGAAGGCCGCGCGTTATGGCAACGAGCCGCTCACCGAGTTGACGCGTTTGTACTGGTATACCGTCGAATTCGGACTGATGAACACGCCGCAGGGCTTGCGCATCTACGGCTCCGGCATCGTGTCCAGCAAGGGCGAGAGCCTGTACAGCCTGGAAAGCGCCGCGCCCAACCGCATCGGTTTCGACCTGACCCGGGTCATGCGTACGCGCTACCGCATCGACACTTACCAGAAGACCTATTTCGCCATCGACAGTTTCGAGCAACTGTTCCGCGCCACGGTCGACCCGGACTTCGGCCCGATCTATTACGACCTCAAGGGTTGCAGCGCGTTTCCCGCGGGCGCCGTGCTCGAGGGCGACCGTGTGTATCAGCGCGGCAGCGGCGAGGGCTGGCCGGCAGACGGCGACGTTTGAAGGCGCGCGCCTGCGTGCAGCGAACGTTGTGCAAGCGGGCTGGTCCCGCAAGCTCGCCTGGCAGAAGCTCGCGGCACAAGGTCGCTCTCGCCGGCGTCGCGGTCCTGGCCCTGCTTGCGTTCGCGCCGTGGGCGTTCGCTCAGGACACATTGCTCGATCAGCTTGATCAGGCGGGCGCGGACTCGGGTGCCATCGAGTCGAACTGTGCCGCCGCGCCGCCGCCGGAGTCGCTGGTCGAAGCGTCGCTGCAATACTTGCCAAGCCTTGGGCAGTTGCTGGCCTGGCGCACCTTTGCGGTCGCCGGTGGACGTTGCGTGCTGCTCGACTGGCCCGAGCGACGCGCGTTGAGTGGCCGCCAGGCGCTCGGTCTGCAGCGCCTGCTCGACCAGCATCAGGCTGCTGCGGCGAAGGTGCCGGCGCAAGCCTTGCGCAGCGCGGATGTCGCGCCGCTGGCGGCGCGCACCCGACGGCCAGCCTGGCATCCACCGCCGACGATAGTTGCCGGCGCTGACCGGCCGAGCCTGCCCTTCTGCCCACGCACGGCGGAGCGTACGCAGCAGGTCCCGCTCGAACTGCCCGAGCGCGTTGCGCCGCTGCTGCTGCGCGTGCGACCGCATCGCTGCGTCCCCGGCTCGCGTCCGGCATCCGGCAGTGGCGTGCTGCTGGCGCCCGATCTCGCCCTGACCGCCGCGCACGTGATCCTTACCGGCGATGGTCGGGTGTGCGACCGTTACCGTGTGATCCCCGGCGGTCGCCGTTACAGCGAGCCACCGGCAGCGCCGTTTGGACTGGCGTTCGTGTCGCGCGCCTACCTGAGCGAACGCGGTGGCTGGAACCTCGCGGCTGCCGGCGCGCCAGCGCTGAACGACGACTTTGTCGCGCGTACTGCGCACGACCATGCCTGGCTCAGACTGGATCAGTCGATATCGCTGCCGGACGACACCCTGTGGCCGCGATTACGCTTCGTCGGTGGCCTGCGCGCGACGCCGGGCCTGCGCCTGTTGCGCGCCGGTTATGCCGCAATTGGGCCGTCCGGTCGCATCGCACCGGGTGCGGCGGTCAATACGCTCGGCGAAATCGCCTGTCCACGCGAGCCGGGCGAGGCCTACTGGCGCTTTGCGCTGTGGATGGGGCCGGGCGCCAGTGGCGGGCCGATCTGGCGCTGGCCGGATCGTGGCCAGTTGTTCGAGCTGTTGTCGATTGCCGTGCGCATGGAAACCCACGGCGAGCACCAGTACGAAACGCTCGGACCGCGTTTCGACGCCGACGACTATTGGCGTTTGTTGCGCGTGTTGCAGCAACGCTGAAGACTGACCGGCGTCAGCGATCCAAATCGGTGTCCGTCTCGTCGTACTGCCAATCGGCATTCGCCCCTGGCGCATGCGGATGCTGGCGGTAGATGCGCTTCTGCAGCAGCGCCAGGGCCTGGCGTTGGCGCTGCCAGATGTAGGCAACAAAGGCCAGGCGCACGAGCACCACAAGGAACGCCGCCCAAACCAATGCCGATCCGCCGAATGGCGCCAGCAGCACGCCCAGCACCAGCGCCAGCGCGTAGACGTCGAGGGCGTCGTCGGAATCGAGCAGCAGATCGCGCGAGCCGACCGTGGCGCCCTTGGCGTACTGGATCCCGAGCAGCCCTCGGCCGATGCGCCAGGCGCCGATGAACAGCATGCACAACGGCATGAAGAAGTTGGCAAACACGTTATCCCAGGTTGCCAAGCCGAACTGGTTGAGGGTCAACCAGACCAACGGCAGACCGATCAGCGTGCAGGCACTGGAAATCGCCAGCGTCATCAGCAGCGGCGGGCGCAACGGACGCGCCGGACGCGTCGAGCGGCCGCTTTCGACACGACTGCCGACGATCACGACTTCGGCGGCGCGGTGGGCGCGCGAATGGCTGTAGAACAACCAACGCGGTGCCAGCAGCTGGCGCAGGATGTCGACCAACACGGTCAGGGCGGCGCCGAAAACCACGAAAGCCAGCAATCCCGATCCGCTCCAGCGCCACATGTACCAGCACCAGAGCAGGAACAAGAAGGTGCGCAGGATCGCGAAAAAGCGCATGCGCAAACGCTTGATGCTGCGCGACATGCCGTAATTCAGCGCGCGCGCGCCGTCGCGGTCGAGGGTTTCCAGCTCGTCGTCGCGAATTGGCACCGGCTCGCGGCGAAACAGGTCGAAGACAAATTCCAGGATCATCGGTGGCTGTGGTTGGCTGTCGAAGATTGCGCGCGGGCCCGGACCCAGCACAATACACGGTGTTGCCGCATCAGGAGACTAGCCGGAGAGTGGGATGCTGGGCCAGCGCAGCCCATGACCCGTTGCGGGGCGGGCATTGCGTTGACCGCCCATACCGCCTACGCGATGATCGCGTCGAGCGGACGGTCGCGATGTGGAGAACAGGGTGCAGGCAGCGATATTCGATGGTCGGCGGCTGGTGATGTTTCTGTCGGCCGACGTGGTCGGTTCGACCGCGTTCAAGGCGAGCACCGTCGGGGTCGGCGGCCAGGCGTTGTGGCTGGAGGCTTTCGAGACGCTGTTCCGCGAGTTGCCGCTGATCTTCATCGGCAAGTTGGCCGAGTACTTCTTCGACGAGGACGACGTGCCGCAGGGCGGCGTCTGGAAAGTGATGGGCGACGAGGTGGTGTTTGCCGTGCTGCCGCAGAACCTGCGCCACGCGCATCGGGTCGCCGCGGCTTTTTGCGACGCTGTCGCCAGCTACGATGAACGCATCGCCAGTCGCTGGCCGCTGCGCATCCGCGGCTGTTGCTGGGGCGCGGAAATGGGTCAGCGCAATCGCGCCATCGAAATACCGGAAATGCTCGGCGGATCGGAGGATCGGCCCTACCTCGACTTCCTCGGGCCCGACATCGACATCGGATTCCGGCTGAGCGGCCATTCCAGACCCGGCGAGTTGATCCTCTCGCCCAATCTCGCCGAGGCTTTCGCAGCGCTGGAGGATCAGCGTGGTCTGCGTTACCACTTCGTCGGCGAGGCGCCGTTGAAGGGCGTTTGCGGCGGCCAGCCGTTCCCGCTGGTGCTGATTTCGCTGGAGGGTATCGGTACGCCTACCGCTGAGGCGACCGCCGCCAGCGCATTGGCAGAACGCCTCGCGCAGACGCGGGCGCGCATGCGCGAACATCCAGGCGTCGAACCGGCGCCACCGGTTTTCAGCAACGATTGACTTGGGCAGCACCGCTGCTTTGTGTCAAAGTGACACCCTCGGCTGAGGTCACGGCATTGGCCAGGGCAATGCAACGCGGCCGGCGCGCGCCGGGAAGGATTGGATAGCATGCAGATCACGCATACCCAGGATGGCAATGTCCATGTCGTGAGTGTCGAGGGTCGCATCGACTCCAGCACCGCGGTTGAACTGGAGCGCGCCTGCGACCAGCACCTCGTGGCTGGCGCCAACCGCCTGCTGATCGATCTGGCGCATGTGGACTACGTCAGCTCTGCTGGTCTGCGCGTGTTTCTGGTCGTCGGCAAGAAAGCGCAACGAGCAGGTGGCCGGCTGGCGCTGTGCTGCCTGACCCCCATGGTCAGGGAGATTCTGGCCATCGCCGGATTCGACCGCATCCTGACCATCGCCGGCACTCGCGGCGAGGGTCTTGCCAAGTTGATCTAGCGCATTCTCACACCGGTGAGAGAAATACGGACTAGTGTGGTTTGCCATTAATTCGTTTAATCATTTCCGCGCCTTTTGACCCGAATGCGTCGTTGTTCGTCGTCGCCATAGCCCTGCTATGACTCCTCCTCTCGCCTAGCCTCGGGCCAAAATGCATCGGAAATTTCTTCAGCCAATTAATGGCAAACCACACTAGCGACAGCGCCCCAGCAGCACACTGAGATCGGCTTGTGGGTGCTCCAGGCGCCACTCGCCGAGCGCTGCCGCTGAACTGGCGATGATCTCCGCTGGCAGTGTGCCGTAGTTGAGCACCAGCAAGCTGTTCCAGCCGCGGGCGACGACCTTGCGGATCAACTGGTCGTGCACGGCCGTGCGCTGTCCGCCCGGCGGGAACGCCGATGCGACCGGCATCTGCTGGTAATAAAGCTCGTCGCGAAACGTGTCGTAGAGGTCGCTGCCGGTGCCCCATGGCGGATCGCCGAAAATCAGATCGGGCACGTCCGCGGAGATCGGCCAGCGGTCGAAGTAGTCGCTCTCGATCAGTTCGACCGCGACCCCATGATCGCGTGCGTTCTCGGCTGCCAGCGACAATGCCGCTGGATCGACGTCGAGGCCGCTGACGATCCACTCCGGCTCGGCGAGCTTGACCGTGATCGCCAGTGTGCCGGCGCCGACACCGAACTCGAGTATCCGTGGCGCCCGCCCGAGCTCGCGCTGCAGGCGCCGCCCCTGGTCGAGCACGGCATCGGTCAGGTACTCGGTTTCGGCATCGGTGATGAAGGCGCGGCGGTCGATCCGGAATCGCCGTCCCGCGAACACGATAAACCCTGCGACATAGGCCGCTGGCTCGCCCGCGGCGACCCGCGCGCGCATGGCGCCCAGCCTCTGCCCATCGCCGTTCGCAGCCAGTCGCAGCAGCGACTCGCTCGCGGCATCGAGCGCCTTCATGCGGTCGGCGGCAGGATGCGCAAGGCCATCACGGTGATGTCGTCGGCCTGCGCGTGGCCTTCGGCGAATCTGAAGACGCTCTGCATGCTGGCGTCAACCCAGGCCGCAGCGTTGGCGTCGGCGGCGATTGCCGTCAGTTCACGCTCGAGGCGGTCTTCGCCATAGAAGGATTCGTCGGCTGCGATGGCGTCGGTGACACCATCGGTATAGAGGAACAGGATGTCGCCCGGGTACAACTGCAGCGTGTGGCGATCGTATTCCGCCCCGCTCATGATGCCGAGGGCGATGCCGCCGGAGAACGCCATCATCTTCGGCGTCTCGCCGGCGCGCTTCAGGAATGGGTGGTTGTGCCCGCCATCCGAATACACCAGTTCGCCGGTACGCACGTTGAGGATGCCGAGGAACAGCGTGACGAACTGGCACATCGCATTCTGCGGAATCAGCAGTTCGTTGGTCTGCCGCAGGATTTCGTCCGGCCGGCCGATCAAGTCGACGGTTGCGCGGGCGCGCATCACCGAAATCACCACGGTCATGAACAGCGCCGCCGGCATGCCCTTGTCGGAGACATCGCCGAGCACGAAACACAAGTGGTCGTCGTCGAGGTAGAAATAGTCGTAGAGGTCGCCGCCGGCTTCCTTGGTCGGCTTGACCGCGGCATGCAGATCCAGACGCAAGCGACCGTCGTCGCGGACCTGCTCGGCGAATCGGCTCGGCAACATGCTGAGCTGGATGTCTCCGGCGATGCGCAGCTCGTTGTGCAGGCGCTCCTTGGTCGCGGTGGTCTCGGTCAGCTCGCGCAGGTAATCGTTGAGGCGCTTCTCCATGGCGATGAAGGAACGCGCCAACTGGGCGATTTCGTCGCGACTCTGCTTCTGCATGGCGCCGATCTTCTGCCGCAGCGGCAGGTCGTGCACCGGCTGGAAGTCGGTCGCCGCGAGTTCCTGGGTGTAATCGGCGAGCTGGGTGATCTTCAGCGATACCCGGCTGCCGACCAGGAAACTGATCACGAACATCACCAGGAAGCTGACCAGGCCGATCAGGATCGAATTGCGCAACGACTCGTCGAGCCTGGCGTACAGCGCTTCGATGGCGATGTCGGCGCCGGCGATGTAGCGCGTGCCATTTGCAGTGGTGAACGGATGGAACAGATAGTAGACGTGAGCGAACTGGTCCTTGACCTCGCCGTAGCGTAGTTCGCCGGTCTGCCAGGCCTCGGTCATCTCCGGTTCTTCGTAGACGTCCCAGTACTTGGCGTAACTGCTGTCGGCCATTTCCTCCGGCGTGGCGTTGTTTGCCGTGGAATGAAACTTGCCGTCGATGCCGAGGTGGTAGGTGTACAGGTAGATCAGCCCGACGTCCTTGCAATATGCCGACAGCTGCGGAACCAGCTGCTCGAACTCCTGCGGGTCGAAGGTGTCCGGATTGCCGGCGCGATCGAGGTATCCGGGCGGCAGCATGTCCGGCAGTGCGCGGGCGGCCGCGGCCAGCTTCTGCTCGATTCCGGAGATGGTCGCGCGTTTGCTCTCCAGATAGTGATTGGTCGCAAACAGCGCCGTGACCATGATGTTGAACACGGTCAAGCCGAGGATGATCTTGAAGCGCAGTCCGAAACGGATGCGCTCCTGGGCCAGGTTGCGGGCATTGGCGTCGGAGGCGCTCATGGTGTCAGACGGTCGCCTTGTTGTCTTTGAGGTCGCAGATCACCAATTGGCCCTGATAGCGGGTACAAAGCAGCCCGGCCAGTTCATCGGCGATCTGTTCCGATGAACGCTCGGGAAACTGGTCGGAGTAGGCCTGTCCGACCTCGAGTGCCTCGGCTGGCAGTGAACCTAGCACTTCGCGGCGTTCGGTGGGCGTCCATGGCACCGGGACATCGCGCACCGGGTCGAGGGACCAGCCGGTCGGGGCATTGCCCGAGGCCGGAATGAACACCACTTGCAGCGCTGCGCAGGGAAACAGCTTCAGCGCCTGCGGCCAGCTTGGTCCGTGCGGCCTGCCGACCGCCACCCCGAGCAGGAAATCGCGCACCGCTTCGCTGCGCACCATGCGTTCGAGCTCGCCGATCCCGCTGTCGCTGTGGCGGCAACGGCCGATCACCAGATACCAGCCGGTCGCTGCCTCGCGCCAGCCATAGAACTCCTCCGGGGCGATCACCCCCAGTCGCCGAAACGACAGACGCGCCGGACCGAGCGAGCCCGGCAGCGGCTGCTCCATGTGGGCGCGATAACTTGAGGCGAGCTCGCCGTCGTCGGGCAGCGGGTCCGACTGAAAGAATCGTCGGCGCGTCTGGTAGCTTTCGTCGGCGAGCAGACTGGTCATGGTCAACAGCGTACCACCGAGGTCGTTCAATTCGCGGATTCGACCTTCCGGCAACTGCTGCACGTAGCGGCCATACGCGGCTTCCCGGGCAGCGCTGGTCAGCAGCGCCAACTCGCGGCGAGCGATGCGCGTGATCAGCTCGGCAGCGCCGACGCCGATCAGCAGCAGCGCCAGCATCAGCACGGCGAGGCGCCGTTGCAGCGCGGCAATGGCATCGCGCAGCGAGCTGTCGCGCTCGGTCACCGCGATCACGGCCCGTAGCGCCCCCTCGGCGTCGGTGATCGGCGCGTAGCCGATCGACAGATCTGCGGGCGCCTCCGCAGCCTCCACCAGGGTCCACGCCAGTTGCCCGGCGTTGAGCTTCGCGGTCAGCTCCGCGATGGGTGCCGGGGCTGGCGGAATCGACGCATCATGCAGCAGCGGTCGTTCACGCCAGCCTTCGTCTGCCGGCTCGAACCAACTGACGCTCAGCCCGCCGAGTCGGGCGCCGTAACGTTCGAGCGCGGCGCTGGGGTCGCCAGCGGACTGCGTCGAGATCACATCCCAGAAGCCGGCAATGCTGGCGGCCACGCCCTGCGAGCGTTCCTGCAGGCCCCAGCGGATCTCGTTGCGCTCGACGTAGTAACCGAGCAGGCTGTTCGCCAGGCCGAGGCCCGCGAACAGCGGCAGAATCGCCAGGTAATAGCGCAGCCGGAGGCTCATGCGGATGCCGCCGGCTTGCCGGCGTAATCGACGCCGAGCAGTGGCATTCGAAAAAACCCGGCCAGCAATGCCGGGCACTCGTTGATCACGGTGAAGAACTTGCCGCGCGGCAATGACAGCGCGACATAACCGGCGGGTCCGGCCTTGATGGCAAACGGTGCCGCCTTCCCGGTGAGCAGGATGGTGGTCCCGACCACATGCTGCATGACCGCGCCACCAATGCCGACGGCGTCGCCTTCGACGCGCACGTAGAGACGGTTGATGACCCCGCCGGCCTCGCAGATCACCGCATCCGGCTTGAAGCGATGCACGGTCATGGCCGTGGCGATGGTCAGCAATTCCTCGGAACGCAGCAGATCGAAGGGCTTCACCGCCTTCAGCGCCAGCAACCGTTCGGCCAGGGTCATCATGACGCCACCGCCGGCGGCAGTTCGCTGGCCTGCAGGAGCACCGCGCCCAGCCATTCGAGCTGCTGACCCGCTGCCAGCACGATCTCCGCCGAGTCCTGCACGACCAGCGCGTGGCGGCTGCCGTCGACATCGATGCGAGCCAAGGTCAGCGGTTCGCGACAGCGGATTGCGACTCCACCGGTGGCGGGGTTCCAGCAGGCCATTGCGGTAACCGTCGGCATGGTCATGTACAGGCTGGCGAGCGCGGAGCCGACATTCTGGCGTGCCAGCAAGGCTGCGGCCAGTCGCTGCAGGCGCACATGTTGCAGTTGCGCGGCAACAGCCTCGCCGTCGGCAGGCGCCAGATGCCACAGCAAGCCGACGTTGCCGTCGCCGTACCAGCCGACGTCGTCGCGATTCTTCGCTGGCGTCATTCCCGGCGTCGGGTGTCCGACGCCGTACTCAAGCAGTTCCGTCACCGCATGTTGCAGCGCGACCTGTTCGCGCCCGCTGTTGAGTGCCTGCTGGTAGGTTTGCGACTGCCGCGCTCGCGCTGCCAGGCGCGTCGACAGGGCGTTCAGGCTCTGCGCCAACTGACCGATCTCGTCCCCGCTTTCGTGGGCCACGCGAGTTCCGTGATAACCCGCCGCGATGCGCAGCGCCGAGTCCTTGATGTCGCGCAGCGGGCGCGTCATGCCCTGCGAAACCCGGTAGGACACCGAACCTGCCAGCACCAGCAAGGTGGCGCCGACGAACAGCACGGCGAACAGCGCGAAGCGGGTCTTGTTGCGGATCACGCCGATGTCGACGTCGGCGCCGGCCAGCGCGACGACGCGACCGGCGCTGTCGTAGATCGGTGCCGCCGACACCTTGATCAGCCCCCATTCCTCCCATTCGCGAATGTCGGACACGAAGGCCTGTCCGGTGAGCTGTGCCAGGCGAACGTCGGCGATCGACTCCACGGGTACCTCGTCGAGCGTGCCGGGCGGGGAGTGATCGTCGCCCTCCGAGCCATCCAGGAAATAGCGGATCTGGTTGTCGCCGAGGTAGACCTCGGTGTAGAGGAAGGTCAACCCGGCGAGCGCCCCGGTCTTGATGTAATGCGGGCGGTAGCGCGCGTACCACGGATCGCGCTCGCTGAAAAAGCCGGGTGCGAAGTCCTCGGCGATTTCGCCGCTGTCGAGGTCGATGCGCAACAACGAATCGGCGGCGGCGTACAAGGTGTCGCCGGCGAACGCCAGACCCTGGATTTCGTAGGTGGACGGTTGCAGCGGTATCCGGCGCACGACCTTGCCGGTTGCGTCAAACAACACCACGGCGGAATCGCCGCTGGCGACGCCAACGTATCGTGCCGGCAACGGCGCCCAATTCAGCAGGGAAACGTCCTCGTCCAGGGTCAGCAGCGGCAGACCGGTCTCAACGGCACTCAACTCGCGGCCGCGCCGCGCGATGAGCACGCCATCGACATACAACAGTTCGTCGATCGGTTGCGCCAGCGGCAGCGCGACCGGCAGCAACGTCGTCTGGTCGAGCGATGCGTACAGCGACAGCCCGTCGCCGGACAACAGCGCCACGCGCTGCTGCGGCGCATCGTAGGCAATCGAGCGCAGTGGCGACGCCTGCGGCGCCGCCAGCTCCAGCGCTCCGCCATCGGCCGGATCGATCGTCACCAGCCCGCCGTGGGTGCTGTCGAAACCCCACAGCTGGCCGTCGGGTCCGGAGGTCAGCGCGCGGATCTGGCGCGGACGTTGATAGCTGGCGTGGCCATCGCCATCGGTGAATTCGCCGGCGCCGACGCTGAGCGCGGTCAGCTTCTGGTCGAAGCCATGCAGGATGATGTCGTAAGTGGCGTAGTAGACGATCGCACCCCAGACTGCCGTTGCCACACTCAGCACCACGGTCAGCGTCAACAGGATCAAGGTCTGGAACTTGAGCGTCAGTTTCATGAGACCGCCGAAATGGTCTTGAACTGATACAGGCTGATGCCCATCGCCGGGAAAATCTCGATGGCACGCATCACCACTGCGCCGGGCAGCACCAGCGTGCGACAGCCTTTCGAAACAGCACGCTCCTGGCGACGCGTGTCGCCCATCAAGACGCGCTGGCCGAAGGTCGCGCCTGCCGTGGCCGTCCAGTTACCCTTGCTGCGGTGCACCTCGACGCTGCCTTCGGTGATGATGAAGAGTTCTTCCGTGGGTGCGTCTTCGTCGTACACGACCTCGCCCGGCGCCCAAATGCGATCGCTCGCGTGGCTTGCCAGATAGTCCAGTGCCAGGATGCGTGCGTCGCTGAAAAACTCGGCGCGCACCAGCGCTGCGACGCGATCGACCGGGTGCGCCTCGAGCGCGAAATCGACTTCGGTTTCGACGAAACGCGGCAGCAGGGCGATCAGCCACTCGTGGATCTGGCCTGGCTCGGAACGGTCGACGCGCGCGCGCAACAGCTCGAAGCCGCCCGCCAGATCGCGCTCGCGGAAAGCGATGAAGCCGGCCGAAGCTTCCAGCGCGATGTTGCTGCTGGTGGCCTGCCGCAGCACTTGCTCGATGCTCATGGTGGCGCTCTGCGAGCCCTGCAGGCCGGTGGACGGCACCGTCGCCTCGATCAGGTCGCAAATGCGCTGGAACAGGTTGCGCGAACAGCTCTGCTGGATGGTCTCGATGGCGTTGGCACGGTCGCGCGGATTGGCGAACGCCAACGAAGCGCGGATCAGGTCGAAATCCGGCAGGCGCCCGGTCAGGCTGAGGATCTCCAGCACGAATTCCAGGCCTTCGGCCGCGGCATCGCGATAGAAACGCGTCAGTACCGTTTCGCCGACGCCGACGCTGCGATCGGCGAGCAGCGCGCGATTGGCCGCCACCGCCTCCTGGGCTCGGCGCAGCTCATCTTCGATCAGTTCATCGGTGATCAGCAGCAACTGCGGCATCGCCAGCCGGCTCAGCGCACGCACCGCGACCGAGCGCGAGTGGAACGGCGCCGAGACGTTGCGCAGCAGATGGATGACTGCCGGAATCGCCTTCAGCCCCATGCCACTGATGATGGCCTCCAGGCGCCGGCTCTCGCCCGACGAGAAATGTTCGGCGGCCCACAGCAAGGGCGCGATGGCCGCCGTGTCGCCGATCTTCTCGACGATCGCGAGGATCAGCATGCGGTCGTCGGACGAACCCTCGCGGACCAGCGGCAGCACCGACGGCAGCAAGGTCAGCGTGTTCGGCGACGCCAGCTTGCGCAGCGACCGCAGCGCCTCGGTGCGCAGCTCGGCATCATCGCCGGTCAGGAATGGCAACAGTTCGGTGGCGTGCGGCGGATGCGGGCAGTCGCCGATGGCACGGATTGCGTAGCGCTTCGATTCCTGGTCGCCGTGCAGCAACCCGCGAACCTCATCGACCGCCAGCAGGACCTCGCCGAGGCGACCGCCATTCCAGCGCGCGACCGCGATGGCGGCCAGGTGCGACGGGTGCTCGGAACGCCGCCAGGCCTGGAGGCGGCGCACCGGAAAGGCGCCGCTCGAAGTGAACTCGTCGAGCACATCGGGTTCAGCCGGACCCTGGTCGCTTTCCAGCCACAGCAGGGTCTCGGCCAGCGCATCGGTGTCGCCCTGCTGCAGCAGCCCGGAGATCTCGAAACGCAACTGATCGGCTTCAACGGAATTGGCGGTGGACAGGAAGTTCAGCAACGCGGCGCGCGCGGCCGAGTCCTGCAGGCGCCACAACAGCTCGACCGCCAGCAGTTGTTGCTCGCGCGAACCGGCGAAGGCGGTGTTGCGCAGCAGCGTGGCATCCGCGGGCGTCAACTGCTTGCGCCAGGCCGCCTCCGGGTTGGCGAAATCCAGCCAGTCGCTGCGCAGGTTGACGGCCAATGCGCGCACATAGTTCTGGCGGATGAAGGCGGCGATGACGAGCGCCAGGCAGGCGACCAGCAGGCCGGTCAACGCCAGGTTGTCGGGGTCGATGTGGGTGGCCGAGTAGTACAGCAACAGGCCGGTGCTGGCGCTGGCGGCGGGTTCCGCCATCGCCTCGATGAAGGTGCGCAACTGCCGCTTCACGCCAGACGGCAAGGCGTTGTACAGCAAGTTGACATTGTTGAATTCAATCGCGACGAACAGGCTCTGGTAGGCATAGAAGGCCACCAGCGCCGCACCGAAACCCTGGTGCAGGTAAAAGAACACGAAGGCGCCGAGATAGGCCATCGGCACCACCAGCGCGGTACTGCCGACACCGATGCGGCCGACGATGCGGTTGAAGAAGAACAGATTGATGATCAGGGTCAGCGCGCCGGCGAGCGCATACAGGCCGCCGAGCAGGGAAGCCAGTTCGTCGGCATTGCGGCCTTCGGCAAACACGCCGAGGGTGAGGAACTCGAGCCCGCTGGTCAGCGAGACCATCACGAAACACATGACGGCCACCGCCAACGCGAATGGCGAGGCCTTGAAGGTGGCGAAAATGAAGCGCAGCAAGCCCGGGAGCGATAGCGCCTCGTCGGACTGGGCGTCGTCGGTTGCGATCGGCTTGAAGCGTCGCAACAGGACCAGGAAGACCGGGAAGGTCACGATCGCCACGACTGCCCACACCAGGAACAGCTTGGACGCCGGCACCAGGCCGGAAAGAGCGGTCACCAGCCCGCCACCGAGCATCGAACCCGCCGAACTGCCGGCGGCGATCAGACCGTACAGTCGCTTGCCGTCGAGGATGCTGAAATAGTCGTCGGTGAAATTCCAGAACAACGAATACAGCGCGATGAACCACAGGCCGGCGTAGAACTTGATCGCGAACAGGAACCACGGCGCGTCGCCCACGTAATCGCCGCCAAAACCAACGGCGATGCCGCCGATCGCAAGTATCGTCAGGGTCGCGCGGAACAGCGCACGGGTGCCGAGTTTGGCGATCAGCAGCGAATAGATCGGTGCATAGACCGCCATCACCAGCGGCATGAAGATGAACACCAGCGGCAGCATCTCGATGCCGAGGCCGGCGAGGAACAAGGAGTCGGCAGCCACCATGCCGATCGCGATGCCGGCCTGCAACATGCCCGCGAGCAGCGCGAACCACAGCACCTTGTTGCCCTCATCGGGCAACACCTGGAACAGACGGCGAAACTGGGTCAGCATCCGCGGGCCGCGCTAGCGCGTCGCGCGGGTCGCTGGGCGTCGCACCAGCAAGACGTGACTGACATGAGTGTGAGCCTCGCTGCGGTAGCCGGGATGCGCCGCCTCCAACCATTCGCAGCGTCGCGAGTGCACCAGTTCGAAACCGGCGGCCAGCAGCAGCGCTTCGGCCGCTTGCGGTTCCAGGAAGCGGTAGAAATAAGAGCTTTGATAGAGGAAGGCATCCTTGCTCAATGCGTGCATGTCGTGCCCGGCGACGCCATCGTCGAATCCGGGGATGTTGCAGAGCAGCAGGCCGCCAGGCTTGAGGATGTGGTAGAGCTCGGCCAGCACCGCATCAGCATTCGGCAGGGTCTCGAACACGTCGAGCAGGCAGATGCCATCGAATTGGCTGCCGGCGTAGCCGGTCGCCGTCAGGTCGGCAACGCGACAACGCACGCGCGCGCGCACGGCGTCGGGAAGCTTGTCCAGCGCGTGCGACGAGGCGTCGACCGCATGCACCTCGTCTGCCGCGCAATCGAGCAGGAACGGCAGGTTTCGGCCTTCCCCGGCACCGGCATCGAGCAGTCGCGACGGCGCCGACAGCGCGGCGCGGAACGCCGCGGTGAACTCGCCGAGGAAGGGCAGCACGTCGCTGCCCCAGACCAGATCGCGCGTCGAGGCGTAGAGGTCGTCCCAGGCGTGCTTGTTGGCATCGGCCAGCCGATCGACGTCGACATCCGGCGCGAGATCGCTGGTTGGAATCAGATGTTCGCTCATCTCGTCGCGCAGGCAATGGCGGCTGGCCATCGAGGCACCATAGCCGCCGGCATTGAGAAAACACAGCAGCTGACCTTCATCGAGCGGTGGCAACTCAATGTTTTCCGCCCACAGATCGAGCGCCTCGTTGATGTTGCCCGCGATAGTAACCTGCTGCGGGGTCCCTGGGTTACGCTGAACCGGCGCCGCGATCAACGGCAGGCGATAGAAAACCGGCTCAGGGTGCACGTTGAAGCCGGCGTTGACGCCGACGAACACGCGCCCGCCCTTGGACTCGACCTGGGTCACTTCGGTCAACAATGCGCCGGCGTCCTTGACCAGAAAATCTCCGGGCTCGATGGTCAGTTGCAGCTTGCGAGCGGCAAAATGGCGCCGCACCAGGGCTGCCCAGGCGCCGAGGTCGAGCTCGTCGTCTTCGGCCACCAGCGGGATTCCCAGGCCACCGCCAAGATTCAACGAGGTGATCCCGGGCGCCGCGTCGAGGAATTCGCCGATGCGGGCGTAAGCCGCATCGAGCGCCGGCAATTGTGCGGTCAGGAAGCCACAACCGGCATGACAATGCAGGCCGGTCAATGTCAGCCCCAGGTGACCGGCGAGTTCCAGGGCTTCGCCGAAGCGGTCCTGATAGACGCCGAACTTGCTGGGTTTGGTGCCGGCGTAGGTGACCAGTTCGTTGTAGCCGTAGCCGCTCGCGGGATTGATTCGCAGCCCGATCTGGCGGCCCGGCGACGCCTGCGCGAGCCGCTTGAGCGCGCTCAGCGAGTCGGCATTGACCCACAGTTCCGGCCAACCGGCCAGCGCGGCATAGTCCGCCCGGCTCAGGCAGCCGGCGGTGAACGACATCTGCGACAGCGCGTAGCCGCAGGCCAGCCCATGGCGCACTTCTCCAGGCGAGCAGACATCGAGCCCGACGCCGAGGCCACGCAGGTGCGCCAGCAGCGGCGCATGGCGATTGGACTTCATCGCATACAACAGTCGCGTCGGTGCGCCCGTCTCGGCCAGCGCCGTACGCAGTCGCGCCACGTTCTGACTGACGCGGGCCGCGCAATAGACATATGCAGGCGTGCCGGTCTCGCGCGCCAGTTCGGCGGCGCGCCGGCCGCCCAGCCACAGGTCCCCTGCGGCGTCGTAATGGCGATCTGCCCGTTCCCACCATTCCGCCGTGTTCGAATGGGTGACGACGACATCGGTTGGCGAAACGTTTGCCATGTGCGGGTGATGGGTGCTCGTTGTGGGTTGCGTCACCGCAGAATATCGGTGGCGAGTACGCTCCGGGGACATCTCCCGCCGCTGCAGCATAGGAAATCTGTTGCCCGGAAAACCACCAAGTGGTGTCGGAAGGCGCTGCCACCGGCGCAACGATGCAATAAATTGTGCCGTCCGAGGCGGACGTCTGCACGTCCATTGACGCGGCCTTGACGAAGCGCCGATTTCCTCAGCCCTTCACCCGCATCGCCTGTCGGTAAAGTTCCTGCCAATGGTGCAGGCAGTTCTCGCGCACCGGATGGATGCGCCCCGGTACATAAGCGCCGCTGGCGAACGCGCGCTGCAGGCGCACGCAGATCTCGAAATCCTCCTGCTGGGTGACCTCGGACAGATCCTGGTCCTGGGCGATCCGCGTCGCCTCGCGCTCGGCGATGCCGGGTGCGTAATAATGCTCGGCCTCGACGCGACAATGGTCTGTGCCGACCGGGCGAACCCGGTTGATCTGCAGCCCGCCGGGCATCACGTCGAGCATCGTGTTCGGCCACAGGTAGAAGTAGCGCACCTCGCCTTCGCCATAGAAGCTGACGCTGTCCTCCAGCGGACTGCGCTGCATCGAATGCCAGCGTCCGCACTCGGTGACATAGCTCTTGTAGTCGATCAGCGCGTTCAGCGCCGGATGCACATGCGGGACGTGATAGCCCTCGAGAAAGTTCTCGACGTAAACCTTCCAGTTGCAGTGCACATCGTAGTTCACGCGGCTGTGCAGTCGCTGGCTGTCGAGATCGTGGCCGGCGAGGCGATCGTCGATGCCTTCGATGAACTCGGCGAAAGGCGGCGCCACAGGGTCGAGCGCCACGAATACCAGCCCATGCCACTGCGCGACCTGCGCTGACGGCAGACGCACCTCGGACAGCGCCATGCCCTTGATCATGTCCAGTTCCGGGCCGCTCTTCAGGCAGCCACGAAGGTCGTAGGTCCAGCCGTGATAGCGACAGCGCAACTGCTTCAGGTCGCACCCGTCTTCGGTCGCCAGCGGTCCGCCGCGATGGCGACAGATGTTGCTCAGCGCGCGCAGCGCACCGGCTTCGTCGCGCAGCAGCAGCATCGGCCGGCCGGCGATGTCGACGACCCGATAGTCACCGGGTGCCGGCAACTGCGATGCGTGCGCGACGTATTGCCAGCTGCCGGCGAACACCGCATCGGCTTCGATCCGAAGAATGTCCGGGTCAGTGAACACCGACCCGGGCAGCCCGAATGCCTGATCGAGCGGTTGCGGATCGCGCCAGTCGGTTGCAGTCGCGGAAACCATGGAAATCCGGATTGGCGGTGAACGGCCGACTAGGCTAGCAGCATGGAGCTGGCACTTCAGCTTTGGCCTGTTACCATCGGCTACGCTTGCTCGGGGCCAGAACGCAGACGTCGCCGACGGATGCGGGTCTTACCACGCGAGTCGGCATATCGAACAATGGCGCCGGAGCAGCCGCAGCCAGACATGCATGAGAGTACCGCCCTATGAGTGATACGGCCTTCCGATGAGCGAATCGGCGTCCCAACTGGGCAAGGTCGACGTTTCCGGCGCCGCGACCGCGAACGGGCGCTGGCTGCGCTACGGCGTGCGCGTGCCGCTGCTGTTGTGGCACATCGTGGTCCACCTGCCGTTGACGCTGGTGCTGGTCAGCCCTCTCGGCGAACGCGTGCAGATCGGTGGCGAGCACTTGCGCCATCGCGCGGTGCGTTGGTGGTCGCATGGCCTGATGCGCATCTTCGGCTTTCGCGTGGTGCGCGTCGGCGATCCGCACGACGGCTCGGCGCTGCTGGTCGCCAACCACCTGTCGTGGCTGGACATCGAACTGATCCACAGCCAGCGTGCGGTCGAATTCGTCGCCAAGGCCGAGATCGCCCGCTGGCCGCTGGTCGGCTGGCTGGCGCGTCGCGCCGGTACCATCTACCACCGTCGCGGCAGCACCGAGTCGCTGGCCAGCGTCGCCCAGATGATGGTCGAGCGGCTGCGCGCTGGCGCTCAAGTGGGCGTGTTCCCGGAAGGCGGCACCACCGACGGCAGTCGTGTCCGGGTGTTTCACGCCCGCATTTTTCAGACCGCAGTGGAAGCCGGTGTTCCGGTGCAGCCGGTGGCCTTGCGCTATCTGCGCGATGGCCGGCCGAATCCTGCGGTGCCGTTCCTCGACGGCGAGAACTTCCTGGTCAATTTCCTGCGCCTGCTCGGTGAGCCGGCGATGGTCGCCGAGGTGCATTTCCTGGCACCGTTGACACCCAACGGCGAGGGTCGTCGGCGCCTCGCCGAGAGCGCGCGCAGCAGCATCCAGGGCGCACTGGGGCATGTCGAATGACGCCTCCTCGTGAAGCTCATCCGGTCCACGGGCACACGATCTTCCGCCGTCGGGGACCTCTGGCGAATGCCCATGTGCAATCGCTGCTGGCCTCCAGCGGGCTGCGGCGTGCAGCGGCGCGCCTGCGTTTTCCCGGTCTGCACGAGGCCAGCAGCGAACAGATCCTCGATTGCGGCGATGGCGTGCGCCTGCAGGGTTTCCATTCGGTACAGAGCGCGCTGCCGCAGTCGCGCGGGCTGGTGATACTGCTGCACGGCTGGGAGGGCAGCGTGCAGTCGAGCTACCTGCTGGTCAGCGCCGGGCGCTTGCTGGCGGCCGGATTCGACGTGTTCCGGCTGCATTTCCGCGATCACGGCGACACCCATCATTTGAATGAAGGCCTGTTTCATTCCTGCCGCATCGACGAAGTGGTCGGCGCGGTGCGCGCGGTACAGCAACGCTACCGGCCGCGCAAACTGTTGCTCGCCGGATTTTCGCTGGGCGGCAATTTCGCGCTGCGCATCGCGCTGCGCGCACCGACCGCCGGCATCGACTTGAGTTACGCCTTCGCCGTGTGCCCGCCCCTCGATCCGGGCGCCAGCCTGACGCAGATCGAGATCGCACCGTGGATGTACGAGCGCTATTTCATCAGCAAGTGGGTCGATTCGCTGAAACGCAAGCAGGCGCTGTTTCCGCATTTGTACGATTTCAGCAGCTGGCTGAGGAAGCCTACGCTGCGCGATCTGACCGCGCGCATGGTCGAGGGCTACACCGACTACGGCAGACTCGAAAAATACCTCGACGGTTATTCGATCGCCGGCGATCGTCTGGCCGGACTGAGCATCCCGGCGACCATCGTCACCTCGAGCGACGATCCGGTGATCCCGATCGGCGATTACCACGGTCTGGGCGTGCCGGCGCATACCGAAATGATCCTCACCGATCACGGCGGCCATTGCGGCTTCATCGAGGACTGGCGGCTGAAGAGCTGGATCGAGGATCTGCTGGTCGAGCGATTGCGTCGCGCGGCGGCCTGAGCGGCGATTGTTGGTTGTGGAAGCGGGTTGTGATGCAGCCGAAGCTCGAAGTAGCGCCAGGCTGATGCACTCGTGGGTCCAGACTTGTCTGGACGCTTCCGGCCAGCCCGGAGCACCAGCGTCCAGACAAGTCTGGACCCACCAAAGGCCCGCTGCGCGCCAGCCTTTCCCGCGCTCCACTCTCGCTGGCAACAACCAACAACCAACAACCCGACTGTTCGCGCCCTTACAATCCGTCGACCCCGACGGAACCCGCCGATGCCCACCATCACGCGACTGCCGATCCTGCCGCTGCGGCGCCTGCGCGCCGAACCCAACCAGCTTATCCTGCATTTCCGCGGTGGCCGACTGGTGCGCAAGGGCGCCGGCATCGCCTACTGGTTTTCGCCGCTGTCGGCAGCGATCGCGATGCTGCCGATCGAGGATTGTCAGAGTACCTTCGTGCTCAATGAGCATTCGGCCGACTTCCAGCCGATCAAGGTACAGGCGACCATCACCTACCGCATCGCCGACGCCGAGAAAGCCGCCGGGCGCTTCAACTTCTCATTGTCGATCGAACATGGCGCCTGGCTGGAGCAGCCGCTCGATCGCCTCGCCAGTGTGCTCGCGCAGCGCGCGCTGCCGGTGGTGCGCAAGCTGGTGTCGGCGCAGAAGCTCGAAGAGGTGTTGCGACATGGCTCCGAGCAGGTGCGCGAGGCGGTGGCGCGTGCGCTCACCACCGATCCGGAAATCGTGGCGATGGGCCTGCAGTTGGTGAATCTGGTGATCGACCAGATCGTGCCCAGCGCCGATCTGGAAAAGGCACTCGGCACGCCGATGCGCGAGGCGGTGCAGGCGCGTGCCGACGAGGCGCAGTTCCAGCGTCGCGCGCAGGCGGTCGAGAAAGAACGCGCGATCAAGGAGAACGAGCTCGCCACCGAGCTGGAACTGGAGCGTAGGCAACAGGAACTGATCCGCAAGCGCGGCGAGAATGCGCTGCTGCAGGTGCAGCAGGAAGCCGCCAGCCAGCACACCGAAGTCGAGGGCGCCATCGAGCGCGCGCGCCTGCAGACCGAAGCCGCGGCGCTGCAGACCCAGATCAACGCCAGGGCACAGGCCGCAGCGCAAACCCTGCTGGCCGAGCAGCAGGCAGCGGCGATGCAGCGCCAGCACGAGATCTGGGCGCAGACCCCGCCTGCCGCCGCCACCGCGATGGCCCTCGGGCAGCTCGCCGGCAAACTGCAGTCGATCGGCCACCTCAACGTCACCCCCGACCTGATCGGCCAGAGCCTGACGCAGTTCTTGCGCGATCGGACGGCGCCGGAGTAACTGCGCTGGAAGCTTTTTTGTCCGCAAAGAACGCAAAGGACGCAAAGGAAAGCGGTCATGGCAGTACAGCTAAGTTTCGGCGTGGCAACGCAGAGTGTTGTCTGTAAGTCGTCCTGTCCTTCCAATCCGTCCTTTCGCTTTCTTTGCGTCCTTTGCGGACAAAATGCTCTTCGCCACCGGGCGATGGAACGTTGACCACCGCCCTTCCCCGCATTGTCCTGGTGACCCGGCGCACGCCGCTGGAGTCGTTGCTGGAGCGTTTCGGCACGCGTGGGCAGGTGGAGTTCTACCTGCGTTCGCGTGGGCAGGACCTGGGCTGGGCGCAGGGGGTGCACGACAAGCTGCATGCGGCACTCGGCGAGGTGCAGCAGGCGATTCCGTCGTACCAGCGACGTGTGCGCATCGACCGCGACGATCTCGACCGTTTTCTGTTTGCCCCGGACGACCTGGTGGTCATCGTCGGCCAGGACGGTCTGGTGCCGAACGTCGCCAAGTATCTGCGTGGGCAACTGGTGATCGGCATCAATCCCGATCCCGGCGAATACGACGGTGTGCTCTGCCGCCATCCGGCGACCTTGGCGATGCCGCTGCTGCTGTTCGCCTGCCTGCCGCAGTCGAAGGAGCACGCGTTCAGCATCGAAGAACGCAGCATGGCGCTGGCGCAGCGTGAGGATGGCCAGCAACTGCGTTCGCTCAACGAGATCTTCGTCGGCCACGGCAGTCACCAGTCGGCGCGCTACCGGATCACCTTCGGCGCGCTCAAGGAGCGCCATTCCTCGTCTGGCGTGATCGTCGCCACCGGCACCGGCTGTACCGGCTGGGCGCGTTCGATTGCCGAGCAGCGTCGCCTCGATCATCCGTTGCCGGTCGCCGCCGATGCGCGCCTGGCTTGGTTCGTGCGCGAGCCGTTCCCGAGCGTGGTCACCGGGACCAGCGTCAACTTCGGCTTCGTCGACGGCGACACGCGCCTGCTGCTGGAATCGGAAATGGACGACGGCGGGGTGATCTTCGCCGACGGCATCGAGTCCGATCGCCTGCAGTTCCTCACCGGCCAACGCTGCGAGATCGGCATTGCGCCGGAGCGGCTGCGGCTGGTGGTGTGAGCGGCTGGCGCTAGTGTAGAGCTTCGTGCCAGCGCAGAGCCTGGTGCCAACGCCGCGTTTTCTCGGCAAGCGCCATCCCCGCGTACGCCGGGCTGGTCGAGGGCAACCGGATCAGCTCGATGCGCGGCGGCCCCGGCAACCCGAATCGCCGGTACAGATTGGCCGCAGCGGCGCCGTTGCAGCAGACGCGCCTGATCCGCGGGTGGGCATCCAGCAGCTCACCGATGGAGTTCGCCCGCGCCTGCGTGATCTCGATGTCGCTGTCGAGGCTGCCGCGCCGGCGGCATTCGGCCAGCACGTCCCACAGCGCAATCCCGGCATCCAGTAATGCGGCAATGCGATCCGCGTAGCTCGATGCGGGATCGATGCCGCAGTGCGCAGCAAGGATCGGCCAGAACGCGTTGCGCGGATGCGCGTAGTACTGCTGCGCCAGCAACGACGCGCGCCCGGGCATGCTGCCGAGCAGCAGCAGGCGCGCGTCGTCGCGCAGCAGCGGCGCAAAGCTGCGCGCCACGGCATCAACCGGCGGCGACATGCGCGAGCCGACCGAGCGCAATCAGCGCCTGTTCGATGCGCGCTTCCCAGTGCACCGCGCAGCTCAGGCGCACGCAATCGCGATGCGCCCCGCTTGCGGAAAACAGCGGCCCCGGCACAATGCCGATGCCGGCCTCGCTGGCGCGTTCGAACAAGCACTGCGCGTCGAAGCCGGTCGGCAGCTTGACCCACAGCACCAGGCCGCCGCGCGGTTGCGACACACAGGTGCCCGGCGGCCAATGGCGGGCGATGACGCCGCGGAAGCGCGCGACGTTGGCGGCCAGCTCGCCGCGCAGGCGCCGCAGCGGACGTTCGAGGTTGGCGCCGCTCAGCAGTTCCGTGGTGACGTGTTGCGACAGGGTCGACGCCGCGATCGAGGTAAACGCCTTGGCGCGCGCGATTGCGTCGTGCCAGCGTGGCGTCACCGCCCAACCGATGCGCAGGCCCGGGCCGATGATCTTCGACGCCGAGCCGCACAGGATCACGTTGTCCGCTTCGTCGCAGGCCATCAGCGGCGTCGGTCGGCTGCCGTCGAACGCCAACTCGCCGTAGACGTCATCCTCGATGATCGGCACGCCGCGCTCGGCGCAGGCGCGCGCCAGCGTGCGTCGCGCAAGTTCCGGCATCAATGCGCCGCTCGGGTTGGAAAAGCTCGGAATCAGCACCGCCGCGCGGATCGGTTGCGTCGCCAGCGCCTTGAGTGCGCACTCCAGATCCGGGCCGTCGTCGCAGCACACCGGGATCTCGACGACCTTCAATCCGCGCGCCGCGATCGCCTGCAGCAGACCGTAATAGGTCGGGCTCTCGACCAGCACCGCGTCGCCCGGCTGGGTAAGCACCTGCAACGCCAGGGTGATCGCTTCCAGCGCACCCGCCGTGATCACCACGTCGTCGGCTTCGACATCGACGCCGGCGAGAATCAGTCGCCGTGCAATCGTCTGGCGCAGCGCCGGCAAGCCGGCCGATTGCACGTAGCCGTACAAGCGCTCCGGAGATCGCCGCAACAGTTCACGCGACAGCGCCGCAACGCGCGCGGTCGGCAGCAGCGCCGGCGACGGGATCGCCACGTGCAGCGGCACCAGATCGTCGCGCGCGAACAGGTTGAGCATCTGTTCCAGCAAGCTCGGCGACGGCGGTCGAGGTTTCGGCGCCGCCCGCTGGCGCGGGCGCGCGATGCCGGGCAGTTGCGCCGTGCGCACGTAATAGCCGCTCTGCGGCCGCGCAACGATCACGCCCTGGGCCTCGAGCTGCTGATAGGCCTGGACCACGGTGCCGATGCTGACGCCGACCTGGCGGCTCATCACCCGTACCGACGGCACCCGCTCGCCATCGCCCAGCGCGCCGGCGTGGATGCTCTCGCGCAGGCGCGCGGCAATCGCTTCGTAAAGGGGTTCGCTGGACATGAGAGCGGAGTGGGTTCCGGGTGTTGGGTTGGTAGAGCAAGAGCGGTGTTGGCTGCGGGTGTCGGCAAGTGCGGCTTCGCTGTTTCCGACACCCACACCAACAAGCAACACCTGCTCCTCCCTGAACGCTTCAAACTGTACCAGAGAATTCTCTTGGTGACTGCATCTGTACCGATACAGTCCCGCACGACTAGCCTGCAATCATGAACAGAAAAGCGCTGCTGCCGATTGTCGCCGCCTTCGCCACCATTTACCTGGTGTGGGGCACCACCTACCTTGGGCTGGCGGTGCTGTTGCGCACGCTGCCGCCGTTCGCCAGCGGCGCGATCCGCTTCGCGCTGGCGGCTTCGATCATGTACCTGCTGCTACGCCTGCGCGGCGCGCGCCCGCTGGCCGATGTGCCGTGGAAGCACGCGATCGTCGCCGGCATCCTGCTGTCGGGGTTCGGCAACGGTTTCGTGATCTGGGGTCAGCAGACCGTGCCGTCGGGCATCGCCGCGCTGCTGGTCGCTGCGCTGCCGCTGTGGATCCTGCTGTTCGACAGCGTGGGATTCGCCAGGCGTCGGCCCGGCTTCAAGGATCTGGTCGGCAGCGTGATTGGCCTCGGTGGCGTGATCCTGATCGTGTCGCAGACGCGCAGCTTCGATGGCAGCGGCGCGCTGCTGCCGACGCTGTCGATCCTGTTCGCCACCTTTGCCTGGTCGATCGGCACGCTGGTGCAGCGCGCCGCAGTCAAACCCGGTCAGGTCGGCGCCTTCGCCTGCGCGCAGATGGCCGCTGGTGCGCTGTGCCAGGCACTCTGCGCAGCGGTCGCCGGCGAATGGCCGCAGGTCGAACTGACCGACTTCACCGCGACCACCGTGTGGACGCTGCTGTACATGGCCGTGTTCGGCAGCGTGATCGCCTTCAGCGCCTATCTGTGGCTGGTCACCAAGGTGTCGACACCCGCTGTGGCGACCTACTCGCTGGTCAATCCGGTGGTGGCGATGGCGCTCGGCGCGTGGGTCCTCGGCGAGCAGATCTCGACGGCGGCGATTGCCGCCAGCGTACTGGTGCTGATTGGCGTGGCGCTGGTGCTGTGGCCCGGACGCGGGGTGCGCAGCGACGTGCGCAAGCCGGAGGCGACGCCGGTTGCGCCGGATGCCGATGGCGAGCTGGCGCTGGGGCGCTGTCGCTAGGGAAGCGGTGATGGCTGTTGTTTGTGCAGGTGTAGGTGTTGGTGTTGGTGCGCTCCTGGTGGGTCCAGACTTGTCTGGACGCCTTACCCAAAGTCGGTGTCTTCGCCAACACCAACCAGGGACCAGCACCGCCTCTACGACACCAACACCGCTTGCGCTCGTCAAGCCCACCCAAACGCCTGACCGGCCCATCACTTCTCCTCGACCGGCGCCGGTGCGAAACTCGCGTGAACCCGACTCCCAGGTGCACGCATGTCGCCACGTCTGCTCATCGTCCCGATCGGCCTGCTGCTGGCCGCGTGCGCCACGACCCCATCGGCTGAGTTCGAGTCTGCGCCGCCGCCGACCAAGGCCCCCGGCGCAGTTCCGATCGGCGAGTTCCTCGCCAGTGTCTACACCTATCCGACCGGCCGCTTCGATGCGCGTTGGTGGGAGGCCGCGCGGGCGCAGGACACCAAGATGACGTCGGCCCTGCCTGCCGGCGATTTCAGCCACGACAAGAGCGCCAAGGCGCTCAACCCGAACGCGTTCACGCCGCTCGGACCGCAGCCGATCCAGGATGGCGTCGACCGCAATACCGGTCGCATCAACGACATCGTGGTGTCGCCGCAGCCGCTGATCGCCGGCGATCCCAATTCCTACCGTGCATTTGCGGCGAGCGACGGCGGCGGGGTCTGGCGCACGAGCAACTGCTGCTCGGCGCAGACCACCTGGGAGCCGGTCACCGACGATCCCGACATCGAATCGATCGCCATCGGCGATCTGGAAATCGACCCCAACAACCCCGACGTGATCTACGCCGGTACCGGCGATTTGCGCTTCGGCACCTGGGCCTTCGGCTCGGCCGGCGTGCTCAAGAGCGTCGACGGAGGCGACACCTGGGACGTCATCGGGCGCGATGTGTTCGTGCCCAATTACCCGGCCTCGCTGTCGGCGTTCTCGCAGTACCAGGCGGTCGGCAAGGTGGTGGTCGACCCGAACAACTCGCAGAAGCTGGCGGTGGGCACCAAGACCGGTCTGTATTTTTCCTACAACGCGGGCGCTTCATGGACCGGTCCGTGCCTGACCAATCCCTTCGGGCCGACCAGCAGCAATCCGCACCGCCAGGACATCACCGGGCTGCTGGCGCTCGACTTCGCCGGCAGCACCACGCTGATCGCTGCGGTCGGCACGCGCGGTTCGGCGACACCGGTGCAACCCGATCTCGACTTCAACGGCGCCAATGGCATCTACCGCGCGTCGATGCCGGCAGCCGGATGCCCGACCGGCTGGCAACTGATTTCGCGTCCCGACAACGGCTGGCCGGCGAATACCGGCGCCGGCGTCGGCTTCGGGCCGATCGGTCGCATCGAGATCGCCGCGGCGCCGCAGAACCCGAACATCCTCTACGCCAAGGCGATCGACCCACAGAGCTTCGCCATCATCGGCCTGTGGCGCAGCAGCGACGCCGGCAACACCTGGTTGCCGCGCGCCACGCCGACGAACTTCTCCGGCTGCGAGCCGGGTACGCAGAACTGGTACAACGCCGGCATCACGGTATCCCCGACCAATGTCGACGACGTGGTGCTGAGCGCCTGGTGGCTGTACCGCTCGACCGACGGCGCGGCAACCTTCAGCAATCAGTTGTGCAGCAACAACGATGCGATCGTGCATATCGACCAGCACGCGCGCGCCTTTGTCGGCGGCGATCCGAATCGCCTGCTGATCGGCAACGACGGCGGTGTTTACTACAGTGCCAACGCGACGGCGCCCAGGCCCACCTTCACGCCGCTCAACGACAGCATCAACGCCGTCGAGTTCTACTCGGGCGACATCATCGCCAACTTCGCGACTGCAAATCCGCGCGTGGTCATCGGCGGCGCGCAGGACAACGGCACTTCGGTGCTGATCCAGTTCGGCGACCAGGCGCAGCCGGATGTCTGGCAACACGCCTTCGGCGGCGACGGCATAACGACCCGCATCGAGCCCGTATTCGGCCAGCGCGTCTGGATGTCCAGCCAGCGCGGCAACATCGTCGTCAGCGTCAACGGTGCCAACGCGCCCGAGTTCGATGCCAACGGCGCGTGGGGGCCGCGCGAGACCAGCGGCGACCGCAAGAGTTTCCTGATGCCGTTCGATCTCTACAAATACGGCGACACGGCGGTCGCCGACAGCGGCTGCGCCGGCAGCAGTGGTTGCAATCACCTGATCGCCGGCACCTACCGGGTGTGGGAGAGCGTCAATGGCGCCAGCGGTGCGACCGCCGCGTCGCGCTGGGTCGCGATCAGCCCGGACCTGACCAAAAACAACCTGGTGGTCGGCAGCGACAACCGCTCGGTGATCCAGGCGCTGCGCTTCGCGGTGTCGACCCGGCGCGTGGCCATGGCCGGCACGCTCGACGGCAATGTCTGGTTCGGCTTTGGCCTCGGCACCGGTGCGGCGAGCTGGGTCAACGTGACCGGCAACAATGCGGTGTTGCCAAATCGCTCGATCCTGGGCGTCGCCACCGATCCGCTCACGCCGACCATCGGTTACGCGGCGGTCGCCGGCTTCGGCGCCAACACGCCAGCCACACCGGGGCATGTCTACCAGGTGCGTTGCAACGCCGACTGCAGCAGTTTCAGTTGGCGCGATGTCAGCGGCAACCTGCCCGACGTACCGGCCAATGTGGTGATGGTCAACCCGTGGATTCCGCGCCAGGTGTTCGTCGGCACCGATTGGGGCTTGTATTACACCGACGATGTCGAAGCGCCGCAGCCGGTGTGGCGACGCTTCGCCAGCCTGCCGCGGGCGATGGTCTGGGACATGTCGATCGATCGCGGCTTCACCACGCTCGCGGTGTTCACCCGTTCGCGCGGCGCCTGGGTGTGGCCGTTGCCGCGCCAGCTGACGCCGGCCGGTCCGCAGGACGAACCGTCCCTGAGTCGATATGCGTTGCCGACACCCAACCCGCCAAACGCCAACTGCCCGTCCGGCTTCTTCACGGCGATTGTCGACGACGGCCCCGGCGCCGAGCTGACTGCGGGCGCCTTCGGCATGGAAGTGTTGCTCGACGATCCGGGTACCCGCGTGCTCGCCGGTGGCCTCAACTTCGGTGGTCTGATCGACGCCGGACAGGTCGGTTTCGCGGCCTTCAACATTGCCAATGCCGCCAATGAGAACCAACGCCTGAATCTCAGTCTCACCGGCAGTCCATCGAGCAGCAGCAGCGCCAGCCTGCCGGTACGTATCCGCATCGCGCGGCGCACGGCGACCAGCAGCGACACGGTCTTCGATTCGACCCAGACCATCTCGCTGGCCGCGCCCTTCGTCACTGCCCTGGATTTGCCGCCGGCCTTTTACGAAGCGACCGTTGCGCCCATCAGCGGCGCCGCCGGCGGCGATCCCGAAGGCCAGTTCTACTTCTCGCTGACCACCAGTTTCATCGACCGCCCCGGTGGCGGTTTCCAGGGTGGCGCAGTGGTCGGCGGTTACCATGCGCGGCACCCGTTCGGCGGCGTCAGCGGCTTCGCCGGCTTCTGCCTGGCGACGCCGCACAGCACCAGCATCCGCGTGCTGTCGCAACCGAGTTACGGGCCGAGCGGGGCGAAGGACTTGCGCCTGCGCATCCAGGATGCGCAGCAGCGCGACATCGTGGTGGTGCCGGGAGGGTAAATTGCGCCAGGGGACGCGCTCTTGTGGGTCCAGACTTGTCTGGACGCTTCTCAGGTTCAACTCGAAGAGCGTCCAGATGAATCTGGACCCACAACAGCAAGAGATCTACAGCCACGTCGCTCTTGTGGGTCCAGACTTGTCTGGACGCTTCTCAGGTTAAAGGCGCAGAGCGTCCAGATGAATCTGGACCCACAACAGCTGAGGATCGGATCTGCGGCTGCCGCGCTGTTGTGGGTCCAGACTTGTCTGGACGCTTCTCAGGTTCAAGGCGCAGAGCGTCCAGATGCACCTGGACCCACAACCGCAACCGCGGAACCTTCGCCTGCGCCGAAGGATCGGCTACACCACCGCCCGCTCGCACTCCATTTTCGACAAGGTCATGATGTGCACCTCGTCCGGGCCGTCGGCGATGCGCAGCGAGCGCGCGCCGGCATAGGCCTGCGGCAGGAAGCTGTCCTGGCAGACGCCGGCGCCGCCGTGGATCTGGATGGCGCGGTCGATCACCTGGCAGGCCATGCGTGGAACCACCACCTTGATCATCGCGACCCGGTCGCGCGCGCCGCGGGTGCCGAGCTTGTCCAGCGCTTGCGCGGTCGACAGCGTCAGCAGGCGCGCCTGCTCGATTTCGCAGCGGCTGAGCGCGATCGCCTCCTGCGCCATGCCGTGGCGCGCGATCGGATGGCCGAACACGATGCGCGACTTGGCGCGCGCGACCATCGCTTCGAGCGCGCGTTCGGCCAGCCCGATCAGGCGCATGCAGTGATGCACGCGGCCGGGGCCGAGGCGACCCTGGGCGATCTCGAAACCCTTGCCTTCGCCGTAGATCAGGTTGCCGAGTGGCACATGCACGTCGTCGAAGGACATCTCGGCGTGGCCCAATGGTGCATCGTCGTAGCCGAACACCTGCAGCGGACGCACGATGTTCACGCCGGGCGCATCGCGCGGCACGATCACCATCGATTGCCGCGAGTAGGGTTTGGCCTCGGGGTTGGTCTCGCCCATCACGATGTAGAACTTGCAGCGTGGATCGATGGCGCCGGTGGTCCACCATTTCTTGCCGCTGATGCGGTACTGGTCGCCTTCGCGCACGATGCGGCAGCGGATGTTGGTGGCATCCGAGGACGCCACGTCGGGCTCGGTCATCGCGAAACCAGAGCGGATTTCGCCAGCCAGCAGCGGTTCCAGCCATTGGCGCTTCTGGAACTCGTTGCCGTACATGTGCAGCACTTCCATGTTGCCGGTGTCCGGCGCCGAGCAGTTGAACACCTCCGAAGCGATCAGCGAACGGCCCATGATCTCGGCCAAACGCGCGTAATCGAGGTTGCTCAGCCCCGCGCCATGGCGGCTGTCGGGCAGAAACAGGTTCCACAGTCCGGCAGCACGCGCCTTGCGCTTCATTTCTTCCATCACCGGCGGAATGACCCAGCGCTGGCCGGGCTCGGCCACGGCAGCGTGGTAATCGCGTTCGCCCGGCAGCACCACTTCGCGCATGAAAACGAGCAGGCGTTCGCGGATTTCCTGGGCACGGGCTGACAAATCGAACATGGTGGCGATCCTTCTTGATGCAGATGTCCGAGGCTAAGCCCGAACGGGTGGAGAGCGCGAGTGAAAGAGGTTGCCGGCTGGAACCGAAAGGCGATTTGTCCGCAAAGGACGCAAAGGGCGCAAAGGAAGGCAAAGCCATGCATGGGCACGCCGCACGCCAGCGCGCCAAGGATGGTGAGCTGGCCAGCGAACTCCGATAAAGATGCACTTCTTTGCGTTCTTTGCGTCCTTTGCGGACAAGAAATGTTCTCTTGAGGTTGCGCGCTATCCTCGACGTCATCGCCCAGGGGGACGAGATGACGCAACCGAACGCACGCGAGCGCCTGGAGCGCTTTGCGCAGAGTTTTCGCAGCGGCGATATCGACGCTGCGCTGACGCAGATCGACGAGATGGTCGCGGACTTTCCCGACCAGGCGGCCTTGCACTGGCATCGCGCGCGCGTGCTCCGGGCGCTCGAGCGCGACGACGATGCGTTGGCGGCGGTCAAGCGCGTGATCGAGTTGAAACCGGACTATGCGCCCGCCTGGTTTCTGCGCGCGGAACTGGCCGCCGTTGATGCCAGCGGCAACTATCCGGAATCCGACCTGCGCCGCGCGCTGGCGCTGGATCCGACACTGGCGCGCGCGCATCTGCTGCTGGCGCGTCAGCTTGGCGATGGCGAGCGGCGTGGCGAAGCCGAAAACGAACTCGCGCGTGCGCTGGAACTCGATCCGAACCTGCACGAGGCCTACGCGCTGCGCGCCGACTGGCACAAGCGTGCGGCGTTGGCCAGTTTCGGCGACGCCGCAGCGGACGATGCGGACAGCATCGTCAGCTTTTCCGGCCAGCGCTATTCGCGTAGCGCGCTGGAGGCCGCACGCGCCGACTACGAGCGTGCGCTGGCGCTGAAGAACGATCGCCGCGTGCGCCTGCGTCTGGCCAACGTGCTGCACGATCTGGGTGCCCATGAGGAGGCGCTGGCGGCATTTGACGCGGTGCTGGCGGTTACGCCGACCGACGATCCCGGTCGCGCACTGATCGAAGACATGCGGGCGCGCTCTCTCGACGGTGGCCGCGGCGAACGCGAGCAAATGGCGCAGGTTCTGGAGCGGGCGCTGGCCGAAGTCGACGGCGCCGAGAAGGCAACGCTCGGTCATGACCTCGCAGCATCGATGATCAACAGTGCGGCCGCCGGCATACGCAGCGGCATGAGCCTGGAACAAGCGATGGCGGAGTTCGTCTCCGATCATCCCGATGACATGCTGGCGATCGACATCGCCTGGAAGATCCACGCGCTCGCGCACGAGCCTGAGCCCGACTACGCCCCCAGCGAACTCGCCAGCTATCCCAGATTCATGCGCGAGTTTGCGACCAGCGCGGCGACCGCACTGGGCGCCCAGGGTTTTCGCGTGGTTGGCGACTTCGAGCCGCTGCACCTGGCCGAGCAATTGGGGCGGCCGACGCTGGTGCGCATTTACGCCGCCAACGACGGCATCACCTGCGGCGCCAGCTATCGCGTGGAACCAAAGTGGCCGGGATGGATCGCCTTCCTGTTATTGAAGCTGATGGGCAAATGGCAGCGACCGGCGGTGATCGAGCTGGAGACGGCCTTCGACGATGGCGGCTTCCTGATCACCAACAATGCCGGCGCGACCAGCCCGTTCGCCTATCGTGGAAGGGTCGATTTGACCGCGCTGGCGCCCGATGCCTCACCCGGCCTGGTGCATGCGCGCCACCGCGAACGCATCGAGCGCTACCGCCGCGATCATCCATACGCCACCGCCGAGCGCGTCGACACCACCGAACGCATCCTGGCCATGCAGGCACGCATCACGGCGGCGAAGTCCGAGTACCGACGTTCGATCGGCTACATCGAGGAGAACGAACTGCGCCAGTTGCTCGGTGCGCAGTACGATCGCCTGGCGCCGCGCGTGCGCGGCAAGCTCGGGCAGATCGTGCTGGCCAGCAATCCAGGGTAGATCCTCCGTTCGCCGTCAAGCAGTTTTCGGCGTTGGTTGAGGTATCCATG
>ERZ761602.1422-NODE-1422-length-43499-cov-15.808719_pt1 | contig 43499 bp, 38 predicted proteins | sample MGYA00512165_ERZ761602 | MGnify/ENA primary metagenome ERZ761602 (study PRJEB28899, sample SAMN02445085) | bioreactor sludge metagenome | biome: EBPR sludge; isolation source: Thorneside wastewater treatment plant | place: Australia: Brisbane, Thorneside...
CGGGGGTTGTACGGAAACCCGCTCGTCGAGCGGGGGAAAGTGAATCTACCAATGGTGCGCTTCCAGGATCCGAGGCTCCAGCTCGCGATGATCGACGAGGTGCAGCGCCGGCGCGGCGCGTACGCATGGGTCGCCGGCCAGCGTGAGGCCTACGAGGCGACGTCGCCGGCGACGTCGTGGGCCGAGCTCGAGGAGAACCAGCGCGAGCATGCGCCGGCGCTCGAGGCGTTCCTCGCCGGGCTGCCGGTCACGCGCGCCGATCTGGAGACGATCGATCACCTGACGCTCGACGGTGATCGCGATCTCTACGGCTGGGTCTACCCGAGCTGGTGGGATGCGGGCGACCACTTCGCCATCCACGACCTCACCGGACTCGAGCAGTGCACCCGCCTGCGCTACCTCCTGCTCGGCCAGGGCGTCGTCCACGGCGCGAGCCTCAAGCCGGTCGCGCGCATCCCGCGGCTCGTCGAGCTCCACGTGTGCGCGCTCTGCCGCCTGCGCGACGTCCCGGCGCTGCTCGACGCGCCGGCCCTGCGCCGCCTCGACGTCGTGAACGTGACGACGAGCGACGATCGCGACGCGTGGACCTCGGTGATCGCGGAGTTGCGCGCGCTGGGGGTCACCGTCGACGCCCCGGGCGTCCCCCGTGCGCCCTGAGCGAAGTCGAAGGGCGTGAGCTCGACCCCGTGCGCCCTGAGCGAAGTCGAAGGGCGTGAGCTCGACGTGAAACCCCTGGCATGGCGGGGCGGTTCGTGGCCTCATGGAGGCATGCGGATCATGTGGATCGGCGTCACGCTCGTCGCCTTCGCCGGCACGGCCCTCGCCGATCCACCGACGCCGGCACCGGCGTCGCCCCCGGCCGCGGCGCCGGCCTCGTCGCTCCTGCCGCCCAGCGTGTTGATCCTGCCGCCGACGCCGCCGACGCCGGCCGAGGCGCCGTCCCTGCGGGTCGAGGCGGCCCGCTCCGCCTTCGAGCAGTTCGAGGACAGCTGGCGCTTCCCCGATGCCGGTCCGCTCTTCGGCATCGACGGCGGGCGCTGGTTCGTCGGCCACGGCCACTATCACCCGCGCTCGGCGCGCGCCGCGGCCCTGCACGGCGGCTCGATCGCGGCCACGATCCTCGGCGAGATCCTCCTGCAGGCGGATTCGCCCATCGCCGGCCTCGGCGCGATGCTGACCGGCGCGACGCTCGACGCGGCCACCGCCGACGCCGATCGCGCCGCCGAAGCACGTCGATAGGCGCGGCCCCGCGCGATCATGCGGGCGGGACGAGGTACGGTCCGCCCATGTCCGCTCCCACGACCTCGTTCGGTGCGTTCTCGGTCAGTCTCGCGGTCAAGGATCTGGGCGTGTCGCGCGCCTTCTACGAGAAGCTCGGCTTCGAGGCGTTCGCCGGCAAGGCCGAGGAGAACTGGCTCATCCTCAGGAACGGCAGCGCGGTCATCGGGCTGTTCCAGGGCATGTTCGAGAAGAACCTGCTCACGTTCAATCCGGGCTGGGACCAGGCCGCCCAGGCGCTCGACACGTTCACCGACGTGCGCGAGTTGCAGCGGCGGCTCGTGGCGCAGGGCGTCGATCCCATGGTGCGCGCCGACGAGGCGTCGACCGGTCCGGCGAGCTTCATCGTCGTCGACCCCGACGGCAACCCGATCCTCGTCGATCAGCACGTCGGCTGATCCCACACCGGCAGGAGCGCGCTCAGCGCGAGCGCGCGGCCGCCGCGGCCGGCAGGAGCTGGCGCAGCTGGTGCGCCTGCAGGACGAGCCGGTGATGCGCGGCGCGGCTCGCGCTGCTCACGCGCGCCGACTGGAGGCCGGCCATCACGATCGTGGCGAGGCTGGCGAAGATCACGGTCACCACCGTCGGCGTGCCGGAGAGCTCCATGCCGTCGCCGAACGTGAGCACCCCCGCGTCGGTCATGGTCCAGGTGCGGGCGAGCACGCCGAGCTCCTCGAGCGCGATCGGCGCGAGGAACCCGGCGAGCATGATGCCCATGAGCAGCCACTTCCGCGTGACGAAGGTGGGGTAGGTGACGACGGAGCCGGTGACGAACGCGAACACCGCGGGCACGACGAGGAGCGGGCCGGAGAAGCGGCTGATGATCGCGATGAGGAGCGCGTTGCCGATCGCGTACCCGACCATGTAGCCGACCGACTTGTGCGGCCGGCGGGTGAGGTCCCAGGCCGCGACCGCCATGAGCATCGCCAGGGCGAACATGCCGATCGCGGTCGGCCACGAGCGCACGCCGTTCCACATGATGATCGGCAGGAACGACGCGATGAGCAGGTAGCCAGGGAACGCGGCGCGCGAGTGCTGGCTCACGGCCTCGCCGTCGGACGCGCGCAGGCGCTCGTACGCGTCGGCGCCGATGGCCGTGGGCGGCGCGAGCATCACGTGCATGACGATCTCCGCGGCGTCGCGCGCCTCGGGGTCGAGCGCGAGGGCGCGGCTCGCCGCGCGCATGGCGTCGCCGTCACGGCCCTCGCGGTGCGCGTCGCGGGCCAGCGCGACGAGGTCGTGCGCCATGATGCGGCGGCGGGCGACGTCACGATCCCCGTCGAGGTACTCCTCGACCAGCTCCGCGCACCGACGCGCCGTGGGGCGCGCGCTCGCCAGCCGCGAGAGCATCAGCAGGCAGAGACGATCGAGCTCCGGCGGGACCTGACGGTCGGGGCGACGGATCGCGGGCGAGAGCACCGTCCCTTCCGAGATCGTGCTCGCGACCGCGTCGCCGCCGCGCGGGTGCAGCGGCTCGCCGGCGAGGATCTCGAACAGGATGGCGCCCAGCGAGTAGACGTCGGCGGGCCGATCGGCAGCCGGATCGACCAGCTGCTCGGGCGAGACGTAGCCCGGCGTGCCGAGGATGTGCGTCGGCGGCGTCGCGCCCTCGATCGTGTCCACGTCGGCGGTGTCGACCAGGTCGTCGGCGTCGCCGACGACGCGGGCCACGCCCCAGTCGAGCACGTAGACCTCACCGAAGTCGCCGAGCACGATGTTCGACGGCTTGAGATCGCGGTGGAGCACGCCCCGCGCGTGGGCGTAGTCGATCGCGCGGCACACCTCGGCGAACGCGCGCAGGAGCCGCTGCGACGCCGCCTCGCGCCGCGCGAGGAGCTCGCCGAGCGTCCGCCCGGCGACGCGCTTCATGGCGAAGAACGGCCGCCCCGTCGGATCGCGCCCGATCTCGTAGACCGGCACGATCGCCGGGTGCTCGAGGCGGGCCTGGATCCGCGCCTCGCGCAGGAAGCGTCCGAGCTCGTCGTCGGTGGGCGACGCCGAGCGGAGCCGCTTGAGCGCCACGTCGCGCCCGATGCGGCGGTCGTGCGCGAGCAGCACCTCGCCCATGCCGCCCCGGCCGATGATCTCGCCGAGGGCGTACGTGCCCGAGACACCGGTGACGTCCTCGACCGCGATCGAGCCGGCCACGTCGGCGCGCGGTGGCACGAGGGTGTCGGCGTCGTCACGAGAGGGCTCGGTCGGCGGCTCCCCGTCCGTCTTCATGCCCCCATGGTAACGCGCCGGGCGATCAGTGGACTTCTTCGACCGCGATGTGCGTGGCGTCGCCGTCCGGCTCGCGGACGAGCACGCCGGTGTAGATCCCCTCGGGCCGCTCGAAGCGCACGCTCGTCGGCGTGACCACCTGCGGCCAGGCCCCGGGCTTCGGCGTCACCACGACGTCGAGGATGAGCTCCTTCGGGTTGATCCCCTGCGGCGAGGCCGGGACCAGCTTGACGTCGTAACCGGGCGTGGGCGTCTTGACCAGGCCGGTCACGTGAAACGTCGCCGGGCCGGGCGGCATCCGGTTCACCCACGCGTACCAGTCCGAGGTCGTGACCGCGAGCGGCGTCGGCGCCTTGGTGGCCGGCTCGACGCTGGCGGTGCCGACCACCTTGCCGTCGAGCATCGCGAACACGACGACCTTGGCCTTGCCCGTCTTGCCGCCGAGCTTCACGCGCCGGTGGACGTGGCGGACCTGCGACACGACCTGTGCGCAGATGCCGCCGCGCTTGGTGATGACGACGCGCACCGGCACGACGTCGGCGGCGATGCGCACGTTGTCCGGCGGGCCGGGGCGCACGGCGCCGGCGGCGTAGCACGGGTTGGGCACGCTCGTGACCACGCGCAGCGTGTACTCGTCGGCCTTGCGATCGGGCGCGAGCGACGCCTTGGGCTTGAACAGCTCGTCGGCGTGGACGGTGGACACGCGCACGCACAGGAGCGCGAGCGCGGCGAGCAGGAGGTGGGTCGGCTTCATGGGAGCTCCGGGCCTGACCATACCGACGGACGGCCCGCGTCGGTATTCACAAGCGTTTACAGGCGCTCCCTCAAGGCCCCGGCGGGGGTGCCGGCGCGATCGTCGGCGCGGCGCGGAGCGCGAGCTGACCCTGACGCGCAAGGTCGATCGAGGTCGCGAGGATGCGCAACGCTTCGCCCGGCGCGTGGAAGCCCATGCTGTTCTCCGCCTCGACGAAGTCGACATAGAACTGCGCCTGCCGGTGGAGCTCACGCGCGGTGGCGAGCTCGGCGTCGGGGCGGCCCGATGCGCGCGCGGCCTCGAGCTCTCCGATCAGCGCGGTCACGGCGTCGAGCGCGCGGCCGCGCAGCTCGTGCGTCCGGTCCTGGATGGCATGCACGCGGGACTCGAGCTCCCGCTCGTCGAACTTGTGGCACGGCTGGCAGGCGCGGTTGATGTTGAGCAGCGGGCTGCGCACGTGGTGGTCGCTGACCTTGGTCGCGCCCACGCGCGTGTACGGCATGTGGCAGTCGGCGCACGCGACGCCCGATCGCGCGTGGATGCCCTGGCTCCACAGCTCGAACTCGGGGTGCTGCGCCTTGAGCATGCGGGCGCCGCTCTTCGCGTGCGTCCAGTCGGCGTGGTCGACCTCGGTGTAGTAGGCGTACATCCCTTCGATCCCGAGCCCGCGGTGCCAGGGGTACGTCAGCCGCTTCTCGGCGCCCTTGAAGTAGTACTCGACGTGGCACTGGCCACAGACGAAGGACCGCAGCTCCTGGTGGGTGGCGTCCCGGTTGACGTCGTAGTCGGGCTTGCCCTGCCCGGCGCGGAGCGCGCGCATGCCCTCGATGAACCCCGGGCGCGTGATGCGGAGCTGCATCGTCGTCGGATCGTGGCAGTCGATGCAGGTGACCGGATGCTCGACGAGCTTGCGCGCCTCGGCGTACGGCAACGGGTTGATCTTGGCGAACCCGGCGACCAGATCGCCGTTGCCGGCGTCGCGGTAGGCCTTGTAGACCGACGCGTGGCAGTGCAGACACGTGCCCGGCTGCTTCGCGACCTGCTGCCGCTCGGTGAAGGTCTGGTCCTCGAGCATGTACGCGTGGCCGCGCTCCTCGCGGAAGTCCTTGGCGAAGGCGTAGCCGTCCCAGATCGTGACGAGCCGTGGGTCCTCCTCCAGGCGCGACTGCGCCGTGAGCGAACGTGGATCGGCCTGGGTCGGCGTGCGCGGCACCGCCTCGCTGCCGCCGTAGCGCGTCCGCACCTGGTCGACGGTGCGCCGGTAGGCGTCGTACTGGATCGGGAAGTTCTTCCCCCACACCGCGGGATCGACGGTGTCATCGGTCAGCTCGACGACGCGGAAGTAGGGGTTCTGCCCCTCGTGCTTGCGCTCGGAGATGTTGACGAGCAAGAGCGCCGCGCCGGCGGCGGCGAACGCGCCGACCAGGCCGGCGATGCCGAGGAGGAGGAGCGTGCGCCGGCGGCGGCTGGCGCGGGTAGGGGGCTCGCTGGGGGTCTCGCTCATGGTTCTTTCACTCGCGGACGCGGTGTCCGACCGCGTCGTGACAGCGGATGCAGGAGACGTCGGCGACGCCCATCATGTGGACGACGTCGCGGTGACAGCGCCGGCACTGCGCCTCGGTGACGGCGCGATTGCTCGCCGTGATGCGCAGCGGCTCGGCGAAGGCTCCCGTGGTGAAGGCGTACGAATGGTTGAACCCGTTCACGGCCTTCACCCAGTACTTGCGGGGACCGCTGGGAGGGGCGTGACAGTCGTTGCAGACGGCGACCGCATGGTGGCTGGACTTCTGCCACGCGGCGTGGTGCTCGCGCATGACGTGGCAGTTCGCGCACGACGCGGGATCGTTGCCGAGGTACGACGCGCCGCGGGCGTACACGAACGTGAACGCGCCGAGGCCCATGGCCGCGCCGAGCGCGAGGCTCGCGGTGATGGCCAGCGGGTACGCGATCCGCACGCCGGAGGAGTAGCCGGGTTCCGGCCGCGGATCGAGCCGTCCTGCCGGCGAATTCTGCACGTCCGGACCGATCTGTTCAGGAACGGCGACGGCGGCGATCGATGAACCAGGCTCCCACGGGCAGGAGCGGCATCACGACGAGGGCGTAGAACGCGGGCGCGCTCCAGTCGGGGCCACGCGGGCGATAGACCTGGCCGGTCAGCGCGCAGGCGCCGAGGTAGAGGACGAGGACGGCGACGCCGCACGCCTCCCAGACCTCGATCGCGACGCGCGACGGACCCGGCCTGGCGTCCCACGCGGCGAGCGCCACGACGCCGCCGAAGATGAGGGTCGCGACGATCGCGGTGGGGATGACGTTCGTGCTCCAGCAGAACACCATGATCGCGGTGATGATCGGCAGCGCGAGCCACGCGCCCCAGCGCGCCCAGCGCTGGGTGAGGAGGAGGACCGCGGCGAGGAGCTGCAGGACGCCGACGAAGCGGTAGAACGCGCCGGTCGCGTGGAAGGCGTGCAGGAAGTCGTGGAACGGCCCGCTCAGGTGGGGATCCGTGAACGGCTGGCCCAGCACCTTCTTGAGGCCGGCCGGCACGAAGGCGAAGCCGACGAGCAGGCGCAGGTTGACCACGGCGAGGTTCAGCCAGCGCGCGTCGCGCGCGCGCGCATGCAGCTGGACGAGCCTGTCACGCACGCCCGTACCTTAGCGCACGGACGCCGTCGCCCGGACGTGTGGACGGCGATCTCCGTCGTGCGCGTATCATCAGGGCGCCAGAGCAACATGCCCGGACCCAGCCAGACCTGCGTGAGGCACCTGCCGGAGCTCGTCGCCGCGCTCCTCGCGAGCGCGTGCGGCGATGACCGCGCCAGCGCGCCACCGGCGTCGCCACCGGCGCCGCGCCCGGCCGAGCGGGTCGTCGCGCCGTGCACGTTCGAGGCCGTCCTCTCCGGCGCGCGGGTGGCGTCGCGCGACGTCGAGGGCCCATGGGCGTTCGGCCAGTCGGTCTTCGAATACCTCCGCCCGTCGGCGAGGGTGGAGCGGCGCCACGTCAATCGCGGCGACAGCGGCGGTACGTCGTCGGTCGGCTGGCGCGGCGAGGCGCTCACGTTCGAGCTGCCGCCGAACACCGCCTTGCCGCGGAACTCCCTCCTGCGTCACGGCCCGCCACCCGCGATCGCCTATCGCGTCGACGTCGCCGCTTCACACCAGGTGGCCGTCGTCGCGTGCCCGACCGATCGCGCCTCGCCACGCCTCGAGCTCACGCTCCTCCGCCGCGGCGGCGGCGTCGACCCGATCAGCCTGGCGCCCGTGGGAAGCCTGCTTCTGGGCGGCGACGGACCGCACCCGATCGAGACTCGCCTCTGGGCGGAGCGCCCGTCGGCGCGGCTGACCCACACGCTCCACCTCCCGCTCGAGGAGGGTGACGTCCTCCGGCTCACGGCGGCGCCCGTCATCGACGCCGCGGGAACGCTCGAGCTCGCCTTCGACGTCGCGATCACGCCGCTGCCGTAGCGCGTCCGGAGGTGGCGACCCTCGCTGGCCGTCAACGCACCGGCGCGCCGCGCTCGCGCGCCCAGGTCGCCAGGCGCCGGCCACGCTCGAACGCCTCGAGGCGGCGGCGCGGGACGTCGTAGGAGCGCCGGTTGGTGAGCGCGTCCTGCAGCTCGGGCGGGAGCGTGCGCCGCGCGAGCCGCAGCCACGCCGGCACCATGTCGCGCGGCATCTGATCGAGCAGGCGATCGGCCGCGGTGCGGAACACCGGCGCCATGAGGAGGTAGTCGGCGCGGAAGCGGGCGTAGTCGCAGCGTGCGGTGAAGTGCTCGAGCCACACCTCGGCCAGCGCCCGCGGCAGATCCTCCTCGATGTGCGCGCGCACGCCGAGCAGGAGGCCGCCGACCACCTTCTGCGCCGGCGGCCGCGGCCCCGACGACTCGGCGAAGCCGAACGCCTCGGCCCACTGGCTCTCGCACGCGCCGGGCGCGAGGCCGCGCCACCGCGCGAGGTTGCCGGCGTAGTAGGCATGGAAGCGCGGGACGAGCCGGAGCACCCACTCGCGGTGGCTGACGCCGCCCTCGTCGACGAGCGCGAGCTGCGCCTCGGTCACGTACTGGTAGACGCGCGCGAACCACGCCTTGGGATCGGCGTCCGCGAACAGCTCGTCGGCGAGCGCGCGCTGCTCGCCGAGGATGACGTCGGCCGCGGCGCGCAGGTGCGGCAGGTCGCGATCGGTCCACGCCGGCGGCGTCGCGATCACCGCGGGAACCGCACCCGCGGCGAGGCGCGCCAGCGTCTCGAGGCTCGCCTCGAGCTGGGTACGTAGCTCGCGCCCGACGAGCGCGCCGACGCCGGGCGCCGCGAACTCGAAGCGCACGTCCCAGGTCAGCTCGGTCGCGTCGCCGTCGGCGCGCAGCCGCTGCTCGCCGCGGTGATAGCGGAGGAGGCCCGGGCCGCGCACGACGCGGTACACGAAGCGCGCCGGCGGCTCGCTGTGCTCGACGACCTCGAACAACCGCACCGGGCCGGTCCGCGAGCGCACGTCGACGCGCCGGTACGCGCCCACGCTGTCGACCCCATCGCCGTCGCCGGCCGCGAGCAGCTTGATCGGCGCCCGCGACCACTCGTTCATGCGCGCCGGGTCGGTGACGAACGGCCAGACCGCGGCGGGCGGCGCCGCGATCCGGGCACGCAGCTGGAGCTCCACGCGTCGAGCGTAGTCCATCACGACACGTCGTGCGCGCGTGGGCTAACGTCATCTCATGGCCAACCCGTCCGATCATGCCCGCGACGTGTCCCCTCCCATCGGCGGCGTGTCGTACCAGCTCCTCCTCGGCGGCGCCCCGTGGATGCGTATCGGTCAGGAGCTCGCGGGTCAGGTCGTCCTGGGCGCGCCGGTCGCCGCACAGCAAGACCTGATGGTGTGACCGGCGTGATCTGGCTCTTCGGCTACGGATCGCTCATCTGGCGCCCCGACCTGCCGTTCCGCGAGCGACGCGCGGCGCGGATCACCGGCTGGGCGCGGCGCTTCTGGCAGGCCTCGTGGGATCACCGCGGCACGCCGGCGTCACCCGGGCGCGTGGTCACGCTGGTCGAGGCGCCGGGCGCGACGCTCTGGGGCGTGGCCTACGCGGTCGCCGCCGCCGACTGGCCCGCCGTCCTCGCCGCGCTCGAGCACCGCGAGCAGGCCGGTTACCGGCGGCTCGCGGTCGCCGCCGGGCTCGCGGCTGGCGAACGCGCGGGCGACGTCGTCACGGACGTGACGGCGGAGGTGTTCATCGGAGGCGCCGATCGCCCGGAGTTCATCGGCCCCGAGCCGCTGGAGGTGACGGCGGCGATCGTGCGCCGATCGCGTGGGCCGAGCGGCGCGAACGTCGACTACGTGATGGCGCTCGCGCGCGCGCTCGCGGAGCTGGGCGTCCGGGATCCGGACGTCGAGCTCCTCGCCGAAGCGGTCCGGGGCGGCGATGTCACGCCCGGCGCAACGTGATCGCCGTGATCTCCTGGGTGGTGCCGACGCGGAGCGGCGGGCCCCAGTAGCCCGTGCCCTCGCTGACGTAGAGCCAGCTCGCGCCGAAGCGCGCGAGCCCCGCCGCCTTGGGCTCGAACAGGCGGATGAGCCAGCCCAGCGGCAGGAGCTGGCCGCCGTGCGTGTGCCCCGAGAGCTGCAGGTCGACGCCGGCAGCGGCGGCGCGCTTGATCGTCCGCGGGTGGTGAGCGAGCAGGACGACGGGGAGCGTCGGATCGCGGCCGCGGAGCGCGCGGGGCAGGTCCTCGCTCGCCGTCACGTCGTCGACGCCCGCGAGCTGGAACGCGCCGCCGATCGTGACGTGCTCGTTGCGCAGGATGTTGATGTCGAGCGAGCGGAGGTGCTCGAGCCACAGGCCCGCGTTCCAGTAGTACTCGTGGTTGCCGGTGACGGCGTACACGCCGTCGCGCGCGCGCAGCTCGCGGAACGGCTCGACGTGGTGCTGCAGCTCCGATAGCCGACCGTCGACGAAGTCGCCGGTGATGACGACGAGGTCGGGCTCGAGCTCGTTCACCTGGCGCACGACGCGCTCGGCGAACTCGCGCCCGAGCGAGTTGCCGATGTGGACGTCGGTCAGCTGCACGATGCGGTACCCGTCGACGCCGAGCTTCTCGAGCGGCACCTCGACGCGGCGAACGCGTGGCCCGCGCGTGACGTGAACGAGGCCGAGCACCACGGTCGCGATCGCGGCCGCGCCGGCGACCGCCGCGGCGTCGCGCGCGCTCGCGCCGAGCCCGACCGCGACGTGACTGCCCCACGCGCCGAGGAGGAGGTAGACCGCGAGCCCGAACCAGAGGTAGCCGACGAGCTGCACCCGCCGCGCCGCGTCGCGCGACATCCCGCGCGAGATGATCATGACGAGCGGCAGGCTCGGTCCGAACAGCGCGACGACGGCGGTGCCCACCTCCCGCCATGGCGACGGGAGGGGCTCGACCAGTCGCCACCAGATATACACGTGCGCGCCGCCGAGGACCGCCAGGACGATCAGGAGCCGGCTCCAGAACGCGCGCATCTCCTTCCGTTGTAGCAGGCCCGCTGGTGGCCGCATTGTTACGTATCGTGTCGCCGGCGTGCCGGGCGAGGCGGAGGAGGGCGGCCACGCGAGGCGAGGGGCGAGGCGAGCGACGACGCGAGGTGGACGGCGTGATAGCCGAAGCGATCGCGGACGCGATCGACGGCCTCGCTGCGCGACTCGCCGCCGTCGAAGAGCGGCATCTGCACGGTGTCGAGACGCAGCCTGGCGAGCGCGACGCCGAGCAACCGGATCGGCAGGTCGCGCGTGCGTGCCTCTCGGTAGAGGTCGCGGGCGACGCGGTGGACGATGAGATCGGCGCTGGTCGGCGCGATCGTGCGGCCACGGCTGATCGTCAGGAAGTCGGTGTAGCGCAGCTTGAGCGTGAGCTGCCCGGCGAGGACGCCGCGGCTGCGCGCGCGAGACGCGACCCGCTCGCACAGCCCCGACAGCACCTCGGCGGCGGTGTCGCCGGTCCGCTCGACGAACGTGCGCTCGTTGGAGATCGTGCCGGCGACGACGCCGCGGGGATCGTGCTCGCGGAAGGCGGGCCGCTCGCGACCGAGCTCGTCGGTGCCCTCGCCGCGGCTCGCGGCGCGGATGCCGGCCGTGGACGAACCGAAGATCGGCCGGAGCACGTGCTCGGGAGCCGTGACCACCTGCCCGAGGGTGTCGATGCCGACGGCGTGCAGGCGGGCCTCCGCGACCGGTCCGATGCCTGGCAGCTTGCGCACGGGCAACGGCGCGAGCGTCTCGGCCTCGTTGCCGGCGCGGACGAGCAGGACGCCCTGGGGCTTGGCCAGCCCGCTCGCGACCTTGGCCATCGGCTTGCTCGTCGCGATGCCAGCGCTCGCCGGCAGGCCGAGCTCGCCATCGATGGCCGCCGTCATCTCGCGCACGACGCGCAACACCGTCGCGTCGTCGTGCGCGTCGGAGGCGCGCCGGTAGAGGCGCTCGCAGCCGCGGAAGTCGAGGTAGTGCTCGTCGATGCTCGCGGCGACGACGACGGGGCTATAGCGCTCGACGATCTCGCGGGCGCGCCGCGAGTAGTCGCCGTACGCGTCGCCGTGGCCGGGCACGAACACGGCATCGGCGGGCGCGCGGTCGGATGCCTCGCGGATCGACATGCCCGAGCGCACGCCGAAGGCGCGTGCTTCGTAGCTCGCCGACGTGACGACGCCGCGTCCGCCGCGGTGGCCGCCCACGACGACTGGCTTCCCGCGCAGGCTCGGATCGAGCAGTCGCTCGACCGACACGAAGAACGTATCGAGGTCGAGGCAGCACATCCGCGGCGCGAGCATCGAGCTCGATTATGAACCTGAACTAATGTGCAGTAAACGGGTCAGTCGAACGGAGGCGGCGCCAGCGTCAACCGCCCGCCGGTCTCGACGCGCAGGACGAGCCGGACCTCCGGGAGCGAGGCGGGGAGGGTGATACGCGGCGCGACCGCGTCGGCGCAGGCCGCCCACCGCGCGCGGATCTCGTCGAGGTCGCCCTGGAACATGCCCTCGATATCGACGCCCGGATCGGCGAAGGCCACCCGCGCGCGCGCGCCGTCTCGCTGGAGGCGCCACGTCTGCTCGAACGCCTCGATCACGTCGTGCTTGCCCGCCGCGCGCCGAGCGCACGCGAGGAGCGCCGGCTTCAGCCTCTCGACGGCGGTCATGACGGCGCGCTCCACCGCCGACGGTGGCGCCTGACCACAGTCATCCGGTGTCTCGAAGCGGAAGTCCTCGCCGGTGTCGCGCTCGATCTCGAGACGCCAGGTCCCGCGTTCGGGGCGGTCGGCCTCGTCGGTCGGATCGACCGGATCGTACGGCGAGCGGTAGCGCGCGCCGAGGTGCAGCCGCGCGACGGCGTCGGTCGGTGCACCCTGCGCCCGGGCGCGTTCCCAGATCTCGGACGGCGTGCACCGAGGTGGACGCAGCGCGTGCCAGCGCCGGCAGTCGTCGAGGTCGTACGACCGCTCGATGACGTCGCCGTGCATGCTCGACGCTCCCGCGGTGAACGAGAGCACACACGGCACCGAAGCCCTCACGCCCGTCGGGATCCCGTCGGGTCGCTTCACCCGCGACGGCGCGCGGTACTCCCACGCGCAGCGCGCATCGCCGGTCAACGTGAGGTCCGCGCGACCATCGGCGCGCACGAACGTGCAGTTGAACAGGATCGGGAGCGCGTCGGGGGCGAGCGCTCGGACCTGCGTCTCGGCGTAGGCGGCGAGCGCGCCGAGATCGACGGCGTCGGCGCCGCCGGCCCGCTCGATCACCTCGCGCAGCGCCCTGGCCGGGGGCTTCTCCGCCGGCGACTCGGCGCTCGCGCCGGCGGACGGCAGCGGCGCCTCGGCCTCGACGGTGGTCGCGGCCGGCGGCGCGCTGCCGCTCGGACCGCCACGCGCGGCAAGGAGCACGACCACCGCGATCGTGGGGACGACGGGCACCGCGATCGCGAGCCCACGCCCATCCCTGGGCCGGCCCGCCACCGGCGGTTTCGCCGCCATCCGCGGCGTGGTGAGGCGCTCGACCTCGACGACCGCGCCGGGTACCTCGAGCCCGCAGAACTCGCACGTTCGGACCGTGACGCCGGCCTGGCGCACTGGAAGGAAGGCACCGCAGTTCGGACACTTCTCCGCGAGCATCGCCGTGAGTGTCACCCGAAACCGACCGTGACGCCGGGCCCGATCTCGTACGGATCCCGCCCGGCTCGCCGACGCGTGCCTCAGCGGCGGTGTGCGCTGCGAAGCCCGGGGTTCGTCGCCGGCTCGGCGATCGGGAGGTGTTCCTGCCGGCTGACCGTCACCGTGACATCGGCTCGCAAGGCGTGCTCGATGGGGCCGGACGCTTTCGCCTCGTGCACGATGGCGAGGAACTGTGCGTCGCTGATCCCAGGGACCACGGCGGTGCAGTGGATCCGGATTCCGCCGATCGTCCACCGATCACCGGGCCGGACCAGGTGGACCCGCGCCTCGGTGCGGAGCTGCTGGGCGGTATGCCCGGCGGCCGAGAGCCGGGCCGCCAGCTCCTCGGTGAAGCAGCTCGCGCAGGCTGCAGCGAGGAGCTCCTCCGGGTTGGTCCCGGTTGGGACTGGCTCCCATTCGTAGCGCGCCTTCAGCGAGAACGGGGTGTTGGTGAGTGCGCCGGAGTCCGTGGTCAGCACGCCCCTGGCGGCGGCGCCGGCCTCGGCTCCGGTCGAGATCGCAATCGCTCGTCGATCCATCGGGTTGGGTCCTCCCATCGCCTCGTGGGAAGAGAAGCAACCACCGTGCCCGGTCGTCGCACGGCTGGACGGGCGTGTAGCGCGACGGTGTGTGCGCGAGCGCGCGGATCGCGCAACGACGCGACACCGGCCGCCGACTATGCGCGCGTGCGGCTTTCGCGTACGTTACGCGCCGTGCCATCGAGCCTGCTCGCGCTCCTCGACGACATCACCACGGTCCTCGACGACGTCTCCGTCCTCACCAAGGTCGCGACCAAGAAGACGGCGGGCGTCCTGGGAGACGATCTGGCCCTCAACGCGGAGCAGGTCTCGGGCGTCAAGCCAGACCGCGAGCTGCCGGTGGTCTGGGCGGTCGCCAAGGGCTCGGCGCTCAACAAGCTGATCCTGGTCCCGGTCGCGGTGCTCATCAGCGCCGTCGCGCCGTGGGCGGTGGTTCCGCTGCTGATGATCGGCGGTGCGTTCCTGTGCTTCGAGGGCTTCGAGAAGGTCGCGCACCGGCTCCTGCACAGCAAGGAAGAGGACGCGCAGCACAAGCAGGCGCTGGTCGCGGCGGCCGCCGATCCGAAGGTCGACCTCGTCGCGTTCGAGCGCGACAAGATCAAGGGCGCGATCCGCACCGACTTCATCCTGTCCGGCGAGATCATCGTCATCTCGCTCGGCACGGTCACCGATCAGTCGTTGTGGATGCGGCTCGGCGTGCTGGCCGCGATCTCGGCGGTGATGACCATCGGCGTCTATGGCCTCGTCGCCGGCATCGTCAAGCTCGACGACGCGGGGCTGAGCCTCACGCAGCGTGCGTCGAGCGCGGCGCGTGCGTTCGGCCGCATGATCCTGGCCGGCGCGCCCAGGTTCATGAAGCTGCTCTCGATCGCCGGCACCGCCGCGATGTTCCTCGTCGGCGGCGGCATCCTGGTCCACGGCATCCCGCCGCTCCATCACCTCACCGAGGACGCGGCGGCGGCGGCCGGCGAGGTCGAGCCGCTCGGAGGCCTGCTCGCGAGCCTGACCGAGATGGGCCTCAACGGCGTCGCCGGCATCGTCGCCGGCGGCCTCGTCGTCGCCGTGGTCACCCTGGTGCAGCGAATCCGTCGCGGAAACGGATGAACACGCCGTCGGCCTCGCTCACGAGCTTGTCGCCGGCGTGGCAGTGACCGCGGGCGTGGACGCGACGCCCTTCGGCGCGCTCGACCCACGCCTCGAAGCGCAGCGTCTCGTGGAGCGGCGTGATCGCACGGTAGTGCGTGCTGAGCGTTGCCGTGTGCCCTGGCGTCCCGCGGAGCATGCACGCGAACGCGAGCACCTGGTCCCACACGGCCGCGACGACGCCGCCGTGCACGCCACCGGGCGGCCCTTCGTACGCGAGCCCGAACCGCACCGTCCCGATCGCCTTGCCATCTTCCATGCTCATCGCCACCGGCGCCGCGAGCGGGTTGTACGGCCCGCTGATCACGCCCCACGGCAAGATCGAGTTGAGGTCCCCATCGACCGGCGCCGCATACCTCGGAAACGGGCGCTCCCCCGCCCACCTCGCCGCGCGCGCTCCCAGCGCCTCCGCGTCATCGGCCAGCGCGCTCAGCTCGTCGAGCGGCGCGCTCAACGCCACCGTCGACTCGACCAGCCCGCGCAGCGCGCTCGCCAGCCGCCTCAGCGCTCGCTTCTGCTCCTCGCTGTACGACACGCCCCAGTGAAACATGTTTCATTTGGGGACGGTGTCAACTTTGACAACTTAACGGCCCCCCGCCTTCACCATCGCCACCACCTTCTTCACCAGCGCGCGCTCCTTCGGTGGGAGAGGTGTTTGCGCCACCTTCGCGCCGCGCTGGCGGCTGACGCTGATGAGCGCTGCGGCGTCGCTGACCCCGATGCCGACGCTCACCGCCGCGTGGACGAAGACGCGCCTGGCGCTGGAGACCCTACCGCGTGCTCGCGGCTGATTCGCGGCCATCGCTGACACCCCGGTCACGGAGGAGACCAGCGCCAGCACGGCTGCCGGCGACGGACGCGTGCGGGCCAGCGCGCGCCGGACCACCGGCACCTCGATCGGGTCAGAGAGCGTCGGTGTTGCGAGCTCGTACGGGCCGAGTCGCCGCACATCCGCGCGGGTTCGCGCGAGATCCGGGAGGTCCAGTGCGGCGTCGGCCAGGTCCTCGACGAGCTCGTCGAAGCGCGCGCGGTCGGTGGCGCAGCCGGCGCGTCGGAGACCGTCGCGGACGTGCAACCAGGGTGGGGGCTTCGCGAGGCCGACGTACGCCTGGTGGCTCGACCAGGTCGAGGCGCGAGCGTTCGCCACCACCTTGGCGCGGACCGGGTTGTTGTGGATGTACGCGATGACCGCGGCCTCGCGGTCTCGCGGCACGAGATAGACGGCCGGGCGATCCGCGAACACCGGGCCGAGACGCCCGCGCTGCTGGTTGAGCCAGGTCGCGAACGGGGAGTTCACCCGCTTGGTCCACGATTCCAGGTCGTGCTCGCCGCCGACCATCGCCAGGTGAATGTGGTTGCTCATCAGGCAGTACGCGACGCACCGCCAGTCGGACTTCGCGAGCGCTCGTCCGAGCAAGGCCAGGTAACGGGTGCGTTCGTCAGCGGACGCGAAGAACCAGTCGCGATCGACGAAGCGCGAGATGACGTGATGGAGGACGCCGGGGACGGTGATTCGGGCGATGCGGGCCATGGTGAGGCCCGTATCGATGGGGCACGGGTTAAGTTGTCAAAGTTGACACCGTCCCCGGGTTTGGTGAGGGATGGCGCGGGTTTGGGCGGCTTACTCGCAGTTGAAGCGGCAGGAGAAGCAGCCATCCTCGTAGCCGAGGTTGCAGCCGCGGCGGACGTAGTCGCAGCCGTCGGCCGGGAGGGGCTCGTCGTTCATCATGCGCATGCCGACGTGCAGCTCGCAGGCCTCGGCGATGCCGGCGGTGCAGGCGGTGTCGAGGCCGGCGAGGACCGAGCTCTGGCTCCGGGCGCGATCCTCGGCCGACAGATCCATGATCATGGCCTGCACCTTGATGCAGATGGCGATCTGGTAGCAGGCGTCGGGGTCGTCGCGATCGTTGCAGGCGTCGGTGAGCTGCTGCCAGGCACCGCCGTCGCAGTTGACCTCGGGCGGCTTGGCGCGGCGCGAGGCCGCGAGCTGCGGGTCGACGACGCAGCGGCTGGCGGGCTCGGGCTCGGCTGGCGGTGGCGACGAGCCGCCGCCGCAGGCGGCGAGCAGCGAGCAGGCGAGGGTGACGATGCCGATGCCGATGCCAGGATGCATGCAGGCATCGTCCGCTGTCGGCGGGCGTGCTGGATCTCATCACGATCTCAGCGAGCCCACGGCGACCGCCGAGGCGGCGCGGCGGCCGCGTAGAGTGAGACGCCATGAAGCTCGATCGCGCGCTCGCGCTCGTCATCGCCGGCCTTGTCGTCTCGCCCGCCGCGGTCCTCGCCGGTCACGCGGATCCCTCCACCGTGCAGGACGCCTACCTCCAGCTTCGTGACGAGGGCTGCGACGTGGCGACGATCGGCTCGCCCATCGTCGCCCGCGCCCTGCGCAACGTGCCCTACGCGATGAAGGGCAAGATCTTCAAGTCGCCGGAGCTCACGGCGCTCTACACCGCAGACGGCGGCTGGTACCAGCCGACCGATCCCGACGCCGACGTCGACAGCGCCGACCGCGCGTGCGTGCGCAAGCTCGACGCGCAGGAGAAGGCGCTGCGCAAGCGGGTCAAGCTCAAGAAGCCGATCGAGCAGGCGATCACGCGCCACACCGGCGCCGTCCTCGACATGAACCGGCTCGTCCTCGCCGACTTCAAGAAGTTCTCGCAGAGCGAGACCACACGCGACGGCGCGCGCCTGTGGACCATCAACTTCGAGGCCGGCGGCGGCGCCGCCCTGGTCACCGTGCAGTGCAAGGTCCCCGTCGCCGACGTCAAGGCCAGGCCACCGGTCTGGTCCCGGCTCGAGTGCAACGTCCTCGCCGCCGGTTGATCCTGCGCCCCGGCAGGGCGATCCTGCCGCCGTGTTACCGGAGGTGCGCTTTCGCTTGCCCGACGACCAGATCGTCGGCGCCGCGCCCGGCGCGCTCATCGGGCGCTCGTACACCGCCGATGTCCGCATCGACGACGGCCGCGTCTCCGAGGTCCACGCCTACGTCAGCCTGCGCGCCAGCCAGCTCGTCATGCTGGCGCTGCGCGGCCGCGTGCGCTGCGAGGGTCGCGACATGCCGCGCCTCGAGCTCCGGCCCGGCCAGCAGATCGAGCTGGCACAAGGCGTCGCCCTCGATGTCGTCGCCGTGCAGCTCCCCGAGCAGGTGCTCGCCCTCGAGGGCGACGGCGTCGCGCGCCAGGTGCTGTTCGGCGTCACCTCGGTGGTGACCCGGCCGTCGCCGCACCTCGTGACCGGCTACGCCGCCGACGCCGGCGCGCTCCTGTGGAGCGACGGGCTCGCCTGGCGCGCCCGCGTCACCGGCCAGCGCGTGCGCCCGCTGCGCGCCGGCGACGAGCTCGTCGTCGACGGCGTGCGGCTGCGCGCCGTCGCCGTGCCGGGCGCCGGTGCCGAGGCCGTCGAGACCGTGCCGCGCTCCGGCGGCGATCGCCTGCGCATCGTGAGCCTCTTCGACAGCGTGCAGGTTTGGCGTGAGGGCGCGAGCGAACCGTGCCTGCTCAAGGGCCGGCCCGCCCGGCTCGTCGCCGAGCTCCTGTCGCTCGGTGGGCCGGTGCGCTGGGAGGTGCTCGCCAGCGATCTCTGGTCCGACGACGCGGACGCCGCGACCTTGCGCCACCGCCTCGATATCACGCTCATGAAGACGCGCCGCCTGCTGGTCGCCGCCGGCGTCCGTCGCGATCTCGTCACGTCGCACCGCAACGGATGGATCGAGCTCCTGCTGTTCCCTGGAGACGTCGCCGATGACCGCGCCTGAGCCGGTCGGCTCGGAGTGGGCCGGCGTGCTCAGCGAGGGCGGCGACGCGCCGGCGACCGCCGTCGCGCACGCGCGCGCGCCGGGCGAGCCGCGCTATCGCCTCGGCGGCGAGCTCGGCGCCGGCGCGATGGGACGCGTGCGCGTGGCGTTCGACACGCTGCTCGGCCGCGAGATCGCGCTCAAGCAGGTGCGCGTCGAGGGCGACGGCGCCGCCGAGGTCGCGCTCCTGCGCGAGGCGCGCGTCACCGCCGGCCTCGATCATCCGGCGATCATCGCCGTGCTCGACGCCGGGCACGACGACGACGGGCAGCCGTTCTATGCGATGCGCGTCGTGCACGGCGAGAGCCTGGCCGAGCGCGTCGCGGCGTTCGCGGGCGCACGCGCTGATGCGCTCGACCGACACGCGCTCCTGCGTGCGCTGCTCCAGGCGACGCAGGCGATGGCCTACGCCCACGCCCGCGGCGTGGTGCATCGCGATCTGTCGCCCCGCAACGTCCGGCTCGGCGCGCACGGCGAGGTCGTGGTGATGGACTGGGGGCTCGCGGTGACCCTCGACGAGGCCGCGCGCGGCGGTGTGGTGTGTGGCACGCCCGGCTACCGCGCGCCCGAGCTGGCGCAGGGCGCGCCCGCCGGTCCGACATGCGACGTGTGGAGCCTGGGTGCGCTCGTGCACCTCGTGCTCACCGGCGCGCCGCCCGGCAGCGGCGCCATGCCCCGCGGCATCCCGGCGCCGCTGCGCTCGATCGTGGCTCGCGCGCTCGCGCCGTCGCCCGCCGATCGCTACGCCGACGCGGCCGACCTCGCCGCCGACCTGGCCCGCTACCTCGACGGCGGCCGCGTGCTCGCGCACCGCGATCGCCTCCGCGATCGCGCGGCGCGCGTGATCCGTCGCCACCCGGGCGCGCTCGCGGTCGGCGTGCTCGGGCTCACCGCGGTCGCCCTGGTCGCGATCGTGCTCGGCACGCAGGCCAGCCGGCGCGCCGGAGAGGCCCGTCGTTCGCGCGCCGAGGCGCGTGACGCGTTACGGACCATGGTCGTGGCGAGCGCGGGCGCGGCGGTGGTCGCCGATCGCCGCGTCGACGCCACGGCGCTGGCCGCGCAGGCCCGCGAGCTCGGCGACGACGCCGCGGCCGCCGGCGTCCTCGCGGCGTTCGCGGCCGCGCCGCCCGTCGTCGAGCGCTTCCTCGGCGCGGAGGCCAGCTGCCGCACGCTCGACGTCCGCGGCGACGGCGCGCGGCTCTGCGTCGCCGAGCAGCTCCTGTGGTGGAAGGCCGGCGGCGAGCAGCGGCGGCTCGAGCTCGGCGGCCTGCCGCCGACCGCGGCCCGCTTCCTCGCCGACGGGGGCGCGATCGTCGTCTCCGCCGGCCCGTCGGGCAACGTCGTCTTCCGCGTCGACGCGCGCCGCGCGGTCGTCGGTCGCCACGATACGACCGGCGGCGCGCCGTCGATCGACGAGGCCGCGGGCTGGGCGATCGTCGGCGCCGCCGAGTTCTACCTGGCGGTGTCCCCCGACGGCGCCGCGCGCTCGGTGCGACCGTGTCCGCCGGGGCTGCGGATCCTGATCGTCGCCGCGCACCCTGCATCGACGCCGGCGGCCCCGGCCACCGCGACCCTGTGCTCGGATCACTCGATCGTGCTCGACGGACCCGCCGGCCCGCGCCGCCAGCGCTGGCCGGAGCTCGACGCACGCGTGCCAGGCGCGCTCGCCGGCTACGTCGACGGGGACCACTTCGTCATCGGTGGGGTCGACGGCCGTGTGGCCATGGTCGCGCTCGCCGACGGCCGCGTCCTCCATGCCGGGTCATCCCCGGTCGGGCCGGTGACGCGCATGACCGCCGGTCCCGGTGGCGACGCGATCGTCGTCGGCGACGACGGCGTCGGCCTGTGGCGGCCGCTCCATGGTTCGTGGCGACACGTCGTCGGCCGCGAGCGAGCCGTCGACGCATCGCTCGCCGGCGCGCGCGTCGTCGCGTACGGCGCCGGCGAGCTCCACGCGTGGGACCTGGTCGCCGGCGCCGGCGTACATCGCGTCGCCACGCTCGGTGGCCTCGGCGCGGTCGCGTGGTCCCCCGACGGCGCGCTGGTGGCGTTCGGTGGCGGCGATGGCGTGGTGCACGTGCTCGAGCTCGCGAGCGGACGGCTGCGCCGCGTGGCCGTCGCCTCGCAGGTCGTCAAGTCGCTCGCGTTCAGCGCCGACGGTCGTACGCTGGTGGCCGGGGTGGCCGCCGATGCCGGCGTGCGCGTGATCGAGCTCGCGCACCTCACGGTGCGCGGAACGGTGCCGGACGCGTCCTGGCGCGTGAGGCGGCTCGCGTTCCTCACCCCCGATACCCTCCTCGCGATCGGCTGGCACAGCACGCCGTTCACGTTCCCGCTCGCGGGGGGCGAGGCACGGCCGCTGCCGGAGCGGGCCGCGATGCTCGTCGATCTCGTGGCGGCGCGCGAGATCGGGGCGCCCGTCCTCGCCCTCGACACCGAAGGTGGAATCCATCGCTTCCGCGCCCCTCCCGGGAGCGAGCCGGTGCTCGATGCGCTGCGGCCCGCACCCGGTGCGGTCGTGATCGCGGGCTCCGGCGACGGCCGCGTGGCCGCGTTCGTCGACGCGCATGCCGCGCAGATCGAGCTGCGCGACGTCGAGCGCGACGTGACGCTCGGCCGCCTCGCCGCGCCGGCCGGCGAGCTCGAGGACGCCGCGCTCGATCACGACGGCGCGCGCCTCGCGCTCGCGCGCGTCGACGGCACCGTCGAGGTGTGGGACACGCGCACGCGTCGCCGCACGCTCGTGCTGCGCGCCCACGACGGGCGCGCCGCCGCGGTCGCGTTCTCCCCCGACGGTTGCACGCTCGCGACCGCCGGCTGGGACGCCTCGGCGCGCTTGCTCGCCCTCTGTGCCGGGCCGGCGCAGCCGGGTGCGTTGCAGTAGATCTTGCCGGGCGCGACCGCGCCGTCGGCGCCGACGTCGACGATGATGATGTATCCGCTGCCGCCTTCGCCCGCGCACGGATCCTCGGGATCGGGCGCCGACGGCCGGGTGAACACCGACCACTGGCACTGCCACGCCCCCTCCTCCTGCGCGGTGCACGCGAAGCTCTCGTCGACGGCGTTGCCGCCGTCACCGCCGCCGACCAGGGCGTCACGCTGGGCCGCGAAGTGCGCGTCCATCGTCGTCTCGGCGTCGACACCGCACGCCTCCACCCCCGCCGTCGCGGCGAGCGCCGCCTGCACCGCGGCCTCGGCGAAGGGGGTCGCCGGATCGTCGGCGATGCCACCCGCCGGCACGGCGCCGCCGTCGCCCCCCGACGACAGCGGCGGCGTGACGGGGGCGCGGGAGGAGCCGCCGCACGCACCGGCGAGCGCGGCGGCGGCGAAGCTCAGCGACAGGACGATCCCGGTTCTCATCGAGAGCTTCACGCTACGTCAGCTGCGGGAGTCGGCGATCTCATCCCGATCTCAGCGCGCTGCCCGGTCGAGGTCCAGGCCGGCGACCCCTTCGTGCGCGAGCTCGCTGTCGTCTGGCTCGAACGCCTCATCCATGTCCCTCGGTCTACGCCGCGCTATCGCCCCTTCCACACCGGCGGCCGCTTCTCGACGAAGGCGGTGGCGCCCTCACGCGCGTCCTCGCTGGCGAAGACGGGCAGCCCGAGCGTCATCGAGATCTCCCAGGTTCGTTCCGTGTCGGCGTCGCGCGTGTCACGGACGATGCGATACGACGCGCGCACGGCGAGCGGACCGTTGCTCGCGATGCGCGCCGCCAGCGCGAGCGCCTCGCGCTCCACGTCGGCCGCCGGGACCACGCGGCTGACGAGCCCTGCGCGCTCGAGCCGTTCGACCGCGATCGCGTCGCCGGTCAGCGCGAGCTCGAGCGCGAGCTTCTCGCCGACCAGCCGCGGCAGCTCGACCAGGCCGCCGCCGAGCGCGACCAGCGAGCGCTTGACCTCGGGCAAGCCGAGCCTGGCGCCAGCGGCGGCGACCAGCAGATCGCACGCCAGCGCGATCTCGAACCCGCCGGCCAGCGCGTCGGAGTGGATCGCCGCGACGAGCGGCTTCGTGCGCCGTCGCCGCACCAGCCCGGCGAAGCCGCCGCGCTCCGTCGCCATCTCCCCGCCGCGCCCGGCGGCGACCAGCTTCAGATCGGCGCCGGCGCAGAAGATCGGGCCGGCGGCGGCGAGGACGCCGCACACCAGCGCGTCGTCACCCTCGAGCGTGTCGATCGCCGCCTCGAGGCCGGTCGCGATCGCGCCGTTGACCGCGTTGCGCGCCTCCGGGCGATTGAGGCGGATGACGAGCACGTTGCCGTGTCGTTCGGTGAGGATGGCCGGCTGGTCACTCATGCCGGGACGATACCGTGCGTCAGGCCGTCACGGCGCCGCACGGATCCGGAGAGGCACGGTCGCATCGGCCGGATGCACGCGCGTTAGGGGAAGTTCGACGCGGTCAGCCGCCTCCGTCCTGGCGCGGTGGTAGCCAGGTTCGGTGCGGATCTGGATCTCGAGCGTCCTGGTTCTCGGTCTCCTGGCCTGCGGCGACTCGGTCGCCCCGGACGAGTCCGGCGACGCCGCCGGCTCGCCCGACGCCGCCGTCGACGCGAACGACTCCGCGCTCGGCGACATCGCCGACGAGCTGCGAGGCATCCCCGGGCTGACGGTCGAGGAGCGGTCGACGACGCAGGAGGGATACCGCTTCTTCGTCCTGACCTACGATCAGCCGGTCGACCACGCCGACCCCGAGGGGGCCCGCTTCCCGCAGCGCATGACGCTGCTCCACCGCGACTACGCGGCGCCGGTCATCGCGCACAACAGCGGCTACAACGTGTCGACCCGGGGCACGCGCTCGCAGCTCACCGTGCTCACCAGCGGCAACCAGCTCTCGATGGAGCACCGCTACTTCGCGCCGTCGCGCCCCGTTCCGGCGGACTGGACCAAGCTCACCATCGCGCAGGCCGCCGGCGATCAGCACCGCATCACCCAGGCGCTCAAGGCGCGGATCTATCGCGGCAAGTGGCTGACGACCGGCGCCAGCAAGGGCGGCATGACGTCGCTCTTCCATCGTCGCTTCTTTCCCGACGACGTCGACGGCACGGTCGCCTACGTCGCGCCCATCGACTACCCCGAGGACGCGGTGCAGTCGGCGACCAACCGCTACATCGTGTTCCTGGAGAACGTCGGCACCGACCCCGCGTGCCGGCAGAAGCTGAAGGACTTCCAGAACACGGTGCTCGCGCGCCGCGAGGCGATGAAGACGCGCATGCGCGCCGAGGCCGCGTTCACGATCCTCGGCGAGGATCGCGCGCTCGAGTTCGCCGTGGTCGAGCTGCCGTTCATCTTCTGGCAATACGGCAACCAGTCGCGCTGCGCGCAGATCCCCGGCGCCGGCGCCACCGACGCGGCCGTCTTCTCGTTCCTCGACGCGACCGCCGGCGTCGCGTCGTACGGCGACGAGAGCCTGACCTCGTTCCTGGCCTACTACCACCAGAGCGCGACCCAGCTGGGCTACCCCGCCGCCGACGAGAGCTACCTCGTCGGCCTCATGCACCCGGGCGAGGACACCGCACGCGCGTACGTCCCGCCGGCGATCCCGACGCCCCCCTACGACGAGGGCGCCGCGATGCGCGACGTGCAGACGTGGATCGCGGGGAGCGGCGAGCGCATCATGCTCATCTACGGTCAGAACGATCCGTGGACCGCCGGTGCGGTCGAGCTCGGCGCGGCGACCGATTCGTACCGGTACGTCGCGCCCAACGGCAACCACGGCGCGTCGATCACGTCGCTCGGCGACGCGGACGAGGCCGCCGCGCGGGCGACGGTCCTCCGCTGGGCGGGCCTGCCCGCCTCCGGCGCGATGGCGCGCGCGCGCCTCGAGACCGGCGAGCGCACGCTCGAGCAGGAGGAGCTCGAGCTGCGCCGCCCGCGCTGACGCTCAGTTCTCCGTCGGCTCGTCCCCGGGCGTCGCCGCCGGCGCGCCGCCCAGGTTCAGCGCCGCCCGGATCGCGGCGGCGCGTTCGCGGGTGATGCCGAAGGCGACCACGAACAGCCCGAGCACGTTCTTCTCGGCCTGGACCTGCTCGCCATCGGAGAACATGATCGTCGCCATCGTGAACACGACCTTCTCGCGCAAGGGCTGGGAAGGCAGCCGGGTCGCCAGGGTCTCGACGTAGGCGTGGACCTCGGCCGGCGTCTTCAGCGACCCCAGCCGTTCACGCGCGCCGGCGATCATCGCGACCAGGACGCCGCGCTCCACGCCCCAGGGCAGCCCGAGGACGATCTCGTCGAAGCGTCGCTCCTCGGCGGCGGTGACCTTGCCGTCGGCGATCATGCCGACCACCATCGCCTCCAGCACGGCCAGGCGCTGGGCGTCGTCCATGGCCGCGAAGTCGGACTCGTCGAGGTGCATCCGCCGGTTCTAGCACGCGGTCATTCGACCCAGCCCGGCAACAGGGCGTCGGTCAGGCGTTCGGGGCGCACCACACCCTCCTCCGTGAAGTAGCGGTCGGCGGCCGCCCGGAGCTCGTCACCAGCGGTGCCGCCGACGAGCGTCGCCAGACGACGCCGGCAGGCGGCGGCCGTCGTGCGCTGGCCGGAGGCGTCGAGCCGATCGACGAGCGCCCGGAAGCGCGCGGTGGCGTCGTCGAGCTCGCCGGCGACGAGCGAGGTCGACGCGGCGAGCAGGTCGGCCATGTCCGTGCCCGCCGGGAGGCCGTACCGGGAGCGTGCGATCCAGCGACGCGCGTCGGCGAGGTGGCGGGCGGAGGCGCTGGTGTCGTGACGAGCGCGCGCCAGCGCGGCGCGCGCCACCGCGAGCTGCCCGAGGAACTGCGAGGTCTCGATCCGGATCATCGGGATCTGGTAGAGCAGCGACGCTCGCACCCGCCGCCAGTCATCCTCGAGCGAGGGATCTCCGTCGGGGTCGCGCCGGTAGAGCGCCGCGGTCGTGCGGCCCTTGAGCGAGAAGAAGAACGGATTGGTGACGTCGTCGCCGACGCCGGCCGTGTGCCAGCCGGCGAGCGCGTCGCGGAGGTCCTCGAGCGCGTCACCGGGGTGGTCGGCGACCAGGTGGAGGTTGGAGAAGAACGTCCGGTGCGAGACCTCGACGAACCGGTTGCCGATGCGCTGCGCGCTGCGGATCGTCGCGGGGACGCGGCGGCGCAGCTCCTTCAGCTCGCCGAGGATGGACAGCGCCCACACGTGATGCTGCTCGATGACGTCGCCCTCGAACGTGTGGCTCTTGCGATCGGGGAGGAGCGACGCGGCGCGTTCGCTGGCGGCCGCGGTCCCGCGCCAGTCGTTGGCCAGGTAGAAGAGGTAGGCGACGTCGGCGAAGGCCGCGTACGGCGCGGCGCTCGGATCGTCGCTGCCGGCGGCGGCGCGGTGGGCGGCGTCGCGCAACCGCCCGGCCAGTCGTCGGCGTCCCATGCCGGCGGCGGCGACGGCGGCCGCGCAGAACGCGCGCGCGATGCGGGCCGGGTCGGCCGCCGGCATCGCGAGCAAGGGCAGCCGCACCGCGAAGCACGCGCCCCGCGTCGAGTCGACCATCGACAGGCCAGCGGCGAGTGACCACGAGACGTCGATGCGGATCCGATCGCGCGCGGCGACCGACTCGGGTGGGCGCCGGGCCCAGCGCAGGCGCGAGAGGCCGAGCCGCGTCTGGTACCAGACCAGGCGCGCGATCGCGCCGGCGGTCGACCCGGGCAGCGAGAGATCGATCTCGGCGGCGAGCGCGCTCGCGAGCTCGCGGCCGCGGGCCAGGTGGCCGCCGATGAGCAGCTGCTCGGCCGCGCGGCGACGCAGCTCGCGGGCGACGTCGACGGGCTCGCCCTCGGCGGCGGCGAGGAAGGCGTCGGCGGCGTCGGATGTACGCCCGGCGCGCGCGAGCACCTCGGCGCGCTCGGCGGTGATCGCGCGCCGGCGCTCGGAGGTGAGCTCGCCGAGCTCGAGCGTGACCCGGAGCCACTCGGCGGCGCGGTCGAAGGCGAGGGCGTCGAGGGCACGCCGCGCGGCGGCCTCGGCGAGCGCGCCCGCGCGTGCACCTTCGCCGGCCTGCGCGAGGTGGTACGCGAGCACCTCGACCGCGACGCCCGACGCCTCGAGGCTCGCGGCGAGCGCGCGATGGAGCGTGCGGCGACGGCCGGCGGACAGGTGCGCGGCGACGGTCTCGCGCACGCGATCGTGGTACGGCTCGACGAGGGACGTGGCGCCGCGTGCGCCGGTGATCCGGACGAGGCGTGCGCCGCGCAGCGCGCCGAGGCAGCGCGTGAAGACGTCGGGCGCGAGCCCGGCCGCGGCCGGGATGGCGCCGACCGGCAGCGCCGCGGCGCCCAGCGCGACCACCTCGAGCAGCGCGCGCGCGCCGGGGTCGAGCTCGCCGATGCGCTGCCAGAGCGCGTCGTCGAGCCGGAGCCCTAGGAGCCCGCTGTTCTCGCTGCGCCGGGCCAGCTCGGTGAGGAACATCGGATGGCCGCCCGCGTCGGCGGCGAGGCGCGCGGCGTCGGCGCCGGGCGCCGCCGCCCGGACGAGCGCTTCGGCCTCGGCGCGCGGCAGGCCACCGAGCGGGAGCACCTCGACGGGCACGTGCACCGCGCCGCGCGCGGCGACCGTGCCGTCGGGCGCGAGGCGCGCGGTGGCGACGAGCAGCATGGCCGGCGCGTCGGCGCCCGCGAACAGCTCGCCGAGGAGCGCGAGGCTGTCCGCGTCGGCCCAGTGGAGATCGTCGAGCACGAGCACGATCGGACGGCGCGCGGCGGTGGCAGACAGGAGATCGGCGAGCGCCGCGAAGGCGAGCGAGCGCTCGTCCAGCTCGGCCGCCGCCGGGTCGCGGCGCACGGCGGCGTCGCCCCGCGTGGCGGCGTCGAGCGCCGGCACGCCCCGCAGCACCGGAAAGATCTGCAGGAGCTCGCGTGTGCCGCCTGGCGCGGCGACGTCGTCGGCGGGCAGCCCGACGAGGAAGCGGGCGAGGGCGTCGACCGCGCCGTCGAGCGCGTTGTACGAGACCAGCTCGCGCGCGTCGCAGCGGCCGGCGAGCACGAGCACGTCGGTGCGCATGGCGGCGAGCTCGTCGAGGAAGCGGCGGGCGAGGGCGCTCTTGCCGATGCCGGACTCGCCGGCGACGATCACCGCGCGCGCGCCGTGACCGGCGACCACCGCGTCGAACGCCTCGCGCAGGGCGTCGAGCTCGGCGGCGCGCCCGACGAACACGGGGCCGGTGTCCTCGTCGTCGAGGTCGAAGCGCGCCAGGAGCTCGGCGGTCCCTGGACGCTCCGCGGGATCCCGGCGAAGCAGGCGCTCGCACAGCTCGACGAGGTCATCGGGGAGGCCGTCGACGAACCGGCGCGGCGACGGCGGATCGACCGTGACCTTGGCCGCGGGCGCGACCCCGACGTACGGGAGCTCGCCGGTCAGCGCCTCGAACAGCACCGTGCCCACCGCGTACCAGTCCGCGGCCGGACCGAGCTCGTCGCCGGCGGCCTGCTCGGGCGCCATGTACGCGACGGTGCCGACCACCTCGCGGCTCCCCGGCGGCGTGTCGGGGCTCCCGTCACCGACCGCGGCGACCACGCCGAAGTCGAGCAGCACGACCCGGCCGTCTGGCGCCACGAGCACGTTGGACGGCTTGATGTCGCGGTGGACCATGCCGGCGCGGTGCAGCGCGGCGACGCCGGCCACCAGTCCGCGCAGGGCCGCCCGCAGCCGCGGCTCGTTCGCGCGATTCCACGTCGTGCGCGAACCCGCGACCGCCGACGCGCGTGCGGCGCCGCGGCGCGTGGCCTCGCGCGTCTCGTCGATGGTCTCGGTCACGGCGACCGGCGCGACGCGCGCCGCGAGGCCGTCCGCCACGGTCGTCGGCGACCCGGTCACACCGCTGCTCGTCGCGTCCATCGCGACGCGGACGCCACGTCGTGGATCGTCCGGGCGCACCCAGCGCAGGAAGTCGACGCCGTCGACGAGCTCCATGGTGAAGCACCACGCGCCGCTGTCCTCGAACAGCTCGTGCAGGCGGACGAGGTTGGGGTGGTGCAGATCGGCGGCGGCGCGGAACTCGCGCTTGAGCCGCAGGATCGCGCGCGGCCCCACGCGGCGCAGGCCCTTGAGCGCGAGGCGCACGCCGCGCTCGCGATCACGCACCTCGTAGACCACGCCCATGCCGCCGCGGCCCAGCTCGCCGACGAGCTCGAAGCGGTCACCTCCGGGGAACGTCACCTCGAGGTCTCGTTTCGCCATCCGGACTTCGCTGTCCGCCATCGTACCGTGCGCGCGTCACGGCTGTCCGCCAGATCTGGCCGTTCAGACAGCGCTGGCCGTCGGCAGGGCTGCGCGGCGACGGCGTCGCGCGTGGTTGCCGCTGGTCCGGCGCGTGCAACCGGGGCGCGGCATCCACGAGCAAGGAGCTCACCGTGATCCGACCGACGCCCGTCCGCCTCTCCGTCCTGGCCGTTCTCGCCCTCAGCGCGCCGTTCGTCGCCGCCTGCGGCAGCGACAAGCCGTCGCCGCCGTCCGCTGCCCCGGCGCCCGCGGCGCCCGCGCCCGCGCCCGCCGCCGCCAGGAAGGCGCCGTCGGCGCCAGCCGTGAAGCCCTACCAGGACGACGCGTATGGCTTCGCCGTCGAGGCGGCGCGCGCGCCGACCAAGGGCGAGCAGCAGGTGCCGACGGCGATCGGCACGCTCACCGCGCACACGTACATGTTCTCGTCGGCGACCGCGCCCGGCGCGATGATGGTCGCGGTGACGCCGTCGTTCGACAAGGACGGCGAGCTCGACGCGAAGCGCGCCCTCGACGACGGTCAGCAGGGCATGCTCACCAACATGGGCGCCACCCTGGTCGACACCGCCGACCTGGAGCTCGACGGCGCGACCGGGAGGATGTTCCGCTTCACCGCACGCCCGCAGGGGCAGCGGGCGACGGGCTACGGCAAGATGTACGTGCGTGACGGCGCGCTCTACCAGATCCTGGTCGTGCACCTCGACAGCGCCAAGGGGTTCAAGGACGAGGGCGAGCGCTTCGTCGACTCGTTCCGCTTCGTGCCCCGCAAGTCGTGAGCGTCCTCGCTACTGCACGAGCGGCGCCATGCACGCCGTCACCGCGTCGATCGTGCTCGTCGCGGCGAAGCACCGGCGGAGCTCGATCGACCAGCCGCCGACCTCGCACGCGGCCGCGACCTGCTGGTCCAGGTCCGGGACCTCGGCGTAGAGCCCCGCGCGCCGCGTGATCGTCGCGAGGTGGGCGCCGAGCTCGGTGCAGGCGAGGGCGGGCGGGATCGTCGGGGGCCCGTCGCCGGGCGCGGGCGCGCCTGCGCACAGGTGCGCGTTGACCAGATCGGCGGCGGCGAGCGCGCAGGCGCGGTGCTCGGCCGACCAGTCCTCGCTCGCACACTGCGCGGCGTAGAACCCCGCACACTGGTCACCGGTGGCGTCGTCGGGCCGGTCGTCGGGACCGTGCGTGACGTCGGCCTCGAGGTCGGCCAGGTGGCGGCCCACGGCCTCGCAATCGGTCGCGGCCGCGAGCGCGGCGACGTTCGGCGCCAACGGCGACGGTACGGGCGAGGCGCGGTCGACCGCCGCGCGACGCTGCACGCGGGCGGCGAGCTCGGCGACGAGGTCGCAGCCGTGCCCGGACGCGTGGGGGGCGATCGCGGTCGTCGACGGGGTCACGGCCGCGGCGTTCGGCGGGGCGGTCGTCCCGGCGTGGGCATCTCCGCCGCGGGTGGCGGCGGCGGCGACGACGAGCGCGCCGCCTCCGAGCCCGGCGGTGGCGATGGCGGCGACGAGGAGCTTGTGCATGGTCGATCCTTTCAGGGTGGAGGCCTCGACATGCGATGCAGGGACGGCGACGCCGACGAGCGCGAGCACCGACGCGACCAGGGTCGCGGGCGGGCCGCGCCGCGCGAGGCCGCGCTCGACGAGAGCGACGCGCTCGGCGAGGTACTTCCGCCCGCGCGACAGCCGCTTGTTGGTGGTCGCGGGCGAGAGCCCGAGCGCCCGGGCGACATCCTCGACGGAACGGTCCTCGTAGTAGTAGAGGACCAGCGGCTCGCGATACACGTCGGGCACCTGCCCGAGCGCGGTCTCGAGGAGCCGCTCCGTCTCGGCCTCGCTCAGCGCTGCGTACGGCGTCGCCACGTCGATCGGCTCGCCGACGCCGTGGTCACCGCGCTCCCGCCGCCGGCGCTTGCACGCGTCGCGCGCGAGGTTGCGCGCGATGCCGCACAGCCACGCCGGCAGCCGGCGCTGGTCGCGGAGCTCGTCGAGTCGGCGCCATCCCGCGACGAACGCGTCCTGGGTGACGTCGTCCGCGATCGCGCGATCTCGCACCGTGCTGAACGCCACGGCGTAGACCGCGCGGTGGTGGCGCTCGATGATCTGCGCGAACGCGCTGCGGTCTCCACCGCGGCACGCGTCGATCAGCGCAGCATCGAGCTCGGCACCTGCCTGCATGTCAGCTAGTAGTAGACGCCGGCGGGCGATTCGGACCGAAAAACGTCGCGGGGCGGGACCCGTCCGGGCGATCCGAACGGTCTCGCGGGTTTGGCCGCACGTTCAGCCCTCCTCGCGGCGCAGGATCGGGCGGATCGTCTCGAGTGGCACCGTGAACAGCGCGAGCTGATCGGGATCGGCGAACACGACCGCGAAGTCGTCCGCGGTGAACGCGCGCGCCAGCCGGGCGGCGAACTGCGTGCGCAGGAGCCGCACGTAGTGGTCGACGTCGTAGTCGCGGGCGCCGTCGCGGGCGAGGGCGGCGCCGCCGCCGGTCGTGCGGTAGACGCGCACGCGCTCGCCGACCTCCCATCCCCGCGACTCGGCGAGCAGCGCCTCGTAGGCGAGCTCGCGCCGCTCGGCCCGCTGCTCCGCGTACGCTGCGGGCGTGCGCGAGAGGCGCACCAGCGTGGCGACATCGTGGGCCGTCAGGTCGCGCCGACGCAGCGCCGCGATGCTGGCCAGGTACGCGGTGCGCACCCCGGGGACGTCGCCGACGAGCAAGCGATCGATCGCGGCGCGCAGGAACGCGACGCCGTACGGCTCGGCGCGGCTCGAGCGGAAGGCGACGCCGCGGAGCACGAGCGTACCGTCGTACGCGCGCAGCGCGTAGTTCTTGGGCTCGTGCGACAGCATCGCGGCGTAGCGGCCGTCGAGCTCGAGCCGGACGCCGGACGGCAGGAGCGCCGCGACGTCGTCGACGACGCGCCGCTCGTCGGCCTCGGTCCACGTCTCGGGCACCGCGAAGTACACGCCGTCGGTGTCCGCCTCGAGCAGGGTCACCCCGCGCGCCGCCAGCTCGCGACACATGAGGTGCAGCACCTCGCGGCCGCGCCGTGTCACCTCGTTGGCGGCCTCCACGTCGCTGAACCGCGTCAGCGCGCCGGCGGCCAGGTAGCCGTACGCCGAGTTGATGACCAGCTTCATCGCGGCCGACATCGCCTCGTGGCGGTGCCGTTCGGCCGAGCCCGCGGGCGCCGCGCGGCCCTTCGCCTTGGCCTCGAGCCGCAGGTCGAGCAGGCGCTCGACCAGCGCGAGCAGCGCGCCCAGCCGGTCGCGCGCCGGGCCGATCCGGTACGTGCGCATGAGCGACGGATAGAGGCTCGCCACGTCGGCCTTGACGATCCGGTGCGCGACGCCCGATGCGAACAGGTGGAGCGCCGCGCCGGCGTGCGGCTCGCCGGTGCCCGGGCGATGGAGCGGCAGCGCCGTGCCCGCGCGGAGGTAGGCGCGCACGAGCAGCGGATCGATCACGCCGGTCGCCGGCCCCGCGTCGGCGAGGCGCTCGTAGCGTCGCGGCGCCATCTGCGCCAGCGCGAACGCCGGACCGCCGAGCATCCGCGCCAGCCCCGCCACCTCCTCGACGTCGGCGCGCGCGTACCGGCGGACCCGCTCGGGGTCGGTCGCGTACACGTGCGCGATCCGATCGCCGGCGATCACCTCGCGGTCGGCGCCCGCGAGGCCCAGGTGCCGCGCCACCGCCTTGAGCCCGTGCTCGGGCAGGTCCCGCGTCGCGAAGTCGTGCCGCACCACCGCGTCGAGCGTGTCGATCAGCTCGCGGCCGGGCGCGACGTAGCGGATCCGTGGCTCGCCGTCGCCGCTGGTGACGCCGCGCCGCGCGCCCCGCTGGCGCAGCCCCGGCTCGTCGGTGCGTCCCAGCGCGAGCGCGACGCCGAGCGCGCGCGCGCGCTGCACGAGGAAGGGCAGGTCGAAGCCGTGCAGGTTGTGGTTCTCGATCACGTCCGGGTCCTCGGCGCGCACCTCGGCGACCAGGCGCCGCACGAGGTCGGCTTCGTCGCCCTCGATCGTCGTCGCGCTCCCGTCGGGCCGGCGCACCGCGATCATCAGGATCCGGTCGCGGCCGGGATCGAGCCCGGTCGTCTCGAGATCGAGCTGCATCCGGCGCAGGTCGTCGAACCCGAGGCCGCGGAAGTACGTCCGCCCCGAGCGCACCAGGTATTGCTCGTCGGGCGGCAGGATCAGCGTGGTCGGGCGGTCGCGCACGTGCGCGAGCCGGCGCGCGTCGTCGGCGTCGACGAGCCAGCGCAGCTCGCCGTCACCCGCGAGCTCGCGCACGCCGAGCCCGGGCCGGCGCACGTCGTCGATGCGGTCGACCACCGCCCACGGCCGGAAGCGCGCGTGCTCGACGCGCAGCTCGCCGCCCACGCGCCGCCACACCGTCGCGTGCCCGCTCGGCTCCGCCCACACCGACACGATGCCCGGCGTCGGATCCCAGCCCCAGAGCCATTCGTCGTGATCCGGCACCGCTGCCCGCGACGGTATCACCCGGCGCTGCGGCGCCTGGTCTGAGCTACGCTCGGCGGCACCCATGCGCAACGTCCTCGTGCTGTACGCCTCGCCGATCCCCGTGGGCCATCGCGTCGAGGTCCGCTGGTACACGCAGGTGTCCGGCAAGCTGTTCGGCGGCGCCAAGGAGACCGCGCGCGAGCACGAGCCGGTCATCGTCGACCTCGACACCGGCATCGAGTTCGCGAGCGACCACGCCTACACCGGCGGCGGCGCGAAGCGACCGGACGAGCCGATCGAGCTCTCGCCGGTCGCCACCGGCGAACCGTCGAGCGTGCTGCGCGGCACCGTGCGCGCCTGTCGCGTGATCCACGTGCGCCGCTTCAGCGAGGTCGACGTGCAGACCTACCTCTCGATCGATCCCGAGCGCTGACGTCGCGCGCCCGCTGCGCCCTCGTCAGGCGTCAGTCGTCGGTCGTCGGTCGGAACGGGCCGCCGTGGCGCCCGCCGTCGACGGTGCGCATCCCGCGCTGCCGGGCGCGGAGCTGCACCAGCGCCGACCACGCCCGTCGCCGCGCCGCGCCGAGGCCGCCGGTCATGTAGACGAGCGCGCCGAGGCCGGCCAGGAGCTCGGGCAAGATGAACGACACGCTGTAGAACACGGCGACCAGGAGCGTCATGGCCACGGTGCCGTACGCGAGCGCGGGGCCGCCCACGCGCACGAACCCGTAGACCCGGATCGTGCGCTCGGGGAACTGCAGGGCCCAGGCGACGACAAGCGCGTTGCTCACCGCGAAGCCGCCGAGGTGAGGGAACGCCCACGCGGGGCGCACGAGCAGCGCGAGCACGGTCGTGCCGGCGCCGGCGCCGAGGACGATCGCGGCGGCGAACGCGGCGAAGCGACGCGCGCCCCAGACGCCGGCGAGCTGTCCACCGAACCAGTACAGCGCGGCGCAGCTGGTGACCAGGGCCCACGGGCTCGCCTCGACCAGCGGCCAGCTGAAGAGGCGCCACAGCTCGCCCGCCCACACCTCGGCCGGCACCAGCGCGAGCTGCGCGTAGGCGTCCACCCCGGCGCGCGCCGCGATCGCGGCCGCCAGCGAGACCACGAGCGTCGCGCCGATGAGCGCCCACACCACCGGGGAGATCCAGCGCGGCAGGAAGCCGACCACGCCGCGAGACTACCAGCAGAAGGGTCAAGTCGGCGGAAGACCGGGCACGTCGTCGCCGCCCTTCGACCAGCGCTCGCGATACCACGGCAGCGCGCGCGAGAGATCGATATGGATCGTGTGCCAAGGATCGCCAACGACCAGGGTGGTGCCGTCGAGCGCGAGCGCCGGGGCGTACATCGGCAGCTCCCACGTCAGCCACTGGTGCGGGCGCTCGCGGAGCTGCACGAGCTCGACGAGGCAGGCCGGCATGCCGTTGCGCGTCTTGCTGGCGCGCAGCGTGACGTAGGCGAGCAGGTCGCCGGCGACGAGGCGCACCGACGCGCAGCCCCACGCGGCGGGCTGCTTGCCACCGATGTGGTCGACGCGCGCGGTCTGCGGGCTGGCCGGATCGATCACCACCAGCTCGCCGGTCCCCACCACGGCGACGCGGCCGTCGTCGAGCGCGAACAGGCCACGTGTCTCGCTGCTGGCGTAGCCGACCGCGGTCACGACCTCGGTGGCGCCGGTGGCGAGGGCCGCGCGCAGCAGCTCGCGGCCGCCGGTGACGAGCCACGCGAGGCCACGCCGCGCGTCGACGGCGCCGTGGACGAGCCGCCCGACGATGAACGCCTGCTCCCGCGCCGGCAGCTCTGCGTAGTCTGGCCCCGACAGCGGACCCGGCAGCGCGAGCGACCGCCACGCGCCGTCGACCTCGACCGCCGCGCCGCCGCTTGCGAAGCGCCAGCGCGAGCCGTCGGCCTGCACGACGCCGTCGCCCGACGCGACCGGCGCGCGCGTCGGGCCTCCCGTGAGCGGCAGCGACGCGCCCTTCGCGATCTTCTTGAACGCCTTCTGCCACTCGGCCTCGGGATCGAGCGCGCTCGCCTGGTCCCAGTCGTGCAGCTCGAGCACGTCCTCGCCGCTCCAGGTCGCGGCGAACACGCGCTCACCGTCGACGACGAGCTCGCGATCGACCTTCGCGGCGCCGGCGGGTGGCTTCGCCTTGCCCTTGAAGTGCCGGAGCATGCCGCCGCGGAACGCGACCAGGTTCCAGCCCTTGTCATCGATGGCGTACATGTCGCGCCCCAGCGGCGTGATCGCACCGCTGAGGCCCTCGAGGCCGGCGACCGGGCGCAGGCCCGTCAGGTCGCGGCGTCCGACCCACGTCACGTCGCCCTCGCTGATCATCACGTGGTCGTCGTCGACCCAGCGCGCCGACGCGGACATGCTCACCGGCGCGAGCAGCTCGCCGGCGCCGTCGTCGCTCACCGCGTAGAGGAAGTGCCCCGCCCATCCGGCCTTGCGCCGCGCGAGCGCTCGGGGTCCACGGCGATCGAGGGTCGCGTCGTAGCCGTCGATCGGCGCGGGCCGCCCGGGCATCGCGACCGTGACGTCGACGGGCTCGAACCGTGGTTTGTCCCCCATTCCCCCATGCTACACGGCCGGAGCCGGGTAGCCTCGCTGGGTGAGCGGGCTCGACGTCGCCATCATCCTGACGTTCGTCGCCTACGCCGCGCTCGCCGGGCTGCGCGCGCGCGCGACCGCGAGCAGGAACCTCGAGGAGTACTTCCTCGCCGGCCGGACGCTGCCGGGGTGGAAGGCCGGCCTCAGCATGGCGGCGACGCAGTTCGCCGCCGACACGCCGCTGCTCGTCACCGGCCTCATCGCGACCGCCGGCATCTTCTCGCTCTGGCGGCTGTGGATCTACGCGGTCGCGTTCCTCGTCCTCGGCTTCATCCTGGCGCCGAGCTGGCGCCGCGCGCGCGTGCTCACCGACGCCGAGCTCACCGAGCTCCGCTACGGCGGCCGGGCGGCCGCGATCCTGCGCGGCGTCAAGGCGATCTACTTCGGCACCGTCTTCAACTGCGCCGTCCTGTCGTTCGTGCTGCTCGCGGCCACGCGCATCGCCGAGCCGTTCCTGACCTGGGATCAGTGGGGCTGGTTCCCCGACTGGCTCCACGCGGCCTTCGTCTCGCTCGCCGAGTGGATCGGTCAGCCCGTCACGGTGGTCGGCGACGATCCGGCGACGTGGCCGCCCGACGTGTGGGTGCGCTCGGCCAACAACCTCATCTCGATCGTCGCGATCCTGATCGTCACCACCTTCTACTCGACCACCGGCGGCCTGCGCTCGGTCGTCGACACCGACGTGCTCCAGCTCGCGATCATGCTCGTCGCCACGGCGCTGTTCGCGGGGTTCGTCGTCGATCGCGTCGGTGGCTTCGGCGCCTTGCCCGACGAGATCCGCGCGCGCTTCGCCGACGGCGGCCCCGGCGGGATCACGAGCGAGCAGATCCTCGCCGTCACGCCGTCGGTGGCCAGGGACGCGAGCTTCGCCGTGCTCGCCGTGTTCGCGCTGCAGTGGCTCGCGCAGATGAACGCCGACGGCACCGGTTACCTCGCCCAGCGCACGATGGCGTGTCGCTCCGACGAGGATGCCCGGCGGGCGGCCGTGTGGTTCACGGTGACGCAGATCCTGGTGCGCAGCCTCCTGTGGGTCCCGCTCGGGCTCGGCCTGCTCCTCATGTTCGCGCCCGATCCGAGCCTCGGCCTCGAGCACGCGCGCGCCGAGCGCGAGCTGACGTTCGTGCGCGCGATGGCCGAGCTGCCCGCGGGTCTCAAGGGCCTGCTCGTCACCGCGATGCTCGCCGCCCTCGCGTCGACGGTCGACACCCACCTCAACTGGGGCGCGTCGTACTGGACCAACGACATCTACAAGCGCTTCGTCTGTCAGGGCTGGCTCGGGCGGGAGCCGAGCGATCGCAGCCTCGTCTGGGTCGCGCGCGCGGCCAACTTCCTCATCCTGTCGATCGCGCTCGTGCTGATGACGCGGCTCGGTTCGATCGCGACCGCGTGGAAGACGAGCCTCCTCCTGGGCGCCGGCATGGGCGGCGTGCTGGTGCTGCGCTGGTTGTGGTGGCGGCTCACGGCGTGGGGCGAGCTGTCGGCCATCCTCGCCTCGGCGGTCGTCGCCCCGATCGTGCTCACGACGATGGACCGGGGGACGCCCGACGACGAGGCCCTCGGGTTGCTCGTGATGTTCGCCGCGTCGACCGCGACCGGCGTCGTCGTGTCGCTCGCCGCCGGCCGTCAGGACCTGCGCGCGCTCGTCGACTTCTACCGCCGCGCCCGCCCGCCGGGGTTCTGGGGCCCGGTCGCGCGCGCGGCCGGCCACGATCCGGCCGCCGACCGGCGTCGACTCGCCCTCGGCGCGGCGGCGGTCGCGGTCGCGGCGCTCTCGATCTTCTCCCTGCTCACCGCGGGCATCTCGGTGATCGCCGGCAGCGCGGCGCCGACCTGGTTCCCGCTGCCGCGCAGCGCCTGGGTCGTCACCGTCGCGATCGTCGGCGTCGGCCTCGTCCCGATCTGGCGCCGCCTCGGCGACTCGGTCACCGCGGGGCCGCGGTGATGGCGGCGACGAAGCCGTCGACGTCGTCGTCGGTGGTGTCGAACGCGGTCATCCACCGGACCACGGGCCGCGCCGGGTCGGGCTCCCAGACCAGGAAGCGATAGCCGTCGTCGTGCAAGGCGGCGACCGTGCGCGCCGGCAGGCGCGCGAAGACGGCGTTGGTCTCGACCGGGTGGACGAGCTCGACGTGCGGCAGCGCGTGGACGCCGTCGGCCAGGCGTCGCGCCATGGCGTTGGCGTGACGCGCGACGCGGAGCCACAGCTCGTCGGTCAGGAGCGCCTCGATCTGGGCGGCGAGGAACCGCATCTTCGACGCGAGGTGCATGCCCTGCTTGCGGTGGAAGCGCGCGCCCCGGGCGTGCGCGCGCTCGCCGAGCACGACGGCCTCGGCGCCCAGGAGCCCGCTCTTGGTGCCGCCGAACGAGAGCAGATCCACGCCCACCGCCGTCGTCGCGGCGCCGAGCGACACGCCCAGGTGCGCGGCCGCGTTGGCCAGCCGCGCGCCGTCGACGTGGAGGAGCAGGTCGTGCTCGCGGCACAGCGCGGCGAGCGCGCCCAGCTCGGCGAGCGTGTACACCGTGCCGACCTCGGTCGGCTGCGCGATCGAGAGCACGCGCGGCTGCACCGCGTGCACCACGCCCACGCCGCGGAGGGCGCCGCGCACCGCCGCGGGCGTCACCTTGCCGTGCACGACCGGCAGCGTGACCAGCTTCCCGCCGACGAACCGCTCGGGCGCGGCGCACTCGTCCACCGCGAGATGCGCGGTCTCCGCGCACAGGATCGCCTCGTACGGCGCGGTGACGCAGGCGAGGCCGATCACGTTCGCCGCCGTCCCGCCCCACACGAGGAGCACCTCGGCCTCGACGCCGAACTGTGCGCGCACGAGCGCGGTGGCGCGCGCGGTGTGCTCGTCGTCGCCGTAGGCGACGGCGCGGCCCTGGTTGGCGCGCGTGATCGCGGCGAGGACCTCGGGGTGGATACCGGCGGCGTTGTCGCTGGTGAAGACCTTCATCCGACGTCGAGCACGATCGTCTTCAGATCGGTCATCTCCATCAAGGCGTGCCGCCCTCCGATTCGCCCGATGCCGCTGCGCTTGCCCGACGCGCCGCCGAACGGGATGTGCAGCTCCCAGTAGTCGGTGAAGTCGTTCACCACCACGATCCCGGTGCGCAGCGCCTCGGAGAAGCGGAACGCCCGCTTGAGGTCGCGGGTGAAGACGGCGCTGACCAGGCCGAGATCGGAGTCGTCGGCGATGCGCAGCGCCTCGTCGTCGCTGGCGACGGTCATCACCTTGGCGACGGGCCCGAACGTCTCCTCGCGGTGGCCGGCCATCTCGGTGGTCATGCCGTCGATCACGGTCGGCTGGTAGTAGAGCGACGTCGCGAACCCGGACGCGCGCTTCCCTCCGACCACGATCGTCGCCCCGCGCTCGACCGCGTCCCGGACGTGGCGGTCGCTCTTCTCCGCCGTCGGCTCGTTGTTGAGCGGGCCCATCGTCGTGCCCTCGGCGAGCGGATCACCCAGCTTGACGGCGCGCGCCCGCTCCGCGAGCTTCTCGACGACCGCGTCGTGCACGGCGGGGTGCACGAGGATCCGCTCGGTCGCGCAGCACACCTGGCCGGCGTTGAAGAAGCACCCGAGCGCGGTCGCCGCCGCGGCGGTGTCGAGGTCGGCGTCGTCGAGGATGATCGTCGGCCCGTTGCCGCCGAGCTCGAGCAGGCACGGCTTGCCCGCCGCGCGCCGCGCGATCTGCTCGCCGGTCGCCGGGCTGCCGGTGAAGCCGACCCCGGCGGTGCCGGGGTGCGCGACGATCGCGTCGCCGACCACCGGCCCCGGGCCGGTGACCAGGTTGAGGGCGCCCGGCGGCAGGTCGGCCTCCTGGATCGCCCTGGTCAGCTCGACCGCGCACAGCGACGTCGTCGGCGCGGGCACCCAGACGATCGCGTTGCCGGCGGCGAGGCCGGGCGCGAGGTACTCGGCCGCGATCATGTACGGGAAGTTCCACGGCGTGACGATCGCGTAGACGCCGCGCGGCTGGCGGATCGAGAACACCCGCTTGCTCGGCGCCTCGACCGGCATGACCGCGGTCTCCAGCCACTTGATCTGCTCGGCGCAGTTGCGGAACGACGCGGCCGCGTGCTCGACCTCGCCCAGCGCCTCGGCGTGATAGGGCTTGCCCTGATCCAGGGTGAGGGTGCGGGCCAGCGCCGGCTTGCGCGCCTCGATCGCGTCGGCGATGCGCAGGCACATGCGGGCGCGCTCCCACGCGGTCATCTTCGCGAGCACGCCGCGGGCGGCGCTGGCGGCGCGCACCGCCGCGTCGGCGTCGGCCACGTCACCCTGCGCGATCTGGGCGAGGACGTCGCCGGTCGCCGGGCTCACCGCGGCGAACGTCTGCCGCGCGCCGGCCGCGATCCAGGATCCTCCGATGAAGTGCTTGGTCTCTTGCATTCCCTGCCTCCCTTCCCGCTTCAGCGGACGTAGATGTTGTGGGGGACCTTGGTGAGCCACTCGCAGCCGTCGTCGGTGACGACGACGGTGTCGGAGAGGAACGAGTCCCCCTGACCCGTTCGCAGGAGCCAGGACATCAGGTGGAAGACCATGCCCTTCTCCAGCCGCAACGTGCTCCCTCGGCGCAACCCGAGCGGGACGCCGCTGCCCGACCAGCTCGGCGGGTAGCCGATGCCGACCGAGTAACCGCAGTGATGGCGCGTGTAGCTCGACAGGCCGTGCGAGTCGAGGTGCCCCTGCCACGCCGCGTACACGTCCTGGGCGAGCGCGCCCGGCTTGATCTTCTCCGCCGCGCGCTCCATCGCGTCGTGGCAGATCGAGAGCGCCGGGGCCGCGTCGTCGGGCGCCTTGCCGATGAAGACGAGCCGGCCCATGGGGGCGTGGTAGCGCCGCACGCAGCCCGCCATCTCCAGGAAGAGGATGTCGCCGTCGCGCAGGCGCCCTTCCTTCCACGTGCCGTGCTCGTGCCCGAGGGTGCGGGTGCTGCGGACCAGCGGCACGAACCCGGGGTACGTGCCGCCGCGGCGGAACATCGTGTCGTAGATCGCCGCCATCACGTCGTGCTCTTCCTGATCGGGTCCGGCGGCGGCGATCGCGGCCAGCATCATCGAGTCGGAGACCGCGGCCGCGTGGCGCGTACGCTCGAGCTCGAGCGGCGACTGCATGACGCGGCAGTCGTCGACCAGCCCCGAGCAGTCGGTGAACGTCGCCGACGGCAGCGCGCGCTCGAGCCCGTTCACGATCTTGTACGGCAGGAACGTGCTCGCGTGCTCGATGCCGACCTTCCCGCTCGCCAGGCCGGCCTTGTGCAGGCCCTCGACCGTACCGCTGACCGGCGCCGAGACCTCACCGATCGGCACGCCCGGTCCGCGCACCGACACGCCGAGGCTCGCCTCCCACGGCTGCAACCCGGCGGCCCGGCCGCTCTCGGCGAGCGTCGCGAACACGACCTCGCCCTCCTTGGCGCGATCCGGCGGCGGGGCGCCATCCGCATAGCCGATGTGAACGAGGTGCGGGACCTGATCGACGACGGTGATGCGCTCCATCGCGCGCGTGACCAGGATGACAGGGCCGTCGAGCGGGACGACCAGCGCCTGGTAGGCGAAGTACCCCATGTGGTCGAGGCCACAGAGGTAGTAGATGTTCTCCGGACTCGAGATCACGGCCCCATCGAAGCCGCGGCGCTGCATCGAGGCGCGCACGGCGGCGAGGCGACGATCGTATTCCTCCGGCGGGAACACGGGAGTTGTGACGGTCATGCGAAATACTACCGGATCTGCGCCGGCGCTTCGAGCGCTCGCGGCAGCGATCTGCTCGCTTGCGGCCGATTAGTTTGAGTACATACTAATGGCGGCGTGGTGCGCGCCTCACTCCCGGCGCGCCGCGCGCCAGGCGGCCGGCGTGTGGCCGGTGAGGCGGCGGAAGAAGGCGATGAAGTTGGACTCCGACGACGCGCCGACCTCGGCGGCGATCGCGGCCACCTTGTGGTCGGTGTCGAGCAGGAGGCGCTGGGCGGCGGCGAGGCGCGCCTGCTCGAGCTCGGCGCGGAAGGAGCTGCCGCCCGCCCCGAGGCGGCGCTGGAGTGAGCGGGCGGAGACGCCCAGCGCGCGCGCGGCCTCGTCGAGGGTGGCGTGCAGCCCGCCATCGCGGAGCCAGGCACGGAGCCGATCGACCTCGGCGGTGCCGGCGAGCACCTCGACGACGAGCCCCTCGAGCTCGGCAGCGATCGCGGCGGGATCGGGCGCCTCGCACCAGGCGAGCGCCGCGGCGAGGTCGTCGACGAGCCGCCACTGCATCCGGGCGCCGACGAGGGCGTAGAAGCCGGAGACGACCGCGCTCGGCAGCGCGGCGGGGCCGAGCACGAGCGCCTGGCGGCGCACGCGGCGCACGATCTCGGTCATCCGAGGCGTGGACACCGCGACCATGTCGGCGAAGACGCTGCCGTCGACGCGGTCGAGGCGGCGGGCGTCGAGCACGTAATCGCACGGCACGGCGATGCCCGAGCCTTCGCCGCGATCGAAGACGTGGGCGAGGCGTTGCATGTCGGCCACCGTCGGCTGTCCCCACAGCACGAGTCCACACAGCGTGGGCTGCGTGCACCAGATGAGGAACCGCTCGCCGACCGCGTAGCGCCCGACCGGCCCGCGCCGGAACATCTCCTCGTAGGTGGCCAGGCGCTCCAGCGGCACGCGGTGTTCTTACCACCGCGCCGGCGCTACAGCGCCTGGGTCAGCCGGATCGCGAGCGGCACGATCGCGACCGCGAGGCCGATCGCGAGCGCGGCGCGCCGGCCGCCCTTGCGCGCCGCCGCGACGATCCCGAGCGTCAGCGAGACGAACGCCACGGCGAAGCCGCCGACCGCCCGGAACCCGCACGCGTCGGTGGTGCGCACGTAGGCCGCGTCGAGCACCTGGTGCTCGGGCGTGCCCCAGGGTGCGGTGGTGGCGAAGTACGCGGCGTGGGCGTCTCGCCACGCCGGGAACAGGACGAGGTTGGCGTGGACGAGCACCACGAGCGCGCACGCAGCGAGCGCGACGCCGACGGTCGCGAGGAAACGCGTGGTGCGCGCCCGGGACGACGTCGAGGGCAGGGCGGGCGCGACGAACGCGCCGGGGGCGGACAGCTGATCTGTGTGCATGGCGTGGACCTCGGGATCGAATGAGTGGATGGGTTCTCTATCGCGGCGCGGCCGGCCGCGGATCGCCGCTCACCGCTGCGGCGACGCCAGCGACCGCTGGCCGCGCGCCAGGTCCCCTCGGCTTCTTGCCAGGCGGCGCGGTCCGGTCCGAAAAACTCGCGCCGGGGGTACACTCCGGCCATGGTGCGTCGTGACGACGACGGAGGTCCCGCCGGCGAAGCCGGCGGCAATCC
>ERZ761602.1423-NODE-1423-length-43480-cov-47.786736_pt1 | contig 43480 bp, 23 predicted proteins | sample MGYA00512165_ERZ761602 | MGnify/ENA primary metagenome ERZ761602 (study PRJEB28899, sample SAMN02445085) | bioreactor sludge metagenome | biome: EBPR sludge; isolation source: Thorneside wastewater treatment plant | place: Australia: Brisbane, Thorneside...
AATTAATCTTTTCACTTAATATAATTATATTTACAGGATCCCGTACGGGTTATGTAGCCTTTGGGATTGGGCTTATATTTCTTGTTATGAAGTCGAAAAATAAAATCAAATCACTTCTTATATTAATTATTACTGGGGTTACAATAACTCCACTTATTCCTGGCGATTATATTGAACGAGCTCAAACTATTTTTAGTCAAACAGATAAAGAAGGAAATTCAACAGGGTTGCGTAAAGAAATTTTGAGGGATGCGTGGAATGTATTTTTACAAAATCCGCTTGGAGTGGGAGTGGGAGCTTTTCCTGCGGTACGACAACAACGCTTCGGTCGTACCCAAGATACTCATAATTTATATCTAGAGATAGGAACTAATATCGGAATACAAGGATTAATTATTTTTATCAGTTTAATCGTTTCAATGTTAAGAGCTCTTTCTTCTTTAACGAAAAATATAGAATCTCAAATTAATTCTTTGCAGTGTTTAATATTAAAAAAATCTTATCATTCAAAACTTCAAAGTATACAAGAACATCTTGAAGATTTATATGTTATAAAAGCGACATGTCAATCCGTTTATCTTTTCATTATAATAAGGCTTGGTTTAGGTCTGTTCGGCATGGATCTTTATGAAATTTATTGGTGGTTTGCATGTGGAACGACTATTGCTGTTTGGAATATTAATACCATAGCTCGATATCGCAGTTCAATTATATGCTCTCAGTCAGTGGGTGAGCCAAATTGCAAAGAGGTCTAGCAGATGTTAAATAATCAAGATTCCAAGAATGATTTGCTTCAGAGACAAAATGCTGAAGCAATTTTTCATGCGCAAAAATATGCTGAACAGGAGCATTTTCCTTATCACTATTCAGTTAATCCAACTTATCCAGTTTATCAGAAAATGCTAAGCATGCTAGGTGATTTATCAGGTAAATGTGTGCTTGAATATGGTTGTGGTGAGGGGTGGGTTACAAGTGATCTTGCTCGAGCAGGAGGATATATTAGTGCCTTTGATATCTCTGAAGAAGCAGTAAAAAAAACTAGCGAACTTATTCAATCGATAGGGTTTTCAGATCAATGTCGTATTTCGCAAATGGGTGGTGAACAACTTAATTATCCTGATGGGTTTTTTGATATTGCTGTTGGCTTTGCAATTATTCATCATCTTGATCTTAATCTAGCAATTCCAGAATTATATCGAGTTTTAAAACCAGGTGGGATAGCCTATTTTGCTGAACCATTAGGTGGTAATCCAGTCATTAATTTATACCGAAAGCTAACACCTCAATATCGCACTCAAGATGAAGAACCTATTGATTTAGACAAGCTGTCATCATTACTTTATCAGTTTAAAAATTATGAGCATCAAGCATATTATTTAACAGCTTTAGCCTCAGTAGCTATTGCTTACTTGCCATTTGGTAAAAAAATGTTTCCATTTATTAATAGGGGGTTAATGAGAGTTGATGAGCAGTTATTGTATCAATTTCCAAAGTTAGGTCGTTTAGCTTGGTATGCTATTATCAAAATAACAAAATAATATAAGTGCCTAAGTAAATTTAGGCGCTATTTTTAGCTGTTGTTTGAGGAGATAGCAGTGAGGGCGGTTTTCAAGGCTTAATGAATTCGAAGGCACCCAGCGGAAACCATCGGTAATTGATTTGCGCCACTATAAGTCTCGATGCGGGTTCAACTCCCGCGGATAGGTCGGCAACCGATAGAGAATGAAGCATTCTGGTATGGAATGCCAGAACCAGGAGCGTGAAGCACCAGTGATGAACCACCTTCTAGATAAACACATCCATGAATTTGACGATCACGTAACTGTCTACGCGCTCCTCTGACAGGCGCGAGGGACGGCGATGGTCGCAATCAAAAAATCCTATCACGCTAAACCCGTTTGAATGCACGGGGTGGCAGCTGCCAAGTCTTGTCGCGCGGCTGCCAGCAATTAAGGGATATATGGATTAAGTTACGCGCTAGCTTGATTCAAGTAAAACAGCTCCATCAGCTCCCCCTTGGCTTGACGCTTTCAGCCCTTTGCCAGGGTCTGCCGCACTCGCGCAAACGTTGCTAGGTCATGCCTAAACGTTATCAGGTGTCGCGCCCGTTTTCAGTCAGATGCTTTTTTCACAATCGCTTGAGCCTTTGCACGCTGACCACTTGTCCACTCACATCTCGTAACTGTTCACGCGCCTGGCGCGGTGGCTGGGTCTGTGCCCTCACCTGCTCGCCCAGCCAGTCATGGTCAGCCTCCGTCAGCGACGGAAGTAGCCCGCGCGTGGGTATCGTACAATAATCCTCGCAAAGCCCGCTCTTCCTAGGCGTCCATCCAACCAGAAATGGTAGGTCGCTCCACACCTCCAGAATCGCCACCATCTGAGCAATGTGCAGCCCCTAGGCCGAAAGCAACACCGACAGCGCCCGTTGTGGCAAACGGGCGCTCGGCTTTAGTGGCGCTGGACCTTCCGCAAAGTCAATACCTCAATTTCGCTCAGCACATTGACAAACTTCATAACGTTGCGATGATTTCCATCGATTGTCCAAGATGCCGCTAAGGAGGTACTTATAGGGTAAACTACTTTAAATATAACGTTGGAGGACTGAGCTTATTTGTGACAGCACTAGTGCTGCTAAGCGTAATAGGGTAGCCAGTACTATTGACCAATCCATTATTATCAATTACATAAACATAGACGGTGCCGTAGGATAGGCTTCCTTTGTTTATGATAGTCGATACCGAAGTGGCCGTCCAGGAATTAGCAGGTTGTACTTCCCTCAAAGTACTCGTTTCATATGTTGGAGCATTCCCCAATTCAACACGAGCTTGGGTATTGTCAAAATAAAAATCATCTGCATAAATTTTATATTTGCGATCACTCGGGTCAGAATCACAATAGGCGCCTAAAAAAGTAAATTGCGACCATACCCCACTAATACTTCTTGTTATAACGGGATCTCGATTTAATGCCAGCTTTCTGGGTTGCCCGGGCTCTGTTATCCAGACTTTATAAATACCATTTTGTACATTTGGAGAGCTTTGTTTTAAATAAACTTCTATTTTAAACCATTTGCTATAAAAGTTTGGTGTTCCTGGGCTTCCATAAGATGTATTAGGATCGTTGTAATTACTGTCTGCAATGGCAGATCTAAGGGATGAATCAGATAAATCTCCCCAGCCTGAATAACTATGAGGTTCATCTTGATTGTTACCATACATAACCCAAGGCTTGGTATTTCTTGAAACGCCACCAGCATAGTGATCGTAGTAAGCCCACCAGGAGGCAAAATACTCTGATTGCTGCGTATCGATTGAAAGTGATTTATTCCATTGAGCATCATTCATATGTGCTAAAGCATTAGCAGTCGAGCCAGGCCTTTGGTTAGTTGTTGAATAGGTGGGCACAGCCGTTCCACCAGCTGATACGCTATCCCATTTCCAGCTTCCAGAGTTAAGAGTCGTTATTGTTGGCGCATTCCCAGAAATGTTAGCACCATTGGAACCTTTATCAAAGGTATCAAATACTAACGGACGAGCGGTTGCCTTGGCGCCAAAACTACTACCTGCAATAGTAATGGTGCCAGAGGAAATAGTGGCTTGTTGAATTAAAGGAGCGGCTACTAGGGGGGTAGATGAAAAAAAGAGTGCACAGGTTATACCTTTCCAAAAAACTTGATGGGTTGCTAATTTAGAGTTTGTCATAACTTTATCCTCGAAAGATTAACGAACTTATCAAAAATCTATCAAAACCGGATTAGGGAAACTATATTCTCGCTCACACGATGATCTAGGCTATCACGCTTCTAATGTTTTTCTAAGAAGCGCGATAGCCTGAGTTATACCTGATTAATACCCAGCGCCATATCCAGATAGCGTGCCGCTGGTAGAGATGGTACCGGTAGCCCAAAGGTTCGGCAATGAGGTCAGGGCAGTGATCTGACTAGTTTCAGTAGGCTGCGCACCGTTAGCGGAGTTGGTGCGAATGTTGAGTAACCCGTTGGGGCTCAAAACCGCAATCCAATATTTCTTACCAGCAGTAATTTCAATTCCAGGAATGCGTATAGCATTCCAAGCACCTATTTTGGCTGCGCCGATGTCATCAAAGCCTTTCAGCAGCTGACCTGGATGGCCATTGTTATCGGCGTAAACGCCGGCCACTAAGCGAGTCGGACTCGAATTTTGATCAACATACACGGTGATATTGTTGATCATCCCCGTGCTCGTAGCCGTGGTTTGGAATGCCGCCGCAGTGCCTTTAGCGATAGAGTAGGACGTCGATCCGAGCGTCTTGTCACCCAACAATGGTTTTGCCGGCGAGGATGAAGCGACCGAGGTATTCATATCGGTTGCAATCTCGCTCGCGTTTAAGGCGCGATTATAAATGCGAACTTCGTCGATATAGCCTTTGAAAAATTCACCCCAGAAATCATTGCCGCCGATGCGCAAGACGCCGGTGGTGACATCGATGCTACCCGTGCGCGGTTGGCTAGAAACCTGAGTACCGTTGACATAGAGCCTGAGTGTAGAGCCATCGTAGGTTCCTGCCAAGTGCGTCCACTGGTTGGCGCTCACCACGGGGCCGCCGTATAACTTATTCCACGCAGTCGTATAAATGGCTGCTTCAGGCTGGTTCAGGTCCGAGTTGGCGGCCAGATAGTAGGCGGCTCCGAAGCCATTCGGCTGTTCTTTATTGATCAGAGTCCGCCAGCCGGTCATGGTTGCAGTGGGGTAAACCCACGCTTCCAAGGTCATCCCCGTGGTCAGGTCCAAGGTGGCGGAATCATTCACCGTGATCCAGTCATCGATGCCATCAAAGGACGCTGCTTGGCCGAATTTACCTTTGCTAACGCGGATGGTACCACGGGTGACGCCATGATTTCCTTTACCGGAAGCGTCAACCACCGTTGCGCCGTAGCCCTCCTCGAAGTTGTACGCGGCGACCAGCCCGTTAGAGGTTGTCGCCGTGGCCGCTTTCACCGTGATGGTCTGAGTTTTCGTGCTGGGCGTTGTGCCGTTAGGGCCTGTGGCGCTCAGCGTCACCGTATAGGTTCCCGCGTTTAGATAAGTATGCGAGGGATTTTGCGCGGTGCTGGTATTGCTCTGACTGTTAGGATCGCCGAAGTTCCAAGCGTAACTGAGGATCGTTCCAGTTGAAGTATTAGTAAATGCGGTGGTTAGCGGGGCTACGCCCGTCGAGGAACTTGCGGTGAAATTAGCCGCAGGGGTCGTTGCCGTCGCCGAAATGGTCTTGGTGGTCGTGCTGCTGCCGCCCGCGTTGGTCACGGTGAGTTTAACCGTGTAAGTACCGGCTGAATTGTAAGTTTTCGCGACGCTTTGAGCGCTGCTGGTGGTGCCGTCGCCCAAATCCCACGAGCGGCTGCTCACCGTTCCGGTCGAAGTATCGGTCAGTGTGACGAGCAACGGCGCCGTCCCGGAAGTCGGCGTGGCGGCAAAATTGGAAACGGGGGCGGCTACTGTCGGTGCGTTCACCGAAATGGTCTTGGTGCTAGTGGCGCTGCCGCCAGGACCCGTAGCTGTCAGCTTAACGGTGTAGATGCCGGCGTTCGAGTACGTTTTGGAAGGATTTTGCGCCGTGCTGGTAGTGCCGTCGCCAAAATTCCAAGAGCGGCTGGTAATGTTCCCGGTGGAATTGTCGGTGAAGTTGATCGTCACCGGCGCGGTTCCCGAGGTCTTGTCCGCGCTAAAACCAGCGCTCGGTACGGCGGCGGTCAGTGTTTGGGTCACTTCGTTAGAAAAATCGCTTTCAGTTCCAGCGCTGTCGTAAGCCTTAACCGAGAAATAATAGGTCTTGCCATCAGCGAGGCTCAGCGTGGCCGTGGTCGCGTTACCCGCGCTCTGATTGTAAGCATAAGTGTTGTTGTTAACCGTGCGGCTGGTGTTTCCATAATAAACGCGGTAACCGGCTACCGGGCCGCTACTGGGTTCCCAAGCCAGGTTGACCTGCCCCGCAACGGCGTTGGCTGTAAAAGAAAATAAAAATGCACCCAACCATCCGAGGCCTTGGCGGCTGATGTTGAGTTCGTTTAAAGACAGCTTTGTGATAGACATTACTTGAGTTCTCCTGAAGTTATATGCCACGCGAACGTGGCTTCTTCAGGAAAACTGCAAGATCCTTTGGAAACATAATCGTTCGCTTGGCGACCCTGCGACCGTGCTTTAATTGCTTAAAGGTTAGGCCAGTGGCTTTGCGTCGCTACCTTTCGATAGGTTTGCCTTTCGCAAGCGGGTATTAATATATACCTCCAAATAATCTCTTGCAACCCCCAATCGATAAATTTTCTATATATTTACAAATTTTGTACAATGTATAAAAAAAATTACTTTTTAGGCCAAAATGGCCCAGTAGATCTTATATTAAAAATTGTATGTATATTTATTTAATTGTTTTATAAGTGATTGTTATGGCATTTGCCCAATGCATGATTCGGGACTCAGCATCGATTGCTGCTTAACGGAGAGTAGGCTTGGCGGATACTGAGACGGGAAGACTGGCCACAAGGCGCCGGACGCGATTTTCCGGATTCTTTGTGGGTGTTTGCTTGGTGATTAGCTCCTGGTGATCTATAGTCGCGGACTTTACGATTACGGGAGTTTAGCGATGAGCGCCGCATTGTGGGTTACCGGGTTGGCCAGCGCCGCTTTTGTCATCAGCCACTTAGGGCTAGCCAGCCACGTCATGCGGGATCCTCTGGTCGCCCGCTTCGGCGAGAAAGGCTTTCAAGGGTTGTATGCAGTGATCGCGCTGCTGATCTTGGTGGCGATGATGCTTGCTTACAGTCAGGCACCGTTGATTTTCTTGTGGATTCCCGGCCATGGCTTGCGTCACCTGCCTTTGCTTGTCATGCCGTTGGCCTTGGTGCTTATCGCGGGGAGCTTGCTGGCGCCCAATCCCTCGGCGGTCGGTAAAAGCGGCGCGCTCGATCAAGCCGAACCCGCGCGCGGGGTCTTGCGCATCACCCGGCACCCCATGATGTGGGGCATCGCGCTGTGGGCGGTCGCGCACATCCTGGCCAACGGCGATTGGGCGTCGCTGCTCTTTTTCGGCGGGCTATTGTTGACGGCGATTTTGGGTTCCCTGCATCTCGACCGTCGGATGGCGTCCGATCAAGGCGAACGTTGGGCGCGTTTTGCGGCCGTAACTTCTTATATTCCGTTCGCTGCCCTGCTGGGCGGTCGCCAGCGCTGGTCTTGGCCTGAGTGGGGCAGGCCGGCGCTTTTTGGCCTAGGCGCTTTTATCGCGCTGCTGATTTTACATCCCTATTTATTTGGCGTTCGACCCTACTGAGGAGAAATTGACGGCGGCGCGCCAAGAAATTGGCGTCGCAGCGATTTGAGGGCAAAAAAAAGCCGCTGGAGGACCAGCGGCAAGCTCACTTGGGAGGATGTCAACCCAAACCACTAGAGGAGAGTGCGCCTTTCCTAACCACCCGGCGCTGGGTGGAACCGTGCGCGCATCCATCGCGCGTCCTATCCAACTGATCCGCCCTGATCGAAAAATCTTGAGGGTAAGACACTGCTTTTTTACCCCTGGCCGGTTCGCTTGAGAGCGATCCGTCCGACTTGCTTTTATTAGAGCATTTCCCGTGCCAAACTATCTAATCAAGCGTTAAAGGAGCGGCGGTGCGTCATGGCATCTTTAAAATGCCTCCTTTCCCACCCTGAAACGCCTGGGTCAGCGGGCCATATTGAAATGTTACAGTCCAGTTGGATCGGTTCAAAATGACCCGCTTCGATAGCGCATTGGAATCGAGTCTGGCTGTTAATCGCGAGGCGGTGCGAAGCGCCGGTTTCGAGCGACGCTGGTTAACAGCGCGCTTTGGGCAGACGATGGGCCCAGTCGCTTAGGGCAACAATATAATCAGGCGTGGTGCGGCAACAACCGCCGATCAAACGCGCCCCGCCCGCATGCCAAAGCGCCGCCGCGGTTGCGAATTCGGCGTAAGTGGCGGTTCCTTGCCAACAGCGGCGAGCGGCATCGTAGGTTTCCCCCGAATTTGGGTAAACCACGATAGGCTTGCTGGTGGCGGCGCGAATCGCCTGGATCAACGTTGGAATATAACGGGGCGCCGTGCAATTGACGCCCACCGCGACGACTTGCTGACAACCGTCCAACCAAGCGGCGCACTCGGCGATGGGGACCCCCTCGCAAATACAAGTTTCATCGCGCGCGCTGAAGCTGATCCAGGCGTAGGCTTCGGGAAATTCGGCCAGCAGCCGCGCCAGCGCCCGCGCTTCGAGCAAGCTCGGCAGCGTCTCGCAAGCTAAAAGATCGGGGCCGGCTTCAAGCAAAGTGGCGAATCGCAAGCGATGAAACGCCATCAATTCAGTCTCGCTTAACCCATAGTGGCCCCGGTATTCGGAGCCATCCGCTAAAAATGCGCCGTAAGGCCCCACCGATGCCGCCACCAAAGGTCGAAGTCGTCCGCTTCGATGGGCCGGCTCCCGCCAAAATTCATCCCGAGCGTCCAGCGCCAACCGTACCGAACGCCTTAATAAATCGAGGCTTTCCTCCTGGCTCAGCCCCCGGCGCTTGAATCCCTCCACCGTCGCTTGATAGCTGGCGGTGATCGCTATGTCAGCCCCCGCGCGGAAATACTCCAAATGAATTTGCCGGATCAGTTCGGGGGCTTCGTAGAGCACTTTCGCCGACCAGAGCGGATCGCGCAGGTCGCGGCCCTGACGCTCCAGTTCGGTGGCCAGCGCGCCGTCTAAAACCACCACGGGAAATTGTTGCAATAAATCCTCGAGCGGATTCACTGATCGGGTTCTAGACGGGTGCGTTGCGCGGCGGTGTCTTGCATGAAGCGGTCGAGATCTTTGGCAAACCCTTGAACCGCTTGAGGGCGGGTTGGCGCCGGCGGCGGCGTGAAACGACTGTGCGTTTCCGCTGGCGAGATCGGCGGCGGCGATGGGTGGCCCAACCACTTTGACAAGCTAAGCCCCATGATGGCGACGACCACTAATAACAATAAGATGCGCATGATGGCTTGCCGGGGTTGGCGCTAGCGATTGAAGCGGACGTAACAAGCGTCGAAGCCGTATGCGTTCATGCAACGCTCGAACTCCGCGCAGAAGGTATCACCGTAAGCGGCGGCGCAGGTATAGGGATCGTAGCTCGCCGGATCGGCCTGTTGCCGGGCGAGCGGAGCGCTCGGATCGGTTTTGAGGCGGCTGGATTGAGCCAAAAGGCTCACGGTTTTGGCAGGGTTCGCTTTGGAAGCCGGCAGCCAATGGCCATCCGCGGCGCGGCTCGCTTCGATGCCCGCAGCGCTCAGGCCGATGATCGCCGCCATCAGCAAGCTTGCGCTGGCCCGAATTCCTCTTTTAGACCCCGCACCACTAACAGCCTGCTCGAAAGCGCCCATGCGAAACGTCACCATGCCGGATTGAATGATAGCGGTGCTTGTGCACGGGTCATGCCACTCGTTGAGGAGGAGTCGCTCGGAAAATAAATTTTAAGCACCTTCAAGCGATCAGCATTCAGAGATCGCCGAAAATTTGACAGTCAAAATTTTGACTTTTTATTTTTAAAATGCACACCGCCTGAATCAGTCCGATCAGGTCGAGCTGATCGATGGATTGCAACACCTTGGGAGCGTTTTTCGACCGATAAGCTTAAGGGTTGGAAAGCCGGGGCGGCGTCGCCAGCCGATAAAGCCGAATGCGTTCGGCGGGTAGAAGCGAGCCACCGACGGCGATCTCACCGATAAAAGAGAGTTCTCGACTGTGTTCCCAAGGCGCTACCGGCTCGCGCGCTTGCGGCGAATGGGGGTAATAAAAATTGACCACCAACGCCAGCTGGTGGCGGCGTTCCCAATCGGTCTGGATGAACGGATTGTCTCGTCCCTCCAAAGCGATGCGGGCCGCTTGCAGCGCGCTCCGCCAGCTCGCCTCCTGGCGCGGACATAAAAAATCGCGCGAAAACGGCGAACGCGCTGAAACGGCGGGGTTGAACTGACCTTTGCGAAAAATCACCCCGGACAGGCCATGCCCGTAACGGTTTCGCATTGCGAGCGACGCATCCCCCAGACGCGCCCGGTTCATCACTCCCCAGGCGATGGCCTGATGCACGCGCTCGTCCTCGGCGAACCCCGTCGATTGTGTTTCGGCGTACACCAAGCGGGCTAGCAGTTCCTCCGGCGCGGGTCGCGTTTGCAAAACCGTCGCTTGAATGGTTTGACCGCCGCGAACTGTCAAGCACGGCGGCGGAGGTTCGGCGCTCGCCGGTTGCGGGAACAGAAACGCGGCGGCAATCAACGCTGAAACGATCTTGCTGAAACCGATCATCGGCTGCCCTGAGGGGTTGGCGGCTGAACGTCGAGGGCGTAAAAGGTTAATATGCCCTCTGCATTTTGGCACAGCGAGGCATCGGCCATGAGTGAAGCAACCGGGGCAAGCGGAAATTTCGATGCCGCGCTCGGAGCACTGCGCCGCTATCTGATGGAAAAAGGCAATCAATTCGAGCGCGGTCCGGCTTACGAAGGCGACGGCAAGGTGTTATCCAGCGTCCGCCAAACCGTGCGCATGTATCAAGACATGGGTTACACCAAACTGATGGAATTCGGCAATCCGCCCGTCTACGCGGTCTTGGAGCGCGGCCGCCGCGAAATCCACATTTTTCAGCCGCGCGATCCCAAAATTCGCGCTTGGCTGGAAAACCGCGCGGCTCCCTTGAACGATCCCGCCATGGAAGCCTATATCTTGGAAAAAGCCGGCTTACGCGAAAGCGATCTGCCCGTCGACAATACGCCGCGCCGCTTCCACATCAACGAGGTCGACGACGTGTTCATCGCCAGTACCGACGACCCCGATTGAGCGGTGTGAAGCGATCGCCTTCCCGCCATCGAAACGCGGCTCCAAGGCGATTCAAAGGGCGGCGTTTTATCGGGTCCTTTCGAGTTCGTCCAGCCAGCGCCGCATTTGCGCGATTTCGCGTTGTTGGGCGCGGATGATGTCACTCGCCAGCTTGCGGACCTTCGGATCCTTGCCGTGTTGAAGCACCACCTCCGCCATGTCGATCGCGCCTTGATGGTGGGGGATCATCCCCGCCAAGAAATCGCGATCCGCGTCGCCGGTGAATTGGATGGCCATGCCTTGGTGCATTTTGGCGTTGGCGGCTTCATAGGCGGCCGTGGAAGGACTCGCGGTAGCTTTTCCCGATGCGGTCGCCGACATCTTATGGCCGGCGTGCGGGTCGGGAGTCGCTTGCTCGGCGATTTTGGCATCTTTCTGATCCACCGCGCTTTTACGGTTCGCAAAAGCATCGGCGTGCATGTTTTGCGCGCAGCCGGCCAAGAAACCGACGCTCGCCAATAAAGCAACCGCCATAATCTTCTTGTTCTGCATATCGACACCTCGCGTTTTCGGATCTTGGACTAGCCACCGGTGCAATTTCACCGCTGGCGGAACGATAGATTTCCGCAATCACCGGCCGCGCGGGCTTTCATCGAATCTCGAAAGTCAAGCCACGCCGGTGTCCGGTACCCAAATACAGGCGATACCCTCTCAAAGTCAAGCGCATGGAGCCTGAACCGTCTACAGTGGTTTAAGATCGTCATTAAAGCCCGCTAGAGTAGCGTTGGGTCCAAACTCATCGCGGTGCGGTTCGGCGCTCGAACCAGTTGACGTCGAATCGGTCCTTTTAAAGGAGCGATCCATTGTTAGCGATTATCCGGGCGGGCGCCATGTCCATTTCAGCCACGCCAGAGGAGCTTCCGAGGGCATGAACGCGCGCTGCCACGAGCGGTCCGATTTCGTCTCGAACCCGTCGGAGTGTACCCGCCTGCTGGCCGAATTACGGTCCGCATTACCCCATTTGACCCTTCTGGACCGCCTGGAAGACGTGCGGCCCTACGAATGCGACGGCTTGCCCGCCTACCGGCAGACGCCGCGCGCGGTGGTGTTGCCGCGCACCGAGGCCGAATTGAAAGCGGTGCTCGACGGCTGCCGCCGCCATCGCGTGCCGGTGGTGGCGCGCGGCGCGGGGACGGGCCTTTCCGGCGGGGCCATGCCGCACGCCGAGGGCATCGTCGTGTCCCTGGCGCGCTTTATGAAAATTCTCGAAATCGACCCTCGCGCGCGCCTCGCTCGGGTTCAACCCGGCGTGCGCAACCTCGCCCTGTCGGAAGCGGCGGCGCCGTTCAATCTATATTATGCGCCCGATCCCTCGTCGCAGATCGCCTGCACCTTGGGCGGCAACGTGGCCGAAAATTCCGGCGGGGTGCATTGTTTAAAATACGGCCTGACTGTCCATAACGTGCTGGCGGCGCGGGCCTTGGTCCTGTCCGAGGATGGGATTGACGACGTGCTGTTCGGCGGCGCCGCGCCAGACTCGCCCGGATTCGATTTGCTGGCCGCCCTCAACGGTTCCGAGGGGATGCTGGCGGTGGTGACCGAAATCACCGTGCGCTTGACCCCAAAACCGGAAACCGCTCAGGTAGTGATGGCGTCTTTCGACGCGGTCGCCGCCGCCTGCGACGCGGTGGCGGCCATCATCGCCGCCGGCATCATTCCGGCCGGCTTGGAAATGATGGACCGGCAGGCCATCGCGGCGGTCGAGCCGTTCGCCCGCGCCGGTTACGACACCGAGGCGGCGGCGATCCTGCTGTGCGAGTCGGATGGCGCGCCGGAAGAAGTGCGCCACGAGGTCGACCGAGTGATCCGCGTGCTGGAGGCCGCCGGTGTCCGGCAAATCCGGATATCGCAAAACGAAGCCGAGCGCCTGAAATTGTGGGCCGGCCGCAAGGCGGCCTTTCCGGCGGTCGGGCGGATTACCCCCGACTATCTGTGCATGGACGGCACCATCCCTCGCCGGCGTCTGGGCGAGATGCTGTCAGCCATCGCCGCCATGGAGCAAAAATACCGCCTGCGCTGCGCCAACGTGTTTCACGCCGGCGACGGCAACCTGCACCCGCTGATCATGTTCGACGCCCACGACAAGGAGGAGATGGGGCGCGCCTTGGCCTTCGGAGCCGAAATTCTGGAACTATCCGTCGCCCTCGGCGGCACCATCACCGGCGAACACGGGGTCGGCATCGAAAAACTGGCGCAGATGTGCGTGCAGTTTACTCCGGCCGAACTCGCCGCCTTCGCCGCCGTCAAGGCCGCGTTCGATCCGCTGGGCCTGCTCAATCCCGACAAGGTGATCCCGACGCCCGCCCGCTGCCGCGAATACCGTCAAACCGGCGGGACGCGGCCCGAGGAGCGGGACGCTCGAACGGAGTCTGACGGATGAGTCTGGGCGTTCGCGCCGTGGAAGGCGAACGGCTCGCCGATCCGATCTTGGACGGCTGGCGCGAACAGCTGCGCGCCGCCGCCGACGCGGGGACGACCCTGGTCATCGAAGGCGGGCGCAGCAAGCATTTCTACGGCCGGCCCATCAGCGGCGAGCCGCTGGCCGCCACCGCCTATCGCGGCATCATCGCCTACGAGCCCACCGAACTGGTGATCACCGCCCGCTGCGGCACGCCCTTGGCTGAAATCGACTCCGCGCTGGCCGAACGCCGCCAGATGCTGGCCTTCGAACCGCCCCGATTCGGCGGTTCGCCGACCCTCGGCGGGGTGGTCGCCGCCGGTCTGTCCGGGCCGCGCCGGATGGCCGCCGGCGCGGCGCGCGATTTCGTGCTCGGCGCGCGGCTGCTGAACGGTCGGGGCGAACTGCTGAATTTCGGCGGCCAGGTGATGAAGAACGTGGCCGGTTACGATGTTTCCCGCGTGCTCGCCGGCAGCCTCGGCTGTCTTGGGGTGTTGGTCGAAGTATCATTAAAGGTGTTGCCCCAGCCGCCGGAGGAGGCGAGCTTGCGGTTTGAGCTGAGCGAGAGCGAAGCGCTCGAACGCTTGAAGGGTTGGGCCGGCCAGTCCTTGCCGATTTCCGCCAGCGCCTGGAACGATGGAGCGCTGTGGTTGCGGTTGTCCGGAGCGGGGCCGGCTCTTGCCGCCGCCAAACTAAAATTGGGCGGCGAGATGGTGGAGGAGCGAGCGGCAGCGGCGTTTTGGACCGGCCTGCGCGATCAAACTTCCGCGTTTTTCGCGGACGCATCCGACGCTTTGATCCGCTTGGCGCTGCCCGCCGCCGCGCCGGTGCTCGACTTGCCGGGGCCGCGATTGATCGAATGGGGCGGGTCGCAGCGCTGGTGTCGGGCCGAAGCCGAGCGATGGCCGGCCTTGCGCGATCTCGCCCGCGCGTGCGGCGGCCACGCGACCTTGTTCCGCGCGCCGCCCGATTTCGTCCCGGACGAGGTCTTCACACCGCTGCCGCCGCCCTTGCTGCGCATCCACCGCGCGCTCAAGCAGCGCTTCGATCCGGCGGGCGTGTTCAATCGCGGCCGCATGTACCCGGAATTCTGATGGACACCCAACTGGCCGACTGGATTCGCGACACGCCCAACGGCAAGACGGTCGAAAGGGTGCTGCGCGCCTGCGTGCACTGCGGCTTTTGCAACGCCACCTGTCCGACCTATCAACTGCTGGGCGACGAACTCGACGGGCCTCGCGGGCGCATTTACCTGATGAAGCAGATGTTCGAAACCGGCGAGGTCAGCGCCAGCACCCGCCAGCACCTGGATCGCTGTCTCACCTGCCGCAGCTGCGAAACGACCTGTCCGTCCGGCGTGCGCTATCATCAGTTGCTCGATGTCGGCCGCAACACCGTTGAAAAATTGACGGAGCGGCCGCTGGGCGAGCGCCTGTATCGCCGCTTGTTGCGCGGCGTCATTTTGCGGCCGAGGCTCTTTGCAGCGGCGCTCCGGACCGGCGAGACCTTCCGCTCCGCCTTGCCGGCAACCCTGGCGGCCAAGCTGCCGCCGCGCGCCGCGACCGCGCGCGAGCGCCCGCCGGTGCGTCACGCCCGGCGGGTGCTGCTCCTTGAAGGGTGCGTCCAGCCCGAATTGGGGCCGAACATCAACGCGGCCGCCGCGCGCGTTCTCGACCGCCTGGGAATTTCCGCGATCCCCGCTCCGCTGGCCGGTTGCTGCGGCGCGATCGAGTTTCACCTGAACGCCCAGGCGGCGAGCCTCGACCGCGCCCGGCGCAACATCGACCTCTGGTGGCCCTTGCTCGAAGCCGGGGCCGAGGCCATCGTCCAGACCGCCAGCGGCTGCGGCGCGTTCGTCAAGGAATACGCCGAGTTGCTGGCCGACGATCCGCGCTATGCCGCCAAAGCCCAGCGCATCAGCGAACGGACTCGAGACGCGGTGGAAATCGTGCGCGCCGAACCGCTTGAGAGTTTGAAGCTTCGGCCTGGACAGCGGCTCGCCGTTCACAGCCCCTGCACCTTGCAGCACGCGCAAAAGCTCGGCGGCGCGCTGGAAGACCTACTGCGGCGGCTCGGCTTCGACTTGACGCCGGTTCCTGACGCGCATCTGTGCTGCGGCTCGGCCGGAACCTATGCGTTGACGCAAACGGAATTGGCCTCGACCTTGCGCGACCGCAAGCTCGACGCCTTGGAAAGCGGTCGGCCGGAGCTGATCTTGACCGCCAACATCGGTTGTCAGGTTCATCTCGGCGGCGCGGGCCGAACGCCGGTCCGGCATTGGATCGAATGGCTCGACGAACGTGCTGTTCTTCCCGACACCAGGAGTTGACCATGAGCCTCAATTCGTTCGGCAGCCGAGCCAAGCTCGCGGTTGCGGGACAAACGTTCTACATCCATCGGCTCGACGCGCTTTACTCCGTATATCCCAACGTCGCGCGATTGCCCCTGACCATCAAGATCCTGCTCGAAAATTTGCTCCGCGCCGAGGACGGCCGTTCGATCAAGATCGACGACATTCAAGCGGTCGCGCGCTGGCGGGCCGGAGCCGAACCGGTTCAGGTGATCGCCTTCACCCCGGCGCGGGTCCTGTTGCAGGATTTCACCGGCGTTCCGGCCGTGGTCGATCTGGCGGCGATGCGCGAGGCGGTGACCCGCTTGGGCGGCGATCCCAAAACCATCAATCCGCTCCAGCCGGTCGAACTGGTGATCGATCATTCGGTCCAGGTCGACGCTTTCGGCGGCGCCGGGGCGAAAGCTGAGAACGCCGGGCTCGAATTCGCGCGCAACCACGAGCGCTACCGGTTTCTCAAGTGGGGACAGCAGGCGTTCGCCAATTTTCGCTGCGTGCCGCCCGACACCGGCATCGTCCATCAGGTCAATCTGGAATATCTGGCGCGCGTGGTGATGAGCGCGGACGGGCAAGCCTATCCCGACACCTTGGTCGGTACCGATTCGCACACCACCATGATCAACGGGCTCGGCTGTCTGGGTTGGGGGGTGGGCGGCATCGAAGCGGAGGCCGCCATGCTCGGCCAGCCGATCAGTCTATTGTTGCCGCAGGTGGTCGGCGTGCGCCTGAGCGGTCAATTGCCCGAAGGCGCGACGGCGACCGATCTGGTGTTGACGGTCACCCACCTGCTGCGCCGGCACGGCGTGGTCGGTCAATTCGTGGAATTTTTCGGCCAGGGCATGCTGGGGTTGCCGCTGGCGGATCGGGCCACCCTCGCCAACATGGCCCCGGAGTACGGCGCGACCTGCGGCTTTTTCCCGGTCGACGCCGAAACGCTGCGTTACCTGCGCTTTTCCGGCCGGTCGGAACAACAGGTCGCGCTGGTGGAAGCCTATTGCAAGGAACAAGGCTTGTTCTTGACCGAGGAAACCCCCGAGGCGATCTATACCGAGGTGCTGTCGCTCGATCTCGCCACGATCGAGCCGAGCGTGGCCGGCCCGGCCCGGCCGCAGGATCGAGTCCCGCTCGGCGACGTGAAAGCCTCCTTCAAGGCCACACTCGCCGACTTCCGCGCCCACCGGCAGCTTTCGCGCCCGGTGAAAGCGGCGTTGCAAGCGCCTTCTGGCGTTTGTTCCGATCCTTCGAAATTCGGCGCGGCGGGCGGGCGGCTAGAGGAGCCGCGCGGGCCTGCGCAAGCGCTTCCAAAGCCAGGCGTGACCGATGGGTCCGTGGTGATCTGCGCCATTACCAGTTGCGTCAACACCTCGAATCCCTCGGTGTTGGTGGCCGCCGGATTGGTGGCGAAGAACGCGGTCGAACGGGGGCTTTCCGTCCCGCCGTGGGTCAAGACCAGCCTCGCGCCCGGCTCCCGGGTGGTGATCGAATACCTGACCGCATCCGGCCTGCTGGGCTATTTGGAAAAGCTCAAGTTCTTCAACGTCGGTTACGGCTGCACCACCTGCATCGGCAACAGCGGCCCCTTGCCCCCGGAGGTGTCGCGGACCATCGCCGACAGCGGCTTGATGGTGGCCGCCGTTTTGTCGGGCAACCGCAATTACGAGGGTCGGATCCATCCCGAAGTGCGCGCCAACTATCTGGCCTCGCCGCCGCTGGTGGTCGCCTACGCGCTGGCCGGGCGCATCGACCTCGATCTGACCTGCGAGCCGCTGGGCCGCGATGCGGGCGGCCAGCCGGTTTTTTTGAAAGACCTTTGGCCGAGCCAGCGCGAGGTCGCCGACATCATCGAACAGGCGCTGGATGCCCGGACCTTCCGCGCCGTTTATGCGGATATTTATAGCGGCAATGACGCCTGGCGGGCGCTCGACGTTCACGAAGGCGAACTGTTTCAGTTCGAGCCGGAGTCCACCTACATTCGCTTGCCGCCCTATTTCACCGAGCTGCGCAAAGAGCCGGACCCCATCGGCTCCATCACCGGCGCTCGCGCGCTCGCGCTGCTCGGCGACAGCATCACCACCGATCATATCTCGCCGGCGGGTTCGATCCACCGGAACAGCCCGGCGGGCCGCTATCTCATCGAGCGCGGCGTCAAACCCGAAGATTTCAATTCTTACGGCTCGCGGCGCGGCAACCATGAGGTGATGGTGCGCGGCGCCTTCGCCAACGCGCGGTTGCGCAACCGGCTCGCGCCCGGCACCGAAGGCGGCATCACCCGTCATTTGCCCTCGAATGAAACCCTGAGCATCTTCGAGGCATCCAAGCGTTACGCTAAAGAAGGCGTGCCGCTGATCGTCATCGCCGGGCAGGAATACGGCTCGGGTCCGGCGCGCGATTGGGCGGCCAAGGGGCCTCGGCTGCTCGGCGTGCGGGCGGTGCTGGCGGAAAGCTACGAGCGCATCCACCGCTCTAATCTGATCGGCGTGGGGATTCTCCCGCTGGAGTTTAAGTCGCGGGAAAACGCCGAAACCCTGGGGCTCACCGGTCGGGAAGTGTTCGATATCGAACGCATTATCGCCCTGTTGGCCAACGGTTTATCCGACAAGCGCACGGTGAGCGTTAAAGCTGCGGGCGAGGACGGTTCAGTCAAAACGTTCTGCGCCATCGCGCGCATCGATACCCCGCAAGAGGCCCTCTATTACCAGCATGGCGGGATATTGCCTTATGTGTTGCGAAAGATGATTTGAGGGTTGCCGGGCTTTATCGCAATCACCGGACTTCATCCATCCACTTGCCTCGATTTTAAGCGGCAAGACGCTAGGCGCTGTTTCGCCGATATCGATTTTGGCGCGCCAGTAAAATTTAACCGCGAATGTCGATTTGGAATCGCTCTGTTCGACGTGGGAGATAGCAGGGCTTGAAGGCGGTTTCGACCGCGCCGGAACCCCGCTTGTTATTCCAACCGAGAGGAGAGATGCCGATGCGCGTCATGGTGATCGTGAAAGCCACGCGAGACAGCGAGGCGGGCGTTTTGCCGAGCGAACGAGAATTGGCCGAAATGGGCCAATACAACGAAGCGCTGGTCCAGGCGGGTCTGATGATGGCCGGCGAAGGGCTGCAACCCAGCTCGAAGGGCGCGAGGGTCAAATTCTCAGGGCCGAACCAGCGCACCGTCACCGACGGGCCGTTCGCCGAGACCAAGGAATTGATCGCCGGTTTTTGGCTCTGGCGCTGCCGCTCGATGGACGAGGCGGTCGAATGGGCCAAACGCGCGCCCTTTCAAGAGGGCGAGGTCGAGATTCGGCCCGTGTTCGAGGCCGAAGATTTCGGCGAAGCGTTCACCCCGGAACTGCGGGCGCAAGAAGAACGCTTGCGCGCCAAAATCGAGTCGTCCGCCAAACTGTAATAGTGGCCGCTTACGCTATTTTGCAAACCGCCCACCCCGCCCGCTGACGCGAGAATAGAGGTCATCATGTCGTATCTGTTGCTGATCGTCGAACCCGTCGGACAACGCCAGGCCCGATCTGAAAAAGAAGCGCGCCACCTCTACCAGCAAATGCTCGATTTTGAAGAGGATTTAAAAAAGCGCGGGCTGTTTTTGGCCAGCAGTTCTTTGCGGCCCGTCGCCGAAGGCGTTCGGGTGCGGGTTCGCGAGGGCAAGCGCGCCGTCATCGACGGCCCGTTTTCCGAAGCCAAGGAGATGGTGGGCGGTTTTTTCCTGCTCGATTGCGATTCCCGAGAACAGGCGATTGCCATTGCCGGCGAATGTCCCGCCGCCGAATGGGCCACGGTCGAAGTGCGGGAAACCGGCCCGTGCTATCTCGCTTGAAAAAAATTTGGGACCGCGCGTCGATTTTGCGCCCGCTCGTTCGTCGTTCGGAGTAGAGCCCGCGCCGCCGATTCTTTGACCGGCAGGCCCGGCTCTCCTCTAGCCGAAATCGAAGGAATTTCCCATGAACGTACTGACCTATTTATTTTTCGAAGGTTGTTGCGAAGAAGCCATCGAGTTTTACCGTCGCGTGCTCGACGCCAAGGTGGATACGCTGATGCGCTATCGAGAAAGCCCCGATCCGGAAATGATCACGCCCGGCTCGGAAAACCAAATCATGCACGCGGAACTGCGGATCGGCGGCACGTTGCTGATGGTCTCCGATGGCCGGTGTTCCCAGCAGTCAAATTTCCAAGGATTCGCGTTGTCGCTCTCGCCGGCCGACGCCGCCGAGGCGGATCGTTTGTTCAACGCGCTGGGCGAGGGCGGTCAGGTGCAAATGCCGCTCGAGAAAACCTTCTGGTCGCCCTGTTTCGGCATGGTCGCCGACCGCTTCGGGGTGAGCTGGATGATCAATGTTCCCTGAGATCGGCGACCATGCGCTTCCTGATCGTCGTGAAGGCCACTCCAGCCAGCGAAGCCGGCGTCATGCCGCCGGAGCCTGTTCTCGCCGAGATGGCGGCGTATAACGAGCGACTGACGCGGGCCGGGGTGCTGCTCGATGCTGCGGGCTTGCGGCCCAGCGCCAAAGGATGGCGCATCCGCTGCGCGGGGCGACAGCGGACCGTGATCGACGGACCTTTCGCCGACACTCAACACTTGATCGCCGGTTATACCTTGATCCAGGCGCAGTCGCGGGCGGAAGCGCTGGAATGGTCGCGGCGCTTTCCCAATCCCGCGTTCGACGGCGGAAACGGCGAAATCGAGGTGCGCCAGCTGGTGGAATTGGAGGCGTTCGGCCTCGATGCGGCTGTGGGGCGCTGGCGCGAACTGTGGATCGAAAGATGAGCGGGCGCGGCGTTCCAACCATCCGCACAGGCTTCACGAGGAGGTTCGAGCGATGCTGAGTTCCGAGACGCACCGCGCCGTCGAAGCGATATGGCGGATCGAATCCGCCAAGATCATCGCGGCGCTAGCGCGGCGGGTCCGCGATATCGGGCTTGCGGAAGAACTGGCCCAGGAAGCCTTGGTCGCGGCGCTCGAACGGTGGCCCGATCAAGGCATTCCGGACAACCCCGGCGCGTGGTTGGTGGCCGTCGCCAAGCGCCGGGCCATCGATTTCATCCGGCATAAGGTCCTGCGCCAGCGCAAGGAGCCGGAACTGGCGCGCGAGATCGAGGCCCAACTCCAGGATGCGGCCCCGCCACAAACCGATGCTGCGCTCGACGAACCCGTGGACGACGATCTGTTGCGCCTGATTTTCATCGCCTGCCATCCGGTGCTGTCCACCGAAGCTCGCGTCGCCCTCACCCTGCGTCTGCTCGGCGGTTTGACGACCGAAGAGATCGCGCGGGCCTTTCTCGTTCCCGAACCGACCATCGCCCAAAGGATCGTGCGGGCCAAGCGCACCCTCGCCGAGGCGCACGTGCCTTTTGAAGTCCCGCGCGGGAGCGAACTGGCTGGACGCCTGGCATCGGTGCTCGAAGTTATCTATTTGATCTTTAATGAAGGTTACGCCGCGACGGCCGGCGACCGCTGGCTGCGGCCCGAACTGTGCGACGAGGCGTCGCGCCTGGGGCGGATTCTGGCCGAACTGGCGCCGGCGGAGCCGGAGGCGCACGGCCTGGTGGCGCTGATGGAATTTCAAGCCTCGCGGTCGCGGGCGCGGGTCGGCCCTGGCGGGGAACCTATTCTGCTGCTCGATCAAAATCGGGCGCGCTGGGATCACGTCCTGATCCGGCGTGGTTTCGCCGCGCTCGCCCGTGTCGACGCGCTCGGCCGAGTTTACGGGCCGTATGCACTGCAAGCGGCCATCGCCGGTTGTCACGCCCGCGCCAGCGTCGCGGCGGAAACGGATTGGGAACGCATCGCGGCGCTGTACGATGCGCTGGCGCAAGTGGTGCCGTCTCCGGTGGTGGAGCTGAATCGCGCGGTCGCGTTGGCCATGGCCTTCGGCCCGGCGGCGGGGCTTGAAGCCGTCGATGCGCTGAATTCGGAACCTTTGCTCAAGAATTACCATCTATTGCCGAGCGTGCGCGGCGATTTTCTGGTCAAACTCGAACGTTTCGACGAAGCGCGGGCAGAGTTCGAGCGCGCGGCGACGCTCACCCGCAACCGGCGCGAACGGGAGCTGCTGTCGGAGCGCGCCCGACGGTGCGTCGGCGGTTCGGGTTCCACCACGCAAAAAGGCTTTCCGATTCATGTCGATGGCTGATGCAAACCTTCAAAACGAACCGGTTTTGCTGGCGACCGGCTTGGTCAAGCAGTTCGACGGCCGGCGCGTGGTCGATGAAGTCGATTTGCAGTGTCGGGGCGGTCAGGTTTTGGGGCTGCTCGGGGCCAACGGAGCCGGCAAGACCACCACCTTGCGGCTGTGCTACGGTTTCTTGCAACCCGACGCGGGCGCGGTCCAGGTGGCGGGCATCGACCGGCGCACCCATCCCGAGGAAGCATCCCGACGGGTAGGGGTTTGCACCCAGGACGACACTTTCGACACCGATTTCACGGTGCGCGGCAATCTGGAGCAGGTCGGCCGTTATTTCCGTCCGCGCCCGCCCGCGCTGGCGGCGCGGATCGGCGCGCTGCTGGAGCGCTTCGGTTTGGACCGCTACGCCGACGCCAAGCCGGACATTCTTTCCGGCGGCTACCGACGGCGGCTGATGCTGGCCCGCGCGCTGGTCCACCAGCCGCAATTGCTGTTTCTGGACGAGCCCACCACAGGGCTGGACCCGCAAGCGCGCCTGGAGGTTTGGGAGCTGATCGACACGCTCCGGCGCGAGGGCTTGGGCATCGTCCTGACCACGCACTACATGGAGGAGGCCGAGCGTTTGTCCGACGAGTTATTGGTCTTGCGCGAGGGCCGGACGGTGGCGACGGGGCCGTCGCAAACCGTGCTGGGCGATCTGGTCGGCGAGCACATGCTGGTGTTGGAAGCCGCCGATCCGGCCATTCCGGCGGTTCGCGACTGGGCGCGTCAAGCCGGCTTGCCGGAGCCGACCCGCGTGCTATCCGCGCTCCATCTCGCCCTGGACGGGCCGGGCTTGGCTCAATTCAGCGCCCGGTTCGGCGAACTGCGCTTCGAGGTTCGCCCGCCGACGCTCGACGATTTGTTTCTTAAATTGGCGGAAAAAGCGTGAGCCTGCGGGATCGCTACCGCGCCGCCCTGCAATGGCAGAGCCGCGCCGTTTTGGGCCGCCATCTGACCGTGTACCGGCGCAACTGGCACACGGCCGCGCTGCCGCCCCTGCTGGAACCGATCATCTTGCTGCTAGCGTTCGGGGTCGGATTGGGCGGCTTCATCCCGCAGTTCGCTTGGCGCGGGCATGCCGTGTCCTATTTGGCCTACCTCGCGCCCGGCATGCTGGCTTATACCGCGTTCATGACGGCGTTCTTTCAAGCGCTGTTCGCCGCCTACATCCGAATGCATTACCAAAAAACCTGGGAAGGGCAACTGATCACCCAGGTGCGGTTGGAGCATGTGGTCTGGGGCGAGGCGCTGTGGGCCGCCACTCTGGGCACGGCCTACGCCCTGATCGTGATTCTGGTGCTGGCGGGGTTTTCGCTGGCCGGCTGGTTGCACCTGCATTGGGCTGGCGCGCTGTTGGCGCTGCCATTGTTGTTTTTGGCCGCCTTGGCCTTCGCCTCGTTGGGTCTGCTGTTCACCGCGCTGGTGCCCAGTATCGACCACATGAATATTCCCTTCTTTCTGGTGATCATGCCGCTCGGCTTTGCCAGCAGCACGTATTTTCCGTTGGAGGGCGACTCGCTCTGGACGTGGGCGTGGCTGACCTTGAATCCCTTGCATCACTTGGCGGAAGGGGTGCGCTTGCTGCTGTTGACCGGCCAAACCGACCATCACTTGCCGGCCGCTGGCGGGCTGTTCGTGTTGATGATTCTGATCTTGATTCCCATCGACGAGCGGTTGTTGCGACGGCGGGTGTTGGGGGAGGGTTGACCTCGCACCGCCCTCCGCTGCTGGATTTGGTCGGTGGCTGGCGCGGATTCCATTGCGGCGGCGCGCTCGATCCGGGCGTTACTGAATAATGTTAAATTAAAGCGCTCGACCTGAACTTAACCGAGCATCATTTGCCAAACCGCCCGGAGAGAGAGCAATCCGGATCGGGAGCTTGAGATTGGCATGATGAACGATACGCTAGAGCGAATTTATTCCATCGCGGCGGGTTATGTCAGTGGCGTCGATTGTTTTGACCTTCAGGAAAGCGGTTATTTTTTAGCGGGCTGCATTGCCGCGCTGCGCGCCGGGGAACGGTTGGATGAAACCTTCCTGCGGGCCTTGGAAGGCGTTGCGGGTCAAATGATCGGCGAAGCGGAAGCGACCGAGCGGTTATTTCAGCTAGCCAGCCCGAAGAAGGGCGATTTGCTGCTGCTGCGCAAGGCCGCCGACCCCGTGAATACGGCTTGGCAGGCGGCCTACATGAATGTGATGCGGCATTTGGAGCGCGGTCAATCGGTGAATTTGGCGGCGGGTCCCGCAACGGATTGGCGGGCCTTGGTGTCCCAGGTGGGCCGGGGTATTGCCAAGAACGCCGCCGATTGGGTTTGGGTCGATTTGAATGATCCGGCGACCAAAACTCGCCGGGGTCTGCTGCGAAAGGTCGCTCAGGGGTTGGGCGCGTCTGACGGGCTATCGGAAGACTTGGATGATTTAGCGAACTTTGCGGCTTTGTTGAAGGAACGCGCGCGGCCTTATCTGGCTTTGACGAACTTCGATTTAGTGGCCGGTCGCGATGGTTACGACGAGGAGTTTTTTTCCGCGTTACATACCTTAGTTTGCGATCAAAAGCGGGTTACCCTTTTGGTTCAATCGAACCAGCCTCTTGCTGGCGGTGCATTGATCTCGGCCCAGCACTGCGATTATTTCCAGACCGTTAAATTGAGTGCGTCCTAATCACCTATAGCTCATGTCCTGTCCTTATTCATAGCGGTAAGCGAGCTGTTGGATATATCTTCACATTTGTAATCCAACGATGTAGGACGACACACAACTGGCGAAGTGGAGCAACAGCCTAGCAGTCTTTTTTCCAGCGGCTGTGAAGGAAGTGTTGCATATTCAGCAAGGAGACGATATCGAAATCGTTGGGACGCGGGCGCTTAACAATCCGTAGGAAACCAAACCCAAGCGAGTTTCTGGTTCGGCTCCGTCAGCTTCTCGGTCGGCTCTCAGCCGATTTCAAGTTTGATCGGCTAGAGGCGCATAAGCGCAGTTAAGCCGTTTTCCAATACCAACTGTTGGACATTGCGCTAGGGAGGGGTCAAGCGATCTATTAGGGGGATCTTAAGGGCTAGCGGCCAAGTTGACCTTGGCCGACGACCCCGTCTCAGTTCATTTAATCAGCACGAGCGCAATGTCCATCGCTCGGATGATCATAAGACAGCCAACAATTGCCAAGACGTACCTGATAACACGTAAGGCTGTCGCGTTGGCTGTAAAGGAAAATAAGAAGCCGCCCAGCCATCCCATGCCTTGACGGTCAAGGCTGAGCTTATTCGAAGTATATTTTTTGATAGACATTACTTGAGTTCTCCTGAAGTTATATGCCACGCGAACGTGGCTTCTTCAGGAAAACTGCAAGATCCTTTGGAAACATAATCGTTCGCTTGGCGACCCTGCGACCGTGCTTTAATTGCTTAAAGGTTAGGCCAGTGGCTTTGCGTCGCTACCTTTCGATAGGTTTGCCTTTCGCAAGCGGGTATTAATATATACCTCCAAATAATCTCTTGCAACCCCCAATCGATAAATTTTCTATATATTTACAAATTTTGTACAATGTATAAAAAAAATTACTTTTTAGGCCAAAATGGCCCAGTAGATCTTATATTAAAAATTGTATGTATATTTATTTAATTGTTTTATAAGTGATTGTTATGGCATTTGCCCAATGCATGATTCGGGACTCAGCATCGATTGCTGCTTAACGGAGAGTAGGCTTGGCGGATACTGAGACGGGAAGACTGGCCACAAGGCGCCGGACGCGATTTTCCGGATTCTTTGTGGGTGTTTGCTTGGTGATTAGCTCCTGGTGATCTATAGTCGCGGACTTTACGATTACGGGAGTTTAGCGATGAGCGCCGCATTGTGGGTTACCGGGTTGGCCAGCGCCGCTTTTGTCATCAGCCACTTAGGGCTAGCCAGCCACGTCATGCGGGATCCTCTGGTCGCCCGCTTCGGCGAGAAAGGCTTTCAAGGGTTGTATGCAGTGATCGCGCTGCTGATCTTGGTGGCGATGATGCTTGCTTACAGTCAGGCACCGTTGATTTTCTTGTGGATTCCCGGCCATGGCTTGCGTCACCTGCCTTTGCTTGTCATGCCGTTGGCCTTGGTGCTTATCGCGGGGAGCTTGCTGGCGCCCAATCCCTCGGCGGTCGGTAAAAGCGGCGCGCTCGATCAAGCCGAACCCGCGCGCGGGGTCTTGCGCATCACCCGGCACCCCATGATGTGGGGCATCGCGCTGTGGGCGGTCGCGCACATCCTGGCCAACGGCGATTGGGCGTCGCTGCTCTTTTTCGGCGGGCTATTGTTGACGGCGATTTTGGGTTCCCTGCATCTCGACCGTCGGATGGCGTCCGATCAAGGCGAACGTTGGGCGCGTTTTGCGGCCGTAACTTCTTATATTCCGTTCGCTGCCCTGCTGGGCGGTCGCCAGCGCTGGTCTTGGCCTGAGTGGGGCAGGCCGGCGCTTTTTGGCCTAGGCGCTTTTATCGCGCTGCTGATTTTACATCCCTATTTATTTGGCGTTCGACCCTACTGAGGAGAAATTGACGGCGGCGCGCCAAGAAATTGGCGTCGCAGCGATTTGAGGGCAAAAAAAAGCCGCTGGAGGACCAGCGGCAAGCTCACTTGGGAGGATGTCAACCCAAACCACTAGAGGAGAGTGCGCCTTTCCTAACCACCCGGCGCTGGGTGGAACCGTGCGCGCATCCATCGCGCGTCCTATCCAACTGATCCGCCCTGATCGAAAAATCTTGAGGGTAAGACACTGCTTTTTTACCCCTGGCCGGTTCGCTTGAGAGCGATCCGTCCGACTTGCTTTTATTAGAGCATTTCCCGTGCCAAACTATCTAATCAAGCGTTAAAGGAGCGGCGGTGCGTCATGGCATCTTTAAAATGCCTCCTTTCCCACCCTGAAACGCCTGGGTCAGCGGGCCATATTGAAATGTTACAGTCCAGTTGGATCGGTTCAAAATGACCCGCTTCGATAGCGCATTGGAATCGAGTCTGGCTGTTAATCGCGAGGCGGTGCGAAGCGCCGGTTTCGAGCGACGCTGGTTAACAGCGCGCTTTGGGCAGACGATGGGCCCAGTCGCTTAGGGCAACAATATAATCAGGCGTGGTGCGGCAACAACCGCCGATCAAACGCGCCCCGCCCGCATGCCAAAGCGCCGCCGCGGTTGCGAATTCGGCGTAAGTGGCGGTTCCTTGCCAACAGCGGCGAGCGGCATCGTAGGTTTCCCCCGAATTTGGGTAAACCACGATAGGCTTGCTGGTGGCGGCGCGAATCGCCTGGATCAACGTTGGAATATAACGGGGCGCCGTGCAATTGACGCCCACCGCGACGACTTGCTGACAACCGTCCAACCAAGCGGCGCACTCGGCGATGGGGACCCCCTCGCAAATACAAGTTTCATCGCGCGCGCTGAAGCTGATCCAGGCGTAGGCTTCGGGAAATTCGGCCAGCAGCCGCGCCAGCGCCCGCGCTTCGAGCAAGCTCGGCAGCGTCTCGCAAGCTAAAAGATCGGGGCCGGCTTCAAGCAAAGTGGCGAATCGCAAGCGATGAAACGCCATCAATTCAGTCTCGCTTAACCCATAGTGGCCCCGGTATTCGGAGCCATCCGCTAAAAATGCGCCGTAAGGCCCCACCGATGCCGCCACCAAAGGTCGAAGTCGTCCGCTTCGATGGGCCGGCTCCCGCCAAAATTCATCCCGAGCGTCCAGCGCCAACCGTACCGAACGCCTTAATAAATCGAGGCTTTCCTCCTGGCTCAGCCCCCGGCGCTTGAATCCCTCCACCGTCGCTTGATAGCTGGCGGTGATCGCTATGTCAGCCCCCGCGCGGAAATACTCCAAATGAATTTGCCGGATCAGTTCGGGGGCTTCGTAGAGCACTTTCGCCGACCAGAGCGGATCGCGCAGGTCGCGGCCCTGACGCTCCAGTTCGGTGGCCAGCGCGCCGTCTAAAACCACCACGGGAAATTGTTGCAATAAATCCTCGAGCGGATTCACTGATCGGGTTCTAGACGGGTGCGTTGCGCGGCGGTGTCTTGCATGAAGCGGTCGAGATCTTTGGCAAACCCTTGAACCGCTTGAGGGCGGGTTGGCGCCGGCGGCGGCGTGAAACGACTGTGCGTTTCCGCTGGCGAGATCGGCGGCGGCGATGGGTGGCCCAACCACTTTGACAAGCTAAGCCCCATGATGGCGACGACCACTAATAACAATAAGATGCGCATGATGGCTTGCCGGGGTTGGCGCTAGCGATTGAAGCGGACGTAACAAGCGTCGAAGCCGTATGCGTTCATGCAACGCTCGAACTCCGCGCAGAAGGTATCACCGTAAGCGGCGGCGCAGGTATAGGGATCGTAGCTCGCCGGATCGGCCTGTTGCCGGGCGAGCGGAGCGCTCGGATCGGTTTTGAGGCGGCTGGATTGAGCCAAAAGGCTCACGGTTTTGGCAGGGTTCGCTTTGGAAGCCGGCAGCCAATGGCCATCCGCGGCGCGGCTCGCTTCGATGCCCGCAGCGCTCAGGCCGATGATCGCCGCCATCAGCAAGCTTGCGCTGGCCCGAATTCCTCTTTTAGACCCCGCACCACTAACAGCCTGCTCGAAAGCGCCCATGCGAAACGTCACCATGCCGGATTGAATGATAGCGGTGCTTGTGCACGGGTCATGCCACTCGTTGAGGAGGAGTCGCTCGGAAAATAAATTTTAAGCACCTTCAAGCGATCAGCATTCAGAGATCGCCGAAAATTTGACAGTCAAAATTTTGACTTTTTATTTTTAAAATGCACACCGCCTGAATCAGTCCGATCAGGTCGAGCTGATCGATGGATTGCAACACCTTGGGAGCGTTTTTCGACCGATAAGCTTAAGGGTTGGAAAGCCGGGGCGGCGTCGCCAGCCGATAAAGCCGAATGCGTTCGGCGGGTAGAAGCGAGCCACCGACGGCGATCTCACCGATAAAAGAGAGTTCTCGACTGTGTTCCCAAGGCGCTACCGGCTCGCGCGCTTGCGGCGAATGGGGGTAATAAAAATTGACCACCAACGCCAGCTGGTGGCGGCGTTCCCAATCGGTCTGGATGAACGGATTGTCTCGTCCCTCCAAAGCGATGCGGGCCGCTTGCAGCGCGCTCCGCCAGCTCGCCTCCTGGCGCGGACATAAAAAATCGCGCGAAAACGGCGAACGCGCTGAAACGGCGGGGTTGAACTGACCTTTGCGAAAAATCACCCCGGACAGGCCATGCCCGTAACGGTTTCGCATTGCGAGCGACGCATCCCCCAGACGCGCCCGGTTCATCACTCCCCAGGCGATGGCCTGATGCACGCGCTCGTCCTCGGCGAACCCCGTCGATTGTGTTTCGGCGTACACCAAGCGGGCTAGCAGTTCCTCCGGCGCGGGTCGCGTTTGCAAAACCGTCGCTTGAATGGTTTGACCGCCGCGAACTGTCAAGCACGGCGGCGGAGGTTCGGCGCTCGCCGGTTGCGGGAACAGAAACGCGGCGGCAATCAACGCTGAAACGATCTTGCTGAAACCGATCATCGGCTGCCCTGAGGGGTTGGCGGCTGAACGTCGAGGGCGTAAAAGGTTAATATGCCCTCTGCATTTTGGCACAGCGAGGCATCGGCCATGAGTGAAGCAACCGGGGCAAGCGGAAATTTCGATGCCGCGCTCGGAGCACTGCGCCGCTATCTGATGGAAAAAGGCAATCAATTCGAGCGCGGTCCGGCTTACGAAGGCGACGGCAAGGTGTTATCCAGCGTCCGCCAAACCGTGCGCATGTATCAAGACATGGGTTACACCAAACTGATGGAATTCGGCAATCCGCCCGTCTACGCGGTCTTGGAGCGCGGCCGCCGCGAAATCCACATTTTTCAGCCGCGCGATCCCAAAATTCGCGCTTGGCTGGAAAACCGCGCGGCTCCCTTGAACGATCCCGCCATGGAAGCCTATATCTTGGAAAAAGCCGGCTTACGCGAAAGCGATCTGCCCGTCGACAATACGCCGCGCCGCTTCCACATCAACGAGGTCGACGACGTGTTCATCGCCAGTACCGACGACCCCGATTGAGCGGTGTGAAGCGATCGCCTTCCCGCCATCGAAACGCGGCTCCAAGGCGATTCAAAGGGCGGCGTTTTATCGGGTCCTTTCGAGTTCGTCCAGCCAGCGCCGCATTTGCGCGATTTCGCGTTGTTGGGCGCGGATGATGTCACTCGCCAGCTTGCGGACCTTCGGATCCTTGCCGTGTTGAAGCACCACCTCCGCCATGTCGATCGCGCCTTGATGGTGGGGGATCATCCCCGCCAAGAAATCGCGATCCGCGTCGCCGGTGAATTGGATGGCCATGCCTTGGTGCATTTTGGCGTTGGCGGCTTCATAGGCGGCCGTGGAAGGACTCGCGGTAGCTTTTCCCGATGCGGTCGCCGACATCTTATGGCCGGCGTGCGGGTCGGGAGTCGCTTGCTCGGCGATTTTGGCATCTTTCTGATCCACCGCGCTTTTACGGTTCGCAAAAGCATCGGCGTGCATGTTTTGCGCGCAGCCGGCCAAGAAACCGACGCTCGCCAATAAAGCAACCGCCATAATCTTCTTGTTCTGCATATCGACACCTCGCGTTTTCGGATCTTGGACTAGCCACCGGTGCAATTTCACCGCTGGCGGAACGATAGATTTCCGCAATCACCGGCCGCGCGGGCTTTCATCGAATCTCGAAAGTCAAGCCACGCCGGTGTCCGGTACCCAAATACAGGCGATACCCTCTCAAAGTCAAGCGCATGGAGCCTGAACCGTCTACAGTGGTTTAAGATCGTCATTAAAGCCCGCTAGAGTAGCGTTGGGTCCAAACTCATCGCGGTGCGGTTCGGCGCTCGAACCAGTTGACGTCGAATCGGTCCTTTTAAAGGAGCGATCCATTGTTAGCGATTATCCGGGCGGGCGCCATGTCCATTTCAGCCACGCCAGAGGAGCTTCCGAGGGCATGAACGCGCGCTGCCACGAGCGGTCCGATTTCGTCTCGAACCCGTCGGAGTGTACCCGCCTGCTGGCCGAATTACGGTCCGCATTACCCCATTTGACCCTTCTGGACCGCCTGGAAGACGTGCGGCCCTACGAATGCGACGGCTTGCCCGCCTACCGGCAGACGCCGCGCGCGGTGGTGTTGCCGCGCACCGAGGCCGAATTGAAAGCGGTGCTCGACGGCTGCCGCCGCCATCGCGTGCCGGTGGTGGCGCGCGGCGCGGGGACGGGCCTTTCCGGCGGGGCCATGCCGCACGCCGAGGGCATCGTCGTGTCCCTGGCGCGCTTTATGAAAATTCTCGAAATCGACCCTCGCGCGCGCCTCGCTCGGGTTCAACCCGGCGTGCGCAACCTCGCCCTGTCGGAAGCGGCGGCGCCGTTCAATCTATATTATGCGCCCGATCCCTCGTCGCAGATCGCCTGCACCTTGGGCGGCAACGTGGCCGAAAATTCCGGCGGGGTGCATTGTTTAAAATACGGCCTGACTGTCCATAACGTGCTGGCGGCGCGGGCCTTGGTCCTGTCCGAGGATGGGATTGACGACGTGCTGTTCGGCGGCGCCGCGCCAGACTCGCCCGGATTCGATTTGCTGGCCGCCCTCAACGGTTCCGAGGGGATGCTGGCGGTGGTGACCGAAATCACCGTGCGCTTGACCCCAAAACCGGAAACCGCTCAGGTAGTGATGGCGTCTTTCGACGCGGTCGCCGCCGCCTGCGACGCGGTGGCGGCCATCATCGCCGCCGGCATCATTCCGGCCGGCTTGGAAATGATGGACCGGCAGGCCATCGCGGCGGTCGAGCCGTTCGCCCGCGCCGGTTACGACACCGAGGCGGCGGCGATCCTGCTGTGCGAGTCGGATGGCGCGCCGGAAGAAGTGCGCCACGAGGTCGACCGAGTGATCCGCGTGCTGGAGGCCGCCGGTGTCCGGCAAATCCGGATATCGCAAAACGAAGCCGAGCGCCTGAAATTGTGGGCCGGCCGCAAGGCGGCCTTTCCGGCGGTCGGGCGGATTACCCCCGACTATCTGTGCATGGACGGCACCATCCCTCGCCGGCGTCTGGGCGAGATGCTGTCAGCCATCGCCGCCATGGAGCAAAAATACCGCCTGCGCTGCGCCAACGTGTTTCACGCCGGCGACGGCAACCTGCACCCGCTGATCATGTTCGACGCCCACGACAAGGAGGAGATGGGGCGCGCCTTGGCCTTCGGAGCCGAAATTCTGGAACTATCCGTCGCCCTCGGCGGCACCATCACCGGCGAACACGGGGTCGGCATCGAAAAACTGGCGCAGATGTGCGTGCAGTTTACTCCGGCCGAACTCGCCGCCTTCGCCGCCGTCAAGGCCGCGTTCGATCCGCTGGGCCTGCTCAATCCCGACAAGGTGATCCCGACGCCCGCCCGCTGCCGCGAATACCGTCAAACCGGCGGGACGCGGCCCGAGGAGCGGGACGCTCGAACGGAGTCTGACGGATGAGTCTGGGCGTTCGCGCCGTGGAAGGCGAACGGCTCGCCGATCCGATCTTGGACGGCTGGCGCGAACAGCTGCGCGCCGCCGCCGACGCGGGGACGACCCTGGTCATCGAAGGCGGGCGCAGCAAGCATTTCTACGGCCGGCCCATCAGCGGCGAGCCGCTGGCCGCCACCGCCTATCGCGGCATCATCGCCTACGAGCCCACCGAACTGGTGATCACCGCCCGCTGCGGCACGCCCTTGGCTGAAATCGACTCCGCGCTGGCCGAACGCCGCCAGATGCTGGCCTTCGAACCGCCCCGATTCGGCGGTTCGCCGACCCTCGGCGGGGTGGTCGCCGCCGGTCTGTCCGGGCCGCGCCGGATGGCCGCCGGCGCGGCGCGCGATTTCGTGCTCGGCGCGCGGCTGCTGAACGGTCGGGGCGAACTGCTGAATTTCGGCGGCCAGGTGATGAAGAACGTGGCCGGTTACGATGTTTCCCGCGTGCTCGCCGGCAGCCTCGGCTGTCTTGGGGTGTTGGTCGAAGTATCATTAAAGGTGTTGCCCCAGCCGCCGGAGGAGGCGAGCTTGCGGTTTGAGCTGAGCGAGAGCGAAGCGCTCGAACGCTTGAAGGGTTGGGCCGGCCAGTCCTTGCCGATTTCCGCCAGCGCCTGGAACGATGGAGCGCTGTGGTTGCGGTTGTCCGGAGCGGGGCCGGCTCTTGCCGCCGCCAAACTAAAATTGGGCGGCGAGATGGTGGAGGAGCGAGCGGCAGCGGCGTTTTGGACCGGCCTGCGCGATCAAACTTCCGCGTTTTTCGCGGACGCATCCGACGCTTTGATCCGCTTGGCGCTGCCCGCCGCCGCGCCGGTGCTCGACTTGCCGGGGCCGCGATTGATCGAATGGGGCGGGTCGCAGCGCTGGTGTCGGGCCGAAGCCGAGCGATGGCCGGCCTTGCGCGATCTCGCCCGCGCGTGCGGCGGCCACGCGACCTTGTTCCGCGCGCCGCCCGATTTCGTCCCGGACGAGGTCTTCACACCGCTGCCGCCGCCCTTGCTGCGCATCCACCGCGCGCTCAAGCAGCGCTTCGATCCGGCGGGCGTGTTCAATCGCGGCCGCATGTACCCGGAATTCTGATGGACACCCAACTGGCCGACTGGATTCGCGACACGCCCAACGGCAAGACGGTCGAAAGGGTGCTGCGCGCCTGCGTGCACTGCGGCTTTTGCAACGCCACCTGTCCGACCTATCAACTGCTGGGCGACGAACTCGACGGGCCTCGCGGGCGCATTTACCTGATGAAGCAGATGTTCGAAACCGGCGAGGTCAGCGCCAGCACCCGCCAGCACCTGGATCGCTGTCTCACCTGCCGCAGCTGCGAAACGACCTGTCCGTCCGGCGTGCGCTATCATCAGTTGCTCGATGTCGGCCGCAACACCGTTGAAAAATTGACGGAGCGGCCGCTGGGCGAGCGCCTGTATCGCCGCTTGTTGCGCGGCGTCATTTTGCGGCCGAGGCTCTTTGCAGCGGCGCTCCGGACCGGCGAGACCTTCCGCTCCGCCTTGCCGGCAACCCTGGCGGCCAAGCTGCCGCCGCGCGCCGCGACCGCGCGCGAGCGCCCGCCGGTGCGTCACGCCCGGCGGGTGCTGCTCCTTGAAGGGTGCGTCCAGCCCGAATTGGGGCCGAACATCAACGCGGCCGCCGCGCGCGTTCTCGACCGCCTGGGAATTTCCGCGATCCCCGCTCCGCTGGCCGGTTGCTGCGGCGCGATCGAGTTTCACCTGAACGCCCAGGCGGCGAGCCTCGACCGCGCCCGGCGCAACATCGACCTCTGGTGGCCCTTGCTCGAAGCCGGGGCCGAGGCCATCGTCCAGACCGCCAGCGGCTGCGGCGCGTTCGTCAAGGAATACGCCGAGTTGCTGGCCGACGATCCGCGCTATGCCGCCAAAGCCCAGCGCATCAGCGAACGGACTCGAGACGCGGTGGAAATCGTGCGCGCCGAACCGCTTGAGAGTTTGAAGCTTCGGCCTGGACAGCGGCTCGCCGTTCACAGCCCCTGCACCTTGCAGCACGCGCAAAAGCTCGGCGGCGCGCTGGAAGACCTACTGCGGCGGCTCGGCTTCGACTTGACGCCGGTTCCTGACGCGCATCTGTGCTGCGGCTCGGCCGGAACCTATGCGTTGACGCAAACGGAATTGGCCTCGACCTTGCGCGACCGCAAGCTCGACGCCTTGGAAAGCGGTCGGCCGGAGCTGATCTTGACCGCCAACATCGGTTGTCAGGTTCATCTCGGCGGCGCGGGCCGAACGCCGGTCCGGCATTGGATCGAATGGCTCGACGAACGTGCTGTTCTTCCCGACACCAGGAGTTGACCATGAGCCTCAATTCGTTCGGCAGCCGAGCCAAGCTCGCGGTTGCGGGACAAACGTTCTACATCCATCGGCTCGACGCGCTTTACTCCGTATATCCCAACGTCGCGCGATTGCCCCTGACCATCAAGATCCTGCTCGAAAATTTGCTCCGCGCCGAGGACGGCCGTTCGATCAAGATCGACGACATTCAAGCGGTCGCGCGCTGGCGGGCCGGAGCCGAACCGGTTCAGGTGATCGCCTTCACCCCGGCGCGGGTCCTGTTGCAGGATTTCACCGGCGTTCCGGCCGTGGTCGATCTGGCGGCGATGCGCGAGGCGGTGACCCGCTTGGGCGGCGATCCCAAAACCATCAATCCGCTCCAGCCGGTCGAACTGGTGATCGATCATTCGGTCCAGGTCGACGCTTTCGGCGGCGCCGGGGCGAAAGCTGAGAACGCCGGGCTCGAATTCGCGCGCAACCACGAGCGCTACCGGTTTCTCAAGTGGGGACAGCAGGCGTTCGCCAATTTTCGCTGCGTGCCGCCCGACACCGGCATCGTCCATCAGGTCAATCTGGAATATCTGGCGCGCGTGGTGATGAGCGCGGACGGGCAAGCCTATCCCGACACCTTGGTCGGTACCGATTCGCACACCACCATGATCAACGGGCTCGGCTGTCTGGGTTGGGGGGTGGGCGGCATCGAAGCGGAGGCCGCCATGCTCGGCCAGCCGATCAGTCTATTGTTGCCGCAGGTGGTCGGCGTGCGCCTGAGCGGTCAATTGCCCGAAGGCGCGACGGCGACCGATCTGGTGTTGACGGTCACCCACCTGCTGCGCCGGCACGGCGTGGTCGGTCAATTCGTGGAATTTTTCGGCCAGGGCATGCTGGGGTTGCCGCTGGCGGATCGGGCCACCCTCGCCAACATGGCCCCGGAGTACGGCGCGACCTGCGGCTTTTTCCCGGTCGACGCCGAAACGCTGCGTTACCTGCGCTTTTCCGGCCGGTCGGAACAACAGGTCGCGCTGGTGGAAGCCTATTGCAAGGAACAAGGCTTGTTCTTGACCGAGGAAACCCCCGAGGCGATCTATACCGAGGTGCTGTCGCTCGATCTCGCCACGATCGAGCCGAGCGTGGCCGGCCCGGCCCGGCCGCAGGATCGAGTCCCGCTCGGCGACGTGAAAGCCTCCTTCAAGGCCACACTCGCCGACTTCCGCGCCCACCGGCAGCTTTCGCGCCCGGTGAAAGCGGCGTTGCAAGCGCCTTCTGGCGTTTGTTCCGATCCTTCGAAATTCGGCGCGGCGGGCGGGCGGCTAGAGGAGCCGCGCGGGCCTGCGCAAGCGCTTCCAAAGCCAGGCGTGACCGATGGGTCCGTGGTGATCTGCGCCATTACCAGTTGCGTCAACACCTCGAATCCCTCGGTGTTGGTGGCCGCCGGATTGGTGGCGAAGAACGCGGTCGAACGGGGGCTTTCCGTCCCGCCGTGGGTCAAGACCAGCCTCGCGCCCGGCTCCCGGGTGGTGATCGAATACCTGACCGCATCCGGCCTGCTGGGCTATTTGGAAAAGCTCAAGTTCTTCAACGTCGGTTACGGCTGCACCACCTGCATCGGCAACAGCGGCCCCTTGCCCCCGGAGGTGTCGCGGACCATCGCCGACAGCGGCTTGATGGTGGCCGCCGTTTTGTCGGGCAACCGCAATTACGAGGGTCGGATCCATCCCGAAGTGCGCGCCAACTATCTGGCCTCGCCGCCGCTGGTGGTCGCCTACGCGCTGGCCGGGCGCATCGACCTCGATCTGACCTGCGAGCCGCTGGGCCGCGATGCGGGCGGCCAGCCGGTTTTTTTGAAAGACCTTTGGCCGAGCCAGCGCGAGGTCGCCGACATCATCGAACAGGCGCTGGATGCCCGGACCTTCCGCGCCGTTTATGCGGATATTTATAGCGGCAATGACGCCTGGCGGGCGCTCGACGTTCACGAAGGCGAACTGTTTCAGTTCGAGCCGGAGTCCACCTACATTCGCTTGCCGCCCTATTTCACCGAGCTGCGCAAAGAGCCGGACCCCATCGGCTCCATCACCGGCGCTCGCGCGCTCGCGCTGCTCGGCGACAGCATCACCACCGATCATATCTCGCCGGCGGGTTCGATCCACCGGAACAGCCCGGCGGGCCGCTATCTCATCGAGCGCGGCGTCAAACCCGAAGATTTCAATTCTTACGGCTCGCGGCGCGGCAACCATGAGGTGATGGTGCGCGGCGCCTTCGCCAACGCGCGGTTGCGCAACCGGCTCGCGCCCGGCACCGAAGGCGGCATCACCCGTCATTTGCCCTCGAATGAAACCCTGAGCATCTTCGAGGCATCCAAGCGTTACGCTAAAGAAGGCGTGCCGCTGATCGTCATCGCCGGGCAGGAATACGGCTCGGGTCCGGCGCGCGATTGGGCGGCCAAGGGGCCTCGGCTGCTCGGCGTGCGGGCGGTGCTGGCGGAAAGCTACGAGCGCATCCACCGCTCTAATCTGATCGGCGTGGGGATTCTCCCGCTGGAGTTTAAGTCGCGGGAAAACGCCGAAACCCTGGGGCTCACCGGTCGGGAAGTGTTCGATATCGAACGCATTATCGCCCTGTTGGCCAACGGTTTATCCGACAAGCGCACGGTGAGCGTTAAAGCTGCGGGCGAGGACGGTTCAGTCAAAACGTTCTGCGCCATCGCGCGCATCGATACCCCGCAAGAGGCCCTCTATTACCAGCATGGCGGGATATTGCCTTATGTGTTGCGAAAGATGATTTGAGGGTTGCCGGGCTTTATCGCAATCACCGGACTTCATCCATCCACTTGCCTCGATTTTAAGCGGCAAGACGCTAGGCGCTGTTTCGCCGATATCGATTTTGGCGCGCCAGTAAAATTTAACCGCGAATGTCGATTTGGAATCGCTCTGTTCGACGTGGGAGATAGCAGGGCTTGAAGGCGGTTTCGACCGCGCCGGAACCCCGCTTGTTATTCCAACCGAGAGGAGAGATGCCGATGCGCGTCATGGTGATCGTGAAAGCCACGCGAGACAGCGAGGCGGGCGTTTTGCCGAGCGAACGAGAATTGGCCGAAATGGGCCAATACAACGAAGCGCTGGTCCAGGCGGGTCTGATGATGGCCGGCGAAGGGCTGCAACCCAGCTCGAAGGGCGCGAGGGTCAAATTCTCAGGGCCGAACCAGCGCACCGTCACCGACGGGCCGTTCGCCGAGACCAAGGAATTGATCGCCGGTTTTTGGCTCTGGCGCTGCCGCTCGATGGACGAGGCGGTCGAATGGGCCAAACGCGCGCCCTTTCAAGAGGGCGAGGTCGAGATTCGGCCCGTGTTCGAGGCCGAAGATTTCGGCGAAGCGTTCACCCCGGAACTGCGGGCGCAAGAAGAACGCTTGCGCGCCAAAATCGAGTCGTCCGCCAAACTGTAATAGTGGCCGCTTACGCTATTTTGCAAACCGCCCACCCCGCCCGCTGACGCGAGAATAGAGGTCATCATGTCGTATCTGTTGCTGATCGTCGAACCCGTCGGACAACGCCAGGCCCGATCTGAAAAAGAAGCGCGCCACCTCTACCAGCAAATGCTCGATTTTGAAGAGGATTTAAAAAAGCGCGGGCTGTTTTTGGCCAGCAGTTCTTTGCGGCCCGTCGCCGAAGGCGTTCGGGTGCGGGTTCGCGAGGGCAAGCGCGCCGTCATCGACGGCCCGTTTTCCGAAGCCAAGGAGATGGTGGGCGGTTTTTTCCTGCTCGATTGCGATTCCCGAGAACAGGCGATTGCCATTGCCGGCGAATGTCCCGCCGCCGAATGGGCCACGGTCGAAGTGCGGGAAACCGGCCCGTGCTATCTCGCTTGAAAAAAATTTGGGACCGCGCGTCGATTTTGCGCCCGCTCGTTCGTCGTTCGGAGTAGAGCCCGCGCCGCCGATTCTTTGACCGGCAGGCCCGGCTCTCCTCTAGCCGAAATCGAAGGAATTTCCCATGAACGTACTGACCTATTTATTTTTCGAAGGTTGTTGCGAAGAAGCCATCGAGTTTTACCGTCGCGTGCTCGACGCCAAGGTGGATACGCTGATGCGCTATCGAGAAAGCCCCGATCCGGAAATGATCACGCCCGGCTCGGAAAACCAAATCATGCACGCGGAACTGCGGATCGGCGGCACGTTGCTGATGGTCTCCGATGGCCGGTGTTCCCAGCAGTCAAATTTCCAAGGATTCGCGTTGTCGCTCTCGCCGGCCGACGCCGCCGAGGCGGATCGTTTGTTCAACGCGCTGGGCGAGGGCGGTCAGGTGCAAATGCCGCTCGAGAAAACCTTCTGGTCGCCCTGTTTCGGCATGGTCGCCGACCGCTTCGGGGTGAGCTGGATGATCAATGTTCCCTGAGATCGGCGACCATGCGCTTCCTGATCGTCGTGAAGGCCACTCCAGCCAGCGAAGCCGGCGTCATGCCGCCGGAGCCTGTTCTCGCCGAGATGGCGGCGTATAACGAGCGACTGACGCGGGCCGGGGTGCTGCTCGATGCTGCGGGCTTGCGGCCCAGCGCCAAAGGATGGCGCATCCGCTGCGCGGGGCGACAGCGGACCGTGATCGACGGACCTTTCGCCGACACTCAACACTTGATCGCCGGTTATACCTTGATCCAGGCGCAGTCGCGGGCGGAAGCGCTGGAATGGTCGCGGCGCTTTCCCAATCCCGCGTTCGACGGCGGAAACGGCGAAATCGAGGTGCGCCAGCTGGTGGAATTGGAGGCGTTCGGCCTCGATGCGGCTGTGGGGCGCTGGCGCGAACTGTGGATCGAAAGATGAGCGGGCGCGGCGTTCCAACCATCCGCACAGGCTTCACGAGGAGGTTCGAGCGATGCTGAGTTCCGAGACGCACCGCGCCGTCGAAGCGATATGGCGGATCGAATCCGCCAAGATCATCGCGGCGCTAGCGCGGCGGGTCCGCGATATCGGGCTTGCGGAAGAACTGGCCCAGGAAGCCTTGGTCGCGGCGCTCGAACGGTGGCCCGATCAAGGCATTCCGGACAACCCCGGCGCGTGGTTGGTGGCCGTCGCCAAGCGCCGGGCCATCGATTTCATCCGGCATAAGGTCCTGCGCCAGCGCAAGGAGCCGGAACTGGCGCGCGAGATCGAGGCCCAACTCCAGGATGCGGCCCCGCCACAAACCGATGCTGCGCTCGACGAACCCGTGGACGACGATCTGTTGCGCCTGATTTTCATCGCCTGCCATCCGGTGCTGTCCACCGAAGCTCGCGTCGCCCTCACCCTGCGTCTGCTCGGCGGTTTGACGACCGAAGAGATCGCGCGGGCCTTTCTCGTTCCCGAACCGACCATCGCCCAAAGGATCGTGCGGGCCAAGCGCACCCTCGCCGAGGCGCACGTGCCTTTTGAAGTCCCGCGCGGGAGCGAACTGGCTGGACGCCTGGCATCGGTGCTCGAAGTTATCTATTTGATCTTTAATGAAGGTTACGCCGCGACGGCCGGCGACCGCTGGCTGCGGCCCGAACTGTGCGACGAGGCGTCGCGCCTGGGGCGGATTCTGGCCGAACTGGCGCCGGCGGAGCCGGAGGCGCACGGCCTGGTGGCGCTGATGGAATTTCAAGCCTCGCGGTCGCGGGCGCGGGTCGGCCCTGGCGGGGAACCTATTCTGCTGCTCGATCAAAATCGGGCGCGCTGGGATCACGTCCTGATCCGGCGTGGTTTCGCCGCGCTCGCCCGTGTCGACGCGCTCGGCCGAGTTTACGGGCCGTATGCACTGCAAGCGGCCATCGCCGGTTGTCACGCCCGCGCCAGCGTCGCGGCGGAAACGGATTGGGAACGCATCGCGGCGCTGTACGATGCGCTGGCGCAAGTGGTGCCGTCTCCGGTGGTGGAGCTGAATCGCGCGGTCGCGTTGGCCATGGCCTTCGGCCCGGCGGCGGGGCTTGAAGCCGTCGATGCGCTGAATTCGGAACCTTTGCTCAAGAATTACCATCTATTGCCGAGCGTGCGCGGCGATTTTCTGGTCAAACTCGAACGTTTCGACGAAGCGCGGGCAGAGTTCGAGCGCGCGGCGACGCTCACCCGCAACCGGCGCGAACGGGAGCTGCTGTCGGAGCGCGCCCGACGGTGCGTCGGCGGTTCGGGTTCCACCACGCAAAAAGGCTTTCCGATTCATGTCGATGGCTGATGCAAACCTTCAAAACGAACCGGTTTTGCTGGCGACCGGCTTGGTCAAGCAGTTCGACGGCCGGCGCGTGGTCGATGAAGTCGATTTGCAGTGTCGGGGCGGTCAGGTTTTGGGGCTGCTCGGGGCCAACGGAGCCGGCAAGACCACCACCTTGCGGCTGTGCTACGGTTTCTTGCAACCCGACGCGGGCGCGGTCCAGGTGGCGGGCATCGACCGGCGCACCCATCCCGAGGAAGCATCCCGACGGGTAGGGGTTTGCACCCAGGACGACACTTTCGACACCGATTTCACGGTGCGCGGCAATCTGGAGCAGGTCGGCCGTTATTTCCGTCCGCGCCCGCCCGCGCTGGCGGCGCGGATCGGCGCGCTGCTGGAGCGCTTCGGTTTGGACCGCTACGCCGACGCCAAGCCGGACATTCTTTCCGGCGGCTACCGACGGCGGCTGATGCTGGCCCGCGCGCTGGTCCACCAGCCGCAATTGCTGTTTCTGGACGAGCCCACCACAGGGCTGGACCCGCAAGCGCGCCTGGAGGTTTGGGAGCTGATCGACACGCTCCGGCGCGAGGGCTTGGGCATCGTCCTGACCACGCACTACATGGAGGAGGCCGAGCGTTTGTCCGACGAGTTATTGGTCTTGCGCGAGGGCCGGACGGTGGCGACGGGGCCGTCGCAAACCGTGCTGGGCGATCTGGTCGGCGAGCACATGCTGGTGTTGGAAGCCGCCGATCCGGCCATTCCGGCGGTTCGCGACTGGGCGCGTCAAGCCGGCTTGCCGGAGCCGACCCGCGTGCTATCCGCGCTCCATCTCGCCCTGGACGGGCCGGGCTTGGCTCAATTCAGCGCCCGGTTCGGCGAACTGCGCTTCGAGGTTCGCCCGCCGACGCTCGACGATTTGTTTCTTAAATTGGCGGAAAAAGCGTGAGCCTGCGGGATCGCTACCGCGCCGCCCTGCAATGGCAGAGCCGCGCCGTTTTGGGCCGCCATCTGACCGTGTACCGGCGCAACTGGCACACGGCCGCGCTGCCGCCCCTGCTGGAACCGATCATCTTGCTGCTAGCGTTCGGGGTCGGATTGGGCGGCTTCATCCCGCAGTTCGCTTGGCGCGGGCATGCCGTGTCCTATTTGGCCTACCTCGCGCCCGGCATGCTGGCTTATACCGCGTTCATGACGGCGTTCTTTCAAGCGCTGTTCGCCGCCTACATCCGAATGCATTACCAAAAAACCTGGGAAGGGCAACTGATCACCCAGGTGCGGTTGGAGCATGTGGTCTGGGGCGAGGCGCTGTGGGCCGCCACTCTGGGCACGGCCTACGCCCTGATCGTGATTCTGGTGCTGGCGGGGTTTTCGCTGGCCGGCTGGTTGCACCTGCATTGGGCTGGCGCGCTGTTGGCGCTGCCATTGTTGTTTTTGGCCGCCTTGGCCTTCGCCTCGTTGGGTCTGCTGTTCACCGCGCTGGTGCCCAGTATCGACCACATGAATATTCCCTTCTTTCTGGTGATCATGCCGCTCGGCTTTGCCAGCAGCACGTATTTTCCGTTGGAGGGCGACTCGCTCTGGACGTGGGCGTGGCTGACCTTGAATCCCTTGCATCACTTGGCGGAAGGGGTGCGCTTGCTGCTGTTGACCGGCCAAACCGACCATCACTTGCCGGCCGCTGGCGGGCTGTTCGTGTTGATGATTCTGATCTTGATTCCCATCGACGAGCGGTTGTTGCGACGGCGGGTGTTGGGGGAGGGTTGACCTCGCACCGCCCTCCGCTGCTGGATTTGGTCGGTGGCTGGCGCGGATTCCATTGCGGCGGCGCGCTCGATCCGGGCGTTACTGAATAATGTTAAATTAAAGCGCTCGACCTGAACTTAACCGAGCATCATTTGCCAAACCGCCCGGAGAGAGAGCAATCCGGATCGGGAGCTTGAGATTGGCATGATGAACGATACGCTAGAGCGAATTTATTCCATCGCGGCGGGTTATGTCAGTGGCGTCGATTGTTTTGACCTTCAGGAAAGCGGTTATTTTTTAGCGGGCTGCATTGCCGCGCTGCGCGCCGGGGAACGGTTGGATGAAACCTTCCTGCGGGCCTTGGAAGGCGTTGCGGGTCAAATGATCGGCGAAGCGGAAGCGACCGAGCGGTTATTTCAGCTAGCCAGCCCGAAGAAGGGCGATTTGCTGCTGCTGCGCAAGGCCGCCGACCCCGTGAATACGGCTTGGCAGGCGGCCTACATGAATGTGATGCGGCATTTGGAGCGCGGTCAATCGGTGAATTTGGCGGCGGGTCCCGCAACGGATTGGCGGGCCTTGGTGTCCCAGGTGGGCCGGGGTATTGCCAAGAACGCCGCCGATTGGGTTTGGGTCGATTTGAATGATCCGGCGACCAAAACTCGCCGGGGTCTGCTGCGAAAGGTCGCTCAGGGGTTGGGCGCGTCTGACGGGCTATCGGAAGACTTGGATGATTTAGCGAACTTTGCGGCTTTGTTGAAGGAACGCGCGCGGCCTTATCTGGCTTTGACGAACTTCGATTTAGTGGCCGGTCGCGATGGTTACGACGAGGAGTTTTTTTCCGCGTTACATACCTTAGTTTGCGATCAAAAGCGGGTTACCCTTTTGGTTCAATCGAACCAGCCTCTTGCTGGCGGTGCATTGATCTCGGCCCAGCACTGCGATTATTTCCAGACCGTTAAATTGGAGTGCTTCCTCAACAGCCGAACTACTGAC
>ERZ761602.1426-NODE-1426-length-43454-cov-247.418005_pt1 | contig 43454 bp, 34 predicted proteins | sample MGYA00512165_ERZ761602 | MGnify/ENA primary metagenome ERZ761602 (study PRJEB28899, sample SAMN02445085) | bioreactor sludge metagenome | biome: EBPR sludge; isolation source: Thorneside wastewater treatment plant | place: Australia: Brisbane, Thorneside...
GTCATGGAACTCGGCATGGCGAGCCGCAACATGCATTCGGAGATCACCACCTTCGTCGGTCGCTCGGTCGATTCGGAGTTGTCCGGCAACATGATCGACCTTTGTCCCGTTGGTGCGCTGACCTCGCGCCCGTTCCGCTACTCGGCGCGCAGTTGGGAGCTGGCGCGACGCCGGTCGATCAGTCCGCACGACAGCGTCGGCGCGAATCTGGCCCTGCAGGTCAAGAACAACGTCGTGATGCGCGTTCTGCCGCGTGACAACGAGGAAGTCAACGAGTGCTGGATTTCCGACAAGGAGCGCTTTTCCTATGAGGCGCTGAACTCCCCGCTGCGGCTTGCCAAGCCGATGGTCCGGGTTGATGGCCAGTTGCGGGAAGTCGCCTGGAACGTCGCGCTCGACTACCTCAGCCATGCGTTGCAGGATGTGCTGAGCCGCAACGGCGGTGAGTCCCTGGCAGCGCTCGCATCGCCGCAGGCAACTCTGGAGGAGTTGCACCTGCTGCAGAAGCTGACCCGTGGCCTCGGCTCGGGAAGTGTCGATTGCCGCCCGCGGCGGCGTGACTTCTCGGCAGACGGCAAGCTGGTTGGCATCCCGTGGCTTGGCCTGCGGCTTTCTGAAATCAAGGATCTGGACGCAGCGCTGGTAGTGGGCAGTTTCCTGCGCAAGGATCACCCATTGTTCGCACAGCGGCTGCGTCAGCTGGCGAAGAAGTGGGGCAAGGTGAGCCTGATTTCGGTCAGTGGCGACGATCCGCTCCTTCGCCTGCATGCGCAGCTCGCGGTTTCCCCAGCCGAGCTGCCGCTGGCGATGGCCGCCGTCGTCAAAGCGGCAGCCGTGCTCCGCGGTGAACCCGTTCCCGCAGGGCTGGCGGACGTCGAGCCGTGCGCCGCCAGCCAGGCGATCGCCAGCAGCCTGCTTGCGGGTGAGCGACGCGCCATCTTCCTCGGCAACGTGGCCGAACAGAGTCCGCAGGCGGCATTGCTGCATGCCTTGGCGAATGAGCTGGCACGGCTCACTGGGGCGAGTTGCGGCTTCATCGGCGACGGTGCCAACAGCGTTGGCGGCCATCTGGCGAAGGCACTGCCGACTGCCCTCAATGCCTACGAGATGTTCAGGCAACCGCGCAAGGCGTATTTCCTGCTGGGGGTCGAGCCAGAGCTCGACTGCCACAACCCGCAGCAGGCGCTTGCCGCGCTGCAGGCGGCAGACCTTGTCGTCATGCTGACACCCTTCGCCGATGGTCCGGCGCGCGACTACGCCGATGTACTGCTGCCGATTGCCCCGTTCAGCGAGACCTCGGGTTCCTTCGTCAATTGTGAGGGTCGTCTCCAGAGTTTCAGCGGCGTCGTTCGCCCCTTCGGCGAGGCTCGTCCGGCATGGAAGGTGCTCCGGGTGCTTGGCAACCTGCTGTCTCTGGCCGGCTTCGACCAGGATTCGAGCGAACAGGTACGTGACGAGATCGTTGCGGCGGGCACCGAGTTCATCGGCGGACTCGACAACCGGCTGGCGGCGGAGTTGCCCGTCGCGCTCGCGCGCAGTGGTGACGGCCTGCAGCGCGTGGCCGACGTGCCGATCCATTTCGCCGATCTGCTGGCCCGGCGGGCACCAGCCCTGCAGCAGACCCGCGATGCCGCAGTGCCGGCGGCGCGAATGAATGGAGAAACACTCAAAGCGCTCGGACTCACCGATGGCGTTCTGGTGCGAGTCAGGCAGGGCGCCGGCGAGGCCGTCCTCGCCGCGCGGGTAGACGAGACGACGCCGCCGTCCTGTATTCGGGTGGCCGCGGCACATGCATCGACAGCGGCTCTCGGCGACATGTTCGGTGCGATCACGGTGGAGCGTGCATGATGGTCGATGCGCTGCAAGGGTTCCTGCAGGGACTGTTCGGGTCGGTGTTCCCGCTCGTATGGACGCTGCTCAAGATTGTTCTGATCATTGCGCCGCTGCTGCTCGCCGTTGCCTACCTGACCTTCTGGGAACGCAAGATCATCGGCTGGATGCAGGTCCGCATCGGACCGAACCGCGTTGGCCCCTGGGGCCTGATCCAGCCGATCGCCGATGGCCTGAAGCTGTTGCTCAAGGAAGTGGTCATTCCGACCGGTTGCGACAAGTCCGTTTTCCTCATCGCGCCGATGTTCGCTTTCGCGCCGGCGTTGGCAGCGTGGGCCGTGATCCCCTTCAACGATACGCTGGTGCTGGCCAACGTCAACGCCAGCCTGCTCTACATCATGTCGATCACCTCGATCGGAGTTTACGGAATCATCCTCTCCGGCTGGGCCTCGAACTCCAAGTATGCCTTTCTCGGCGGCATGCGCTCGGCGGCACAGATGATCTCCTACGAAGTGGCGATGGGTCTGGCTCTGGTCGTTGTGCTGATGGTGTCCAACAGTCTCAACCTGGGCGACATCGTGCGTGGGCAGGGGCAGGGATATTTCGCCGACAGGGGCCTCGGGTTCCTGTCCTGGAACTGGCTGCCGCTGCTGCCGATGTTCGTCGTTTACCTGGTGTCGATCGTCGCCGAGACCAATCGCGCGCCTTTCGACCTGGCCGAGGGTGAATCGGAGATCGTTGGTTTCCACGTCGAGTACTCGGGAATGGCTTTTGCCGTCTTCTTTCTCGCCGAATACGCCAACATGATCCTGGTGTCGACCCTCACGTCGATACTGTTCCTGGGGGGCTGGTTGTCACCGGTTGGCTTCCTGCCCGACGGGATTCTCTGGCTCTTCCTGAAGATTTCCGCAATTCTTTTCATCTTCCTCTGGATCCGCGCCACCTTCCCTCGCTATCGCTACGACCAGGTCATGCGTCTCGGCTGGAAAGTGTTCATCCCGCTCTGCCTGATCTGGCTGGTCGTTGTCGGTTGCTGGATGATGTCGCCCCTGAATATCTGGAAGTGAGAGGCTCACCATGGGTTCGATGAAGGACGTTTTCAACAGCCTCCTGCTCAAGGAACTGATCAAGGGGCTGTCGGTGACCGGCCGCTACATGTTCGCCCGCAAGATCACCGTCCAGTACCCGGAGGAGAAGACGCCGCAGAGTTTCCGCTTCCGGGGTCTGCATGCGCTGCGGCGGTATCCCAATGGCGAGGAGCGCTGCATCGCCTGCAAGCTGTGCGAAGCGGTCTGTCCGGCGTTGGCGATCACCATCGAATCGGATCAGCGTGCGGATGGCTCGCGCCGGACAACGCGCTACGACATTGATCTCACCAAGTGCATCTTCTGCGGCTTCTGCGAGGAGGCCTGTCCGGTCGACGCGATCGTCGAGACGCGCATCTACGAGTACCACGGGGAAACACGCGGCGATCTCTACTACACCAAGGCGATGCTGCTGGCGAACGGGGATCGCTATGAAGCGCAGATCGCTGCCGACCGCGAACTCGACTCGAAATACCGTTGACAGGGCGACGCGATGGAATTCAGGACCTTCGTTTTCTACTTTCTTGCGGCGATTCTCGTCGTTGCCGGGCTGCGCGTGATCACCGCCCGCAACCCGGTGCATGCAGCGCTTTACCTCGTTCTCGCCTTCTTCACGGCGAGCGGCATCTGGATGCTCCTGCAGGCGGAGTTCCTTGCCATCGCCCTGGTGCTGATCTATGTCGGCGCAGTGATGGTTCTCTTCCTGTTCGTCGTCATGATGCTCGACATCAATCTCGACCGTCTGCGCGAGGGGTTCTGGAGCTACCTGCCGCTCGGCTCGATCATCGCCCTGCTGATGGTGGCGGAGATGGGGCTGGTTCTCGGCGGGAATTACCTCGGCCTGTTCGAGGCCGAGGTGCCGCAGACGAGCGTCGATCACAGCAACGTGCAGGCGGTGGGACGTCTGCTGTTTACCGATTACGTCTACCCCTTCGAACTGGCGTCGGTGATCCTGCTCGTGGGTATCGTGGCAGCGGTCGCGCTGACGCAGCGCGAGAGGCGTCAGAGCAAGGCGGTCAGTCCGTCGCAACAGGTCTTCGTCAAGGCCAGGGACCGCTATCGCGTTCTCCAGATGCCGGCCGAGAAGAAGGATTGAGTTGAGCGGCCGAACCAGGCGCTGCAACCGGGCAAAGCACAAGATCAGGTGGTGGCGAGCCACACCGCCGCATAAAGAAGGAATCAGGGAGGTACCTTGCTTACACTGTCCCACTTTTTGATCCTGGGCGCGATCCTGTTCGCGATCAGCGTCGTCGGCATCTTCCTCAACCGCAAGAATCTGATCATCATCATGATGTCGATCGAGCTGATGCTGTTGGCAGTGAACATGAATTTCATCGCCTTCTCCCACTACCTGCAGGATCTGGCCGGACAGGTCTTCGTCTTTTTCATTCTCACGGTTGCCGCTGCCGAGGCGGCGATCGGGCTGGCGATTCTCGTGGTGCTGTTCCGCAACCTGAAGACCATCCACGTGGATGATCTGGACAGCCTGAAGGGTTGAACATGGAAATGCAGAAGCTCTACTCGCTCGTTCCCCTCGCGCCACTCGTCGGTGCGATCGTCGCCGGTCTCTTCTGCCGTGTGATCCCCCGCTGGGTTGCGCACACGGTGACGATCGCCGGCGTGGCGATCAGTTGCTTTGCCTCGTTTCTGATCTTCCGCGACGTGCTGGCGGGAAACACCTACAACGGGCCGGTATACCAGTGGCTGACCTCCGGTGGCTATCGCTTCGAAGTCGGCTTCCTGATCGACCAACTGACCGTGACGATGATGCTGGTCGTCACTTTCGTCTCGCTGATGGTGCACATCTACACCATCGGCTACATGCAGGACGACCCGGGCTACAACCGCTTCTTCAGCTACATCTCGCTGTTCACCTTCTCCATGTTGATGCTCGTCATGAGCAACAATTTCATGCAGCTGTTTTTTGGCTGGGAAGCCGTCGGTCTGGTGTCCTACCTGTTGATCGGCTTCTGGTATACCCGACCGACGGCGATCTTCGCCAACCTCAAGGCCTTTCTCGTCAATCGCGTCGGTGATTTCGGCTTCATCCTCGGTATCGGCCTGGTGCTAGCCCATTTCGGCACGCTCGACTATGCCGCCGTTTTTGCCAAGGCGCCGGAACTCGCGGGCACGACGCTGCACCTTTTCGGCAAGGGCGAGGGCGTCGCCCTGATGACGGCGACTTGCATCCTGCTGTTCGTCGGCGCCATGGGCAAATCGGCGCAGGTTCCACTGCACGTCTGGCTGCCCGATTCGATGGAAGGTCCGACGCCCATCTCCGCCCTGATCCACGCCGCGACGATGGTCACCGCCGGCATCTTCATGGTGGCGCGGATGTCCCCGCTTTTCGAGCTGTCCGACACGGCGCTCTCCTTCGTCATCGTCATCGGCGCGGTGACCGCGTTGTTCATGGGTTTCCTGGGGATCATCCAGAACGACATCAAACGGGTCGTCGCATATTCCACGTTGTCGCAGCTGGGCTACATGACGGTCGCCCTGGGTGCTTCGGCGTACTCGGTGGCGATCTTCCACCTGATGACGCATGCGTTCTTCAAGGCGCTGCTGTTCCTGGCTGCCGGCTCGGTGATCATCGGCATGCATCACGACCAGGACATTCGCAACATGGGTGGCCTGCGCCGCTACATGCCCGTCACCTGGATCACCTCGTTGATCGGATCGCTGGCACTGATCGGTACCCCCTTCTTTGCCGGCTTCTATTCCAAGGACTCGATCATCGAGGCCGTCGCCCTGTCGCACATTCCGGGTGCCCGTTTCGCTTATTTTGCGGTGATGGCGGGAGTCTTCGTCACCGCCTTCTATTCGTTCCGGATGTACTTCCTGGTGTTTCATGGTGAGGAACGCTTCGGCAAGGCTGCGGCGGACGCGCACGGCCACGCCGACCATTCGTCGCATGCACCGGAAAGCACGCACGCCGGCAGTTCTGGCGGGCACGAAGATGACCACGGTCACCACTCGGACGACGCGCACGATGCGCACCACCACGGTCTTGCGCCCGGTGAGAAGCCGCACGAGACGCCCTGGGTCGTGACGCTGCCGCTGATCCTGCTGGCGATCCCATCCGTGGTCATCGGCTACATCGCGATCGAACCGATGTTGTTTGGTGACTACTTCAAGGCTTCGATCTTCGTCGACGCGACGGCGCATCCGGTGATGAAGGAACTCGCGCATCACTTCCATGGTGCCTTCGCCATGGCTACCCACGCCCTCACGACTGCCGTCTTCTGGCTGGCGGCCCTCGGCGTCGCGCTCTCGTGGTTCTTCTACCTCAAGCGTCCGGATATTCCGGCCGCCATCAAGGAACGGTCTGGCTGGCTATACAAGCTGCTCGACAACAAGTACTACTTTGACAAATTCAACGAGGTGTTCTTTGCCGGCGGGGCGCGACTGCTCGGCCGCGGCCTTTGGAAAGGGGGCGACGCGGGGCTGATCGACGGCATCATCGTCAATGGTTCGGCACACTTCGTCGGCTGGTTCGCAAGGATGGTTCGCCTGTTCCAGACCGGTCACATTTACCACTACGCTTTTACGATGATTATCGGCGTGTTCGTCTTGATGACCCTGTGGGTCACGCGCGCCTGAGCTAGAGAAAGACTGGGAACGATATGTCAGGCACGCCGCTTCTCTCTCTTGCCATCTGGGTTCCGATCCTCGCCGGTCTGGTTGTTCTGGCGACGGGATCCGATCGCAATGCACCGCTGGCAAGAGCACTCTCGCTGATCGGTGCCGTTGCCGGCCTGCTGGTGACGATTCCCCTCTACACCGGCTTCGACCTGCACACGCCGGCGATGCAGTTCGTCGAGTTGAGGCCATGGATTCCACGCTTCAATGTCAACTACCATCTCGGCGTCGATGGGATCTCGATGCTTTTCGTGATCCTCAACAGCTTCATCACGGTGACGGTGGTGCTCGCCGGTTGGCAGGTGATCGACAGCAAGGTGGCGCAGTACCATGCTGGCTTCCTGATCATGTCGGGACTGCTCAACGGAATCTTCTCGGCCCTCGACGGCGTCCTTTTCTACGTCTTTTTCGAGGCCTCGCTGATTCCCCTGTATCTGATCATCGGCATCTGGGGCGGCCCGAATCGCGTTTACGCAGCGTTCAAGTTTTTCCTCTTCACCTTGTTTGGATCACTGCTCTTCCTGATTGCGCTCCTCTATCTGTTCATCTCATCGGGTGGCAGTTTCTCGATCCTCGACTGGCACCGCATGCCGATCGGCATGACCGCCCAGACCTGGCTGTTCCTGGCGTTCCTGGTTGCGTTCGCGGTCAAGGTTCCAATGTGGCCGGTCCATACCTGGTTGCCAGACGCGCACGTCGAGGCGCCAACCGGCGGATCGATCGTCCTGGCTGCGATTGCGTTGAAGCTTGGTGCCTACGGATTCCTGCGTTTCTCCCTGCCGATTGCTCCCGACGCCTCGCACGAGCTCGCCGGTCTCGTCATCGCGCTGTCGCTGATCGCGATCATCTACATTGGTTTCGTCGCCCTCGTGCAGGAGGACATGAAGAAACTGGTGGCCTACTCCTCGATCGCCCACATGGGCTTCGTCACGCTGGGCTTCTTCATCTTCAGCCCGCTCGGCGTCGAGGGGGCGCTGGTGCAGATGATTTCACACGGTTTCGTCTCGGGCGCCATGTTCTTCTCGATCGGCGTCATGTACGACCGCGCGCACTCGCGACTGATCGCCGATTATGGCGGTGTGGTCAATACGATGCCCAAGTTTGCCGCCTTCTTCATGCTCTTCGCCATGGCCAATGCGGGCCTGCCGGCGACATCGGGCTTCGTCGGCGAGTTCATGGTGATCCTGGCGGCGGTCGAGCACAACTTCTGGGTTGCCTTCGCAGCCGCTTCGACGATGATCGTCGGCGCTGCCTATACGCTGTGGATGTACAAGCGGGTGGTTTTTGGCAGCGTGGCGAATCATCATGTCGCCGAACTCAGCGACATCAATGGCCGCGAGTTCCTCGTCTTCGTCCTCTTTGCGATTGGCGCATTGGGCATGGGGCTTTATCCGCAGCCGTTTACCGAAGTCATGCACAGCTCGGTGGATGAGTTGCTGCGTCACGTCGCCCTCAGCAAGATCCAATAATTGGTAGCCGCTATGACTCTTGCCGAAATGCAGTTCCAGGTTCCGGACCTCCGCCTTGCGAGCGCGGAGATCTTCATGTTGCTGATGGCCTGCCTGATCCTGGTCGGTGATCTGCTGGTCAAGGACCAGAAGCGGACGCTGACCTTCGTCGCCACCCAGTTGACGCTGATCGGCGCGGCGGTGATCACCTTCGCCAGCAGTTCCGGTGAGACGGCCTACACCTTCAGCAACATGTACGTCGGCGACCTGATGGCGGATCTGCTGAAGCTTCTCCTCTATCTCACGGTGATCGTCATCCTGTTCTACTCGCGCGGCTACATTCTCGAGCGGCCGCAGATGGCCCGCGGCGAATACTATTCACTGGCCCTGTTCGCCACCCTCGGCATGATGGTGATGATCTCGGCCAGCCATCTCGTGACCGTCTATATCGGTCTCGAGTTGCTTTCACTCTCGCTCTACGCGATGGTGGCGATGAACCGCGATTCGGTTCCGGCAACCGAGGCCGCAATGAAGTATTTCGTCCTTGGCGCACTCGCTTCGGGCCTCCTGCTCTACGGCATGTCGATGATCTACGGTGCGACGGGCACGCTGGAGATCCAGGCGATCGCCGAACGCCTCTACCTTGGCCAGTTCGACAAGGGGATTCTCGTTTTCGGGCTCGTCTTTCTCGTCGCCGGTCTGGCGTTCAAGCTTGGCGTCGTTCCGTTCCACATGTGGATACCAGACGTCTACCATGGGGCACCGACGGCGGTCACGCTGTTCATCGCAACGGCACCGAAACTGGCCGCTTTCGCGATGGTCATGCGTTTGCTGGTCAACGGTCTGATCGTCGTCTCACACGATTGGCAACAGATGCTGATCATTTTGTCGGTCCTCTCGATGGCCATCGGCAACATCGCCGCCATCGCCCAGACCAACCTCAAACGCATGCTGGCCTACTCGGCGATCTCCCACATGGGATTCATGCTGCTCGGCATCGTCACCGGTGTCGTCGGTGGTGATGCCCGTTTCGCCCTCAATGCGTACAGCTCGGCGATGTTCTACGTCATCACCTACGTCCTGACCAGTGCCGGCACCTTCGGCATGATCCTCCTGCTCGCCCGCGGTGGCCTGGAGTCGGACGAACTCGACGATTTCAAGGGGCTCAACAAGCGCAGTCCGTGGTTCGCGGGCGTCATGATGATGATGATGTTCTCGATGGCCGGAATCCCGTTCTTCGTCGGTTTCTTTGCCAAGTTCTCGGTTCTGCAGGCAGTCGTTGCCGCCGGCTATCTCTGGCTGGCGATCGTCGCCGTCGCTTTCTCCCTGGTCGGCTGCTTCTATTACCTGCGGGTGGTCAAGATCATGTACTTCGACCAACCGGCGAACATGAGCCCGATCGAGGCGCCGCTGGACATGAAGATCCTGATGTCGGCCAACGGCCTGGCGGTGGCCTTGCTCGGCATCTTCCCGCAAGTCCTGATGTCCCTGTGCGCGTTTTCGCTGTTGCGTTCGCTCTGATCGCCGGCAGCCGTCTGGCCGCAATGCCCTGCGCAGTCGGGGCGTCGTCGGCGTGAGCCCTTCCCTGCAGGAGGAGTACGGCCATCTCGTGGAGCAGCAGCTCGAGAGCGAGCAGGTCTTCAGTGGCCGGCTCCTCGACGTCCGTCGTGACCGCGTGCGGCTGCCAGACGGCAGCGAGTGTCTGCGTGAATACGTCCGCCATCAGGGGGCTGTGGTGGTTATCGCCGAGCTCGAAGGCGAGCGGCTGCTTTTCGTCCGCCAGTACCGTTATCCGTTGCGCCGTGCATTCCTCGAGTTGCCGGCGGGCAAGATCGACCCGGGCGAGGAGCTTCTCAGTACGGGGCGACGCGAGCTGCTCGAGGAAACCGGCTACCGGGCCAGCTCGTGGCGCCATCTTGGGGTCATGCACCCCTGCGTTGGCTACGCCGATGAGCGAATCGAGATCTTCCTTGCGCGTGGCCTGACCCACGAGGCCGATCCGAGCCCCGACAGTAGCGAGTTTCTCGATGTCCTCAGTCTGCCTCTGGGCGAAGCCTTGGCGTCGGTAAGGAGCGGAGCCATCACGGACGCCAAGACGATCACGGCGCTGTTCTGGGCCGAGAAGGTCCTGCGCGCTGCCTGGTGACCGCTCCCTTCGCTCCTTTCGGTGCTGCTTAACGAAGGCGACAAGGTTGCGGCGGCCGGCCCCCCGTCGACAAGGCGGACGCGCCAAATCGATGTGGCGCTGAACCTGCGGCAGGCAGGCGGCGCGGTGGCAATGGAGGACATCCTTCCCTGTGCCGGCCATCGTGTACCGCTGCCACCGCCCGCTGCTGCAGATCTCAGTCGGCCTGAGCGAGCTCTCCAGGCTGGGTCGGCCCGTCAAGCATCGCCCGCAGCTCCTGCAACCCCGCGCGCAGCTCGCTCACCTCCTGCTCGAGGCGAGTCAGTCTGTCGCTGAGCTCGCTCGCCTCTTTGCTGGACTCGCACGCGCTGCTGCCCTGGTACGCCGGCAGCGAGGCTTCGCCGCACAGCAGGTGCGCCCAGCGGTGCTCGCGCGAGCCCGGCTGCTTCGGCATCCGGACGACCAAGGCGCCAGCGTTGCGTGTCGCCAGTTCCTCGAGGTAGGCCTCGACCGATGAACTGTCGTCGAAACGGTAGAGACGTTCGCTGTTGGCTCGCAGTTCGTTGATGGTCTGCGCTCCGCGCAGAGCGAGCGTGGCGAGCAACGCGACGGCCGCCGCAGGCAGGGCGTACACCCTTCCCAGATTGTGCGCGTAGCGCAGGACCCGCCCCGAGGCGCCATAGGTTTCCAGCACCAGCGCCCGCTGGCGCAGGTTTTCAAGAGCCTGCTGAATTTCGCTCTCCGTTGCAGTGAGCACGGGGTCGCGCGCAGACTTCTGGTTGCAGCCGGCGCCAAGGCTGTTCAGGGTCAGGGGATAGGCGTCCGGCGTCGTACTCTCCTTTTCGATCAGCACGGCCAGAATCCGTGCTTCGAGGAAATCGAGCGGCCCCTGCGCGCCGGCGGCTTGTGTCATCGTCTGCTCCTTCCTGTTCGTCCTGTACCGTCTTCCCCCGGGGTGGTCGCTGACGCACCGCGCGCCGGGCTGCACTCAGGCGAACAACTGTCCGTGTTCGCGCGAGTCGTGAAAGCCGACGCTGTTCCACTTCTCGCTGGTGACTTCCAGGTTGTAACGCGTGCTCGCCAGGTAGACCGGGTTGCCGTCGACATCACGAGCCATACGCTGCGCCTGCTCGCGCTCGAAACTGCGGCGGGTGGACTCGTCTGGGAACGTGAGCCAGCGCGCGGTGTAGATGTCTGCGGGTTCGAATATCGCATCGACCTTGTATTCCGTCTGCAGCCGCTGCGCGACGACCTCGAACTGCAGGTTGCCCACCGCTCCAAGCAGCAGCGAACCACTGGCCAGGCTTTCGAAGACCTGGATCGCGCCCTCTTCGCCGAGCTCCTGCAGACCCTTCTGCAGTTGCTTGCTCTTCAGCGGATCGCGCAGGCGCGCGGCTCGGAAAAGCTCGGGCGAGAAGTAGGGGATGCCCTTGAAGCCGAGTATCTCGCCCTCGCTGAGGCAGTCGCCGATATGCAGGTTGCCGTGGTTGTGGATGCCGATGATGTCGCCGGCGACCGCATCCTCCATCAGCAAGCGCTCGTTGGCCATGAAGGTCAGGACGTTCGCCAGTTTCATCTCGCGGTTCAGGCGGATGTGCCTGACCTTCATGCCCGACGTGTAGCGCCCGGAGCAAACCCTGAAGAAGGCGATTCGATCCCGATGCTTCGGATCCATGTTGGCCTGGATCTTGAACACGAAACCGCTGAAGGCCGCTTCGGCGGGTTGTACCAGACGGCAGCCGGCATCGCGCTCCTGCGGTGGCGGTGCCCAGTCGAGCAGCGCCTGCAGGATTTCCTGGACGCCGAAATTGTTGATGGCCGAGCCGAAGAACACCGGCGACTGCCGCCCGGCAAGGAAGCCGACCAAGTCGAAAGGGTTGCTGGCGTTCCGGATCAAATCAACGTCTTCGCGCAGGCGGCTGACTTCCCCCGGAAACTGGGCGTCGAGGAGCGGATTGTCCAGTCCGTCGAGTTGCTCCGATTCGCTGCGCCGCTCCTCGCCGGCGGCAAAGTGGAGCAGGCGGTCGTTCAGCAGGTGATAGACGCCACGAAAGCTCTTGCCCATGCCGATCGGCCAAGTGATCGGCGCGCATTCGATGCCCAGAACGGATTCGATTTCCGCCAGCAGCTCGAAGGGCTCTCGCACTTCCCGGTCGAGTTTGTTGACAAAGGTGATGATCGGCGTGTTGCGCATGCGACAGACATTGAGCAGCTTGATCGTCTGCGCCTCGACCCCTTTGGCTGCGTCGATCACCATCACCGCGGCGTCTACAGCAGTCAGCACGCGATAGGTGTCTTCGGAAAAGTCCTCGTGTCCAGGCGTGTCCAGCAGGTTGATGGTGTGTCCGCTGTACTCGAACTGCATGACCGAACTGGTCACCGAGATGCCGCGCTGCTTCTCGACCTCCATCCAGTCCGAGGTGGCATGGCGGGAACTCTTGCGTCCCTTGACGGTGCCAGCCAGCTGGATCGCGCCTCCGAAGAGCAGAAGCTTCTCGGTCAGGGTCGTCTTGCCGGCGTCAGGGTGCGAAATGATGGCAAAGGTACGCCGCTTCGCCACTTCACGCAGGATCTCCGGTGGGAAGGTGCTTTCGTTGCTGCCGTCGGGGCCAATGCTCATCGGGATGCTTTCATGCGACAACGGGGGGCCGGCTGCGGTACGGCCCTCCTGTAGGGGAGTTCCTCGCGGCGCGCAGGCCGCACTATAGCAGACGGGCGCAGGCGGGTGCCCCGCCTTGGCTGTCGCGCTGTGGCCGGGCGGTGACACTCTCGCTAGTGGTGGTGCGCGCCGCCCGCTCTCGGGGCCGGACTGATCAGGCGGGCGCTGCCGCACTGCCTGGCGTGCGGAAGATGGTGCTGTAGCGCATGATGAAGTCCGGTCTGGCTGCATCGATCGGTTCCAGTGTCCAGTATCCCCATGGCCAAGCCGACCGACGCATCTGATCGCTGTTGTGGATGTCCTCAATCTTCCAGTCGACCGGAATCAGTCGATGGCTCCTGACGAGAGCGAGCTTGCTGTCCAGGTTCATGCCGGCAACGAAGAGTGCGCCGCCGGGACGCGTCGCGCCAACCACGCGCGCAAAGGCCTCGGCTGCCGTTGCATCGTCCATGTGCAGCAAGAAGTTCTGGGCGAAGACGATGTCGTAGCCGGCAGTTGCCGAGAAGTCGCTGGCGAGCAGGTCGCCATGCGAGACGTGCACGTGCCGCCGGATGTCCGCGGTGATGCTCCACGCCTCGCCGCACGGCTCAAGCAGGCGCGCAGCATAGCGCCGGCTCTCCCCGTGCAGCGGATCCGCCAGTCCGTACTTGCTGCCGTAGATCGCCCGTTGGGCAACGGCAACGGCTTCGTGCGAAATGTCGAAGGCGTCGATCGTCCAGTCGAGAGCCGGGAACTCGACAGCCAGGTAGGCGGCCAGCGAGTAGGCTTCGCAGCCAAAGCTGCAGCCGGCTACCAGGATTCGGCAGCTATCGCCGCCAACGACCAGCTCGCGAAGTGGACCCTGCAGTGCATCGAGCTGGGGGATGTTCCGGAAGAAGCGGGTTGCCGTCGATTGTCCACGCGGCTCACTGGCAAGTCGCCGCGAATGGATCGATCTGCCCAAGCCGTGCAGCAGTGGCAGATCGAAGAGCCTCTGGTTGAGCGAAACGCGTTCAGGCATGTGTTGTGGTCGGTCCTGTTGCCAAGGGTCTGCGAGCTCGCAGTCTGGCGCGACTGGCCAGCGGCGGCGAAAGCAGCCGCTCTTGGCGCCTGCGCGCAGGATCTCTCTGCGGCGGCCAGCGGGTGGCCCACGTCGCTCCTACGAGTATCGTCGAGCTGTGTCGCCGCCGTCAACCGCTGTCGTCCCCGGCAGCGCACGGGCCCCCATCCCATGCGGAACGGCGCGCTTGCCGCCGGGCGACGCGGGTATCCTGCTCGCGCAGGGGGCGATCCGGCAGCCCTCATTCGCCAATCACCAGGATCGTTTCTCCCTTGGCGTTCCTGAACTGCCGGACGACCTGTTTGCGCTCCTTCGCCAACCAAGGCAGCAGAGTGTCTTCATTCGGTCTGTGCGTCAGGACGTAGTAGCGGAACCGTCCGGTGTCAGCGCCCGCCATCACCCGTTGCACCGTCATATCCGTCCTCGGGTAGCCTCGACCCGCGTAGTAGGCGATCCTGGCGTCTTCGTAATACACCCGGTCCTCGGCCTTCGTATTCTCGGCCAGCCAAGCCGCGGCTTCGAGGTAGTGCGTCTTTCCGGGGCCGCGCGACACGGTGTTTGCCAGTATGAACGCCAGGAGTACGACCACGGCGACAGGTGACCAGCGCGCATGGCTCCGGCAGAACAGCATCAGCGCCATGGTCAGCAAGGGAACGACCAGCAGGTTGAGGAAACTTGTGTAGCGCGAGTTGATGAAGCGAAACTTGATGAAAAAGATGAGCAGTACACACAGGTAAAGCAGCCATGTCCACGCGAACGGCCGCAGCCTTCGCCAGTACGCGCTCACTGCCTGCCAGTTCGCGCGGAAGAGCAGGGGCACACAGAGAGGGCCGTTGAGGGCGCAGAATTTCACCAGCAGCGTGAGCAACAGGCCAAATACGAGGATCTGCCGCGCATCCTCCTTGGAGTGGTACTCGAGGATGATCTTGGCGAACAGGTTCGCCATCTCGTCAAGGCTCTGAAGCAGTGCTCGCGGATCGATCACGGCAGCGAAACCGGCGATCCGGGGCTGCCAGATGTCGGTTCCCGAGGCAAGCGCCAGAGCAGCCGCCAAGCCGACGGTGAGAGGCAGCGCGTTGAACTGCAGCAGTCGCATCCAGCCTGTCCGGGTGTGCAGTTCACCCAGGAGGCTTGCGGCGAGCGCCGGCATCAGTACGAGCGCCTCGAGCCGGAAGAGGGCTGCCACACCAATTGCTGCCTGTATGGCAGCCGCCCGCCACCAGCCGCCCCGGGCGAGCCACTGCAGCGCCAGATGGAGCGCCAGGACACAGAAGAACCACGACCCGTGTTCCCTGATGATGTCGCCGCGGAACTGGTTGAACGCCGGCAAAGACAGGACCACCAGCGAAGCCCAGTAGTTGCAGCCGGGCGAGAATCGGAGCGTCACGACGACGAGCAGGGCACTGGTGCCAGCGACGAAGAGCGTGCACCAGAGCTGCGCTGCCGTCTCGAGAGGCAGCCCGAACACCTTGCCGGTTGCCGCCAGTAGCAGGGAGAACCAAGGCCAGTCGAACGCCCGGAAAGCCACTGTCGCACCTTGTTCGAGCACCTGCCGGGCAACGTCGAGGTAGAGCGCCGCATCCCTGCCGACGAGGGTTGCTTGCGAGAACGCCAGCAGTGAAAGCAGCACGCTGCCCAGGAGGGCGGCAACGACCGGGCCGGCATCACCCGAGCTTCCGCAAGCTCGCGGGGAAAGGAATCGGCGCGGGATGGACAGGCGCAGCATCACGCCAAAAAGAGGCGAAGGGCCTTGCGCAGGTAGTTCCAGCGCAAGGCCTGGCGGCCGTCGAGGCGCCAGGCTCTGCGATAGAAGCGCTTTGCCGCCGGACGGTCGCCCGACTGCAAGGCAGCGCGGAAGAGCGAGAGATAGCGCTGCGAAGCGTAGCGGCTGCGCAGCGGCTGACACTCGGCAGGCAGGCTGGCGAAGACTTCATCAATCATCGCTTCGGCCCTCATTTCTTCATCACGGCGATCATGACGCAGGCTGTCCCCGTGCTTGTGGATTCGCGCCAGCACGACGTTGGTGGTCACTACCGGCGCGCTGACCAGCATGTGCGCGAAGACCGGGACGTCTTCACCACCACGGAGATTCTCGGGATACGGCCTTTGCAGCAGGAGATCTCGGCGGAACAGCGAGGAGCCATGCGAGATGGTGATGCGCTTCTGCAGAAGGTAGCGCCTGCTCAACCGCAGCGGCGACTCGGCAGGCACCGTCGTCGGCAGTCGGAGCCGCTCGCGACCATCGGCATAGACGGAAAGCTGCGCGCCGAGAACCGTACCGGCTTCCGGGTGCCGAGCGACGGTTGCACGCAGGGCCTGGAGTGCTTCTGGTTGCAGTTCGTCATCGGCGTCGAGCAGCAGGGCGTAGTGCCCGCGAGCCTGTTGCAGGCCGCGATTCCGTGCCGCGGCAGCGCCGGCATTGACTTGGTCGATTACCAGCAATCCGGGGTGACGCGCCACGTAGCCGGCCAACACCCGGGCCGTCTGGTCTGTCGAGCCGTCGTTGACGACGATCAGCTCCATCCACGGCGCCCGCTGCAAGAGGACCGAATCCAGCGCTCTGGGTAGCAGGTGCGCGTAGTTGTAGGTCGGTACGATGACGCTGATCAGCGGTCGCTCTGCTGCAGTCATTTCCTCAAGCGCTCCGTTGTACCGGTGGCACCCGTGCGGCGCCAAGGCCCCGTTGGCCTGCCGGGTTGCCTCGCTGGGACCGCGGCGCGACCACTGGGATGCATCGCGCAACGACCGACCTGCGCCCTTGCAGCGGGACAATTCCCCAAGTCAGCAACCGCCCCGGGTGCGCGCCGGAGCCGCGAGGCAAGAACCATGACCATCGTCTTCCTCGTCGCCAAACCGCCATCTTGACTGTTGGCCCTGTCGCCATTCGCACTGGTCATCGAATCGGTATTTTTCCCTGATCGACGCCGGAATGCAATAATCCGTTTTGCGGCGCAGCATCGGGTTCAGGCCCGTCCTCTGCAGCCCACAGGCTACGCTGCCGTCAGGCGCCGTTGCAGCGGGGAAGGATGTACATGCGTACTTCATGGATTGCTGGGGATGTGCTGAAGCTGCCACGGTTTGCTTGCCACGCAGGCTGCAGCTTGCGGTGCATGGTCGCATACGGCGCCTTGGCTCGAATGATCCCCACGGCTACGTGCTGTTTACCAGTCGCGCTCGCGGCGGGCGGCGGATGCTGAATCGTTGGCGTTCCTGGCGCGAGCGCGGCTGGACACCGGTTGCCGCAAGCGATTACGCGCGCGCCTGGCAGCTCTTTGGCGGCAGTGTCGCGACGCATCCAGCGATTGTCGAGCGCCTTTCTGCCCTGGCAGAGATTCCCGTGCGCTACCTTGGCTGGTTTGCCGGTGGCGAGCTGCTGGCCGCAATCGCCTGCTGGGAGAGCCACCTCGCCTTGTCGAAGGAGGTTCTCAAGAAGCGAGGCCAGCGCGGACTCTTCGATCTGGGCAATTCGGAGGTCATCCTGCCGCTTGCCGCTGGCGTGCAGGTACCGGTGCGCTGGCGGATGCGTTTCGTGTCCGAACTCAATCGTGGCCAGATCAGTACGCTGCGGCCGCAACCCGAAGAACTGGCTCTGCTGCGTCCGCTGCACGACTGCTCGGCGAAGTTCCTCTACAATCAGCGGCGGGAGCTGCGTCGACTTGAGGAACGCGGAGGCCGCTTGCGCCCGCTCGCGGACTATTCACCAACCGAGCAGGCGGCAATCTATGCTGACCTTTTTCGCCGTCGCTGGGGCTTGTCGGCTCGGGGCGAGTCGCATCTGGCCGAGGTTTTCGGGTTGTTGCGCGAGTTCATGACGGGTTCGCTGCTCTTGCGTGATGGGCAGCCGATTGCCATCCAGATTCTTTACCGCGTGGAAGCGCCGAAATGGATTTCGCTCGAGTACATCAACGGCGGGGTCGATCCGCAGCACAGCGAGTTCAGCCCGGGAAGCGTGCTGACCTTCGTCAATGCCCAGGCTGCGCGCGCAGAAGCCCTGGCGGCAGGCAAACCATTGCGCTATTCCTTTGGCCGCGCTGACGGTGGCTACAAGGATCGTTGGTGCCAGCGCACGCCCGCCTACCGAACCTGAGGCCGGCGCAGGGATGCGCTTGCAACCATGAGTCCTCGCAAGCAACAGCTGCTGTCGCTGCACCGCCGGCACAAGCGCCTCGTCCTGCTGTGCGGCGCCTTGTTTCTGGTGGCAACAGCCGTTTTCGTGGCGTGGTGGCTGGCGTTATTGCTGTTGCTGTGTGGCTGGGTCGCGCACGAGGCCTGGTTTGCCGATCACCTTTTCTATTCGCCACGCACTGATTACCAATACCGCTTCCCGGACGGGACGGCGCAGCAGACGGTTTCGCTGGACGAGGGACGAGTGAAGCTGACTGCGCCGCTGGCCAACGGCGACACGCTGTTTCTCGAGCTGCGGCTGATCAGTTCATGGCTTGGCCGCTGGGTCGACCCACATGTCCTGATCGGTGGCGACCGGCAGGATTTCGAGCGTGGCGTTCGTGGGCGCCGCTTTCTCAACCTGTCGGGGCAGGAGGCGGCGCTGGCAGCGGGCCAACTGCGGATCAGAGGCTGCCATTGTCGCCTGTCGGCGAACGCGACTCTCTACGTTCTGCGCAATCCCGACTACGCCGAAAAACGGATGATGATCGTGGCGCCGCATGCGGACGATGCCGAGCTGGCGGCATTCGGTCTCTACCGGCGGGCGGCCGGGGTGTCGATCGTCACCCTGACGCAGGGTGAAACCGAGGCCGGGAGCTACCGGCGCCTCGGTCTCGATGCCGCTGCTGCGGCGCGTCTGAAGGGACGCCTGCGCACCTGGGACAGCCTGGCTGTGCCACTGTGGGGCGGAGTCCCGCAGAGTCGCTGCGTGCAACTGGGCTACCACTGCATGCAACTGTCGGCGATGCTGGCCGACCCCGGATCGCCGTTCCCTTCGCGCGAGTCAGGTGACGCGGACGTGCGCGAAGCTCGCCGCCACAACCCGTTGTCACTGCCCGCCGACGTCGACGGGCTGCCGTGCGGTGGCAACCTCGTCGCCGACCTGGCGGCACTGCTCGACCACTTCCGGCCACAAGTCGTCGTCACGCCGCACCCGCAGCTCGACCCGCACGTCGACCATGTCGCCGCCACGCGGGCGCTCGAACTGGCGATGCAGCAGTCGGCCTGGCAGCCGGAAGTCGCGCTGCTGTACGCCAATCACCTGCATGACAACGACCGCTGGCCAATGGGTCCGGCCGGCAACGGCACGGCATTGCCACCAGCGTTGACAGCGCTGCCCGTGGACGGCCTCTGGAGTCCGCTGTTGAGCTCGACTGCACAGCTCGACAAGGCGATGGCCCTGGCCATGCACCATGATCTGCAGGGTGGGCTGCGTTGCAAGCTCCGGTTGCGGCGACAGATCCAGCGAGCGCTTGCCGCTCGTCGCTGGCCAGCAACCGGCGACAACGAGTTTTTCCGCAAGTCGGTGCGGCGCCACGAGATCTTCTGGGTTCGTCGCCTGCATGGCTGAGCTGTCGGCTTCTTGCGACCGAGCTGGAGCAGCTATACTGCCGTGCCCATGGGCTCGGTGGTCCGTTGAGAGGTCACGACCCGGTCGCGCTCACGGCCTCTTTTAATCTGTTCGTCCACCGCCATGAACCATCAAACCAAGACGCCGCGCGCTCGCATCGAACAAGGCAGCACCTGCCCCAGTTGCGGCGCAACGATGGCTGTGCATCGATTCAAGCGCCAGCTTGGTGGTGAAGTCTTGCTCGACATCTGCTTTGCCTGTCAGGGCATCTGGTTCGACGAGCACGAGAGTGCGCAGCTGGCGCCAGCGGGCGTACTCGACCTCTTTCGTCTGCTGCATGAGCATCAGGTTGACCAGCGCCAGCCGTGGTCGACGGTCCTGCGTTGCCCGCGCTGCCGGGAAGCCCTGCTGAACTGCCTGGACAGTACGCGTGCCGGTCGCTTCGCCTATGGCCGCTGTCCGCAGCGACATGGCCGCTACAGCGCCTTCGCGGCGTTCATGATCGAAAAGGGGTTCGTCCGCCAGCTCAGTGGCGGCGAGGTGGCCGAGCTGGCGCGCAGGGTGCGGACGATCCGCTGTGCAAGCTGTGGTGCGCCGGTGGATATCACTCGCGATCACGTCTGCAACCATTGCCGCTCGCCGATCGTCATCCTCGATCCGGATGCCGTGCGCACGGCTCTCGATGACTTCGGCAGCAAGGCCCGCCGCCAGGAGGCCGCCGATCCACATGCCATTGCCGATGCGCTGATCGCCAACGAGCGCCAGAAGTCATTGCATTCGCGGCAGGCGAGGAAGGACGTGCTGGAGACGGAACTCTCCGATCTCGTTGTCGGCGGCATCGAGACGATCTGGAATCTCATCCGCAGGTAGCTATTTTCCCCGTGCCCGCTACACATCGTGGGCGTTATCGCTTAGAATCCTTCGCCTGTAGGCCGGTCCCTGCAACCTCGGCAATGTGTCCGCGGGGAACAGTTTCCGGTCCTGGGTGAGAACGCATCTGTCCGGCGGCGCGAGCCGCCGTTTCAGTTTTGACGTCTGCGCAATGGGTTGTGCCAAATGTCCCATCTGATGAATACCTACAGCCGTCTGCCGGTCGCTTTCAGCCACGGCGAAGGCAGCTGGCTGACCGACACCGAGGGCAAGGTCTACCTTGATGCCCTGTCGGGAATCGCAGTCAATACGCTGGGACACCGTCACCCGGCGCTGGTTGCGGCGATCGCGACGCAGGCGTCGCGTCTGCTGCACGCGTCGAATCTCTACCGGATTCCTGAGCAGGAGCGGTTGGCGGACAAGCTGGCGGTCCTTTCCGGAATGGAAGAAGTCTTCCTCTGCAATTCCGGTTGCGAAGCCAATGAGGCGGCGATCAAACTGGCCCGCCTGCACGGCCACCGGCAAGGGGTGGACAGTCCCGCGACGATCGTGATGGAGAGAGCCTTCCATGGCCGGACCATGGCGACCCTGTCCGCCACCGGCAACCGCAAGGCGCAGGCCGGCTTCGAGCCGCTCGTCGCGGGCTTCGTGCGCGTTCGCTACAATGACCTCGAAGCGATCAGAACACTGGCCCGCGCGAACCAGAACGTCGTTGCCGTGATGCTCGAAATCGTCCAGGGCGAGGGTGGAATCAATGCCGCCGATATCGAATTCCAGCGTGGTCTGCGGGCATTGTGCGACGACCGGGGCTGGTTGCTGATCTGCGACGAGGTTCAATGCGGGATGGGCCGCACCGGCACATGGTTTGCTTTCCAGCATTCCGGCGTCCGTCCGGATGTGGTGACGATGGCCAAGGGGCTGGGCGGCGGAGTGCCGATCGGTGCCTGCCTTGCTGCCGGCTTGGCGAAGGGTCTTTTTCAGCCGGGCAAGCATGGTTCCACCTTTGGCGGCAATCAGCTGGCGTCAATCGCCGCATTGACCACCATCGACGTGATCGAGAGGGAAGGCCTGATCGATCACGCGCGGTCCGTCGGCGAGTCGATCCGCAGCGGACTGGCCACGGCACTGGCGGATTGCCGAGGCGTGGTGCAGATTCGCGGCCAGGGTCTGATGATCGGCATCGAGCTTGATCGCCCATGCAGCGAACTGGTGCTGCTGGCGTTGCACGCCGGCTTGCTGATCAACGTGACGGCAGATACGGTCATTCGCCTTCTGCCACCGCTGACCTTCAGCGCCGATGAAGGACGTGAACTGACGTCGCGCCTGGCGGTTCTCATTCGTGCCTTTCTCGCCTCGACCTAGAGATCGACCATGGACCGCCCTCGGCATTTCCTCCAGTTCAAGGACTTCACGCGTGCGGAGTTCGATCACCTGTTCGAACGAGCGCGCTGGATCAAGGCCGAGTTCAAGGCCTTTCGCAAGTACTGGCCACTGAGCGATCGCACTCTCGTCATGATCTTCGAAAAGGCCAGCACGCGCACCCGGCTTTCGTTCGAGGCCGGCATGCAACAGCTCGGCGGCTCGGCGATCTATCTCAACAGTCGGGATTCGCAACTGCAGCGTGGGGAGTCGGTTGAAGATGCCGCGCAGGTGATCTCGCGCATGAGTGATATCGTGATGATCAGGACCTTCGAGCAGGCGATCATCGAGCGCTTTGCTGCGTTTTCGCGTGTGCCGGTGATCAATGGCCTGACCAACGAGTATCATCCCTGCCAGATTCTTGCGGACATCTTCACCTATATCGAGCATCGCGGACCGATCCAGGGCAGGACGGTCGCCTGGATCGGCGATTCGAACAATGTCTGCAATACCTGGCTACAGGCGGCGGAAGTGCTCGACTTCCGGGTCCACGTGTCCACCCCCCCAGGCTATGAGGTCGTCCCCGAGCGCCTCGGTCTGCAGGGGACCAGGCATTTCGAACAGTTTGCCGACCCTCTGGCAGCGGTACGGCAGGCTGACTTGGTGACCACCGATGTGTGGACCTCGATGGGCTTCGAAGCGGAGAACGATGACCGGCGGCGCGCCTTCGCCGCTTGGCAGGTGAATCGGGAAATGATGCGCCTGGCTGGTCCGCAGGCGCTGTTCATGCACTGCCTGCCGGTCCACCGGGGCGAGGAGGTTTCGGCAGAGGTCATCGATGGGCCGCAGAGTGTCGTCTGGGATGAGGCCGAAAACCGCATGCACACACAGAAGGCGCTGCTGGAGTACCTGTTGTGCGGGCGCGTCGATGTATCATCATCCTGTTCGCCTGGAGAAAGAACATGAGTCAGATTCGCAAAGCCGTCCTTGCCTACTCCGGCGGCCTCGATACATCCGTCATCATGAAGTGGTTGCAGGATACCTACCACTGCGAGGTCGTGACCTTCACCGCCGATCTCGGACAGGGTGAGGAGCTCGAGGCAGCGCGCCCGAAAGCGCTGAAGCTCGGCATCGCTGCAGGCAACATCTACATTGAAGACCTGCGTGAGGAGTTCGTCCGCGACTTCGTCTTTCCGATGTTTCGCGCCAACACGGTCTATGAGGGCGAATACCTGCTCGGCACGTCGATCGCCCGGCCGCTGATTGCCAAGCGCATGATCGAGATTGCCAATCTGACCGCTGCCGACGCGGTGGCGCATGGCGCGACCGGCAAGGGCAACGACCAGGTTCGCTTCGAGCTTGGTGCCTACGCGCTGCGGCCCGATATCCGGATCATCGCGCCTTGGCGCGAGTGGGATCTGCTGTCGCGCGAGAAATTGCTGGCGTATGCCGAGGAGCACGGCATCCCCGTCGAGATGAAGCATCGTCAGGGTGGCTCTCCGTATTCGATGGACGCCAACCTGTTGCACATCAGTTACGAGGGACGTCACCTCGAGGATCCTGCGGCCGAAGCCGAGGAATCGATGTGGCGCTGGACCGTCTCCCCGGAGACGGCGCCCGATGCGGCGGAGTACCTTGATCTTGAGTTCGAATGTGGTGATCTGGTGGCGATCAACGGCCAGCGGTTGCCGGCACACGAGTTGCTCGGGCGCTTGAATGAGCTGGGCGGCAAGCATGGGATCGGTCGCATCGATCTCGTCGAGAACCGCTACGTGGGCATGAAGTCCCGTGGCTGCTACGAAACGCCTGGCGGCACGATCCTGTTGCCGGCGCACCGCGCCATCGAGTCGATCACTCTCGACCGCGAGGTGGCGCACCTGAAGGATGACCTGATGCCGCGCTACGCCAGCCTGATCTACAACGGCTACTGGTGGAGCCCGGAACGGCTGGCGCTGCAGAAACTGATCGACCATACGCAGCGGGCGGTGAACGGCTGGGTGCGGGTGAAACTTTACAAGGGCAACGTGATCGTCGTCGGCCGCGACTCGGCGACCGATTCGCTTTTCGACTCGACGATCGCCACTTTCGAGGATGACGCCGGCGCCTATGACCAGAAGGACGCTGCCGGGTTCATCAAGCTCAACGCCCTGCGGATGCGCATTGCGGCCAGACTCGCTGCTCGCCGGCAATGATCCCGGGATGATCGGTCGATGTGCGGCCTGAGAGAAAGGCGGCGCCGATGTTCGGCCTGACCGAAGAACAGATATCGGACTTCGGCATGACCTTCGGGGTCGGTGCCTTCATGCTCTTCATGCTGTTCATCATCGGCGAGATCGCCTGGAAGTCGAAGGCCGGCAAGACGGGCACCATCGTGCTCTTCTTTGTCCTGTCATTCGGCATGCTGGGCTTCATTGCCAAGACGATCATGGAAAAGCTCTGGGGGCTGTAGACTGTTCAACTGTCGCGGCCGGCGGCGTGGGGCCGCGCCTCGCGACCTCTTCGACCGACAACTGGATGCACTATGCCTTCATTCGATTTTTCTTCCGAAGCCGACATGGCGGCGTTGCACAACGCCCTCGATGTCACCCGGCGTGCCATCGACAATCGCTATGACTTCAAGGGCACGAGCGCCCGGGTGGAGCTCAACGACAAGGACAAGGTCATCACCATGCACGGTGACTCCGAATTCCAGCTCGGCCAGATCAGGGATCTCCTCTTCCCGGCGATGGAAAAGAAGGAAAAGGAAAGCACCAAGCGGCTCGATCATCAGCCGGTGCAGCGCGTCTCGGGCAACAAGGTCAAGCAGGATCTGAAGATCCGGATTGGCATCGAGTCGGAACTGGCGAAGAAGATCGTCAAGCTGATCAAGGACTCGAAGCTCAAGGTACAGGCATCGATACAGGGCGATGCGGTACGCGTCAGTGGCGCCAAGCGGGATGAGTTGCAGGCCTGCATCGCCTTGGTCACGAAGGAGATCACTGATTTTCCGATCCGCTACGGCAACTTCCGCGAATGAGGATGGGAGGAAGGAAAGCACGGTGCTTGCCCTTGCCGGAGCGTGCTGCCCGATGCGGGCTTCCTTGTCGCGGTTGCCGCCAAAGCGCCGCTTCGCGGTGCGCGACACGGGCAATCAGCTGCCCACCGGGCTGCGGGTCAGGAGCTTGAGCGCGCCTGCGATCGCTTGCTCCTCAGGTCGTGCCGTCCGGCGCGAGGGATGCGTCGTCTGGCCATCGGGGCTGCTGCGTGGATAAGCCGGTCGAACGAGGGTTGCCGCTCAGCAAGGGTGACGTCGGTGCGCTGTCGTGGACCGAGGAGTTGCGCCGGGTGGCGCTGGCCGTGAGCAAGAAGGACCGCGGTCCCGCTGCGGGCCGTCAGCAACTCTTCTACCTGCTGCAGTGGACGGCCGATCTGACGGGCTTCGGGGTCACTGTTCACAAGGGCCGCGAGCCCGAGAGCGCCACCGAGTTGTGGACCCTCGATCGTGCGCTCGCGAAAGGACTGCGCTTCGTGGGCGACGAGGATCGCCCGATCCTGCGACTGCTTTGGGCTGAACGCGCTGTTGACACGGGCCTGCATGCCTTCGGGCTCGGGCCGCGACACGGCGGCGAAGCGCTGCAGCTCATGGCGAAGACCGGCCGCCTGTGTCGTGGGGACGATCACTCCTTCCTCACCCTCGCGGCGCCGCGTCCGGCGGCCCTGGGCTGGCGGCAGGCCGGCGAGGGGCGGCAGTTGGCGACGCTGCTGACAGAGCCGGCAGGTGGTCTGGTGATCCCGCTGCCGCAGCCGTGGTTCGTCGATCTCGACCGGCGTCTGGTCGGTCCCCTGCAGGTTGGCGGCAATCCGGCCGTCGTCGCTCGCCTGTTCTCGCTGCCCCCCTTGTCGCCTACCGCGGCAGCACTCGTCGGCGAGGCCCTCGCCGAGCCCGCCATCGATCTGCCCCGAGACCCGGAGCAGGCGGCGAGTGTCGATAGCCGTTGCATCGTTGCCGAGCCGGTCGCCGTGCTGCGTCTGCGGACCGTCCAGACACACGGGAATCGTGCCTGGCGGGACTACTCCACGGCTTACGGCGGTGGACCCTTCGATGTCGCCTTGGCAGCGTTTCGCTACGAGGATGTCGAGGTGATTCCCGAAGACCGGCGTGACTTCACTGTCCTGGCGAGCGGTGAGATGGTTCGCATCGAGCGGCAGCGTGCGCGCGAAGAGGAGTTGATGGCTGAACTGGCGAAGGTCGATCTGGAAAAGATTCCGGGCTACGTGCTGCACACTTTCGGTAGGCCGCCAGACAATGCATACGGGCTGGCGCACGAGAGCAGCTGGCCGCTGTTCATGCGTGAGCACCTGGGGCAACTGCGCAGCCGTGGTTGGCAGATCGACTTCACCATGGAGTTTCGTCATCGTCTGCTCGAGGTGGAGGCTTGGGATGCCGATCTGATTGAATCCGGGCCGGGCTGGTTTGAACTCGACATGGGGATCGTTGTGGAAGGCGAGCGTCTGCCACTCGCGCCCCTTCTGGCCAGCCTTTTCCGGCGTGACGGGCGTTGGCTTGACGCCGCTCTGCTGGCGCAGGTCGCTGACGGCGAAATGCTCGAACTGGTGACGGCTGCCGGCCTGAGAATTCGCGTCCCGGCGTGGCGTCTGAAACCGCTGGCGGCGACCCTGATCGATCTCTTCGAGGGGTTCGCCGGCGGCACCAGCCTGCGCCTTTCCCGTTTCGATGCGCCCCGCCTGAGCGAACTCAATGACAGCACGCGTTGGCGGTTCAGGGGCCAGAAGGACGTGCTGGCCCTTGCCGAGCAGTTGAGTAGGGCGCAGGGCATCAGCCATATCGTGCCACCACGTGGGCTTGGTCTGGAACTGCGCCACTACCAGACCGAGGGGCTGGCGTGGCTGCAGTTCCTGCGCGAACAGAATCTTGCCGGAATTCTCGCCGACGACATGGGTCTGGGCAAGACGGCGCAGACACTGGCACACCTGTTGTTGGAAAAGGAGTCGGGGCGGCTCGACCGGCCGGCGCTCATCGTCCTGCCCACCTCACTGATCTTCAACTGGACCAACGAGGCCGCACGCTTCGCCCCCGGGCTGTCGCTCCTTTCCTTGCATGGACCGGAACGCAAGAGCCGTTTCGCAGACATCCCGACCCATGATGTGGTGCTGACGACCTACCCGTTGCTGTGGCGGGACGTCAACGATCTGACCCGGTACGGCTACCACCTGCTCATTCTCGACGAGGCGCAGACTGTGAAGAATGCACGCAGTCAGGGTGCTGAAGTGGTGCGTCGGATCGAAGCGCGGCACCGTCTCTGCCTCACCGGAACGCCGCTCGAGAACCACCTGGGCGAACTCTGGAGCCAGTTTGACTTTCTCCTGCCGGGCTTTCTCGGCAGCAACCAGACTTTTGCGAAGTACTGGCGGACGCCGATCGAGAAGCAGGGGGACGTCAGGCGACGCGAGCTGCTGGCGCGGCGTGTGCGTCCGTTCATCCTCCGCCGCAAGAAGGAGGAAGTGGCGCGCGAGCTGCCGCCAAAGACAATCATCGTGCGCAAGGTCGAGTTGGCTGGTGGTCAGCGCGACCTCTATGAGACCGTCCGTGTCGCGATGGACGCCAAGGTACGCCAGGAAATCGCCAGCAAGGGATTCAATCGCAGCCAGATCGTCATTCTCGATGCGCTGCTGAAGTTGCGGCAGGTCTGTTGCGACCCGCGGCTGCTCAAGTCCAAGTCGGCGCAGAAGATCAAGGAACGAGCCAAGCTGGATCTCCTGATGACGATGTTGCCGGAGCTGGTCGAGGAGGGCAGGAAGATCCTGGTGTTCTCTCAGTTCACCAGCATGCTGTCGCTGATTGCCAGGGAACTGCGCCTCCTCGCTCTCGACTACGCCCTGCTCTGCGGTGATACGGGCGATCGCGAGGAGCAGGTCCGCCGCTTCCAGTCGGGTGAGGTGCCCATCTTCCTGATCAGCCTGCGTGCCGGCGGCGTTGGCCTGAATCTGACGGCTGCGGATACGGTGATCCACTTCGATCCCTGGTGGAACCCTGCGGCCGAGAATCAGGCGACAGATCGGGCGCATCGGCTTGGTCAGGACAAGCCGGTCTTCGTATACAAGTTGATCGTTGCCGGCAGCATCGAGGAGAAGATCCTCGCCTTGCAGGAGGGCAAGGCCGAGCTTGCGGCCCGCATTCTGTCAGCCGATCAGGGCGTCGAAGCCAAGTTCGGCAGCGAAGACATCTCGGCCCTCTTCGCGCCGCTGGCGAGTTGAGGCACAGGCCCCACGGTGGTGGCGCAGGGCAAGCAACGTACGGGGTTGGCCGCATGTCGTACCGTTGATCCGGACCGACGGCCGGAGGGCTCCCGTCAGCCGCCAAGAGCCGCCGTGGGTGTCCAGCGATCGCCGCTTTCCGAACTTCCCGCGTGTCGCATCTGGCCAGTCAGGTCCTGGCGCACGCGGTGAACCGTGACCGTGCGGACTGGTTCGAGCCATGGGGCATCGCAGGGGGTTCACATCGACAGGCTTCAGCACTGCGGCCGTGAGCACGCCTCTGTCCTCGACTCCTATGCCACGCGGGGCTACCACCTCCTCATGTGTCTGTCGCAAGTCTGCAACGGGGCTTCCGGCTGACGGCTCCAATTCGGCAGGGTGATGCTTCAGGGCTGGCCGGGCTTTGGCTTTGCTTGGAACTTCGGAGCGAGTGTGCTTATAATCGCGGTTTTCGTTGTCGTCCAGAATTTTTGAACTTGGGAAGAGTCGATGCCAGCCATTCGCGTCAAGGAAAATGAACCGTTCGAGGTTGCGATCCGTCGTTTCAAGCGTACCGTTGAGAAAACCGGTCTCCTGACCGAATTGCGTGCTCGTGAGTTCTACGAGAAGCCCACGGCCGAGCGCAAGCGCAAGCTTGCAGCGGCGGTCAAGCGTCATCACAAGCGCATGCGCAGCCAGACCCTGCCGCCCAAGCTTTACTGATCCCAGTCTTGTCCCGCGGAGCGCCGCCCCTCTTGCGACGGGCGGCTGTTTTCGTTTGTGGCGGGGTGAGTGCCCCATTGGCTGCGTCGGCGTTCCGCCTGTGCGCACCAAAGGTTTTGGCACGACAAAGAGGGGGCTCGGCACGATTGATGTCATTCGGGTGACCACGGCGCGTCGCCAGATCTGTTGGTCGTACCGCCACGGCGCCTGCGCCAGCGGTGTGCACCGGGCGATCCTTCACCTGCGTCGAGTGCGCTTCCGCGAGCCCGCCTCTTGCCGCTCCATGGTCGGCGATCGCCGGCGGGGACGGGTTCTTGGCCGGGCGTGTGGTGGTTGCCGGAGCATGGGGGCGGGGACTTGATTCCCGAGTCGTTCATTCAGGAGTTGCTCTACCGGGTTGACCTGGTTGACCTGATTGACGAGCATGTCCCGCTCAAGAAGGCGGGTGCCAACTACGTCGCATGCTGCCCGTTTCACCACGAGAAATCCCCGTCGTTCACCGTCAGCCCGAGCAAGCAGTTCTACCACTGTTTTGGTTGCGGGGCGCACGGCAACGCGATTGGCTTCCTGATCGAGTATTCTGGCCTCGGCTTCGTGGATGCGGTTCGCGAGCTTGCCGGCCGCGCCGCCATGGAGCTTCCCGATGGACGTGCGGCAGGCGGTGGCCGCGGTCCGCAGATTCAGGTTCTGGCCGAACTGATGGGGCGTGCGGCGAAGTTCTACTGTGAGCAGCTCAGGGGTTGCGAGCGCGCGATCGGTTATCTCAAGGAGCGGGGGGTCAGCGGCGAGATCGCGCGTCGCTTCGGCATCGGCTATGCAGCGGAAGGGCGCCAGAACCTGGCCCGGGTCTTCGCCGACCATGCCGATCCCGACCTGCAGTTGGCCGGGCTGGTGATCAAGGATGAGCGCGGCCGCCTGTATGACCGCTTCCGCGATCGCGTGATCTTTCCGATCCGCAACCAGAAGGGCGAGGTGATCGCCTTCGGTGGTCGGGTGCTGGGCCAGGGTGAACCGAAGTACCTGAATTCGCCGGAGACCCCGCTGTTCGAAAAAGGCCGCGAGGTCTTCGGTTTGCCGCAGGCGCGCGTCGCCATACGCCAGGCGGGGACGGTGATCGTCGTCGAAGGCTATCTGGATGTCGTGGCGCTCGCCCAGCACGGCGTTGAGAATGCGGTCGCGACGCTGGGCACGGCGACCTCGGTGACGCAGGTACAGAAGCTGCTCCGCCAGGCCGATCGTATCGTCTTCTGCTTCGATGGCGATGCTGCCGGGCGAAAAGCCGCCTGGCGCGCTCTCGAGAGCAGCCTCGAAGTGCTGGCCGAGCCGAAGAGCATCGCCTTTGCCTTCCTGCCGGAAGGCGAGGATCCCGACAGCCTGGTCCGACAGCGCGGCCCGGACGCGTTTCGCGCGCTGATGACCCAGGCAACCCCGCTGTCGGAGTTCTTCCTGCGCGAACTCGCCGGACACTGCGATCTGGCCAGTGCGGAAGGTCGGGTCAAGTTGATCGCCGAGGCAAAACCCCTGCTCCTTCGTTTGCAGTCCAGCATGCTGCGCCTGCAACTGGTCAAGCGCCTGGCCGTGCTGAGTGCTTTCTCACAGGCGGAGGTCGAGCATCTCTGCGACCTGCGTCCGGCGGTTCAATCGGCTCCCGGACGCGCACGACGGCAGGCACCGTCGCTGTTGCGACCACTGCTGCGCCTGCTGCTGCAGAAGCCCCGGCTGGCGTCCGAGTTGCCCGAGGATCTTCTGCCTGAGGGCTCTGCAGAGGCCAGCGCCGTACGCATGCTGTGCGCAAGCATCCGCTCGGCCCCTGGCGGAGATCTCCCCTATTCGGCATTGCTCGAGCGCCTTCAGGGCAGTGGATGTGAGGAAGTTCTCCGAGCGGCAGCTGCTGAACTAATGCAACAGCCCTTTGCCGAAGACGAGGTCGACGCCGAGTTCGCCGGTGCGGTCAGCAAACTCCGCGAAGGCAGTCACCGGCGCACCTTTCAGCTGCTGCAGGAAAAGGTGCAAAAGCTTGGCGTCAGCGGGTTGTCGAGTGAGGAAAAGCAACGATACCTGCAATCCATTGCTGTCCGTGGCAACGGTGATGGCTAGCATGTGATAGACTGTAGAGTTTTTCCAGTCCAGCTATTCGGGAATTGGTCATGGTTAGGGAAAAGGCGGTAACGACGAAGGCGGCTAAGGCCAAGGCGACGGCAGATCTCCTGGCGCAGGCGGGGGCACAGCCGGCACCGGTGGATGATGAAACCCGCAAGACGCGTCTGAAGACGCTGATCAAGCTCGGCAAGGAGCGTGGCTTCCTGACGTATGCAGAGATCAACGATCATCTCCCCGATGACGTGGTCGATGCCGAGCAGATCGAGAGCATCATCAGCACCTTCAATGACATGGGTATCCAGGTCTATGATGAGGCGCCCGATGCCGAAACCCTGCTGATGTCCGACGCCACGCCGGCTGCAGCCGCAGACGATGCGGATGTCGAGGAGCAGGCGGAACAGGCGTTGTCAACCGTCGACTCCGAGTTTGGTCGCACGACCGACCCGGTACGCATGTACATGCGCGAGATGGGATCAGTCGAGCTGCTGACGCGCGAAGGGGAGATCGAGATTGCCAAGCGCATCGAGGATGGCCTCAAGCACATGATCCAGGCCATCTCTGCCTGCCCGACGACCATCGCGGAGCTCATCAGTTGTGCCGACCGGATCGGTCGCGACGAAATGCGCATCGACGAGCTGATCGACGGCCTGATCGATCCAGAGGCAGACGAGTCGCTCGAAGAGCTGGCGGAGGCGGTCGCCGTCGAAGACGAGGAGGATGAGGAGAGCGCGGAAGCGATCGAGGGTGCCGCTGCCGCGGCTTCACTCCTCAAGCTCAAGACCGAGGGTCTGGAGAGGCTGGAGTTGATCCGCGCGCACTACGTCAAGGCGCAGATGATCCTGCCCCGGCGCGGATCGCAGGACAGGACCTACCTCAAGCTGCAACAGCAGATCTCGGAAGAGATGATGGGAATTCGCTTCACCTCGAAGACCATCGAGCGGCTTTGCGATTCGGTGCGCGCGATGGTGGAGGAAGCGCGCGCCTGCGAGCGCAAGATCCAGCGCATCTGTGTCGACACCGTACGCATGCCGCGCCTGCACTTCATCAAGGTCTTCCCCGGCAACGAGCTGAACATAGACTGGGTCGATGCTGAAATCGCCGCCGCCAGCAAGACCTACGCCGCGGTTCTCTCGCGCAATGCGCCCAACATCAAGGAGGAGCAGCGCAAACTGCTCGCCCTGCAGGAGCGTATCGGAATTCCGCTGCGCGAGCTGAAGGACATCAACAAGCAGATGTCCACCGGTGAGGCCAAGGCCCGCCGTGCCAAGCGCGAAATGACCGAGGCCAACCTGCGGCTGGTGATTTCGATCGCCAAGAAGTACACCAACCGCGGCCTGCAGTTCCTGGATCTGATCCAGGAGGGCAACATCGGGCTGATGAAGGCGGTGGACAAGTTCGAGTACCGGCGCGGCTACAAGTTTTCCACCTATGCCACGTGGTGGATTCGGCAGGCGATCACCCGTTCGATCGCCGACCAGGCTCGCACGATACGCATTCCGGTGCACATGATCGAGACGATCAACAAGATGAACCGCATTTCCCGGCAGATCCTGCAGGAAACCGGAATGGAAGCCGATCCGGCGACGCTGGCGAAGAAAATGGAGATGCCGGAAGAGAAGATCCGCAAGATCCTGAAGATCAGCAAGGAGCCGATCTCGATGGAGACGCCGATCGGCGACGATGACGACTCGCACCTTGGTGACTTCATCGAGGATCAGGCCACGCTCGCGCCGACCGAAGCAGCACTGTATTCCAGTCTTCGCTTCATCACCAAGGACGTGCTCGATACCTTGACGCCGCGTGAAGCCAAGGTGCTGCGGATGCGCTTCGGTATCGAAATGAACACCGACCACACGCTCGAGGAAGTGGGCAAGCAGTTCGACGTGACTCGCGAGCGCATCCGCCAGATCGAGGCCAAGGCTCTCAGGAAGCTTCGGCACCCGTCCCGCTCGGACAAGTTGCGCAGCTTTCTCGACAACGGCAACAGCTAGCGTCGCTGGCACGATGCCTGTCGTGAGGTAGAGGACGGCTCCGACTGGAATTGCCGGGGCCACCGTTGGCCAGCGGCACCGATGGCTTTGGGATACACTCTGCGCCAACGCGTGTCGAAGGACTCCAGCATGGACCGACAGCGAATCGAAGACTGGCTCCGGGTCGACCCCGAGGGGCTGCAGGATTTCATCGACGGGCTGCGCGACTACCTGCCGGCGATTGAACGTGATGTCGCCCGGCTGCGGGTTGCCAGGGACGATCGTGATGCTCTCGGCAGCCTGTTCCGTTCCCTGCACAACATCAAGGGCGACGCCGCACTCTGCCGCGTCGCTCTCGCCGTTGCCCTGGTCCACCCGATCGAGACCATGCTGGAACGTGTGCGGCGCCATGAGGTTCCATTTACAGACCTGCTGTCGGAAATGGTGTTGCTGGTCGTCGACCACCTGGAGCTTGCGATGAACCGCCTGGCGGCGGGGCACGCGTTCGCCGACCTGCGGGTCGAGCCACTGGTGCAGGGCATCGAGGAGCTGGCGCAGCTGGCGCCGAGCGAGTTCGATGAGCGGCTGTCGTCGCTCATCGGACTGCTGGCGAGTCGCCGTTCGCTCGCTGGCGGCGGTTCCGACCCCGCTGGCGAGCCGACTGCACTGCGGCGGCAGCGCGAAGACCTGTCCTTCTTTCGGTCGCTCGCCCGCCAGCTGGATGGCCGCTCGCCGCGTTTCGCCGGGAGGTGCGAGCGCCTCGCCAGGCTGGTGCTGCAGACCAATCAGGCGGCGGGCGGTGGCATCGATCCCGCCCAACTGGAAGCGGCCGTCTACATGCACGACCTCGGGATGATGTTCCTTGCCGAGGCGGCGTGGCTCAAGCCCGGCAGGATGACGGCGGAGGACAAGGTGGCGTTGCATCGCCACCCGCTCCAGGCGGCTGGTCTGCTGTCCAGGATGGTGGGCTGGGCGGAAGCTGCCGAAATGGTCGCCCAGCACCACGAGTCGCCGGATGGCAAAGGTTATCCGCAGGGACTGCCCGCCGCCGCCATCTGTCCTGGAGCGAGGTTGCTCGCCATGGTGGACGCCTTTGATTCGGTGATGCTGAAACACGATCACCGCGGCAGGAAGCGCTCTGTGTTGTTGGCAATCGCTGAAATCAACGCCTGCGACCGGCAGTTCGCAGCGGAGTGGATCGCCCCGTTCAACCAGGTGGTGCGACGCCTGCTCGACGACCGGTGAGTGCGGAGACCAGCGATCCGGCGCGCCGCTTCGGCGGGGTAGCTCGAGTCTATGGGGCGGACGCGCTGCGATCCTTTCACGACGCCCATGTCGCCGTCGTCGGCATCGGCGGCGTCGGTTCGTGGGCCGCCGAGGCGCTTGCCCGTTCGGCGGTTGGCCGGATCACCCTGATCGATCTCGACATGATCGCCGAATCGAACGTCAATCGGCAGATACACGCCCTCGACGGCGAATTCGGCAAGGCCAAGGTCAGCGCGATGGCCGAGCGCATCCGCGCCATCAACCCACGATGCACGGTGCACGAGGTCGAGGACTTCGTGACCCCGGAGAACCTCGAAACGATGCTCGCCGGCGGCGTGCAGCATGTCATCGACGCCACCGACCAGGTGCGCACCAAGGCAGCGATGATCGCTTGGGCGAAGCGTCGCGGCTTGCCGTTGATCACCACCGGTGGCGCCGGCGGTCAGATCGACGCCACCCGTATCGAGGTGGCCGACCTCGCTCGAACGATCCAGGATCCGCTGCTCGCCAGGGTGCGCTCGCTCCTGCGCCGCGAGCATGGCTTTCCGCGCGAAGCGAAGACGAAGTTTGGTGTGCCCGCGGTCTTCTCCAGCGAACCCCTGCGCCAGCCGCCGCGCAACGGCGACTGCGCCGTGCCGCAGACAGCGAGCGGCCTGGGCTGCGCGGGTTTCGGCTCGGCCGTCTGTGTCACCGCTTCCTTTGGTTTCCTGGCTGCCGGAGAGGTTCTGCGGCACCTCGCGAGCAGCTCGCTCGTTGCGGCGCGCGGCCGCTGAGCCAGCGCGTGCCGCTTTCGCCGCTGGCGCTTCAGCCGATCAGGACGCGGTTCTTCCCTGCCTGCTTGGCTGCGTACATGGCTTCGTCAGCCCGTTTCGTCACCGACGCCTGGGTGTCGCCTGGCCGGACATCGGTGACACCAGCGCTGAAGGTGATCAACTGGCGATCGTTGTTGTGCAGGAAGATGCGCCGCGTCAGCTCGCGTTGCAGGCGGACGACCGCCGTCTGCGCGTCGTCCACCGGGGTCTCGGGCAGCAGGATGATGAACTCTTCACCACCGAAACGGGCGACCGTGTCCTGTGGTCGCATCGTCTCGCGAATGACGGTCGCCAGATGGATCAGCGCCGCATCGCCGGCGTCGTGGCCGAGCGAGTCGTTGAGTCTCTTGAAGTTGTCGATGTCGAGCAGCGCCACGCAGAGCGCCGACTGACGCCGTTGCGCCCGCCCCACTTCCTTCTCGAACGCTTCCTCGAGCCCGCGCCGGTTGAGCGCTCCGGTGAGCTGGTCGTGCCGCACCAGGGTGCTCGCCCGCTCGAGTTCCTGCTGCAGCTCGGCGATCCGCCGCTCGGTTTCGCCAACCCGCTGTCGGGCGGCGCGCAGGTCATCGCGTGAGCGCTGCGCGTTCAACTGGATGATCCGGGTTTCGCGGATCACTTCAGCGAGCACCTGTTCGAGCTGGGCGATGTCTTCGGCCTGGCTGATCCTTGCCGCGCAGACCTCGATCTTGTCGTGGTAGTCCGAGGTCGAATCGGCAAACTCCGCCAAGTGGTCGACAAAGCCCGCCAGCATCTGCTTCAGGCTTTCCCGCGCCTCGTTGAGGCTGTGCTTGAGCTGGCTCTGCTTGAAGATGACTTCCTTCAGCCGGATCTCGGCATCCTCGATCGAGCGCACGTTCAGCGGACCGGCGACGATATCACGGACGATGTCGATCTGTCCGCGCAGCCAGTGGTCCTCGACGACCAGTTCGCCAACGTTTTCGATCAGCAGCTGCAGCAGCTTCAGCAGGCTGGCCCGCAACTCGTCCCGATCCTCGGCCAGCAGCTCGAGACGAAAGGCGAAGCGCTTGCTGCTGGCCAGCAGGTCGTCGAGGGCGCTGCGCGAACTGGCGGTGCGCACCTTGTGGATCAGCGCGCGGGCATCGGCAGCCAGATCCGGCTCGTTGGCGAGCTGCGAGTCGGTGAGTGCTTCCAGAAGGTGGGCGAGGAGGTCGCGCAGCTGCACCGCAGGGTCGCTGCCATCGACCGCAGCGGTTGCAGCGCTGCCGTCTGCGGACTGTGGTCCACCGGCGCTGGCTGCGGCTGCGTCGGGTGCCAGCAGCGGGATATCCTCGCCCGCCGGCTCGGCTGCCGACCATGACTTCACCAGCCCCTGCAGTCGTCCGAACAACTTTTCGCCGCTGCCCGAACCACCGGCCAGAACGCGTTCGAGGGCTTCGCGCTTGCGGGCCACGGTGAGCCCGGCCTGCTTGTTCTCCCATTCCCGCAGGAGGTCACGGAACAGCTCGTTCCACGGCAGCTCCTGCTCCTTGCCGATTTGCCGTACCACGTCGGACAGGCCAGCGCCCAGTTGCTGCCAGTTGCCGGCGGTGAACACCTGCTCCAGGCGTCGTGCCAGCCGCTGCTGCGCCGGTGTCTCCTGTGGCAACGAAGCCGCGAGCGACCTGAGCTCGCGCTGCGGCAGCGCGTCGGCCGGCTGTGTGCCCGCAATCTCGTGGTAGAGCGCGCGGTAGTTGTCGGGCGACGGTTGCAGCCGGCGAACCGCCAGCAAACGCAGCGCTTCGCGTGCAATCTCCGAGGGGTTGGAAGGGGTCGCCATGATGTCGCAGAGGAAAGCGGTGGCCGCATTCTAGCAGCGGCCGCAGGCCCCGGGAAGCACCGGCAGCCGGAGCCAGCCGGAGCCGCCGCAGCCGCCACATGGCGATGCCTCGGCCGCGCGCCTCAGGTATAATCCGCCACGCAGCCTTGCTGAGCCCCCGTAGCATGAAGGTCGTGCAGTTGATTTGTAATCATCAGGTCTTGGTTCGATTCCGAGTGGGGGCACCAACCAAGAAGTAGCGCTCAGCAGCCCGGCGGCGGCTTCAGCGAACGCCGGTCATGGATCGTGCGTGGCAGCAGGTGCCACCGTGGCTGTCGGAAATCGTGTCCCTGGCAGACGAAGGAACGGTTGAGCAGGCTCAGGGAGAGCAGGAGGACGAAAGCCTGGTTCTCGGCCTGACTGATCCGGTCTGGCGGCTTGCGGCGGATCATGTCCAGGAAGCGCAGGCTGGTGTCGAGGTCGAGCAACTCGATCGTGGCGAGTTCGGCGGGCCGGAGAGCCGCGTCGATTTCCTCGACATGGCCCGCCTGACCGAGGAAGGCCGGCGCATCCGGCGCGCGATACGGCTGTTTCGGACGCGTCGCGATTTCCGGTGGCAGGCGCTCGGCAAAGGCACTCTTCAGGATCTGCTTCTCGCGCAGGCCGTGCTCGAGACGCAACTCCACTGGCAGCGAGGCGGCAAACTCGAACAGCCGGCAGTCGAGGAACGGACAGCGGTTCTCGACGCCGTGCGCCAGCGTTGCGCGGTCGCCCTGGGTCGACAACAGGTAGCCGGGCAGCAGCGTGGTCAGCTCGATCAACTGTCCGCGCTGGACCGACGACCAGTCGAGGAATGCCGGGTGCTGTTCCGCAAGGTGCCGTTGCAGGCGCGCTTCACCGCCACTGCCGGCCTGCAGCAGCCGGCCAGCCAGCGCCGAATTGGCGAAACGAGTGGCGTGCGACAGCGACCAATGCTCCGCCTGTTGGGCCTGTCGCTCGTAAAGCGGCACCAGAAAGCGGGCGTTGGCCTTGCTGAAGTGTTTCAGGTAGGGGTACATGGCGGCGACGAAATCGCTTCGCTGTTCGGCGTTCATCGTCGCCCAATGCTGCAGCAGCCACGCCTCCTTGAAGATGTCGTAGCCGAGAAAGGCCTCGTCCGCACCCTCCCCGGTCAGCACGACCTTGATGCCGTGCTCTCTCACCTTGGCCGAGAGCAGGTGCAGCGGCACGAAGGCGGTACGGAAGACGGGGATTTCGGCCTGCAGCAGCGCAGCGGGAAAGCTTCGCGCGATGTCCCCCGGCTCGATCGTCAGGACATGATGTGAGGTTCCGAGGGCCTCGCTGAGACTCCTCTGATAAGCGGACTCATCGAAGTCGGGGTCGGCAAAGGAAACCGAGAAACTGTGAATCCGTCGCCCGGCCTGCTCCTGCGCCAGGCAGGTCACTGCTGCCGAGTCGATGCCGCCGCTGAGATAGGTGGCAACCTCGACGTCGCTACGCAGGCGCAGGCGAACGCTGTCGGCCAACAGGCGGCGGATCGTCTCCTCAGCCTCCTGCCGGCTGCCGGGGAAGGGTGCCGCTGCCAGATCGGGTCGCCAGTATCTCTGCTGCGTCACCTGCCCGTCGCAGAAGCGGACGCAGCAGCCGGGCAGGACCTGCCGGACTCCCTGGTAGCAGCCGTCGTCCGGCAGCGGAGTCCAGCAGGCGAAGACGCTGCGCAGCGCATCCGCATCCCACGCGAAACGCCAGCCCGGAAAGACCGAAAAGGCTTTCATTTCAGAGGCGAACAGCCAGCCTGCACGATGTCGCGCGTAAAACAGCGGGCGCTTGCCGAAGCGGTCGCGGACCAGCGTCACGCTGTGGTCGAGTGCATCGTAGATGCAGAAGGCGTAGCCGCCGTTGAGCCGGGCGAGGGCGGCGAATCCCCATTCGATCCACGCCTGCAGGACCACTTCCGTGTCGCTGCCGGTACGGAAGCGGCAGCCCAGGTCAGCCAGTTCGCGACGCAGCTCCAGGTAGTTGTAGACCTCGCCGTTGTAGGCAATCCAGTAACGCTGGCTGGCGTCGCCCATCGGCTGTGACCCGGTCGCCAGATCGATGATGCTCAAACGCACGCAGCCAAGAGCCGCGTGGTCGTCGAGGTAGTAGCCGATCTCGTCCGGGCCGCGATGGACGATCGTCGACAGCATCTCGCCGATGATCCGCTCGTGCATCGCGGGATCGGTCCGGCAGGCGAAGAAACCGGCGATGCCGCACATGGCCGTCAGCCGCTGCTGCCCTGATCGTGGAACGACCGATGCAGCACCTTGCGGTTGATGAAGAAGCCGAACGAAGTGAGCACCTTGCCGAACCCGGTTTCGATGAACTCGTTGCAGCCTGCGCGGAGCAGCGTCTGCATGCATGCTTCCCATTGCACCGGTGCCGCCACCTGCCGGGCGAGTTGCCGCTTCATCTCCTGGTCGTCTTCCGGCAGGAAGCCGCCGCTGACATTGTCGCAGACGGGCAGCGAAGGCCGGCCGAGCGGCAGTCCTCCGAGAAAGGCAAGAAAGCGGCGCTCGGCCTCGTCGAGCAGGGCGCAATGCCAGGCACCGGCCACCGGCAGGCGCTGGATCTTCTTCGGTTGCAGGGCGGCAAGCCGGGGGATCGCCCGTTCCATCGCCGCCAGCTCGCCAGACAGCGAGTACTGGCCAACGCAGTTGTGGTTGCTGACGGCGAGGAAGCAGCCATCCGCCTGCAACTCCTGGCACACCTGCTCCACCGCTGGCAGCGACAGGCCGATGACCGCGAGCATCGCCCCGCGGCGCTCCGCGAAGCAGTCGTCCATGAGCAGGGCGCGGGTGTGGACGATGTCGACCAATTGCTCGAAGGAAACGACGCCGGCAGCGTACAGCGCCGTCCACTGCCCGACGCTGTATCCGGCCAGTGCTGCCGGGCGAGTGCCCTGCGCGCGCAACAGATCGAGCGACAGGCTGCTGGCGAGCACGGTATAAAGGGAGCTGACCTGGTTCGTGTTGATCAGCTCGGCCGCATCAGGCTGGCGCAGCGGGTCGACCTGGAGCCGTTCGACGATGCACGCATGGCGCTCGTCGAAAGACGGGCAATCCCGCAGTCCGTCGAGCATCGCGAGGGCGTGCGCGCCCTGCCCGGGAAACAGCAGGGCGGTCCGGCGAGCCTCGCGCATGCCGGCCTCAGGCCTGGGGCGGGCGCTCGCCGGCGGCGCCGGGCGCCACTTCTGCGAGCTTCCTGCCGACCGAGGCGACGAGCCCGTCGAGGCTGTTGAGTTGTCCGAGCAGCAGCTCCTCCGCCGCGTACTCGACACCGAACTCGGTTTCGAGAAAGGAGATCAGCTCCATGAACCCGAAGGAGTCGATGAAACCGCCGGCGAACAGATCGGTTCCCCCGTCGACCTTGTTGCCGTCGAAATCGACGAGAAACTGATCGTGGAGAAAGCGCGCCACGGTCTCCCTCAGGCTTTCAATGTCCATCGCCGTTGCCCTCCGCTGCTCGAGCCAGAGATGGTAGAACCAATCGCTGCTGGTGTGAACCATCCCGAGCTTCCGGTAATACTGGATGGAGACCGGATTGTCGCTGTAGATGCGGGTGACGATACCGGTCAGCAGCGGGAAGCGCTGACGACAGAGTTCGAGGTTGGCGCGCAACATCGCCGCCAGGGCGAAGCCGGTACGTGAATCGGCCGACACCACAGACTCGTAGAGGTCGAAGCGGTCTTCCCGTGGCATGCATCCCTGGACGCTGACGACCTCGTCGCGCGATCCCAGCGCGACCAGAAAGAAACCGGGGAAGTCCTGCCAGTAGGTGCGCAGACACTTGAGCTTGTGCCGCAGCGCGCGGGCGGGGCCGATGGCCGGATCGCGACTGAAGCGCGTCGGCGAGGCCTGGCGATAGAGCGCGGCGATGGCCGGCCAGTCACCCTCGGCCAGGGCCCTGGTCCGGAATTTTTGCGGAAAGCGGCCGAGGACCGCCAAGGCAGCGTCGCGGTCGCCCTCAAACTGCAGCAAGCAACCCTGAAAGCACGGCGCCAGGTATTCGATCGGCTCTGCGGAGCGGACATGGACGACCGAATAGCCGTCCGCCGCCGCGTTCTCGCGCAGTTCCGCCAACTGCCGCCGGGAGACCGCAGGCGGTGCGCGCCAGGTTCCCACCTTGTGCGCGATCAGGCCCTGGTCGAAGCGGCATTCGACGATTGCGGGCAAGGCGGTCAGATGCATGCCTCGCTCGCGATACTCCTGCGCAGGCGATCGCGGCCAGTCGGCAGCCATGCCTCGACACAGGTATACACCGGCGCCACAGCCGAAGCGCCGCGTTCGGCGCTGCCCGGGTGCTCGCCGGGCAGGATTTCCTGCAGCCTCGCCTGCAATGGGTCCATCGTGACTCTCCAGGTCTGGGCAGAGCAACACGGCCCGGGCGCACCGATGGGCATCTCCCGGACTGATCCAGTCACCATTGTGCCAGTCTGGCGTTCGCTTGTGGGTGTCGGCGCGTGCGCGCGGCTGCCCCGCATCCGGCTCGGCAGGGGGGCTCTTCTCCTGGTTCTCGCCGCGTCTGAATGCGTACGTCAAATGACGTAACATGTACGCAATCGCCTTCGAGGAAGACTGCCATGGCTCATCGCATGACTGCCACCCGCCTGCGTGCCGAACTGTTCAAGACCCTGGACGAGGTGGTCAGCAGTGGCGAGACGGTCGAGATCGAACGTCCCGGGGGAACCGTGCGCATGATATTGGCCGCGTCGGGCAGCCGCTTGGCCCGCCTCTCGCCTCACCCGGGCACGGTCAGCGGCGATCCGGAGGATTTGGCGAACCTCTCGTGGGACGACGCCTGGCAGCCGCTGCCATGAGTCGAGTGCCGACGCCGGATCCGTCGCCGCTCTACCTCGACACCCACGTCCTCGTCTGGCTGGTAGTGCAGCCGTACCGGCGCCAGCCGGATTCGACCGCAGAACGCGCTGCTCATCGTTGCCGCACCATTCCCCCGCGTGCATCGCGCACTGGACGCGTCTGCTGATGGGCAAAGACCACGCGGTAGCCGAGCCAGTGCAGCGCCCACGAACACGTTCCGGGATTGACGCTGCTTCACGGGAGCTCATACACTGCCGATGGTGTCGCTCGATTCCCTATCCTTGTCCCTGGTTGCAGCATGACGGGCGCTCGGAGTTTCCTGACCTCAGCGGTTGCCAGCCCTCGGCGCACCCGTTCGCGTGGCGAGTGGCGGCCGGCGCGGCGCGCGTGGCTTGCCTGTGCGTTCGCACTGCTGTCGTCCGCATGCATGGTCGGTCCCGACTTCAAGCGCCCGCCCGTGGAGGTCGCGACCGACTGGATGGATGCCGGCAGCGGGACGATCGACTCCGGCCGGGCGCAGTACCGCGACTGGTGGTCGTCGCTCGACGATCCGGTCCTGTCGAAGCTGATCGACCTTGCCTATGAGCGGAACCTGAGCCTCCTGTCCGCCGGTGTGCGTGTCCTCGAGGCGCGCGCCCAGCTGGGCGTTGCGATCGGCGAAATCTACCCGCAGCAGCAGCAACTGAGCGCGACGGCGAGCTACAACCGGATCCCGGTCTCGGTGCCCTACGCGCCCATTGACAACACCTTCTGGCAGCTCACGCTGGGCGCCCAGGTCGGCTGGGAGCTCGACCTGTGGGGCAAGGTGCGGCGCGGCATCGAATCGGCGAGCAGCGCCTTTCTCGCGTCGGTCGCCGCCTACGACGACGTGCTCGTCACCCTGACCGGCGACGTCGCCAGCACCTACGTCAGGATTCGCACCATCGACGTGCAGCTCGACATCGCCCGCGAGAACATCCTGCGTCAGCAGAAGGCGCTGGCGATCGCGCGTGCCCGCTTTGCCGGCGGCGTCGTGACCAGGCGCGACGTGTACCAGGCGGAGAACGTCCTCGGCGCGACCGAAGCGACGATCCCCCAGCTCACCATCGAGCGACGGAAAGCGACGAACGCGCTGAGCGTGCTGCTCGGCATGCCGCCGGCGCCGCTCGACGACCTGCTGGCGGGAACGTCCGGGATCCCGGTCGCGCCCGCGAGCCTGGCCGTCGGCATTCCCGCCGACCTGTTGCGGCGCCGCCCCGACGTTCGCAAGGCGGAGCTCCAGGCGGCGGCGCAATCGGCGCAGATCGGCCTCGCCAAGGGCGCGCTCTTCCCCTCCTTCTCGCTCATCGGCAGCATCGGCAGGCTGAGTTCCGACGTCGGCCAGTCGAGCCTTGGCTCCGGCAGCGTCGGCTACTCCGCCGGACCCGCGATCCAGTGGAACATCCTCAACTACGGCCAGATCACCAACAACGTGCGCGTGCAGGATGCCAAACTGCAGGGGCTGCTCGTCGACTACCGGAACGTCGTGCTCAAGGCGCAGCAGGAGGTGGAGAACGGCATCACCGAGTTCAGCCAGTCGCGCGTCGAGGCGGCCTTGCTGCAGACGAGCGTCGTCGCCGCGACGGGCGCATTCCAGATCGCCCTGCTGCAGTACAAGGAGGGCACCGCTGACTTCAATGTCGTGCTGAGCGCCGAGGAGAACCTCTACAAGGCGCAGAACAGCCTCGCGGTCGCGCAGGGAAACATCCCGCTCGGCCTGATCAAGGCCTACCGCGCGCTCGGCGGTGGATGGGAGTTGCGCAATGGTCGCGATTTCGTGCCGCTGGCGACGCGGGAAGAAATGGCAGCCCGCACCGATTGGGGGGCGCCGGAGCTGTTGCGCCCGCAAGCGCCAGGCCTGCCGGGGCCCGAGGACGTCGGGCCCCTGTTCCGCCCGCCCGAGTGGTGATCCGCTGAGCCGGCCCGAGTGTACGGGAGAACGCAAATGATCGCTTCGCGCGCGCGCCGCCGCCGCGCATTCCTGCACCTGCTCGCCGTCGCGGCGGCGGTGGCGTCGATGCCCGGCTGCCGCGATGCGCAGGAGACCGCGGCCCCGCCGCCGCCGGCCGTCACCGTGGCCAAGCCGGTCAGCGAGAGCGTCGCCAACTACCTCGACTTCACCGGCAACACCGCGGCGACGCAGAAGG
>ERZ761602.1427-NODE-1427-length-43390-cov-6.328280_pt1 | contig 43390 bp, 39 predicted proteins | sample MGYA00512165_ERZ761602 | MGnify/ENA primary metagenome ERZ761602 (study PRJEB28899, sample SAMN02445085) | bioreactor sludge metagenome | biome: EBPR sludge; isolation source: Thorneside wastewater treatment plant | place: Australia: Brisbane, Thorneside...
GGCGACCTACACGGCCTACGAGGCCCCGGCCACCCACGACACCGGCGTGCCCGCGGCGGGCGGGGTCGGTTGGTCCACCGACGACATCGTCGACGGGGACACCGCCTATCGCGCGCTGAGCGAGCTCGTGCCGCTGATCCATCGAGCAGGCGACGTGATGCTCGGCATGAACCCCGCCTCGGCCGACGGCTTCCGCCTCAACCGCGTCGCGAGCTGGCTGCTCATCGCGGGCGCGCCCTACAACGAGGGCGGGCAGACTCAGGTCGAGGGGCCACGCGAGCACATCGTGTCGGGGCTCGCCGAGATGGCGGCCGGCGGCGACTGGATGGGGCTCATGAACACGGCGCTGCAGGTCGGCGCCGAATATCCGCTCTGGCTCGATCACGCGCGATACCTCGCCACGGCACTCGAGAACCTCGGCGGCGACTTCGAGCCCGCCGCGCGGGTGGTGGTCGCCGAGCTCGGCGCCTTGCTCGCGCGCGCTCCCGAGCTCCTGGGGCTGAGCTTCATCGACGGCACGCCCTTCGCGAACGAGGAGACGCGCGCGTGGGCAGCGAGCGCGTCGGCGAAGCCAGGCGGTGGTGGTGCGGCTCGCAGCTCCGGCGGCGGCGGAGGCCGATCGCCCGTCGACAAGGCCGTGGCCGACGCGGAGGCCGCGGTGGCGGAGGGCGACGTCGCCAAGGCGATCCAGATCCTTTCGCGCGCCGTGACGCAGGCGCAGGCCCCGGCGCACCGATTCCGTGCGAGGCTCGAGCTCGGCAAGCTCTGCTTGCGCAGCAGCCTCTTCGACATCGCGCGCGCCCAGCTCGAGGGGCTCGAGCGGCTCGCCGAAGACCACCGGCTCGCCGCGTGGGACCCCGAGCTCTGCGTCGAGATGTACGCGAACCTGTACCGGGTGAGAAAAGCGCAGAGCGCGCAGAGCTACGAAGACCTCGAGCTGCAGAAGCGGGTCGCGCAGTCCTTCGAGAGGCTGTGCGAGCTCGACGCCGCCCAGGCCTACGCGGTCATGCAAGAGCAGTGAAGCAAGAGATGTGACTTTGGTGCGAGCGGGCCGCTGCCCGCTCGCACGTGTGAGCTACCCCTGGATCCCGACTTCTAGGGCTGTGTATCCTCGGCTGCACTCGGGTCGAGCCTGTCGGGCAAGCAAATCGGGAAAGGAGCCGTCCAGCGATGAAAGAGGGAAGTGTCGCGCCGAAGGAACGCGTGAACATCACGTACAAGCCGTCCGTCGGCGATGCGAAGGAAGAGGTCGAGCTTCCGCTCAAGCTGCTCATGCTGGGCGACTACACGATGCGGCCTGATCCGCGGCCGCTCGAGGACCGCAAGCCGATCAACATCGACAAGGACAACTTCCAGAAGGTCATGGCTGAGCAGAAGCTCAACCTGTCCTACAACGTGAAGAACGCCTTGAGTGATGCGCCCGACGAGGAGCTCACGGTCAACCTCAAGTTCCGTCGTCTCTCGGACATGGAGCCCGAGGCGGTCGCTCAGCAGGTGCCGGAGCTCAAGAAGCTCCTCGACCTGCGCGCGGCGCTCACGGCGCTCAAGGGCCCGCTCGGCAACGAGAAGGCCTTCCGCAACAAGATCCAGCAGATCCTCGGCGACCCCGGCCAGCGCAACAAGCTCATCAACGAGCTGGGCCTCGCGAAGGAAGGGGAGTGATCGATGGCTACTGAAACGCAGTCCCAGGGCCAGGCCCAGTCCCTCGAGGGGACGAGCCTGCTCGACGAGATCCTCTCCGAGACCAAGATGGCCCCCGGCAACGAGGGCTACGAGGTCGCGAAGCAGGGCGTCCAGGCGCTCATCGCCGAGCTCATCCAGCCGAAGCGTGAGGGCGAGAAGGTCGACAAGGCCTTCGTCGACGCGCTCATCGCCGAGATCGACGTGAAGCTCTCGCGTCAGCTCGACGAGATCATCCACAACCCGGCCTTCCAGAAGCTCGAGTCCGCCTGGCGGGGCCTCAAGTTCCTCGTCGATCGCGTCGACTTCCGCGAGAACACGAAGGTCGAGCTGCTCAACTGCTCCAAGGAAGACCTCCAGGCGGACTTCGAAGACGCCCCCGAGGTGCCGAAGAGCGGCCTCTACAAGCTCGTGTACTCGGCCGAATACGGTCAGTTCGGTGGCCGCCCCTACGGCGCGATCATCTCGAACTACGACTTCGGCCCCGGCCCGCAGGACATCGCGCTCCTCCAGAAGTGCGCCTCGGTCGCCGCGATGTCGCACGCGCCCTTCTTCGCGGCGGCCGGCCCGCAGTTCTTCGGTCTGAAGGACTACCTCGGTCTGCCCAACCTCAAGGACCTGCGCGCCATCTTCGAGGGCCCGCAGTACACGAAGTGGCAGAGCTTCCGCGAGACGGAGGACGCCCGCTACGTGGGGCTGCTCCTCCCGCGCTTCCTGCTGCGTCTGCCCTACGGCTCCAACACCGTCCCGGTGAAGGCCTTCAACTACGAGGAGGACGTCGTCGGAAGGCACGACGGCTACCTCTGGGGCAACGCCACCTACGCGATGGCCTCGCGCATCGCCGACAGCTTCGCCAAGTTCCGTTGGTGCCCCAACATCATCGGTCCGCAGGCGGGCGGCACGGTGGAGAACCTCCCCCTCCACCAGTACGAAGCCATGGGCGAGATCCAGACGAAGATCCCGACCGAGGTCCTGCTCACGGAGCGTCGCGAGTACGAGCTCAGCGAAGAGGGCTTCATCGGCCTCGTCTACCGCAAGGACTCCGACAACGCCTGCTTCTTCTCGGCCAACTCGGTCCAGAAGCCGAAGTACTTCGGGCAGAGCGAAGAGGGTCGTGCGGCGGAGCTCAACTACAGGCTCGGAACGCAGCTGCCGTACATGTTCATCATGTGCCGCATCTCGCACTACCTGAAGGTCCTGCAGCGCGAGCAGATCGGCACCTGGAAGGAGCGCGCCGATCTCGAGCACGAGCTCAACGAGTGGATCAACCAGTACGTCGCCGATCAGGACGTCGTGAGCCCCGCCATCCGCAGCCGTCGTCCGCTCCGCAAGGCGCAGATCACGGTCACGGACGTCGAGGGCAACGCTGGTTGGTACAAGGTCGACATGAAGGTGCGCCCGCACTTCAAGTACATGGGCGCGTTCTTCACGCTGAGCTTGGTCGGCAAACTCGACAAGGAGTGATCGTCCGCGCAGCAGCCTGCTGCGCGCCCCGATGCTTCGGTTGACGGCTCTCAGCGTACGGAGAGTACGCTTCGAGCCGTCGCCCTAGCCTCGGGGCGCTCGCGACGGCTGCTGCACGAACGATGGCGTGCTCGTCGGAGGGGCGCTCGCTACGGCTCCTCGACCCATCGTGGCGTCGTCGTGAGCGGGAGCTCCTTCGACGCCGGCCTCGGAGAAGGCTGGGCCCTCGCACCTCGGTGCGGGGGCTTCGTCGTTCCATCGGGGAGGCTAGAGCAGGTGGCGCGCCTTGATGTCGAGGTAGCGGCGCACGAGCTGGGGGCTGAGCTCGCCGGGGGCGACGTCGAGCACGAGCGCGCCGCGCTGACGTAGCTCGCGCAGCAGCCGGTTGCGCTCGACGAGCAGCTCCGCCGCCGCCGCTCGCTCGTAGAGGCCAGCGCCCGCCGCCGTCGCGCTCGAGCTGCCGAGGGCGAGCCCCTCGAGCCCGAGGTCGCGCATCATCACCACGAGCGGCAGATGGCGCGCGCCGAGGCCGCGGACGAGCCTGAGGAGCGAGGCCGCGGCGACCTCGTCGACCACGCTGGTGAAGAGCACGATGAGCGAGCGCTTGCGCAGCCTCACCCCCACGGTGCGCCCGAGCTCGTCGAAGTCGGACTCCACCAGCGAAGGGAGCAGCGCGTAGGAGGCCTGCACGACCTTGCGAGCGGCGCGAGGGCCGCCTCCTGGAGGCACGAAGCCGAGCAGCTCGTCGGAGAAGGCGACGAGGCCCACGTGGTCGCCGGCTCGCGAGGCGACGTGGGTGAGCATGAGCGTCGCGTTGAGCGCGTGATCGAAGGAGGAGAGCCCGCCGAGCTCCGCGGTCATCATGCGGCCAGCGTCGAGCGCGAAGACGACGCTCTGGTTGCTCTCGAGCTGGTACTCGCGGGCGACGAGCTTGCGCGTGCGCGCGCTCGCCCTCCAGTCGATGCTCCGGTACTCGTCGCCCTGCCGATACTCGCGCAGGCGCTCGAACTCGGTCTCGCCCCCGCGTTTGTTGGAGCTGCGCACGCCAGCGAGTCGATCGGTCTTGGCGAGCAGCTCGTAGGCGCGCACGGCCTCCACGTCGGGGTAGACGCGCAGCTCGTGCCTCGCGTCGATGCGGAGCTGGCGCGTCCACAGGCCGAGCCTCGAGGGTATGCGCAGGTGGTGGGGGCCGAGCACGAAGCTGCCACGCACCTTCGGGGTCAGGTGGTAGCGGGCTTCGGCGCGCCCGCGAGGCTCGAGCTCGACGCGCACCGGGAGCCCATCGGCCTGGGCTTCGTCGAAGAGCTCGTCGACGAGCTCCACCGTCACGCGACGGGCGAGCGTCGAGCGGAGCCCGAGCGTGATCAGGTTGGGCCGACCCACCGAGAAGACCTCCGGCGCGCGGCGCTCGACGGCGATCGCGCCGCGCCGCGAGATCAGCGCGTCGACGAGCGCGAGCAGCACGACGAGGGCGTCGAGCGAGAGCGTCGGGACGAGCCACGAGCGCTCCACGAGCGTGCCGAGCGAGACCAGGAGCGGCACGCTGGCGAGCAGCACGAGGGAGCGCGTCGGCAGGAGCATCAGGCGGCCGTCTTCGGTACCTTCGCCTCGCGCAGGATGTCCTCGAGGCAGTCGTCGGCGCTCCGACCCTCGAGCTCCGCGTCGGGGTGCAGGAGCAGTCGGTGACGCAGCACGCTCTTCGCGAGCGCCTTCACGTCGTCGGGTACGGCGTAGTCGCGGCCCTCGCTCGCCGCGCGGACCCGCGCCGCCGCGAGCAGACCGATCGAGCCGCGGGGCGAGGCGCCGACGTACACCGAGCGATGCGTGCGCGTGCGCACGACGAGATCGGCGATGTACTCGAGCAGCGCGTCGTCGATGCGTACGCGGCCGGCGGCGGCGCGCATCTCGACGAGCTCCTCGGCGCCGAGCACCCGCTCGAGGCCGGAGCGTTCGAGCCTCGCAGCGTCGAAGCCCTCGGCGACGCGGCGCAGGAGCGTGCGCTCCACGGCGACGCTCGGGTAGCCGACGTAGAGCTTCATGAGGAAACGATCGAGCTGCGCCTCCGGGAGCGGGTAGGTGCCCTGTGACTCCACCGGGTTCTGCGTCGCGATGACGAAGAAGGGGTCGGGGAGCGCGCGGGTGACGCCGTCGGTCGTGACCGAGAGCTCCTGCATCGCTTCGAGCAAGGAAGACTGCGTCTTCGCCGGAGCGCGGTTGATCTCGTCGGCGAGCAAGAGCTGCGTGAAGACCGGGCCGGGGCGGAAGACGAAGGCGTCCTGCTTCTGGTCGAAGACGTTCCCACCGGTGACGTCGCTCGGCATGAGATCGGGGGTGAACTGGATGCGCTTGAAGCTCGCGCCCAGCACGGCGCCCAGGGTGCGCACCAATAGCGTCTTGCCGAGCCCTGGCACGCCTTCGATGAGCACGTGCCCTCCCGCGAGCACCGCGACCAGCACGTGCTCGACGAGCTCCTCCTGCCCGAGCAGGACCTTCTGTGCTTCGTCGCGTGCGCGCTCGAAGCGCGCGCGGAAATCCTCGCTGTTCATCGTCGTTCCTCGGTGACTCGGGGGGGGCGTGTGCTGGCGGGAGGCGCGTCTCGCGCGGCGTCGGTGGGGGCTCGATCGCGCGGCTCTCTGCGCGCGTCGAGCTCGAGGTACGCGTCGAGCTCTCGCAAGAGGCGCTCGGCCTCGCGCTCGTCGTCGCCGCTCGGTCGCGTCGGCCTCGCGGCGTGGCGATCGCGGGGCAGGCGCGAGGCAAGCACCGCTTCGGCGAGCTCTGCGCGCGCGCGGTGGGCGCGCTCGAGCACGTCGACCACCTCGCCGAGCGGGCGCTTCGTGCGGGCGGCGACGCGCTCCGCCAGATCGACGAGGCCTCTCTGCTCCGGCGAAGCGACGCGCTCGCGCAGCCTGTCGAGCGCGTAGCTCGAGACGAGCCCCGAGGCGCGCGGAGCGGCGCGCGCCCGCCCGTAGAGCGCGCCGAGCGCGAGCGCGTGCTCGACGTAGGCTCGCCGCGAGCCCGACGGGAGCCCCTTCGGCTTGCCGAAGCGCGCGCCTCGCCAGGCCGAGTAGAGGGCGAACACGAAGAGGAGCTGGAGCAGAACCGGCAGGAGCTCGGCGCGCCGGACCGCCTCGAGCGGCGAGGTGGCGCCGAGGCCCGTCATGCCGTCGACGAGCTCGACGGGCCCCTCGCCGAGCGAGGCGAGGTAGCGCACGGTGAAGGCGGCGTTGTCGCCCACGGCGAGGCCCAGGTTGCTGAACAACGCCTCGTCGGCGAAGAGCGCGATGCGCCCGCCCGCGTCTCCGCGCGCGAGCTCGAGCGCGTAGGGCAGGCCATCGCGGCGGAGCACGTCGCGCTCGCTGGGCTGGGTGTCGAGCGCCCAGCGTGGCGCGACGATGGGACCGTGCGCGCCGAGCCGGGCGCGCGCGTCGCCGCGGAGCTCGAGCAGGGTGCTGCTCGAGTCGACGCCGCGCGTGCCGACGCCCGCGCGAGCGCGCGTGGGGCCGCCGACGTACACCACCTGGCCGCCGCGTTCGGCGAAGCCCTCGAGCTCGCGCCGCTGAGCGTCGTCGATATCGGTGCCCGGCAGCACGAGCAGCGTGCCTGCCTTGCCCAGGTCCGCGAGCGGTCGCGTGCGGCGCGCGGCGTGCACGCCGGCCTCGTCGAGCAGCGCGAGCAGCGCCTCGTGGCCGGAGGCCTGCGTCGCGCGGGGCTCGGAGGCCTGCCGTTCGGGGGCCTCGCAGCCCTCGAGGGCGCCGAGGCTCGCGACGAGCAAGGCGACGGCGAGCGCGCGCTCGAAGAAGGGACGGGTGAGCTCGAAGAAGCGGCTCGAGCGCGCCGCGCCCACCGGCTCGTCGCCGAACTGCACGCGCTCCACCTCGCGGACCACGGCGACGAGCTCGCGCCGCAGCTCCTGCCGAGCGCGCAGGCGCTCGAGGTAGTCACCGTTCGTCCTCGAGGGGTGCAGCTCGACGAGCCCCGCGCCCTCGAGCCTGCGCAGGAGCGCGGCGTAGACGTCTTCGATCGCGCCCCGGTGATCTCCCGCGGAGGCGCGAGCGCGGGCGCGCGCGAGCAAGCGTTCTACGTCGGTCTCGAGCACGCGCGGCGCTTCGCCGGGGCGAGGCCTCTCGGCAGGCTCGGCCTCGTCGTCCGGCGGTGCGGGCGCCTCGTCGCGGGCCGACGCGAAGTGGCGCCAGAGCATGCGCGCGACGACGAGCAGCATCGCGGCGATGGCGGCGTAGAAGGCGAGCGAGGCGAGCTGACGCAGCCAGAGCGGGAGCTCGAGCTTGCGGTCCTCGTCGTCGTCGGGCGTGGGCTCCTCCGGCTCGCGCTCCTCCGGTGCGGGCGCCGCGTCGCTCTTGGCGTCGTCACGCCTCCGGCGCTGCTCGCGTAGCGCTCGCCGCACGTCGGGGCGGGGCTCGGCCCCGGCGTGCGCGCCGCTCTCCGCGTCGCCGTCTCGGGGGTCGGGGCGCCCAGCTTCGTCCGTGGAGTGCGCCTCACCCGCGCGCCGCCCTGCGCCGCCGAGTCCCGAGCTGCGAGGCCCGCGCGCGCAGGCCTCGGCGAGGGCGCGGCAGCGCGGCGCGTGCTCCGCCACGGGGCAGTAGAGCGCATGCTCCTCGGGATCGAGCTCGAGCGCGTCGTCTTCGCACAGGCTCGTGGGATCGGCGTAGAGCGCGCGGGCTCGCTCGCGCACCTCGCCGCTCTCGGGTAGCGCGAGCGCCGCGACGAGCAGGAGCGCCCTCACGACGCCGCGTCCTTCGCCGCGAGGGCCATGAAGCGTAGCTGGACGTCCCAGGCGTCGGTGCGCGTGCGCAGGTCGAGGTAGGCGAGCAGACGCGCGCAGGCGACGTAGGGCGTGGAGACGAAGAGGCCCACGAGCGCGTAGGCCGAGCCGCCGTCGCGCCAGAGTGAGCCGGTGGGCTGCCCGAGCTGGAGCAGATCGTCGACGATGCCCTGCCCGAGCGCCTCCGCGAGCATCACCGAGGCGAGGCGCGCGACGAGCAAGGAGAGCGCGAGCGAGAAGACGGGTGCACCCGGGCTCCGCGCGAGGGCCGAAGCGCGCGCCCAGGCGCGCCCGCCCGCGTAGCCCTCGAGCAGCGTGGCCTCCTTCAGGAAAGCGAGCCGCATCATCGCCCACGGCGACATCACGAAGCCCGTGAGCGCGGTGAGCGAGAGCATGAAGGCGCCGTGGAGCGAGGAGCGGAGATGGCGCGACAGGCTCTCCGCGACGGCGCGACCGAGCTCGCCGATCGTGGGCTCTTCGTGGAAGAGCCTGCGGCTCACGAAGAGCGTGAAGGGCGCGTCGACCAGGCTCGCGAGCAGCACGCCCGCGATCCACACCCAGACCCAGCCGAGCCCCGAGGCGTAGCGCGCGACGAGCAGCAGCGCGCAAGGAGGCGTGAGGTAGACGAGCGAGAGGCGCAAGAGCGAGCTCGGCGAGAGTGTAGCGAGGGCGCGCAACGCGAGGTCGAGCGTCTCGGTGACGCTTCGTGGTCGGAGCACGATGGCTGCGCGGCCGAGGTCCATCGCCGAGCTCAGCGCTCCGCCGCGCGCGGCGCGCCGGGCTCGGAGGTGCGCCATCGCCTGCCGCCGAGGAGGATCCACAGCGCGACGAGCGCGCTGCCCACCGCGCTCACGGCCCACTTGGCCTCGGGGGCGAACGCCGACGGCGACCAGAAGCCCTCGACGAGCGCGGCGACGAGCAGCATGAAGGCCGCGCCGGAGATCTGCGCGACGATGCTCGGCGCAGCCAGCGCGAGCGAAGCGGTGCGTGTGAGGCCCCGGGTGACGAGCATCGCGTGCCCCAGCTGGAGGCCGGCGCCGCCGGCGATCCAGATCGCGGTGAGCTCGAAGGGCGCGTGCCCGCACATGAAGGTCCAGATGTTCGCGCCCGCGCCGCTCGCCATCACGTGCCCCGCCACGGCGCCGGTCACGAGCCCGTTGTAGACGAGGAAGAAGATGCTGCCCGCGCCGAAGAGCGCGCCCGTCGCGAAGCAGCGGAAGGCGATCGAGACGTTGTTGTAGACGTAGAAGCCCGTCATCGTCGCGTCCTGGCCCTCGCTGCGCCCGCCGCCGAAGCCTTCGGCGTAGGCGCGGGCCATGCCCTCGAGCACCTCGGGCGGCAGGATGCGCTCGGCGAACTCGAGCGAGCCGTAGGAGCCGACGAGGCCGAAGGCGAAGGGCAAGACGAAGAGCGCGGTCGAGAGCGCGAAGAGGCGGGCGTTCTCGCGCAGCGCGCGGGGGAAATCGGTCCAGAGCAGGCGCGCGAGCCGCCAGACGCTCAGCGGGCGCGCGCCGTAGAGCGCGTTGTGTGCACGGCTCGTGAGCTGATCGAGGTGAGCCGTGAGCTCGGGCGAGTAGCGCCTGCTGCGCGCGCGCACCAGATCGGTGGCGAGCGAGCGGTACAGCGAGGCGACGCGCCCGATCGTGGCGCCGTCGTGCTCGTGGAGCTGGGCGCGGGCGTCGAGCGCGGCCTCGAGCTCCTCCCAGTCACGCCGGCGGGCGGCGACGAAGGCGTCCTCGCGGCTCACTCAGGCCGCCCTCGCCGCACTGGCGCGCTCCCGCTCGCCTGCCGCTTCGCCATCGCGCGCCCTCGCGTAGACGGCAGCGAGGAAGCGGCTCGGCTGGAGGTAGCGCGCGCCCAGCCGCGCCGCGATGCGCGGCGCCAGCATCGCGGCGAGCTCCTCCGCGCGTGCAGGCGAAAGGCTCGAGGCGCGGCGCAGGAAGAGCTCGATGGCGTCGAGCTCTTCGTTCGAGACGGGCAGGCGCGACGGCAGCGCGTAGAGCTCCGCCCGCGTGGGCGGGGGGTCGATCAGGATCGGGGCGCGGACACGGCTCGTGTCCTCGAGCACGACCATCGTGCCCGCGACGCGATCGCCGATCCTCCGGAAGCGTGGGTCGCGCGCCATCACGAGCACGCCGAGCGCGTAGCCCATCGGCAGCACGTCGGCGGCGCGCAGCAGGTTGCGCAAGAGGCTCTGGCCGAGGCGCAACGGGTGCCCCGACGCATCGACCACACGCAGGCCCATCGCGCGCCTGCCCGGGCTGCGGCCGCTCCAGGCGATGTCGAAGACGAGGTAGTACGCCCACTCGGTCAGGAACACGATGACGAGCAAGAGGCCGGTGGTGGTGCCGGATACGAGCTCGCCGAGCGAGGCCCCGGCGAGCACCGCGAAGAAGGCGAAGACGGCCACGATCACGCCTCGCACGCCGAGGTCGAGCGCGTAGGCGACGGCGCGTCGCGCGGGGCCAGCGACGCGGAAGCGGAAGCGCACGTGCTCCGGCGTCTCGACCTCGGTGGTCGTGTCGATGGGCTCGGCGGTCGGGGCGACTCCCACGGCGCCGAAGGGTAGCAAAGTCGCCCGGCCGGGCGCGTGCGCTCACCGTGTAGGCTGGTATAGACTCCGCGCTGGCCGATGTGCCCCCGACGAGGGCGACCCGTACCGGGCCACGACAAGACGGGTCGCGACGCGCAGCGAGCGCGAGAAGGAGCACGTCCATGGCTTGGCTCACGTTGTTCGTCGCGGGTGCGCTCGAGATCGGGTGGTCACTCGGGCTGAAGCTCTCCGACGGTCTGAAACGGCCGCTGCCGGCGGTGTTCACGATCGCGGCCATGGTCGCGAGCATGGTGCTGCTCGCGCGTGCGGCGAGGGAGCTGCCGATCGGCACGGCCTACGCGGTGTGGGTCGGCATCGGCGCGGTGGGTGCCGCGATCGGTGGCGTGGTGCTCTTCGACGAGCCCGTGACCACCACGCGCGTCGTCTGCACGGTGCTGCTCGTGGGCGCGATCATCGGACTGAAGCTCAGCGCGCCGGCCTGACCCGGGGCGGCGGTCGGGAGACCGAGCGGCGCGTGGGCGAGCGGCGCAGCGAGCGCGCGCCGACGCAGGGCTTGCGCCCGCTCCTCCAGACTTCGCGCGTCTTTCGGCGCGCGACGCGGCGCTCGCGCTGGAACGGGGCGTGCTAAGCAGCTCCGCATCATGAGCAAACCCATCCCGACCATCCAGCGCTACATGACCACCTCGCCGTACTCGATCGGCAAGGATCAGCGCATCGACAGCGCACGCAAGCTGATGGAGGAGCACGACATCCGCCACCTGCCGGTGCTGCACGGCGGCAAGCTCGTCGGCATGGTCACCCACCGCGACATCTCTCTCATCGAGGCGCTGCGCGAGGTCGACCCGGGCAAGCTCAGCGTCGAAGAGGCGATGTCGACGAACGTCTACTCGGTCTCGCCCGAGACGAGCTTGGACGAGGTCGCGAACGAGATGGCCGAGAAGAAGTACGGCTCGGCCGTCGTGCTCCAGAACGCGAAGGTCGTGGGCATCTTCACGACGGTCGACGCATGTCGGGCGCTCGCGGAGCTCCTGAGCACGCGCCTCGCCAAGTAGCTCGGCGCACCCGCTGCCTCAGGCTGGCGCGGCCTCAGGCCGGCGCCGTCTCGGGGGGCTCGCTCCCGGCCGAGATGCGCGCGTCGAGCTCGCTCCAGCGCGCGTCGAGCCACGCGAGGCGCGCGCCCGCCTCGGTCGGGATCTCGGCGCGCTCGTGACGACTGAGCTCGATGCGCACGCGCCTGCCGACCATGCCGCCCCGCCAGATGTCGGCGAGCTCGGCGAAGCCCTCGAAGCCCGTGTGCGCCACGAAGACGACGTCGGCCTCGGGCGCAGCCTCGAGCAGCGCGAGCGGCCCGCCAGGGCGCACGGGGAGCAAGGAGCGAAGCGCACGGACCCGCTCGAAACGCGGTGGGTCGGCGAGCTCGAGCTTCGCGAGCGCGCGGGCGCGCTTCGCGTCGGTGGCGCGTGTGCCCTCCGGGTAGATCACCACGCCGTCGCGCGCGCCCAGCCCCTCACCGAGCGCGCGCACCTTGGCGATCTCTCGCGCCGAGTCGGCGCCGTCGCGCCCGACGAAGGCGTTCGGGAGGCGGTTGCCCGCGACGTCGAGGCAAGGAAGCGCGAGCAGCTCGCGTTTGAGCACGAAGCGCAGGCGCATCCGCTGAGGCCAGCCGATGAGCGCCGTGGGCAAGAGCGTGTCGACGATGCTGGCGTGCCGCACGAAGAGCAGCACCGGCCCTGGCGCGCACAGCTCTCCGCCCACGAGCTCGAAGCGCACGTCGAACAAGACCCGGATCGCCCACAGCAGCGCGCCCGCCCACGCGGCCTGGATCGCGTAGGTGGGCTCGAGCAGCGCCTCGCGACGCCCGAGGCGACGGAGCCAGGACAGCCCCAGCACCGTGAGCCCGACGAGCTCGGCCGCGAAGTAGTACAGGCCGAACAGATAGAGGCGCGAGCTCGTCATCGGCGTACCGCGCAGCGCGAGGCGCGCGAGGTCGAAGCCGAGCGCCGCGGGCAACAGCACCGGCGCGAGCGCGAGCGCCAGCACGAAGAGCAGGGCGGTGCGCGTGATGCTGAGGGCGCGTCGGCCGAGGCTGCTCATGGAACCGCCATGCCCGTCGTGTCGATGAGCAGGCGCTCGAGCGCCGCGGCCTGCTCTGCGCTCGTGCCGGTGAAGGGAACCGGGGCGGTGGCGCGGCGCGCGCGATCGAAGTAGAGGCCGCCCGTCTCGCCCTCCACCTCGGGCGAAGCGGCGAGGTAAGCGATGGTGTCGGCGCCTTCGCGTGCGTCGCGCAGCCACGAGCCGAGCAGGCGCTCGAAGCGTGGCAAGGAGTGGCTCACGCCCGGCGTCGCGGCCCACCCCGGGTGCATCGCGTTCACCGTGATGCCACGCGGCGCGAGGCGAGGCGCGAGCCGCTCGGTGAGCACCACCATCGCGCGCTTCGTCTGTGCGTAGGCGCGCACGCCGTCGTATTGCGCCACTTTGCCCACCAGCTCGTCGAGGTCGAGCTTCGTGAGGTACATGCCGCCCGAGCTGACGAAGACGACGCGCGAGGGCGCGGAGGCCGCCAGTCGCTCGACCAGCATCGCCGTGAGCAGGTAGGGCGCCACGAGGTTGGTCGCGAAGGCGAGCTCGAGGCCCTCGCTGGTCGTCTCGCGCGACAGCGGCAACAGGCCCGCGTTGTGGACGAGCGCGTCGATGCGCCCCCGCCGGTCGAGCCGCTCACCGAGGGCCTTCGTCGCGGCGAGGTTCGACAGATCGCAGAGCTCGAGCTCCATGCGGCCGCCACGCGTCGCGCCGCGCTCTACCTGGGACTTCGCCTCGAGTCCGCGCGCCTCGCTGCGCACCACACCCACCACGGTCGCGCCGCGCTCGACGAGCATCGCGCTCGTGGCGAGGCCGAGCCCCGCGCTCGCGCCGGTGACGACGATCGTGCGGCCCGAGAGGTCGAGCTCGAGCTCCGGATCGCGAAAGCCTCCGCGACGGAGCCGGTAGCCAGGGCGCCCGAAGGACAGCACGACCGAGAGGTCGGCGAGGCGGTCGAGCGTCGCGCGCGCGAGAGGGTGCATCGACTCCGAGTGATAGGGGAGGGATCGCGGCGGGAGAAGTGGCGGCGCTCGGGGCCCCGGCCCCAAGCGCTGTTCGGCATTTCTGGTCACGTCTTCAGAGGTCGATCGCCACGACCTCGCTCACGTGGTGCCCGAGGAAGCGCTCGGCCACCTCGGCGAAGCTCTTGGGCAGATCCGTGACGAAGAGCTGGAGGGTGCCGTCCTGCTCGCGCGTGGTGTCGAGCCCCCGCTCCTTCAGGAACTCCGCGACGTCCTTCGCCGTCTCGGCCGCGCTGTCGACGACGCGCACCGGCTCGCCGGCCATGGCCTCGGCCTCGTGGAGGATCGTGTCGTAGAGCAGCGGGAAGTGGGTGCAGCCGAGCACCACCGTACGCGCGCCGCGCGCGAGCACAGGCTCGAGGTAGCGACGCACGGCGAGGCGCGGGACCTCTCCCTCGAGCCAGCCCTCCTCGACGAGCGGCACGAGCAGCGGCGCTGGTTGGCCGACCACCTCGGCGCGCGTGCTCTGCGCGGAGATGGCGCGTGGGTAGGCGCCCGAGGCGATGGTGCCCGCGGTGCCGAGCACGCCGATGGGTTTGCCGCGCGCGGCCGAGACCGCAGCCCGCGCGCCCGGCACGATCACCCCGAGCACGGGCAGATCCAGCTCGATGCGCAGCATGTCGAGCGCCACGGCGCTCACGGTGTTGCAGGCGACGACGATCGCCTTCACGCCGCGGCGCGTGAGCTGATCGGCGCAGCCGAGCGCGTAGCGGATGATCGTCTCGGGCGAGCGCGTGCCGTAGGGCACACGCGCCGTGTCGCCGAGGTACACGATCGACTCGTTCGGGCAGCGCTCGCGGAGCGCGCGCACGACGGTCAGCCCGCCGAGGCCGGAGTCGAAGACGCCGAGCGGCGCGTTGCGGTCGACCGCCATGCTCAGTCTCCCTCGATGCGCAGCACGACCGGCGTGGTCGCGAGCCATGCCTCGCCCGCGAGCGCGTCGAAGGCCGTGCGCAGATCTCCCTCGCGCGCCTCGTGCGTGAGCAGCACGATCTCCGCCCGACCGGACTCGAGCGGCGTCTGCAAGAGCTCGGCGACGCTCACGCCACGCTCGCCCATGGCGCTCGCGATGCGTGCGAGCACGCCGGGCGTGTCGTCGACGCGCAGCCGCACGTAGTAGCGCGAGCGCAGCTCGGCGATGGGCACGAGCGCGCGAGGCGCGAGCGGCCTCTTCGAGCTCGCGAGGCCCGGCACACCCGCGACGAGCGCGCGCGCGGCGTCGAGCACGTCGGCGACGACGCTCACCGCCGTGGGCAGCCCACCCGCGCCTCGGCCCGAGAGCAAGCAGGGCCCGACGGCCTCTCCCTCGAGCCGCACGGCGTTGAGCACGCCGGACACGTTGGCGAGCACGCTCGACTTCTTCACCAGCGAGGTGTGCGCCCTGAGCTCGATCGCCTCGCCGCGATCGCGGCCGATCACGAGGTGCTTGGGGACGAAGCCGAAGCGTGCGGCCTGCGCCACGTCGGCGCGATCGAGGCCGCGGATGCCTTCGACCATCATCTCCCCCGGTTGGGGCGGCGCCGCGCCGAAGGCCAGCATCGCGAGCACGACGAGCTTCTGAGCGGCGTCGTGTCCTTCGACGTCGAGCGTCGGGTCGGCTTCCGCGTAGCCCTTCGCCTGGGCCTCTCCGAGCGCATCCTCGAAGGATGCGCCTTCGTCGGTCATTCGGCTCAGGATGTAGTTGCTCGTACCGTTCAGGATGCCGACGATCTCGGTGACGCGGTCGCTCGCGAAGGCGTCGCGCAGCGAGCGCACGACCGGGATGCCTCCGCCGACGGCCGCCTCGAAGCTGAGGTCCACCTTCGCGCGAGCTGCCCGCTCGAAGAGCTCCGGTCCACGCGCGGCGAGCAGGGCCTTGTTCGCGGTGACGACGCTGCGCCCGGTGTCGAGCGCACGCTCGACGTACGCGCCGGCCGGGTCGAGGCCTCCCATGAGCTCGACGACGAGCTCGACCTCCGGATCCCCGAAGACCTCCTCGGGGTCGGTGCAGAGCTTCGCGCCCGGGACGGCGGCCTCGCGCGGCTTGCTCCGATCGCGCACGAGCACCTTGCGCACCTCGAGCGGCACGCCCACGCGCCGCTCGAAATCCTCGGCGTGCGACGCGAAGAGCCGCAGCACGCTGCTGCCCACGACACCACAGCCGAGCAGCGCGACGCCCACGGGCGCGCCACCGTGGGGGCGGCGACGCTCGGGCATGCCAGGGGGAGGGACACTACGTGCGGGGCGCATCGGGGGCGGAGCTTACACCCGCGAGCCGGGGGCTGCCCCGAAGGTCGGCGGAGCCCCGCGACGCTTCGCGGGTTCCGGGCTGCTTCCGCGCGTGTATCCTCCCCGGCCATGGCGGACAGAGGCTTCATCGCGGGCACCATGAAGTTCGACGTGAGCGACGACGAGGCGGCGCTCGAGCAAGACGAGGGGCCGGTCCTGCCGCTCCGCCTCGTCATCGTCTCGAGGCTCACGCCGGGCGCCGACGAGAGCCTCGGCGCCACGCCGCCGACGACGCCGCTGCGCCTCGACCCGAGCGAGCCCGAGGGCCTCTTCGCCAAGCTCCGCCCGCGCCTGTCGATCGAGGTGCCGAGCGTGCTCGAGGGCGGGCGCATGATCCGGCTCGAGCTCGCGCCCACGAGCCTGAAGAGCTTCCGCCCCGATGGGCTGCTCGCCGAGGTCCCGCTCCTGCGCTCCTTGCTCGACGGCAAGCTCGTGCTCGACCGCCTTCGCGCGGCCGAGATCAGCGACGAGCAGGCCTTCGCGCAGCTCGACCGCCTGTGGAAGGGCGCGCCGCTCGCCTCGGAGGTGCTCGGTCGCGCGCCCGCCACCGCCTCGGCTTCGGCCCCCGCGCCCGCGCGCGCCGCCGCGCCCGCGGCTCCGTCGGGTGAAGGTGGTGGGCTCGACAGCCTGCTCTCGATGGTCGAGGTCCCCGGCGGCTCGTCGAGCGAGGCCTCGAGCGCAGCCGAAGCGCCCGCCGGCGACGGCCGCGAGGACCGCATCGCGCGCATCATCGCCGAGGTCGCGAGCGGCGGGCGCAAGGCCGGCCGCGGCAAGAGCGGCATCCCCCGCGTCGAGGAGGCGATCGGCATGCAGCTCGGCGCGATCCTCCAGCACCCCGCGGTCCGCCAGCTCGAGCAGAGCTACCGCAGCCTGCGCTTCTTGCTCGAGCGCGCCGGCAAGACGCCCGGCGTGATCCTCGAGGCCGTCGCCATCGGCGACGACGGCGCCGCCGCAGCGCTCGCCCGCACCCTCAAGCACGCGGATCCTCCGGTCACGCTCGCGATCGTCGACGTCGACGTCGACGGCTCCTCGCGTTCCTTCGCCGAGCTCGAGGCGCTCGCTGAGCTCGGCGAGGCCCACACCTGCCCCGTGATCGTCAACGGCACCTCGAAGCTGCTCGGCGTCGGCGACCTGGCGCGCGTCGATCGGCTCGACTCGAAGCAGAACCTCTTCACCGCTCCGCATCGCGCTCCCTGGCGCTCGACCGCGAACAAACCCATGCTGCGCTGGGTCGCCATCGCGATGAACCCGATGCTCGCGCGCCTGCCCTACGACAAGCAGAGCTCGCGCGTGCGCGAGGCGGTCGTCGTGGAGCAGCCGAACGATCACGAGGCGATCGTGTGGATCCCGCCCGCCTACGCCGTGGGCGCCACGGCGCTCGCGAGCTTCAAGGACACGGGTTGGCCGGGCCGCATCACCGGGGCGCGCCACGGCGTCATCGAGAACCTGCCCGTGCAGCACCTCGACGACGACGGCGCCGAGATCGCGATCCCGACCCAGGCCTTCGTCTCGACCGAGTCGCAGCGCGAGCTCGCGCGCATCGGCGTGCTCATGCTCGCCTCCGCCGCGAACAGCGACGCCGCCTACATCCACGCCGCGCCGACGGCCTACGTGCAGCCCGACAAGAAGACCTACGACGGCTCGACCGCTGGCCCGGAGGATCGCCCGCCGCCGCTGTCGCTCGTCGATCAGCTCTTCGTCGGCAGGCTCGTGCAGTTCGCGCGCGCGATCTGCGGGAAGATCCCGCCCGACAGCGATCCGAAGGAGCTGCAACAAGTCCTGCAGGCGGCGACCTGGTCGCTGTTCGACAAGGCACCTCCTTCGGGGCCCGAGCTCGAGGTCGGCGTGCGCCAGGCCGACGGCGGGCTCGTCGCGAGCTTCTCGGTGAGGCCGCGCCGCTTCCTCGGCGTGTCGCTCGACGAGTTCGGCTTCGAGATGCCGGTGGGCTGAGGCCAAGAGAAGCGAGAGGGCGCGCGCCGTGAAGATCGTCTGTGTCGGCGGTGGCCCCGCGGGGCTCTATTTCGCGCTGCTCACGAAGAAGCGCGACCCCTCGGCGGAGGTGGTCGTGCACGAGCGGCACCAGCCGAGCGACACCTTCGGCTTCGGCGTCGTCTTCAGCGACAAGACGCTCGACGGCCTCGCGGCGACCGACGCCGAGAGCCACGCTGCGATCACCTCTCGCTTCTTCCACTGGGACGCGATCGACGTCTTCGTCGGCGGGGAGAAGTTCACCTCCGGCGGTCATGGCTTCAGCGGCATCGCGCGCTCGGCGCTGCTCGAGATCCTCGAAGACCGCGCCAAGGAGCTCGGCGTCGTCGTCGTGCGTGGCTCGGAGCTCGACGTCGACGGCCGCGATGCGAGCGGCAAGAACCACTTCGAGGGTGCGGACCTCGTCGTCGCCTGCGACGGCGTGAACTCCGCCCTGCGCAGCCACCACGCGGCAGCGCTCGAGCCGAGCGTCGAGCTGCGCAAGTGCCGCTTCAGCTGGCTCGGCACGACCTACCCCTTCGACGCCTTCACCTTCTACTTCAAGAACACCGACGCCGGGCTCTTCCAGGTGCACGCCTACCGCTACGAGGCGGAGAAGAGCACCTTCATCGTCGAGTGCAGCGAGGAGACCTTCCAGCGGAGCGGCCTGCCCGAGGCCGACGACGACGCGACGAAGGCCTACATGGAGAAGCTCTTCGCCGAGGAGCTCCGCGGCCACCCGCTGCTCACGAACCGCAGCCTCTGGAGGCGCTTCCCGGTGGTGCGCAGCAAACGCTGGCACACCGGCAACATCGTCTGGCTCGGCGATGCCGTACACACGGCGCACTTCTCGATCGGCTCGGGCACGAAGCTCGCCATCGAAGACGCGATCGCGCTGCGCGAGGCGCTCGACAGGCACGCGAGCGTGCCCGAGGCGCTCGCCGCCTTCGAGGCCGAGCGCCGCCCGGTCGCCGACTCGATCCAGCGCGCCGCGCAGGTGAGCCTCGAGTGGTTCGAGAGCACCGATCGGCACCTCCGGCACGACCCGCTCACCTTCAGCTTCTCCTTGCTCACACGCAGCCTGCGCGTGACGCACGAGAACCTCGCGCTGCGCGACCCCGACTTCGTCGCCCGGGTCGATCGCGCCTTCGAGCGCGAGGCCGAGCAGATGCTCGGCGCACCGCTCTCGCCACGCGTCGACGGCAAGGCGGCTCCGCGCCCGCCGATGTTCGTGCCGCTCAGGCTGCGCGACCTCGTGATCCCCAACCGCGTCGGCCTCTCGCCGATGTGCATGTACAGCGCCGACGGAGGCGTACCCGACGATTTTCACCTCGTGCACCTCGGGAGCCGCGCCATGGGCGGCGTCGGCCTCGTGATGACCGAGATGACGAACGTCGCCGCCGACGGGCGCATCACGCCGGGCTGCACCGGACTGTGGAATGCAGCGCAGGCGGCGAGCTTCGAGCGCATCACGAAGTTCGTGCACGCCGAGACGCCGGCGAAGATCGGTGTGCAGATCGGTCACGCGGGTCGCAAGGGCGCCACGCTCGAACCCTGGCACGGCCAAGACGTGCCCATGCGCGAGGGCGCCTGGGAGCTCATCGCGCCCTCGGCGATCCCCTACTCGCCTGGGCACGTGGTGCCCCGCGCGATGACCTCCGCCGACCTGGAGCGCGTGAAGGCCGAGCACGTGCGCGCGACCGAGCTCGCCCTCGCCGCGGGCTTCGATCTGGTCGAGCTGCACTGCGCGCACGGCTACCTGCTCGCCGAGTTCCTCTCGCCGCTCACGAACCGTCGCGAAGATCGCTACGGCGGCTCGGCCGAGGCGCGCGCGAGCTACCCGGTCGAGGTCTTCCGCGCGATGCGCGCCGTGTGGCCCGCGCACCTGCCGATGAGCGTGCGCCTCACGGCGAGCGACTGGGCCCCGGGCGGCATGAGCGAGGAGGATCTCGTCGTCGCGGCGACGATGTTCCGCGACGCAGGGGTCGACCTCATCGACGTCTCGAGCGCGGGCCTCGTGCCCGAGCAGGAGCCTCGTTATGGTCGGCTCTGGCAGGTTCCCTTCGCCGACGTCGTGCGCGCGGCCACCGGTCTGCCGGTCTCGGCGGTGGGCAACATCTCGAGCTACGCCGACGTGAACAGCGTGCTGGCGTCGAGGCGCGCCGATCTCTGCTTCGTCGCGCGCGCGCACCTCTACGATCCGTATTGGGTTCGCCACGCGGCGCAGGCCCAGGGCTACGAGCTCGAATGGCCCAAGGCCTACGGCGTGATGAAGTTCTACAACCCGCGCTTCGCCTGAGCGCGGCGACGACTCCCGGAGACCACGATGGCAGGCACCAGCCTACTCACGCTCATCGACGATATCGCCACGCTGCTCGACGACGTCGCGGTACTCACCAAGGTCGCGACCAAGAAGACCGCGGGCGTGCTCGGCGACGACCTCGCGCTGAACGCCGAGCAGGTCACGGGCGTGAGCGCGAGTCGAGAGCTGCCCGTCGTGTGGGCGGTCGCCAAGGGCAGCGCGGTCAACAAGGTCATCCTGGTGCCCTCGGGGCTGCTCATCAGCGCCGTCGCGCCCTGGGCGATCACACCGCTGCTCATGCTCGGCGGAGGCTTCCTCTGCTTCGAGGGCTTCGAGAAGGTCGCGCACAAGCTGCTCCACTCGAAGGAAGAGGACGCCGCGGCGCGTGCGCAGCTGGTCCAGGCCGTCGCGAACCCCGAGGTGGACCTCGTCGCGATGGAGAAGGAGAAGATCAAGGGCGCGATCCGCACCGACTTCATCCTCTCGGCCGAGATCATCGTGATCTCCCTCGGGGCGATCGCCCACGCAGGGCTCGGCACCCGGGTCGCTTCGCTCGTCGCCATCGCCGTGCTGATGACGGTGGGCGTCTACGGTCTCGTCGCCGCGATCGTGAAGCTCGACGACGCCGGGCTCTGGCTCAAGGCACGTGGAGGAGGCGCCGCGGCGCTCGGTAAGGGGCTCTTGCTCGGTGCGCCGCTGCTCATGAAGCTGCTCGGCATCGCGGGCACGGCCGCGATGTTCCTCGTCGGCGGGGGCATCCTGGTGCACGGCATCCCCGGCCTCGAGGCCTGGGCGCATCGAACGGCCGAGTCGGGATTGTTCCCCGGGGCGAGCTTCGTCGTGCCGACGCTCGTGAACGGCCTCGTGGGCGTGGTGGCAGGAGGGCTGATCCTCGCCGTCGTGAGCGGCGTGAAGCGCGCCCTGCCGAAGAAGCCCGAGCCGCCACCCGCGCCCGCGGCCTGAACGCGGGCCGGCGGCGCGAGCGCGCACCGCCGGCGACGCCTCAGAGCCCTGCGATCTGCACGAAGGCCTCTTCGAGCTCGGCCATCGTCTTCTTCGCGCGCAACTCGGCGTCGGCGAGCGGCTCGCCTTCGCCGACCGTCTCGCGCACGTCGAAGTAGATCTTGAGCTTGGGCTCGGTGCCGCTCGGGCGCGCGATGATCCGGCTCTCACCCGCGAGCTCGTAGATGAGCACGTCGCTCGGCGGCAGGCTGAGCTTCGAGACCTCGCCCGTGGCGCTGGTGCGTGTGCCCGCGGCGACGTCGCTCTGTGCGAGCACGGCGAGCGGGCCCACCTGCTCGAGCTTCTTTCCGCGCAGCTCCTTCATGATCGTCTGGATGCGCGCGAGGCCCTCCTGGCCCTTGAGCGTCACCGAGCGCTGTCCGCTCAGGTAGAGGCCATGGCTGCGCGCGATGCTCTCGAGCTCGTCGGTCAGCGTCTTCTTCTCGGCGCGGCGGCGGGCCCAGAGCTCGCACAAGAGCAGCGCGGCGCTGATGCCGTCCTTGTCGCGCACGAGCGGCCCCACGGTGTAGCCGAGGGCCTCTTCGTAGCCGAAGACGAAGCTCTTCTTCTGCTCGGCCTCGAGCGCGAGTGCGCGGTTGGCGATCCACTTGAAGCCGGTCAGCGTCTCTTCGTAGTAGACGCCGAGCGCACGCGCGATGCCGCCGAGCTGCGGCGACGAGACGCACGAGGCGAGCACCATGCGCTCGCCCGAGCGAGGCCCCTCGGTGAGCAGGTAGTGGCCGAGCAGAACGCCGACTTGGTTGCCGGTGAGCTGCACGAACCTGCCGTCGGCGCGCCGCTCGGCGACCGCGAGGCGATCGACGTCCGGATCGCTCGCGACGATGAGATCCGCGCCGGTCTTGTCGGCGAGCGCGTAGGAGAGATCGAGCGCGCCCTTCTCCTCGGGGTTGGGGAAGTTCACCGTGGGGAACTCGCCGTCGGGCTCGGCTTGCTCGGCCACCGAGTGCACGTTCGTGAAGCCCGCGCGCTTCAGCGTCTCGCGCACGAGGCGGTCGCCCACGCCGTGCAGCGGCGTGTAGACGATCGCCGCCGAACGATCGCCGCCCGCGCTCACCGAGAGCGCCTGCACCGCGTCGAGGTAGCTGGGCTCGAGGTCGGCGGGGAACTCGTGCACGAGGCCCTGGGCGCGCGCCTCGTCGAGCGAGACGAGCGCGACCTCGTCGGCCGGGGGCGTGTCGTCGATCGCCTTCGCGATGCCCTTGTCGATGGGCGGGATGATCTGCGCGCCGTTCGACCAGTAGGCCTTGTAGCCGTTGTACTCGGGAGGGTTGTGGCTCGCGGTGATCATCACACCCGCGGCGGCGCCGAGGCGCGTGACGGCGTAGGCCGCGACCGGCGTGGGGCAGACCGTGGGTGACAGATGCGCCGGGATGCCCATCGCGGCGAGCACACCCGCGGTGTCCTCGGCGAACTCGCGGCTCATGCGCCTCCCGTCGTAGCCGATGACGACGCCCTTCGCGCGCGTCTGTTCGGGCAGCGCTTCGAGCAGGTAGCGCCCGAGCCCGAGCGTGGTGCGCCGGATGACCGCTCGGTTCATGCGCGTCTCCCCGGCGCCGAGCACGCCGCGCAGGCCGGCGGTGCCGAACTCGAGCGGGCCGGCGAAACGCTCCCCGAGCTCCTTCGTCGCGGCCTCGTCGCCCTTCTCGGCGGCGGCGATGAGCGGCGCGAGCTCCTCACGCGCCTTCGGATCGGGATCGTGCTTCGACCAGGCCAGTGCTCGCTCGATGACGCTCATGGGCCGAGATCCATACCACGGCGCGATCCGCGCCCGAACGCCCGGGCCCGCGCGAGCTCGCTCCCGAGCCCGTTGCGCCGCGCCTGGCGTGCGTCGTATCTAGTGAGGACCATGCGGTCCCTCGTCTCCGTCGCGGTGCTCGCGCTGTTCTTGGGTTGGGCTGGAGCGGCGACCGCGCAGGCCGAGCCGAGCGCGTCGCCGTCCGCGGCGGAGCCACCGCCAGCGGCGACCACGGACGCGGCGCCCGCGCCGCTGCCAGCGGCGCCCGCGCCACCGATCCCGTCGACGCCCGCGCCGCTCGCCCCGGTGGGCCCGACGGCCGCCGCGCCTCTTCGGCCTGCCGAGCCTCCGCCGCTCGCGGCGGAGGAGGACTGGTACGGCTGGCAGATCCTCATCGTCGACGGCGGTGTGCTGCTCTCCACCGCCTTGATGATCGGCGCAGGGGTCGGCACCGACAGCGCCGCGGCTCCCGCGATCTACGGTCCGAGCGCGCACGTGCTCGGCGGTCCGATCGTGCATTGGGCCCACGGGCACGTAGGCAAGGGCTTCGCGAGCTTCGGGCTGCGCCTCGGCATGCCGCTCGTGGCCGGTGCGATCGGCCTGGGCGTCGGGCACCTCGCCGCGCCCTCGGAGGCCGGCGGCATGTTCCCTGTCGGAGCCACCCTCGGGACCGCGGCCGGGCTCGGGCTGGGCTACATCGGCTCGATCGTCGTCGACACCGCGGTGCTCGCCTACGAGCCCGCGAGCACGCCGGGGGGGGCCTTCGCGCCTCCACCGAGCTTCGCGTGGCAGCCCACCTTCGGCTTCGATCCGCGGCAGGACGCGGCCTCGCTCGGCGTCGCGGGGAGCTTCTGACGCAAGCGGCCTCGGCGGCTGGTAGGCTGCGACCCACGTTCGCCATGCGACCCATCCGCCCTCGCCATCACGCCACGGGCGCGCGTCACCTCTTCGGTGCGGCGCTCTTCGCCTCGCTCTTCGCGCCCGCGCTCGCACGCGCCGATCTGCCGCCGCCCGAGGGGACGAAGTTCGTCTCCTACGCCTACGCGGTCGACGGCCTCGAGGCGCACCCGGACTTCGTCTTGCTCGGCTACCCCTCGAGCGCGACCAACGGTCGCCCCATGGACGACTACGCGGAGCTCGGCAAGCAGCCCGTGACGCTCGGTCGACGCGGAGGCTCTCCCGCGATCTATGCGGTGAAGCGCGCCGACTACGAGGCCTGGAAGGCGACGCTCGCGCCGCTCGGCCCCGACGCGCCGACCTTCGACAACCCCGCGTTCAAGGCCTTCTTCACGAGCGACAAGGTCGCGCGCTGCGACGAGGCGCCGAAGCCGAGCTTCAGCCTGCCTTCGAGCGATCCTCGCGAGGGCGTCGTCGAGCGCTTCCGCGTCGTCGCGCTCGGCGCGAGCGGTTGCGATCTCGAGCGCGTCGGTGGAGAGAGCGGCACCTCCGCTCCGAGCGAAGCTGGCGGCTTCGCGACGCCTCCGGAGGGCGCGGGGCAGCCTGCCGACGCGCCTCTCGGCGGCGCGGGCGCTCCGGCGAACCGAGGCGGCTGCGCCGGATGCGGCGTCGCGTCGGTCGAAGCCGGCGAACGCGGCCTCGCGGCGGTGATGCTCGGCTTCGGACTGATCGTGGCGCGGCGCCTGCGTCGCACCCTGCGAGGAGGCCGGTCGTGAGCCAACGCAAGGCGCTGCGCGTCGAGCACGGCAAGGGCTCGATCCACGTCGAGGACTACGGCGGCTCGGGCCCCACCGTGCTGCTCGTGCACGGTCTCGGTGGTTCTCACTCCAACTATTCGGCGCTTGCGCCGCTGCTCGCGCGGCGCGCGCGCGTCTTCGCCATCGATCTGCCGGGCTTCGGGCTCAGCGAGCCCCACGAGGGCTCGAGCATCGACGCGCTCGGCGCGGCGCTCTCGCGCGTGGTCGACGCCTGCGCGAGCGGCGAGCTCGAGGGCGCCGTGGCGCCGCTCACGCTCGTGGGCAACTCGATGGGCGGCGCGCTCGTGATCCTCGAGGCGGCGCGAAGGCCGGAGCGTGTCGCCGAGCTCGTGCTCATCTGCCCCGCGCTGCCGCAGCCCGACCTGCGCGCGCTCGACCCTCGCTTCGGCCTCTTGCTGGGCGCCTCGATGTTGCCCGGCTACGACACCTTCCTGCGCACGCGCCTCGAGAAGGCCGGCCCCGAGGCGATGGTGCACGAGATGCTCAAGCTCTGCACCGTCGACAAGTCGCGGGTGCCGCTCGAGACCGTGCGCGAGATGGAGGCGCTCGCCAGGAAGCGCATGGGCTTCAAGTGGATGGGCTCCTCGTTCTCGGAGGCCGCGCGCTCGATCGTGTTCACGCTCATGCGCCGCGAGAAGTTCCACGAGGCGATGCGCGCCGTGCGCGCGCCGACGGTGCTGGTGCACGGAGACAGCGATCGCCTCGTGCCGGTGGGCGCGGCGCTCGCGGCGATCGAGGTCTGCCCGCACTGGAAGCTCGAGCTCTTGAAGAACGTCGGTCACGTGCCCCAGCTCGAGGTGCCGGAGCGAATGGCGGAGATCGTCGCCGAGACGATGGGCGTCTCGAGCGTCGATGCAGCCTGAGCCCGGCGCTCGCGCGGTCGGCGGTCGCGCGGTCGTCGCGCGCACCGGGTGGCTCGCGCCCCCCTCAGTCGTGGCGCAGCGACTTCGCGTAGGGCTCGGCGAAGTGCGTGTCGTAGACGCCGTCGACGAAGTTCTCCGTCGCGAGCAGCTTGCGTAGGAAGTCGAGGTTGCTCGCGGCCGGGCCGGCCGGGCCGGTGAGCTCGAGCGTCGTCTCGGAGAGGGCGCGATCGAGGCGCGCGATCGCGGCCGTGCGGTCCTCGCCCCAGGCGACGACCTTCGCGATCATCGGGTCGTAGTAGGGCGTGATCTCGGCGCCTTCGACGACGCCCGTCTCGATGCGCAGATCGTCCGCGCCCTCGGGCCAGACGAGCTTCGTGAGCTTGCCCGGCTGCGGGATGAAGCCCTTCAGTGGGTTCTCGGCGTAGACACGCGCCTCGATCGAGTGTCCGCGGCGCGTGGGCGCGAGCACTTCGGGCGCGAGCTTCTCGCCTGCGGCGACGCGGATCTGCTGCTCGACGAGATCGATGCCCGTCACCATCTCGGTCACGCAGTGCTCGACCTGCAGGCGCGCGTTGACCTCGAGGAAGAAGAGCTCGCCCTCGGCGCTCGCGACGAACTCGACCGTGCCTGCGCCGACGTAGCCCACGCTCTCCACCACTCTGAGCGCGTCGGCGAGCAGCTTGCTGCGGCGGGCCTCGCCCTCTTCGCCCTGGAAGAAGGGCGAAGGCGAGGGCGCCTCCTCGACGATCTTCTGGTGCCTGCGCTGCAGGGAGCACTCGCGCTCGCCGAGCGCCACGCCCTGGCCGTGCTGGTCGCAGAGCACCTGCACCTCGATGTGCTTCGGCGTGCGCACGTAGCGCTCGACGTAGATGCGGTCGTCGCCGAAGGCGCTCTTGCCGCGGTCGCTGCAGGTCTTCGCCGCGCGCGCGAGCTTCGCGGGGTCGTCGACGATCTGCATGCCGATGCCCCCACCGCCGCCCGCGGCCTTCACCAGCACCGGGTAGCCGATGCGCTCGGCCTCACGCCCGAGCAGCTCGGCGTCGTCGGCGTGGATGGGCCCCTCGGTGCCCGGCGGAGGGGACACACCAGCGGCGAGCGCCACGCTGCGCGCCTTGATCTTGTCGCCGAAGGCGTCGAGGCACTTCACCGGGGGACCGATGAACACGACGCCGGCGGCCTGCGCGGCCTCGGCGAAGGCGGCCTTCTCGCTGAGCAGCCCGTAGCCAGGGTGGATCGCCTCGGCGCCCGTGCTCTTCGCCGCCTCGATGATCGCGTCGATCTGCAGGTAGCTCTCCTTCACCTGCGCGGGGCCGACGCGCACGGCCACGTCGGCGTCTTTCACGTGCGGCGCGTCGGCGTCGGCGTCGGAGTAGATGGCCACGGTCTCGATGCCGAGGCGCTTGCAGGTCCGGATGATGCGGCGAGCGATCTCGCCGCGGTTCGCGATCAGGATGCGCTTGAACACGCGGGCGTTCTGGCTGCGACTCGGTGCGGGGTCAAGGCTTGCCCCCACTCGGCTCGGGCGCGCGGCTCGCGCCGAGGGGCTCGGACATTGAGTGTCCTGGATCGGATCGGATCCTCTGACGGAGGGGCGAGGTGGCTGCTAATGCGTTCAGTATGTCGAAGCTCGCCGAGCTCAGGCGCTCACTCGCTCGTCTCGATCCCTCGCTCGATGCGGCCTCGGCGCTCGAGCTCGAGCTCGGAGGCCCACGTGTGCTGGCGCTCGCCGAGAGCTGGGCCGACGCTTCGGTCGATGCGCCTCCGTGGCTCAGGTGCCGCGTCGGCTCGGGCTTGGGTGGTGGCGCTGGGCTCGGCGCTCGCAGCGCAGCGCCGGGGCTCGCGAAGGTCGCGGCCCTTCCACCCGTCGCCTCTCTGCTTGCCGAGCAGCCGCGCGCGCCAGGCGGCACGCTCGCCGGGCTCTTGCCCGATGGCGGCCTGCCTCGCGGCGCCGTCGTCGAGCTCGCGAGTCCGCGAGGGCTCGGGCGGGTCACCTCCTTCGCGCTCGCGGCCATCGCCGCGGCCCAGCGCGAAGCGCGCACGCGCAGCGGCGATGCGCGCACGGTGGGCGCGTGGTGCGCCTTCGTCGATCCTTGGAGCTCCTTGCACGCGCCCGGGCTCGTGCAGCGAGGGGTCGATCTCTCGCGCCTGCTCGTCGTGCGCCCTTCGCTCGAGGCGCTCGCCCGCGTCGCGGTGCGCATCGTCGAGAGCCAGGCCTTCTCGGTCGTCGTGATCGACACCGTGGGCACACCGGGGCAGTCGCTCGGGGGGCAGGCGCTCGAGGAGCGCGTGCGGCTCGAACGCTGGGGCACCGTGGTGCGCCGCCTCGCCATGGCGATCGAGCACCGCTCGGCGACGGTGCTCTTGCTCACCGACGCGCTCGCGGCGCGGCCCATGCCCTTGCCGGTGGCGATGCGCATCGAGCTGCGCAGGCGCTTCGAGCCCGCCGACGTGCTGAGCCTTCGCGTGGCGAAGGAGCGCCACGGACGCGTCGGCGAGGCCGTCGACATCGCGGTCTGAGCGACGCCCCCTGCGCTCACCGCGCTCCCTTGCCTCCGGGCTCGCTCCGCGGCGACCATCGAACGATGCGCCCGTCGACCGTGCTGCTCGCGTCTGCTTCGCTCCTCGTGCTCGTCGCCTGCGGCCGCACGGTCGAGCTCGACGGAGTGGGTGGAGGCGGGGCGGGCGCTGGCGGCGCCAGCTCGACCGACGTGGCGAGCACCGGCACGACGACGAACGTGACGAGCAGCCAGAGCTCCGGTGGCGGCGAAGGTGGAGGCGTGGCCATCTGCGCGGCACCGGGCCCCTGCGGCGCCTGTGTGGCGCTGGCTTGCCCCGAGGTGTGGTGCGGCTGCGTCGACGACCCCGAGTGCGGCGCGCTCTTCGCCTGCAGCAACGCCTGCGGCCCCGACGAAGCCTGCAGGCAGGCCTGCCTCGCCGAGCACCCCGAGGGCATCAGCGACGTCGTGCTCGTCACCGGCTGCGCCGCCGAGTCCTGCCCCGACGACTGCCCCACGACCGGCGACGGCCTGAGCGACTGCGAGGAGTGCCTCTACACCGGCTGCGACGACGCGATGAACGCCTGCCTCTCTCAGCCAGCGTGCCTCGGTCTCTTCCAGTGCCTCACCGCTTGCCCCGATCTCGAGCTCAGCTGCCAGCAGGGCTGCTACGCGGACTTCGGCGACGGCACCGAGGCGCTCGAGGACGTGCTCGTCTGCGCGCAGTCGACCTGCCCGGACGTCTGCGAAGGCTGAGCAGCCCTCACTTTCGCGTGGATCGAACGAGTGGATCGATGTCGTTGCGTCCACGCAACGGCCGGGGTGCCGCGCGCGGCGCTTGGTGATCCGCGCCGGGGGCCCCCAAGTCTCCTCCACGAGACAGCGGCAAGTCTCCGGATTCCGGCCCACATCGGCCGTGGCTTCGAGAGCTTCGCCCCCCCGCCGCGGAGGAGCACCCAAGATGTCCAGAACGAACGACGCCTCGCAGAGCTCGAGCACCGGCCTCGCCGTGGAGGAGCTGCGCCGCGACAACCCCGACCTGCTCGGCGCGCTGGTCGTCGACGGCCGAGGCGCGATCCGCGCCGCCGATGCGACGACCACGGGCGTCGTCGAGGCTGCGGTCGCGCTCGTCGTTCCCGCGCGTGAGCTGCTCGATCGCGTCGCCGCCGAGCTCGGCTGCGGGGCCATCAAGAGCTTCGTGCTCGAGGGCGATCGCGCCAGCATGGCCTTCGCCGACATCGACGGCTCGAGCACCGCGATCGTCATCGGGAACAACGGCTCCGCGCCCGGGGCGCTGCGCTCGGACGCGCTCAACCTCTCCGAGCGGGTCGGGCGCCGCGGGGGGATGGCGTCGTGATCGAGCTCGCTCTCATCGGGTCGGCCCTCGGCTCCGCAGCGCTCGCCGCGGCGACCACCGCGTGGGTCTCACGCGGTCCGCGCCTCCGCGCGGAGAAGAGGCTCACGGAGCTCGAGTCCGAGCTCACGCGCGAGCGCTCGAGCACGAGGCGCAAGCTCACCGAGCTCGGCCTCGTGCACGCCCGGACGACGGGTCGGCTGCGCAGCGCGCTCGGCCTACCTCCCAGCGCCAGCGGGCTCGAGCCCATGTCGGCGCGCAAGCTCCCTCAGGCGCTGCGTGAGCGCCTCGAAGGGCTCATCGAGGTCGACGCCGTGGTCGTCGCCGATGCCTCCGGTCTCGCGTGGACACGGGAGGAGTCGCGCTCCGACCACGCGCTCGCTGCGGCCTCGGCGGCCGTGCTCGCCTCGCGGGTCGCCGGGCAGGGGCCTCGCGTCGTACACGTCGAGCTCGCAGACGCTCGCCACGTCGTCATCTGCCCCATCCCCGGCAGCGAGCCCGCGATGGCGCTCGCCGTCGCCTCCACGAGCCGCCCCGCGTCGGCCTTCGCGATCGACGCTGCACTGGCGTACGCGGCAGAGGCGCGGCTGCACGTCTCCACGGATCCCACCGAACCCGACCCGCTCGTCGGACACGCGCTCGGCCAGGCCCGCGCCAGCTCGGCGCTGGGGCCGCAGCTGATCGCCGAGCTGGAGCGCGAGTCGAGCCACGCAGGCGTCGGCATGCTCGCCATCGGCGTCGGTGACGACATCGTGGCGGCGCGTGGCAGCGACGGGCCGAGCGTCGCCGACCTGTCGGCGCTGTACCTCGAGCTGCGCACGCTCATGGATCGCATCGCCCACCGCATGGGCGGCAGGGTCCGGCGTCTCGACTGGTCGAGCTCCGGTGGCTCGACCGCCTCGGCGGTGAGCGTCGGCCCGACGGGGCGCAGCTTGCTCATCGGCGCGTCGCGCGCAGGCAAGCTCGACGTGGGCAGCTTCGACCGACTCGCCGGGAGGCTGCGTCGCCTCCTGCCGAACGAAGGATCGCGGGGGGCACAACCACGAGACGAGGCCCGACACGCATGATGCAGAACCCCGGACCCTGGAGCCCGAGCGTGGACGCCGCCGCGACCGCGGTGGCGGAGCTGAGGCGCGAGCTCGATCGACTGCGCGAGGAGCTGCTCGAGGCGCGCGCCGAGCTCGCGCAAGAGCGAGCGCGCCGCAGCGAGCCGCGCAGGACGAACGCCGACTTCCTCGCGCCGGCTCCGGCAGCGCCGGCGTGGCCGCCCTCCGCCCCGGTGACGTCGCGCGTGGGCGCGGCGGAGTACAACCACGCGCCTCCCGCCCACGCCTTCGACTTCGACGCGGTGCACGAGTCGGCGATGCGACCGGTCGCCCACGAAGCACCCCCTGCGCCCTTCGCCGCGAACCCCACCGGGCCCACGTTCGTCCTGCCCCGCGACCAAGGGCTCGACTTCGGCGCGATCAAGCAGCTCTCGCCCGAAGAGCTCGACGCCTTGCCCTTCGGGCTCATCACGCTCGACGCCGAGGGGCGCATCATCCACTACAACGACACCGAGAGCCGCATGGTCGGCCTGCCGAAGCACAAGGTCATCGGTCGGCGCTTCTTCGGCGAGGTCGCTCCCTGCGCGCGCGTGCGCGAGTTCGAGGGCCGCTTCCTCGAGCTGGTTCGCGACCCCTACCGCGTGCGCGTGCAGACCTTCGACTTCGTCTTCCGCTTCGCCAATGGCGCGCAGCAGGTCACCATCGTCATCACCCCCGCGCGCGAGCGTGGCCAGTACCACATGGCCTTCCTGCGCAGAGGGTGAGCCGACGAGGGATGAATGCGAGGTGGGCGCGACCATCGAGCCCCGTCGACTGCGATCGACGGGGCTCTCTTTCATGCGCGCTCGAAGTCGGCCGGAGTCGACGCGAGGCCTGCCGCGAGACGTGCTCTCGAGGTCACGAGCGACTCGCGGTCCCGCGCCTTCGCCTCTGCCGAGCGCTTCCTCATTGCAGCGAGCGGCACCATCAGCCGCGCGTTGTCACGCAGCCTGGGCTCGTTTCGCTCGAGGAAAGCCCAATACATCGGCGTGACGGGGCAATTCTTCTTCGGATCGAAGCGGCAGCCTTTGCAGTAGTCGCTCATCTTCGCGATGTAAGCTGCGCCGGAGACGTAGGGCTTCGTCGTCATCAGCGGCCCTGCGGCGTAGGTGCCCATGCCGAGCACGTTGGGCTCGACGACCCAATCGTAGGCGTCGGTGTACGCCGCCCAGAACCAGTCTGTGAGCTCGCGCGGCGAGACGCCCAGCAAGGTGGCGAGGTTCGAGAGGATCATGAGCCGCGTGATGTGGTGACCGTAGCCCTCGCGCCAGACGTCGCTCACGACCGTGTCGAGGCAATGAAGCCCCGAGGGGGCGCCTCCCCAATAGGCCGGGGGTAGGGGCTCGCTCGCGTCGAGCGCATTGGGGGCGGCCTCGCGACCCCGGGCGACCCGAGGCGCTCCAGGGATGGCCCGAAGTCCGTCGCTCGCCTCGTGCACGTGGCGGACGAACTCGCGCCAGCCGAGGACCTGCCTCAGGAAGCCCTCCTTGGAGGCGAGCGGGAGCTCGGCGCCGAGCGCGTCGTCGATGGCCTCGCGTGGCAGGACGCGGTGGAGGTTGATGAGCGCGGAGAGCCTCGTGTGGAAGAGGCCCGTCGAGCGGGTGCTCATCGCGTCTTCGAAGGGGCCGAAGTGGGGCAGGCAGCGCGTCTTCGCGAAGTCGCGCATGCGTCGCGCGTCGTCGAGCGTGGCCGGCAACGCGGAGAGGTCGAGCGTGCCCGGGTGCTTCGCGTAGTGGGCCTCGACGAGGTCTCGCACCTCGAGGGTGATCGCGTCGGCTTCGAAGCGAGGGGGCGAGGGGGCCTCCGGCGTGCCCCGGTAGGGCTCTCGGTTTTCCGAGTCGAAGCTCCACTTGCCGCCCACGGGCTTGCCGCGCTCCATGAGCACGCCGGACTCTCGGCGCACCAGGCGGTAGAAGGCGTCCATGCGGTAGGGCGGCGCTCTGCAGGCCCGCTGGAACTGATCGCGGCTCGTGAGCCAGCCCTCGTGCGGCAGGATCTCCAGCGAGCCGCCGCGCACGAGCTCTGCGAGCTCGGCGCGCAGCTCCCGCTCCGCAGGGCGCATGCAGCGGAGCCCACCCAGCTCGGCCGCGAGCGGCCCGAGCGCCTCGGCGTAGCCCGCGGGGGAGACGAGGTGCCGCACGTAGACTCCACGCGAGGCCTGCTCGAGCGCGAAGTGGCGCAGGTTGGCGAGCACGAGCGCGAGCTTCTGCTTGTGGTAGGGCCTGCGCGCGGCCTTCGCCGGAGACTCCACGAGCACCACGCCGAGCTCGCGTGCCGGGCTCTGCGAGAGCGGGCCGATGCGGTCGCTGAGCTGGTCGTAGGGCACGAACACCCAGCGACGCCCGCTGGGCTCGAGCGCTCGCGTCCGCTCACGGAGCAGGCGTGCGAAAGACACGAGCCGCGCAGTGGGGTCGAGCCACGCCCGAGTCAACGCCTCGCCCTCCCGAGAGCGCGCGCGAGCGCCCGCGTTGGCGGTCGGGCCCCACCGTGCTAGCTTCCAGCGTTCGCTTCCTTCGTGCCGTGGCCGGAAAAGTCATGGAAAACAACGCCTTCTCCGCTTCCGTGCTGCACCTCGACGCCGCGGCCGAGACCGAGCGCATCGTCGAGACGATCCGGGCCCAGGTGCTCGGCACCCTGCGGCGGCGCGGCGCGGTCGTCGGCGTGTCCGGAGGGGTCGACAGCTCGGTCGTCGCGGCGCTCTGCGCCCGCGCCTTCGGCCAGGGCCGCGTGCTGGGACTGTTCATGCCCGAGCGCGACTGCTCCGACGACTCACTGCGCCTCGGGCGCTCGCTGACCGACGCGATCGGCATCGAGACGGTGCTCGAAGATCTGACCGAGTCGCTCGAGAGCCTGGGCTGCTATCGGCGCCAGGAGGAGGCGATCCGCGAGATCGTGCCCGCCTACGGCCCGGGCTACAAATGCAAGCTCGTGCTGCCCTCGATCCTCGCGAGCGAGCGCCTCAACGTCACCCGCCTCACCGTGCAAGACCCGTCCGGCGAGCGCACCACGGTGCGCCTCACCGCGCAGGCCTATCTGCAGCTGGTCGCGGCCACGAACTACAAGCAGCGCGTCCGCAAGATGACGGAGTACTACCACGCCGACCGGCTCAACTACGCCGTGGCGGGCACGCCCAACCGCCTGGAGTACGATCAGGGCTTCTTCGTCAAGCAGGGCGACGGCGCCTCCGACTTCAAGCCGATCGCGCACCTCTACAAGACGCAGGTCTACCAGCTCGCCGAATACCTCGGCGTGCCGGCCGAGATCCGCGGCCGCCCGCCGACCACCGACACCTTCTCGCTCGCGCAGACCCAGGAGGAGTTCTACTTCGCGCTGCCTTACGACCGCATGGATCTCTGCCTCTACGCCTTCAACCACCAGGTGCCGGCGAGCGAAGCTGCCCGAGTCGTGGGCCTCGGCACGGAGCAGGTCGAGCGCGTCTACAAGGACATCGAGTCCAAGCGCCGGGCCACCCGCTACCAGCACGCCCGGCCGCTCTTGGTCGAGCCGGTCGACGAAGTCTGAGGCGCCATGTGCGGCATCGGCGGGATCGTGGATCTGTCGGGCCGGCACGGCGTGCCGTCTCGAGAGGCCCTGCAGCGCATGTTGGGCGCCCTGCGCCACCGCGGCCCTGACGAATACGGCCTCTACCGCGATACGCACGCCGGCCTCGCGCACGCGCGCCTGTCGATCGTCGACCTCGCCACGGGCCAGCAGCCGCTCGCCAACGAGGACGAGAGCCTCTGGGTCGTCTTCAACGGCGAGATCTTCAACTACGTCGAGCTGCGCGAGGAGCTGCTCGCGATCGGTCACCGCTTCCGCACGAAGAGCGACACCGAGCTCATCGTGCACGCCTACGAGTCCTGGGGTGAGCGGGCTTTCGACCGCTTCAATGGTCAATGGGCCATCGCGCTCTGGGACAACCAGAGAGAGCAGCTGGTGCTCGCGCGCGACCGGCTCGGCGTGCGCCCGCTGTACCTGTGTGAGCACGCGGGCGCGCTCTACTTCGCGAGCGAGGTCCGGGCGATCTTCGCCGCGAACCCCGACATCCCGCGGGCACTCGACCCTTATGGCCTCGAGCAGACCTTCACCTTCTGGTCGGTGGTCCCTCCGCAGAGCGTCTTTCGAGGGGTCGAGGAGCTCCGCCCGGGTCACGTGCGGATCTACGAGGGAGGGAGGGTGCGCGAGCTCAGGACCTGGGAGTCCAGCTATCCGACGCGGCCGGAGCTCGGCGGACAGTTCACCGGCAGCCTCGACGACGCCGTGCGCGAGGTGAGGCGCGCGCTCGAGACTGCCACCTCGCTGCGCATCCTGAGGGCCGACGTGCCCGTCGGCAGCTACCTCTCCGGTGGCCTCGACAGCTCGCTCGTCGCCGCGCTCGGGAGGCGCTATGCGGGCGACCGCTTCCACACCTTCTCGCTCCGCTTCGAAGACGCCGAGTACGACGAGACCGACTACCAGCGGCAGATGGTGCAGCTCATCGGCAGCGAGCACCACGAGGTCGTCGTGAGGCGCTCCGACATCGCCGACGTCTTCCCCTCGGTGATCGAGCACACCGAGCGGCCCATCCTGCGCACGGCCCCCGCGCCGCTCTTCCTGCTCTCGAAGCTCGTGCGCGAGCACGGCATCAAGGTCGTGCTCACCGGGGAGGGCGCCGACGAGTTCTTCGCCGGATACGATCTCTTCCGCGAGGGCAAGGTCCGCCGCTTCTGGGCGCGCCACCCCGAGAGCCAGCTGCGCCCACGCGCGCTCGAGCGGCTCTACCCCTACCTCACGCGCTCCCCGGTCGCTCAGCAGGCGATGGCGAAGCAGTTCTTCGGGCGCAACCTCGACAAGGCGAACCTGCCTGGCTTCGCCCACGACACGCGCTGGAGCACCACGACCGCGCTGAAGCGCCTCTTCAGCGGCGCGCTGCGCGCCGAGCTCGCCGAGAGAGACGTCATCGCCGATTTTCTCGGCACCCTGCCCCCCGAGTTCTCGCGCTGGCGGCCGCTCGCGCAGGACCAATACATCGAGATCCGCACCCTGCTCTCGGGCTATCTGCTCTCCTCGCAAGGCGATCGCATGCTCATGGCCAACTCGGTCGAGGGGCGCTTCCCCTTCCTCGATCGGGAGGTCGTCGCGCTCGCCGATTCGCTCCCCGACGATTACAAGCTGCGCGTCCTGGACGAGAAGCACGTGCTGAAGTCGGCCGCGCGCGGGCTGGTCGCAGACGCGATCCTCGCGAGGCCCAAGCAGCCCTATCGCGCGCCCGACGCGCTGTCCTTCGTCGGCGCGCAGGTCCCCGACTACGTCGAGCAGATGATGAGCGAGCACCACGTGCGCGCGGCGGGCGTCTTCGAGCCGGCGGCAGTCGCGCAGCTGTGGCGCAAGTGCCGCACCCTGGCCGGGCGCGGGCAGTTCTCCAACGCCGACAACATGGCCCTGGTGGGGGTTTTGTCGACGCAGCTGCTCCACCATCAACACGTGCGCAGCCGGCCGGACGCCGAGCCTCCCGCGGTGATCAAGACCGACGTGGACCGGGTGCGCGGAACGGAGTCGTAGATGCACGGAATCCACGGTGCAGTGCCGCTCCTGCACGACTACCTCACCCATTCGGCGCGGCGCCTGCCGGACAAGATCGCGCTCGTCTGCCAAGGGCAGCGCCTGAGCTACCGCGAGCTCGACCTGCGCTCCGACGCGCTCGCCGCTGCGCTCGCGAGCCGCGGGGTCGCGCGCGGCGATCGCGTCATCGTCTACGCCGACAACACGGTCGAGACCGTGGTCGCCTTCTGGGCCGTGCTGAAGGCCAACGCCGTCGTGTCGGTCGTCAATCCGCTCACGAAGGTCGACAAGCTCCGCTACCTCATCGAGGACTGCCGGCCCACCGCGCTCATCACCGAGACGCGCCTCCTGGGTGTGTGGGGAGGGCTCGCCGACAGCCCGAGCTTGAAGCTCGTGATCACCTCCGACGAGCCTGCCGCCCGAGGCGGCGCGCTGCCCGAGGGGGTGCTGCGCTGGTCCGAGGCCCTGGAGAGCGCCGACGGGCCGCCACGGCGCAGCCGCATCGACGTCGATCTGGCGGCCATCGTCTACACCTCCGGTTCCACGGGCGATCCGAAGGGCGTGATGCTCACGCACCGCAACATGCTGACGGCGGCCACGTCGATCAGCGCCTACCTCGAGCTGCTCGAGAGCGACGTCATCCTGGGCGTGCTGCCGCTGGCCTTCGACTACGGCCTCTACCAGATGATCATGGCCTTCCGAGAGGGGGCGAGGTTGGTGCTCGAGCGCTCCTTCGCCTTCCCGGTGCGTGTGCTCGAGGTCGTGGCCGAGGAGGGCGTCACGGGCTTCCCCGGGGTGCAGACGATCTTCGCCGTGCTCGCAGGCATGAAGAACCTCGGCGACTTCGACCTCTCGAAGGTGCGCTACGTGACGAATACGGCGGCCGCGCTCCCGATCAAGCACATCGAGGCGCTGCGGCACATCTTCCCGGGCGCGAAGATCTATTCGATGTACGGCCTCACCGAGTGCAAACGCTGCTCCTTCCTTCCTCCGGAGGATCTCGAGCGCAAACCCACGAGCGTCGGCATCGCCATTCCCAACACCGAGCTCTGGATCGTCGACGAGCAGGGGCAGAAGGTGGGCCCCGACGTCGTGGGGCAGCTCGTCATCCGAGGTGCCACGGTGATGAAGGGCTATTGGGAGAAACCCGAGGCCACTGCGAAGCGCCTGAAGCCCGGCCCTCTGCCGGGGGAGCAGGTGCTCTACACGGGCGACTACTGCAGGCTCGACGAGGAGGGCTACCTCTACTTCGTGGGTCGCATGGACGACATCATCAAGACGCGCGGCGAGAAGGTCGCCCCCAAGGAGGTCGAGAACGTGCTGTTCGACGTCGCGGGGGTCAAGGAGGCCGCCGTCATCGGCGTGCCCGACGAGCTGCTCGGCCAGGCGATCAAGGCCTTCGTCGTGCTCGAGCAGGGGGCCACGCTGAGCGAGCGAGACCTCCTGCGCGCCTGTCAGGAGCGGCTCGAGAGCTTCTGCGTGCCGAAGTACGTCGAGCTCGTCGCCGAGCTACCGAAGACGGACACCGGCAAGATCAAGAAGACGGGCCTCGCCTGAGGGTGTACCGCGGGACGCGGAACGGAGCGCTGATGGACACCAAGCAACAGGTCAGAGAATTCGTCACGAGCAACTTCTACGTGGCCGAGCCCTCGTCGCTGGCCGACGACGCCTCGCTCCTGGATCAGGGCATCATCGACTCGACCGGCGTGCTCGAGATCATCTCCTTCCTCGAGACGAGCTTCGGGCTCGAGGTGGCCGACGCCGAGATGGTGCCGGAGAACCTGGACTCGATCGAGCGCATCGCGGCCTTCGTGGCGCGCAAGCGCGCCTAGCCGCGGCATCGGGCACGCGGAGCGGGCGAGCCGCTCCCGCGCAGATCGATGTAGCCTGCGCGCCATGGATCTCGGTCTCCGTGGGAAGAAAGCGCTCGTCACCGGCGGCAGCCGCGGCATCGGGCGCGCGACGGCGCTCGTGCTCGCGGCGGAGGGCGCCCACGTGGCGGTGGCGGCGCGCGGCGAAGCGGAGCTCGCCGAGGTCGTGGCGACCATCGAAGCCGCGGGGGGGCGCGCGCAGGCGATCGCTTGCGACGTGTCGCGACGCGAGGGCGCGAACGAGGTCGTGGCGCGCGCCGCCGAGGCGCTCGGTGGGCTCGACGTGCTCGTGAACAACGTCGGTGGCTCGGTGGGCTCGGGCGCCTTCGACGAGGCCGACGACGAGGCATGGGCCAGGGTGCTCGATCTGAACCTGATGAGCGCCGTGTGGTGCAGCCGCGCCGCCCTCGCCCCGCTCGAGGCCTCGGGCGGCGGCTGCATCGTGTTCGTGAGCTCGATCTGCGGGCTCGAGTACTGTACGAGCGCGCCCTACACGGCGGCGAAGGGCGCGCTGGCCTCGCTCGCGAAGGAGATGGGCGTCGATCTGGCACCGAAGAAGATCCGCGTCGTGGCCGTCGCGCCGGGCTCGATCATGTTCCCGGGCGGCTCGTGGGACAAACGCCGCACGACGCACCCGGAGCTCATCGAGCGCATGCTGAAGCACGAGCTGCCCTGGGGGCGCTTCGGCGCCGCCGAGGAGGTCGCGAATGCGATCGCCTTCGTGGCCTCAGCGCGCGCGAGCTGGATCACCGGCACCAGCATCGTCGTCGACGGCGGGCAGAGCCGCGGCGTCTGAGCGCGCGGCGCGCCGTCGCCAGAGCCAAAGGACCGCCAGCACGGCGACGGCGTCGACCACCAGATCGAAGGCCTCGGCGATCGAGGGCACCCGATCGCGTTTGTAGACCTGCACGCCCTCCTGCAGCGCCGCGACGAGCATCGTGAACGAAGCGCTGCGCCAGGGCGAGATGCGGGCGGCGAGGCAGAGCGCCATGAGCGTGCCATAGAGGCCCATGTGCGCGACCACGTGCACGAGCTCGAAGCTGCCGAGCCAGGCGAGCAGACCGAGGTGGAGCGTGAGCCTGTCGAGCACGACGACACCGACGAGCATGGCGAGGGACCAGAGCGCGACGCGGAGCTTGGGCATGGCTTCATCGTGCCGAACGCCCGTGGCCGGCAGCGCGCTTCCGCGTGGAGCTTCCGTGGAGCCGGGCTCGGGGTGGGGCGGGAAGCTCCGGGCCTCGTGGAGCGTAGGTGGCCAGCGTGAAGCCCCGCACGCACGCTCCCGTCCCCGCCGCCGCCCTCTCGGTCGCCGCCGTCGCCTTCGCCGGCTTGGCCTCCGCCGAGGGCGCGGGTGTGACCGAGGCGAACCCCACCTGCTCGTCCGCGACCGCGCTCCTGCTCACCGGCGACGGCAATGCCGAGGCCGAGCGCTGGGCGCTCATCCGCAAGCTCGTCGCGGCGGAGCCCAAGTGGCGCGTCGTCGGCGAGGCGCCGGTGAACCGCGTCGACGAGGTGGCGTTCACACGCTTCGACGTGCGCCACACCTACCGGGGCGGGCCGACGGCGGCCTACACCGTGCAGTGCGGGCACGGTGGGACCTGCAATGAAGTCGCGCAGGCCTTCCGCAAGGAGCACCCCTCGCTGAGCCCTGCGCCGGTCGTGATCTGCGGCGATCCGAGCCACGTGCTCGTGAACCCGCGGCCGGCGCTTTGACGCGGGCTCGCGCCCCGCGTCCGCGCGACTCGGGCGAGGCGCTCAGCTCGGCGCGCGCAGCTGACGACGGACCTTCTTCGCGAAGGTGTCGGTGCACTTGCCGTGACTGCCCTCGTACTCCATGATCTCGCGCACGAGGCGCGCCTTGGTGTCGCTCGAGATCGTCGCGCAGGCTTCTACCTCGCCAGCGAGGCGCTTGCCCTCGGCGGTCTCCGGCGCGGTCTGCTTCACGGGCGTCGCCGAGGCGTTCGCGCCGCGATGGTGGGAGGGTTTGGTCTTCGTCACGTCGCGCATGCCACCCTCGTCGGAGCGGCGGCCCGTGCCGTGGCAGGAGGGGCAGCGCGCCTGGCTACCGAAGGAGTTGGAGAGGCGGCCGTCGCCGCCGCAGACCGCGCAGCTGTCGAGGCTCATCGCAGGGCTCCCTCTTGCGGCGAGCAGGGGGAAGGGGCGCTGGACACGACGGGCCGAGCGCGCGTGGCGCTGGCGTGATGGCGGTCGAACATGGGGGCCTCGGAGGGTTCCGGACAGGCGCCCCGATGGGCGTCGGTTTCGTGAGCCCTCGCACCGTAGCGGTCCACCTCTGCGCGAGCAAGCCGCCTCGCCGTGTGCGTCTCAGGCCTTGCCTCGGCGCCGGCCGAGCTTGCGCGCGCGCCGTCGCACGCCGCGCAGCTTGGCGAAGGCCCGCTCGTAGCGATCACCCTCTTTGCCGATCCAGCCCTGAGAGCGGTAGTAGAAGAGCAGCGAGAGCGCGCTCAGCGCCATGATCGCGAGCGAGAATGGGTAGCCCCAGGACCAACCCAGCTCGGGCATGTTGAAGGGCGACTTCGAGGTGTCGAAGTTCATGCCGTAGACGCCGGCCACGAAGGTCATCGGCAGGAACACCGTCGACAGCACCGTGAGCACCTTCATCACCTCGTTGAGGCGCTGCGAGGCGGTCGTCATCAGGAGATCCATGAGGCTCGACGCGAGCTCGCGGAAGCTCTCGACCATGTCCATGATCTGCACGACGTGGTCGTAGGTGTCGCGCAGGTAGAGGCGCGTCTCCGCGGTGAGGAAGGGCGAGTCTTCTCGCAGCAGGTTGCTCAGGAGGTCGCGCTGCGGCCAGATCGCACGGCGCAGCTGCAAGAGCTCGCGCTTGATCTCGAAGACCTCCGAGGGCGTCGTCGTGCCTCCCTGCAGCATGCGCAGCTCGAGCTCGTCGAGGCGCTCGCCCATGTGCTCGAGCACGGGGAAGAAGCCGTCGATCACGGCGTCGAGCAGGGCGTAGGCGAGGTAGTCCGAGCCGGAGATCCGGAGCTTGCCGCGGCCGCTGCGCAGGCGCCTGCGAAGGGGATCGAGGCAGTCGATGCGCGGCTCCTCCTGCACGCTGAGCACGAAGCCAGGACCGAAGACGATCGACATCTGCTCGCTCTCCACGGCGTGCGCGTCGAGCGAGACCATGCGCGTGACGATCACCTGCTGCTTGGGGAAGACGTCGCTCTTGGGGCGCTGGGGCACGTTGACGACGTCTTCGAGCGCGAGCGGGTGGATGCTGAAGAGCTCTCCGATGCGCTCGAAGGTCGGGGTGTGTCCGATGCCGCGGATGTCGAGCCAGGTGATGCTCTTCGGGTCGTCGAGGAAGGGCCGGGCCTCCTCGATGCTCGAGAGCCGCCGCTCGGTGAGGTGGGCCTCGGAGTAGTCGACGAGGTGGATCTCCGGCGGTACGTCGCTCTCGATGCGCAGCGTGCCGGGGGAGGCGCCGGGCTGGTCGCGCGGGATCTGATGGCGGCTGGGCGGGGATCCCTCGTCCTCGTCGTCGCCGTCGTGGCTGGGGCGCGTGCTCTCGCTCACGCCCTCGATGCTAGTCCGAGGGGGCTGCCGTTGGGGAACGTGTGACGTTGCGGTGACGCGCTCGGCCTGCGCTGGTTCCCGGACTCGGGAGGTGGTACCCGGCGCCCACGCACATGGGCATCCAGGATCTCATCCGCCTCGTCTTGCCGAAGGAAGAGCACTTCTTCGACTTTCTGGAGAAGCAGGCGCTGCTCGGGCACGAGGGCGCCATCAAGCTCCGCGATCTCGAGAGCCGACCCGTCTCGGAGGTGCGCCCCGAGGTGCACGCCATCGAGAAGGCCGCCGATCGCGTGAGCCACGAGCTCGAGGACGCGCTCGCCGCCACCTTCGTCACGCCGCTCGACCGCGAGGACATCCACCGCCTCTCCACGCTGCTCGACGACATCCTCGACCGCGCCTACGCGACCGCGAGCGCCTTCGACATGTTCCACATGAAGGAGCCGAGCCCCGCGGCGAAGCGCCAGATGCAGATCCTCGAGAAGACGACGAAGGTGCTCGCCGACACGCTGCCGGCGCTGCGCAAGCACGACTTCGAGACGATCCGCGCGGCCGTGCGCGAGGTGAAGACGCTCGAGAAGGAGGGCGACGAGATCTACCGCGAGACGATGAAGTCGCTCTTCGGCCCCGACGGGCCGACCGACCCGCGCGAGCTCATCCGCCGCAAGGAGGTCAACGAGATCCTCGAGAGCGCGATCGACACCTGCGAAGACGCCGCCGAGTACCTCGCCAACCTGGCGGTGAAACATGGCTGACGCCTTCGTGGTGCTCATCCTGGTGCTCACGCTGGCGCTCGTCTTCGACTACATCAACGGCTTCCACGACGCCGCCAACGCGATCGCCACCGTCGTCTCGACGGGCGTGCTGCCCATCCGCACGGCGGTCCTGCTCGCGGGCGTCTTGAATTTCGTGGGCGCGATCACGGGCACGGCCGTCGCCAAGACGATCGCCAGCGGCTTCGCCGACGCGGGCGACGTCACCCAGCTCGTGGTGCTCTCGACGCTCATCGGCGCATCCGCGTGGAACCTCATCACCTGGTGGTACGGCATCCCCTCGAGCTCCTCGCACGCGCTCATCGGAGGCCTCGCCGGCGCGGTCGTCGCGCACGCAGGCCTCGACCACTTCAAGTGGAGCGCGCTCGTGCAGAAGGTGCTCGTGCCCTTGGTCGTGAGCCCGGCCTTCGGCTTCGCGCTGGCCTTCGTCGTGATGGTGGGCACCCTCTGGATCGTGCGCCGCTTCGTGCCGCGCAAGGTCAACAAGGGGGCGCGCTTCTTACAGCTCTGCTCCGCGAGCGCGATGGCCTTCGCGCACGGCTCGAACGACGCGCAGAAGAGCATGGGCATCATGACGCTCGCGCTCGTGTCCTACGTCGCCTCGGAGGGCTCGAGCAGGCTGCCGGCCTGGATGGCGCCTGCCTCCGACGGGCACGTGCCCACCTGGGTCATCTTCTCCTGCGCGGCTGCGATCGCGCTCGGCACGATGGGTGGTGGCAAGCGCATCATCAAGACGATGGGCACGAAGATCATCCGCATCACGCCGCTGCAGGGCTTCGCGGCGGAGACGAGCGGCGCGGCCACGATCCTGCTCGGCAGCTCGCTCGGCATCCCGCTGTCGACCACCCACTGCATCAACGCCTGCATCATGGGCGTCGGCGCGAGCAAGCGCGTGAGCGCGGTGCGCTGGGGCGTCGCCGGCAACATCGTCACCGCCTGGGTGCTCACCATCCCCGCCGCCGCGGCGATCGCCGCCGGCTCGATGTGGCTGCTCGGCGCGGTCTTCGGCTGAACGCGCTCTTCGGCCGAGCCCGCGCTTCGACCGAGACGGCGGCCCCAGCGCTCGCTCAGCGCCGCTTCTTGGAGGAGCGCCCCTTGGGCGGCGCGTTCTTCGGCGGGGAGCTCGGCGGTGGAGCGGGCCTCGGTGTGGGCTCTCGGGCGATGGGCGCCTCGCTGGGTTCGGGGCCCGTCGCGAGCTCGGGCACGAGCGCTCCTTCGCCGAGGTAGAGGCTCGAGGCCCGGTAGCGCTTCACGCCGCGCTCGATGAAGATCTTGAGC
>ERZ761602.1428-NODE-1428-length-43372-cov-5.585197_pt1 | contig 43372 bp, 31 predicted proteins | sample MGYA00512165_ERZ761602 | MGnify/ENA primary metagenome ERZ761602 (study PRJEB28899, sample SAMN02445085) | bioreactor sludge metagenome | biome: EBPR sludge; isolation source: Thorneside wastewater treatment plant | place: Australia: Brisbane, Thorneside...
GGTGCAGCAGCCCGCGCACCGAGTCGCGGATCTGCATCATGCCCGGGTAGGCCTCACCGAGGCCCTCGGCGAGCAGACCGTCGAGCTCGTTGAAGGCCTTGTCGAGCGCGTCGACCGCGCCGCGCTCGGCGGGCTGGGGCGACAGGCCCTGGATGACGGGGCCGGTGAGCTCGGCATACCAGGCGCAGAGGTTGCCGCGCGCTCTGGGGCGCTTCAGCGCCGGATACATGTCGTTCCAGAAGGCCTTCGACAGATCGAGCAGCAGCACGATGCCCTCGAGCACGCCCGAGGTCGACTTGCTCTGCGCGCGCGACGCCGCCCAGTAGAGCGCGACGCGGAAGTCCTTGCTGCGATCCTCGAGCAGCGACTCGGAATTCGATTGGATCGTCGACCAGTCGATCGTGCCGCCATCGAAGGAGTTCTGCTTGTCGATCTCGTTCTTTACCGCCTCGAAGGCCTCGTCGTACGAGATGTCGTCGCCCACGCCGCCGTTGATCGGAGCGAGCAGGGGCTCGAGCTTCGTTCGTACCGCGGCGAGGACGTCGTCTGCGCTCATGCGGGCGGGAGAATAGAGAAGGGGGCAGTCGAGCGGAAGTCCCCCGCGGCGACTATCTGGGAGACGAGCGACGCTCGCAGCGACGAGCACGAGGCGCCCGCTGCCGAGCCGAGCTCGCGGGGCCGTTGCGACGACAGGCTCGATCTCGGAGGCTCGAGACGCGAAGCTTCGAGCGTCATTGCCCCAGCGAAGCCAGGAAGCCGGCGATGGGCTGCTCCACCTTCTCGACCGCGTTCACGAGCTGAGGGCGGAGGCGCGTGCGCGCCGTCGCTTCGTCGAAGGTGGGGATGCCACAGAGCTCGGCGACGTGCTCCGCGGAGCCGGTCGGCGCGAGGATCTCGCGCAGGGAGCCGATGTGTGGAGGGCCAACGTGTAGGAGCGCCGTCTGCTGCGGCGTCCAGAAGGTGTTGACGAGCGTGTGCTTCCAGCCGGAGAGCCGCAGCACGACGTCGAGCCAGACGGCCGTGGCGTAGGCGTCGCCGGCGCCCACGGGCAGGCGCAGGGCGAGGCCCGTCGCCGGCAGCTCCTGCCCTTTGAAGGGCTCCACCGCTTCGGCGACGTTGGCGAGCACCCAGTAGCGGCTCGCGTCGCTGCCGAAGCCGGTCTCCCAGAGGGCCTTCATCTGGTTCTCGGCGAGCCAGCGTCGGTAGCTGGCGCTCGCGGCCTCCGGGTCGTCGAGCGAAGGCAGCTCGATGCGCGAGACGCGATCGACGAAGGCCTCCACCGTCCATGCTCGGCCCTGCGTCGCGACCTCGTAGGCGCTCGTGAGGAAGCGCCACAGCGCGACGGGCAGCGCCGCGCCGGTCGCGCAGAGCTGGCCGTAGTCGTAGGAGGCGAACACGATCATCGGGTAGAGGCGGCCGGCTTTGTCGCCGCTCGCGGCCCAAGCGCCGACGAGCCCACGCGAGGGGCCGTCTTCGCTCTTCGACTCGGGTCGGAAGATGAAGAGCCCCACCGAGCGCGTGTACGACTCCTCGAATCCCTCGCCGAGGCTGCGCTGCGCGAAGTCCATCGCGCCGCCGAGCCACTGATCCAGCTGGGCGAGCTCCTCACCGGCGCCGTTGTGCCGGATGAAGTCGCCAGTGGCGGGCAGCTTGCCGAAGCAGCCCACGAAGGGAGGGCCGGCAGACTTCTTCTTGCGCCAGAACATCACCACCGGGGCGAGGCTACACTGCAACGCGTCCGCTGGAGAAGGGATCAAGGCGAAGGAGCGGAAGCCGGCTGCGCGCGAACGCCGCGCAAGAGCACGCAGAGCGCAAGAACGCCGAGCGCCCGAGCCGAGCCCTGGCGAGGGCCAGGGCCGGGTCGGGCGCAGGTCGCAAGGGCGGTCGCCGTGGAGGCCCCACCCCGTCTGGGCTGCTCAGCCCTTGTCTTTGCCGCCGCCGAACTTGTCGCCGATGCTCGGCGGGCAGTTCATCCCGCGGAAGAAGCTCAGCGGGAACGGGTGGTTTCCGCGGCGAGGCCGGACCTGCATGGTGACGGACACCGGCGGCGCGGTCATCTGCCAGGTGACGAGGAACTCCTGATCGCTGCCCTTCACGGCGGTGATCTCGTCGGCCGACTCGAAGAGGCGGAAGATGCCCCAGGGGCCGTCGCGGCGGATCTCCTCGTCGAGGCCACCAGCGCCACGGACCTGGATGCGCGCGCCGCGAGCGTCGGTGCCGGGCCACTTGAACTGGTACCAGTACTCCTTCTCGTTGCGGTACTTCCGCGTCTGGCCGTCGACCTCGAAGATGACGTCGCTCACGACGGGGCTCACCGTCTTCAGGTTGATGAGGAAGACGACGTTCGGCTCCTCACCCGTCCGCCCCGGCCAGAGCGCATCGGTGATCTCGTCGGCGCGCTTGAGGCAGTTGTACATGAGCGGGTTGAAGGGCGTGAAGGGCTTGCCCTTCGCGCGCCCCTGCAGGTGCGCGAGCGGGATGTAGTCGTGGTTCTGCCTGCGGTGCATGCCCGCGAGGTAGCCGTCGTAGAAGCCCCAGAGCACGCCCTCGTTCGGCTTGAAGAAGGCGACCATGTCCTCGTAGGAGGCGTCGCGCTTCGCGGCCATGTTGAAGGGGTAGCGGTCCTTGATCTTGTCGCGGTAGTGCGGCCAGACCATGACCTCCCAGAGGCCGCTCGCCGCGCCGCCGGCGCCCTTCATCATCGCGAGGTAGCCCTGGCGGAGCGGGTTCATGAGCAGTGGCTCCATGAGCTCCTGGCCGAGCTTGTCCATCTTGAGCAGCATCTGCTCGCTGTCCTTGACGGCCTTCTCGAAGAGCTCCGTCGCCGACTTCGTGTCGGTGTTCGGCGGGCCCTCCTCCACGATGGTCATCTCGCTGGAGAGCTGCTCGAGGTGCGCGACGTACTTGCCGAGCTCCGGATCCGGCGGCAGCTTGGGCGGGAGCGCGGTGCCATCCGAGGTGGGCGGAGGCGGCACGTAGGCTTGCGGGATGCCGAAGCGCACCATCGACTGGAAGCTCCGCGCGATGCGCTCCTGGCTGGAGACGCCCTTGCCCTGCTGCAGCTCGTCGAGGCGCACGCCGGCCTTCGACTCGATGCGGCGCCGCACGCGGCTCTGGATCTGGTCGATGACACCGCCATCGGCCGCGAGCGAGCCCAGCTTCTGCTTGTTCGGATCCTCGAACTGCGTGTTGTCGGCGAGCGTCTGCAGGAGGCGCTCGTAGGGCCAGTCCGGCGTCGCGAGGATGCGGAACTCGTCGATCGACTCGCGGTTGTTCTGCGGCATCTTCACGTCGAGATCGCGGAAGAACTGGCGCCACTCGGAGATGTACTCGTCTTCGTAGCGCTCACGCACGCGCGCGAGGGCCTTGTTGATGTTGTCCTGCTGCGTCTTCTCCTGCGCCGTGTAGGGCACGACCCAGGCCTCGCGCTCGAGGAGTGAAGCGCCGTCCTTCAGGCGCTGATCGACCGCCTTGAAGCCCTCGGCGGTGAAGGGCCCACGCACCTCTTGGTACTTGCCCTCGAGCGCGCGCCTCTTGCTGCCCACGATCGTGAGCGCCTCCGGCCGATCCTCGAACACCTGCGCCACCGTGACCGGCGGATACTTGAGGTTGTCGAAGCTCGCGTCGGCGGTGTTGTCGATCTTCTCGTCGATCAGCGCGATGACGAAGAGCTCGTAGTAGGCCTTGATCGGGTTGGCTCCGCGCAGCCGCTCGCGGGCCGACTCGACGAGCGGCAGGTCGAGCTGGACGGCGCCGGTGTCGTTGTCGCGCAGGAGGCGCGTGTAGAACTCGGTGTGCGGCGCGAGACGGGCCTTCAGGTCGGCCTCGGCGAGCGAGCTCTGTGAGAGCAGCTGCTCTCCCCACACCTGGGTGAGCTGGCCCACCTCGTAACGCTCGATCTCGGGGTCGGCCAGACGGTTGCGCTCGTTCTCGCCGAGCAAGAGGTAGGACTTCAGCGCGTTGTAGTCGGCGAGGTAGGGGTCGCCCGTGACGTTGCGCAGCTTGTCCTCGAGCTTCTCGCGCACCGGCTTCACGAAGCCCGCGTCGAGCGCCGCGATGTACTGCTTCTTCAGCGGCTCGAAGAGCTTGTCGCCCTGGTAGAGCGTCCACGTGTAGCTGACCGGCGGGCCGTCGTCCTTCCAGGTCTTGAGCTTCTCGAGGTGGTTGCGCATCTCGTCGAGGCGCTGCACCTTCGCGACCGTGTCTCCCCCGCCCTTCCAGTCGATCTGGGCGGCGGCGAGGCTGATGCGATCGGTCTCGGCGACGAGCTCGCGGTTGTTGAGGTAGGAGAAGACGGCGGGCACCGCGAGCAGCAGGCCGACGAGCAGCGCCGCCGCCGCGATCGCGAGCTTCTGGAAGCGCCGGCGGCGGACCTCGATCTCGCTGAGGTCGGCGAGGTTCTGATCGGGGAAGACGATCTGGAGGAAGACGTCGCGGAGGAAGTAGCTGCGCGCCTCCTTGCTGCCCGTCTCCTCTTCGTTGATCGAGCCCTTCAGGCCGAAGGCACGGCCCATGGCGCCCACGACGCGATCGAGGGGTTTGCCCTCCTGCGTACCGCTCGTGAAGTAGAAGCCACGGAGCAGCGGCGTCGCGCCCGAGCCCGAGGGCGCGAAGGTGGCGGCCATGAAGTCGGCGAGGTTGCGCTTGGTCGCCGCGAACTCGAGCGGGAAGCTGTAGACCTTCTCCTTGACCGAGCGGTTCCGCTCGCCGGAGAGGCGCTTGATGACGCGCGTGTGCAGGCGCTCGACGAGCACGTCGAACTCGCGTTCGAAGAGCGCGCCGGGCTCGGTCTTCGGCTCGTCGATCCGGAAGGTCGCGCCCCAGGGCTGACCACGATCGCTCTTCTTCAGGTCACCGAAGTACTCGACGAAGCCCGACACGAGATCGGTCTTCGTGAAGAGCACGTAGACCGGCAACGTCATCTTGAGCGTCGACTGCATCTCGTCGATGCGCGCGCGGATCTTCGACGCCATCTGCTGCACGCCGTCTTCGGAGGCGTCGAGCAACTCGTTGACCGGCACCGCGACGAGCACGCCGTTGAGCGGCTTCTCCTCGCGGTACTTCACGAGCTGCTCGAGGAACGCGATCCACTCGTCGCGGTCGTCGCTCTCGGTCGTGTAGCGACCTGCCGTGTCGAGCAGGATGGCCTCGTTCGTGAACCACCAGTCGCAGTTGCGCGTGCCGCCGACGCCGCGCACGCCGCCACCCGAGGGATCGAGGAACGGGAACTGCAGGCCGGAGTGGCGCAACGCCGTCGTCTTGCCGCCTCCCGGGGGGCCGACGATCGCGTACCAGGGCAGCTCGTAGAGGGCCTGGTCGCCCGTGCGGCCACCGCCCAGCTTGGAGCGCTTCAGCGAGGCGATGCCCTCGTTGAACTGCTTGTGCAGCGCCTGGATCTCCTCGCGGTCCTCAGGCTTGGCCGCGAGCGCCTGCTCCTGCGCCTGCTGGGCGATCGCCTTCTCGAGCGCACGCGCTGCGCGCGCAGCTCGGATGCGCCGGATGGCCCAGAGGCCGACCAGCACGGCCAGCACCACGAGCGTGACGGAGACGGGGATCCAGGTAGGGAACGGATCCTCGCCGCCGAGCTCGGGCGGGGGGAACAGGAGCCAGGTCGTCCAGACTGCCAGGATGACGAGGACGCCGAAAATCCACAGCCACATGCGAGAGCGCCTCCGGTGGAGCGACGGGGGTCGGGCTCAACCCCCGTCGACCACGGTATGGTGAGCCTGCCTGCATGATGGCGGCCCTCCACCCGTGTAGCCAACTTTTGCGAGACTAGACCCAACTCGACGGGCGCCGAAAGACGAAGCGCGCGCCGGGAAGCTCCCGCGACGCGCGCCTCTCTCGGGCCCGACCCTGGCCCAGCTCGGTCCCGGCCCGGACCTGGGTGACGGCCTTCAGCCGCCGAGCAGCTTCTGGATCGTCTCGACCGTGCCGTCGGCCGAGAGGCCGATGACGATCTTGAGGACGATCACGACGAGCAACGCGAAGGCGAAGATGCCTACGGCGATGGCGACGAAGGGCAGCTCGCGGCGCACGGCGCCGCCGCCGGCGTCCTTGCGCTCGGCGTTGGGGGCGAGCAGGTCGCCCCCTCCCTCCTGCACGGCGACGTAGTTGCCGAGCCCCTCGACGACCTGGGCGAGGCCCTCCTGGTTGCGCAGGCGGTACTTGCCCTGGAAGCCGAGCGCGAGGCAGAGGAAGTAGATCTGCGCCACGTGGTTTCGCCCTCGCTGACCATGCAGGTTGTCGAGGTTCACGAAGAAGCCGTCGCCGGCGGTGTTGATGCCGAAGAACTGGAGCTGGAGCGGGTTGCTCAGCCACTGCGTCTTCCCCGGCCAGGTCGAGTGGTAGATGATCTCGTCGGCGAAGGCCGACAGCGCGAACTTCGCGTCGATCATGTCCTGCTCGGGGATGCGCTGCTCACGCCCGTTCTGCATCATCGTGTCGAACAAGCCGAGCACGCGGCGCTGCAGGATGTCGGGGGCGGGCAGATCGCGCGAATTGCGGAGCTGGAGGATGAGCGAAAGCACATCCGCGCAAACCCAATACATCGTCTGCGACATGCTCATGGAGCCGACTCCTCAATCGTAGGCTCGCCCCGCCCGCCCCGGCACCAGCCCCTGCGCGGGCGCAGGCGAGAGTGCGAGAACGAGGGGGAAGGAGCTCATTTCTGTGCTTGGACCGCGATGAGCCGGAGGTCGACCTTCTGGGGGTCGATCGGCTGGTAGATGGCGATCGTGCCAGACCCGAGGATGTCGTTCCAATAATCGCCAGCTTGATCGACCCGCAGGTACACCAGACCGGGCTTGATCGGGATGGCGCCGGGCGGTCGGTACTCGACCGCGACCCTCACACCGGGCATGGCGGCGTTCAGGATGTAGCCGATCTGGGTCCACGACCCGACCTTGAGCAGCCTCGGGAGGCGCTCGCGCAGCGTCGCCTCGTCGATGCCCTTCGCCTCGAGGAAGAACTCGTGCGTGCGCGGGAGCTTCGGGTCCTCGAACTTGCCGAGGTACATGCCGTCGTCGCGCTTCTCGAGCGGCACGACCACGTAGTTCTCGGCGAGCACGCTCTGGATGAGCGAGAGCGCGCGATCGAAGACCGGCTCGAAGACGTCGCCCAGCTCGAGGTAGTTGAACTTGGGGATCGAGGTGGGGTCGCCATCGGGCGAGAAGGTGCAGAGCTCCCCGATGAGCGACGCGAGCATGAGGAAGGTCTGCTCGGGGTGGGTGTCGCCGTGATCGACCATGTGCGAGGTCGCCGGGATGAAGCTGTTCAGCGTGTGCAGCATCCAGAACTTCGCGATGTCGGAGGCCTGGAAGTCGACCGAGGCCGCCGTGCGCATGCGGCGGCCCTCCGAGAGGGCCTTCTGCTTGCCGACCATCGCCGACAGGAGGCGGCGCATGCCGCTCATCAGCTGCTCGCTCGCGCCGATGCGCAGCACCGGCGGGATGCAGGCCTTCTTGATGACGATGGCGCCGGTGCGGTCGCGCACGAGCTGCGCGATGCGGATCGTCTGGTAGGCGTCGCGCGGCTCGGTGCCGTAGAGGATGCGCAGCTGGTGGCGCCCCCAGGTGATCACCGTGTCGTTGCGGCCGGTGTTGACGTCCGGCACCGTGACCTGCGAGGCGACGAAGCGCTGCGCGGGGCCGGACTTGGCCGGGTCCATCGCGACGTTCGCCGCGGTGTCGCGCTGGTTCGGCACCGCGAGGAAGACGTCGAGCGACTCGAGCGCCGCGGGGAACGCTCCCTCGAGCGGCCTCGCCTCGACCTGGTCTTCTCCGGGCTCGCCGATGAAGAAGGCCGTGCCGTCCGGGAAGACGCCGTGGCACTTCGTGAGGCGCACCTGCCCCGCCGTGAGCGCACGCTCGTCGAACTGCACCTCACGGATTCCCCAGTCGTACGGGACGATCGCGTGCACGCGAGCGTGCACGAGCGCCTCGTGGTACTGGTCGCACTGCTGGAGGTGCTGAGGGGTCATGAAAAGCCCCTCGGTCCAGACGAGTTTGCGCGGCTGCATCATCGAGCGTGGCTACATGTAACAGAGGTACGCCCGGCGACGCGAGTGCCGACGCGTACTACTTTCCGACGCCGCCCTTCGGCAGGGTCAATTTGCGGATCGGGCGGGCATTCGGGAACATCGACTCGTCGTACTGGCCGCCGTTGTCGATCTTCGCCCCATCCAGGAAGAACGCGGTTCGCGGGTCCGCGCTGGCGCCGGCGTCCGCGGCGCGGTTGCCACAGCTCGCTTCGCCCGGCGGGAGCGGGAACTCGTAGAAGGTCTTCCAGGACTGGCCCTTCGGGCCATGGAAGAGCGCCACCCCTCCGAGGAAGGCGGCCTCCTTCATGCGCTCGAACTTCACCTCGAGGTGGTCGTTCGGGAACACGGTGACCTCGTCGACCTTCATGATGTCCTTGCCGAGCGCCTCGTCCGGCCGGAGCAGCACGTCGTCGTAGCGAGCGTTCTGGAGGTTGAGGTCGCTCTGCAGCTGATAGAGCCGCACGACCACGGGCCTGGGGTTGCCGTTCTCGTTGGGGTTCACCGAGCCCGACGCGTAGAGGTCGAGCGTGACCATCTGCTTGTCGCAGGGCTTGGGCTGCTGCACGGGCGCGGGCGGCGAGGAGCAGCCGGCGGAGAGCAGGAGCGAGGCGCCGAGACCCCCCGCGAGGAGGCCGACGCTGGCGAAGGTCGCGATGCGGCGAGCGAGGTGGGGCCGAGGGGACGCCATGGCGAGACAGTTCTATCGGACCTCGGCCCGCGGGGGCCAGAATCCCACAGAAGGAATCGCGCGCCCCCCGCGTTCGGGCGCCGTCCCGAGGCCCGCTGCCAGCGGAAGGGCCTTGCCAAGTCACCGAGCGACCATGAAAGATGGCGCGCTGGACAGTCTGCCCGATGCGCTCCGTACCCCCACGATCCCGGTCTGAGCTCCCCACGGGGCGGGGAGCGCCGCTGCGCTCGCCCACCTGGTCGTGGGGGCTCGCGCTCGGCCTCGGCGCCCTCCTCGGAGGCGCAGCTTCACTCGCTGCTTGCGCCACGGAGGAGGAGATCCTCTACGGCGAGCCGGAGCGCGTCGTCGGCAGCTCCTCGGTCAGCGCGACCTCGAGCAGCACGGGAGGCCCGACCTGCGAGCCCGACCCAGACTGCGCGGTGAGCTTCGCGAGCGACCTGATGCCGCTCTTCGGCGATGGAATCGGCGCATGCGGAGCCTCCGGCTGCCACGCCTCGGACATCGCGGGCTTCGCCTTCCCCGCCGAGGCAGCGGCGGCGCACGCGGCCATCACGAGTTACGTCTTCCAGGGCAGCGCGCCCTACGTCGTGCCCTGCGAGCCCGAGGCGTCGAAGCTCTTGTGCAACCTCCGCGTGGCCGGCACCGCTGCGCCGCCCTACGGGAGCTGCGGCTCGCCGATGCCGAAGGCCTCGGTCAACGACAGCGTGTCCGACAGGCCGCTCAGCGCCGAAGAGCTGGGGCTCGTCGAGGCGTGGATCGTCTGTGGAGCACCGGACAACTGATGCCTCGAACGCTCCACCAAGCGGCGCCACACCGCCCGTCGCGCGCGCCGCTCGGCGCTCGCGTGGGCTCGTCCGTCGGGCGTGCCTTCATCGTGATCTCGCTCCTGCTCGGCGCGCTGCTCGCCCGGCCTAGCTCGGCGCTCGCCGCCGAGCCCACCGCCGACGAGGCCGTCGAGGTGGCCGTCTCGGCGCTGGAGAAGATGCTCGCCGGCAACGCCGACGAGGGCATCGAGCTCGTGCGACCGCTGCTCGCGGCCTGCAAGGCATGTCCCGCCGACACCCGAGGCATCCTGCTCGGCACGCTCGGCATCCTCTACGGCACGGGCAAGAAGGATCTCGAGCGCTCGAGGCAGCTCTTCGAGATGGCGCTGCGAGAAGACCCGAGCCTGCAGCTCGATCCGACCTTCGCGAACAAAGAGGTCCAGAAGGTGTTCGCCGAGGCCTCGAAGGAGGCCAAGCGCACGCCGGACGGTCCGGGCAAGGGCGCGACGCGCATCCCACCGAGCGGCGAGCAGCTCGAGGCCGCGAGGGCCGCCGAGGCGCAGCTCGCCGGGGGAAACTGGAGCGACTGCATGGGCAGCATGCTCGGCTCCCTCGGGAGCGAGGAGTATGCGCTCGGCAAGCTGGTGCTCGCTCGCTGCGAGGAGGCCGGAGGGCTCTTGCTCGAGGCCCGAAAGGACGCCGAGCTCGCCAAGCGCCTCGCGGACGAGGAGGGCGACGCCGAGCTCGCCGCGAAGGCCGCGGAGCTCGTCGAGAAGCTCGAGAACGACACGCCGCGCATCGTGGTCGTCGTGCCCGCCTCGGTCGACGGCGCGGTCATCAAGATCGACGGCGTCGAGTACGACAAGGAAGCCGCGAAGAAGGGCGTACCCCTGAACCCCGGCAAAGCCACGGTCGAGGTGACCGGCAAGAAGGCCGGCTATCCGTTCAACTTCAAGACCGTCGAGCGCGTCGACCGCGGCGAGCGCGTGACCGTGGACGTCGCCGTGCAGGGCGGCACGCAGTCGAGCGCCGTGCAGGCCTGCCTCGCGAACGCCAAGACCGCGGCCGAGGTGGCCGTGTGCCTCGAGACCGGGGGCAAGGGCAGAGGCCTCACCTTCCGAGGCGGCGTCGAGGTCACGTCGTACAACGACACCACGCACGTCGACGTGCTCTCCCCGGGCATCAAGGTCTCGCTCGAGAACCCGACCGAGGGCTGGCTCGTCGGCGGCACCGCGCTCGTCGACGTCGTCACCGCCGCCTCACCCGACATCGTGGCGACGGCCTCGCGGCGCTTCGATCAGGGGCGCTTCGCCGGCACCTTCGGCGGCGAGTACAAGATCGGCTTCGCGCGGGTCGGCGCGAACGCAGGCATCTCCTGGGAGAACGACTACGTCGGCCGCGCCGTCGGCGGTCGTGTCTCGGCCGACGTGCTCGACAAGCGGCTGACGCCGTCGATCGGCTACCAGTACGGCTGGGACACGATCGGCATGAGCGACACGAGCTACGACCAGTACTCGCAGAGCCTCGACGTGCACACGATCGACGGCGGTGTGTCGGCGGTCCTCAGCGCCGAGACGCTGCTGCTCGGCGGGGTCACCGTGGTGCACGAGAGCGGCGATCAGTCGAAGCCCTACCGGCACGTGCCCATGTTCTCGGCCGACGTCGCCGGCAGCGTGCCGAAGGGCGCGACGCCCGAGCTCGTGGCCGGCTCCAGGCTGCCGATCGCGCCGCGCGAGCAGCTGCCGCTCGAGCGCACGCGCTTCGCGGGCTCGGCCGGCGTGCGCCACCGCTTCGAGTCGGCGACGCTCCGGGTCGACGAGCGGCTCTACACCGACAGCTGGGGCATGCTCGGCACGACGACCGACGCACGCTTCCTCTTCGACCTCGACGACACCCAGGTGGGGCCGCACCTGCGCGCGCACGTCCAGTCGGGCGTCTCGTTCTGGCAGCGCGCCTACACCGCCACGCTGGCCCCCGAGGGCAACACCCTGCCCGAGTACCGCGCGGGCGATCGTGAGCTCGGCCCGCTGTTCGGCATCACCGTGGGTGGCTCGATCCGCCACGCGCTCACCGAGGCGCTCACCGCGGGGCTCCAGATCGACGGCATCTACACGCAGTTCCTCGACCACATCTACCTCTTCGATCGATGGGGCGTCTTCACGGCGACGACGCTCGAGGTGCTGGTGGAATGACGCGCTCGACGATCTGCTGGCTCCTGGGCTCCGGCATCGTTGCACTAGCAACGTTTGCGGCCTGCCGCTACGATCCCGTCCCGCAGGACCTCATCGACGGGCTCGGTGAGGAGCCGGGCGAGCCGAGCGAGCTGCATCGAGCCGGGCAGCCCTGCCTCGCCTGCCACTCGGTCTACGAGGGTGCGGAGCCGCGCATGTCGGTCGGCGGCACGATCTACTACGAGGCGAGCGACGGCAGGATCCTCCCCGCACCCGAGGTGCTCGTGGAGGTCACCGACTCGCGCCAGGTGACCCGGAAAGCCTGCACGAACGCGGCGGGAAACTTCTGGGTCGAGCACGAGGACTGGCGCGACGTCAGCTTCCCGCTCACCGTGCGCGCCGGCGAGCGTCGCATGATCTCGATCGTGGGTCGTGACGGCTCCTGCGCGAGCTGCCACTCCCTGCCCGACGAAGCGAGCCTCGACCCGGTGACGGGCGCGGGCCGCGCGTCGGCGGGCGTCGTGGTCGTCTCCGAGTCCGACGTCGGCGCCATCTGCGTCCCCTCGGGTGGCACCACGAGCAGCTCGACCACGAGCACGACCAGCTCCACGAGCTCGAGCGGAGGCGGTGCGGGTGGTGAGGGCGGCGTGGGTGGCGGCACGAGCTCGACCACGAGCTCGAGCTCCTCGGCTGGCGGCGGCTCGGGAGGAGGAGGCGGAGCATGAGGCCGTACGTCTACGTCGCGGGCGCGAGCCTCGCGCGCGGCGCGGCGGCCATCTCGGTCGGCTCGGCAGGCTGTTCGGGCGACTTCGACGCGCAGAAGCCGCTCGTCTGCGGCGACCCCGAGCTCTTCCGCGCGGCGGTGTCGCCCTACCTCGAGGCACGCTGCGGCACGCTCGACTGCCACGGCAGCATGCAGCGCCCCATGAGGCTCTACGGCCGCAACGGCCTGCGCCACCCCGACGAGCAGAACATCACGGGCGGCGAGCCGACCACGGCGCTCGAGCTCGACGCGAACTTCGCGTCGGTGTGCGCGCTCGAGCCCGAGAAGATGGCCGGAGCGATCGAGGACCTCGGCGCCTCGGGTGATCGGCTCATCTTCATCGCCAAGCCGCGCGCCACGGTGCGACACAAGGGCGGCAAGGTGGTCGACGAAGGCGACGACGCGGATCGCTGCATGCTCGGCTGGATCTCGAAGGTCGGCGAGCGCGACGCCGCCGAGGTGAGCGCGCGCTGCGAGGCAGCGGCGGCGAAGCTGCCCTGAGGGGCCTCGCAAGAGCACCGGCCAGCGCCGAGACGCTCACGAGCAGCCTGCGGGCCGCGCGCGAAGGTCGCGCTGGAAAGCACGGTTCAACCCCCGTAGTCTTCCGCCAAGCATCGATGCGGGCCGAAGAGATCCGACCGGGCGACGTGCTCGCGGGAAAGTACCGAGTCCGAGCCGTGCTCGGCCGTGGCCGAGGGCTCCTGGTCGACGCCGACAACCTCGCCTTCGAGCAGCGCGTCGCGATCCGCATCGTCTCCCCATCGCTGGCGAACCCGGTCGCGGTGGAGCAGTTCCGTCGTGAGGCTCGTGTGCTCGCGAAGCTCTCTTCGGAGCACGTGGCACGCATCATCGACGTGGGCGTGCTGCCCGACGGTGCGTTCTACCTCGTGCGCCAGTTCGTCGAGGGCAAGCCGCTCTCGCAGCTGCTCTCGGAGCGAGGCGCCCTGCCCGTCGCCGAGGCCGTCGGCTACGCGCTCATGGCGGCCGAGGCGCTCGCGGAGGCGCACGCGCACGGCATCCTGTTGCGCGAGCTCGACACCGACGCCCTGTTCGTGGCCGAGCGCTCGAGCGTCGTGCGGGGTGGGCCGCTCGTCGTGAAGCTCGTCGACTTCGGCACGGCGAAGCTCTTCCGAGACGCCTACGAGGCCACCCCTGAGGCGACCTCGACGGCCGTGCTCGGCCTCTCTCCCTTCTCGTCCCCCGAGATGATGCGCCGCGAGCAGAACATCGACCCGACGACCGACGTGTGGTCGCTCGGCGCGATCCTCTACGCGATGCTCGCGGGCCGTCCGCCCTTCGGTGGCGACGTCGCCGCGCTCGCCGTCGGCATCGCGCACGAGACGCCCCAGCCGCTCAGCCGCTTCCGTCGCGACGTCGCGCCGGCGCTCGAGCAGGCCGTGCTGCGGTGCCTGGCGAAGGATCGACACGCGCGGCCGGCCACGATGTACGAGCTCGCCTCCCCGCTCTTGATGTTCGCCCCACCCGAGGGTCGCGTGCTGGTCGAGCGCGTGAGGGTGCTCAGCGGCGCCCCCGAAGAAGACCTCGAGATCAGCTCGGTCGAGGAGATCGACGAGGACGACGAGCCCGCGACGCGCATGGTGAGCGTCGCCGCGGTGCCCGCACCGAAGGCTCCGCCGCGCGCACCTGGTCCGCCGCGACCGCCTCAAGCGGTGGCGTCGGCAGCCGCCTTCGAGCAGACGACCGCGCTGTCGGTGTCCGACGCTCTGCGCCAGGCAGCGGCACCGCAAGCGGCACAGGCGCCGCCCGCGCCTCGCTCGCTGACGCAAGAGAAGACGGAGGCGCTCGGCTTCAGCTTCCAGGCCATCGATCCGAACCCGCCGCGTTCGGCACCTTCGACGAACGCGGCGACGCCGAGCTCACCTGGCTTCGGCCCCTCCCCGGCGATGCAGCCCCCGCCCTCGCTGGGCTTCGGGCCTCCGCCCTCGAGCTCGCACGCACCGCACGCCTCGCCTGCGCTCGGGCCGGCTTCGGCGCCCGGCTACGGTGTCGCGCCAGCGCAGGCCTACGCGCCGTCGTACGCGAGCCCAGCAGGCCAGGCCCCGAGCCAGGTCGCGATGCAGCGGCGCGCGCCCACGATGGTCGAGATGGAGCTGCCGGCCAAGCGCTCGTCGAACCAGCGCGTCGCCGTCTACGCGGTCGGCGGGGCGAGCGTCGCCCTGCTCATCATCGTGCTCGTGGTGCTGCTCGTCCCTTCGAGCGAGACGGCCGACGCGGGCCGAGCAGCCTCCGCGAAGCCGGGCGCGAGCGCAGCACCCTCGCAGGTCGTTGCTGCAGCAACCGCAGAGGCAGGAGCGACCGCAGCGCCGACGGCCCCCTCCGAGCCCGAGCCCACGTCGCCCGAGCCCGAGGCGACGAACGCGCCCTCCGCGGCGCCCGTCGCCGCCACGGCGAAGACCGCCACCCGTCCGACGGCGCCCGTCGAAGCTCGCCCCACGGCAGCCGCGACGGCCACGGCCAAGCCCACCGCGACGACACCAGCGACCACACCGGCGACCGCCGCCCCGCCGAGCCCCGGCGGCGACGGCCCTGGCACCCTGGTCGCGATCGCGACGGGCGGCACCTGCGCCTTCAGCGTCAACGGTGCGCCGAAGGGCACGACGAACTCGCTGAAGCTCAGCGTGCCTCCAGGCAACTACAACGTGACCTGCACGCCCTCCTCCGGCGCCTCCAAGTCGCGCTCGGTGACCGTGAAGAGCGGCTCGACCGCGATGGCGATGTTCAAGCTCTGAGCACCCCGGGCACGGCGAGCACGACGAGCACGCGCCGACGAGGGCGAGCGTGAGGCTGCCCAGCTCCATCGCAAGCGGCGCTCGCTGTAGAGTTCCGTTGACGCAGGACGCGTGCTCTGGCCTCCTGGGAAGAAGACTCGCGGTCTTCCAACCTGCGGAGGCACTTCGTCCATGCGTCACATCTCCTCTCTCGTGCTTGCCCTCTCCCTCACGGCTGGCTTCGTTGCCTGCGCTGGTGATGAAGAAACCTCCAGCACCAGCAACACCGGCTGTACCCCGGGCCAGCAGACGTCTTGCGCCTGCCCCGGTGGCATCGAAGGCGTGCAGGTCTGCTCGAGCGACGGCGCCTCCTTCGGAGCGTGCGAGTGCAACGCCGCTGCGCTCTGTGGCAATGGCGCGCTCGACGCCGGCGAGGAGTGCGACGACGGCAACACCGTGAACGACGACGCCTGCTCGAACATCTGCCGCACGCCGTTCTGCGGCGACGGCATCGTGCAGGAGGGTGAGGACTGCGACGACGCCGGCGTGACGAGCGGCGAGCTCGACACCTGCCCCAGCGATTGCTTGCGGGGGGGGAGCGGCGGCGGCGGCAGGGGCGGCGAAGGCGGCGGCGGGGAGGGCGGAGGCGGGTCGACGACCGCGTGCACGAGCTCGAGCGTCGTCGTGTTCGCTGGCATCGTGCCCGAGGGCGACGCGGCGACCGGCTACACGGGTGCGTCGGCGTGGTCCTACAACGGGCTCACGGGGCTCCAGGCCGGCCAGGCGATGTGCGCGGCGAAGTTCGCCGGCGCGCAGGTCTGCACCTACGACCGCATGCGCATCGCCGAGGCGAAGCCCGACGCAGCGGAGCCTGCCTTCAACGCGGTCGGCGCCAACACCGACGTGTGGATCCACCGCACGACCGTCGAGACGATCAACGCTTCGGGCCAGCCGATGGTCGGCGGCACGCCGACGATGTTCGGTGCGGGCGGGCGCTGCAACGACTGGACCTACAGCACCGATCACGTCTCGGACGGCGAGTTCGCGGTGTTCGGCGGCGCCGGCGCGATCACCTACACGCTCGACAACGACACCGTCTACGATCAGCTCGATCCATCCCACGCGCAGACCGGATTCTTGCAGTGTGGCGCCGCGAGCCGCGCCATCCCCTGCTGCTACCCCTGCGACCCCTGAGCGGCTCGGCGGCTCGCGGCGCACGTCTCTGGTGCTAGAAGAGACCGCATGAGCCAGCTCCGGCTTCGACCAGCCGCCATCGTCCTCGCGACGGTGGCGGCTTCGTCGTGGGCCGCCTCGAGCGTGGCCACGGGCGACGCCGTCCCCTGGCCCTGGGGCCGTGCCCCCTCCACGAGCGAGCTCGTCGCAGCGGTCGCCGAGGCCGACGAGCTGCACGCGCGCGAACGCCTCGAGGCCTACCTCGAGGCCGCCGAGCGAGGCGAAGACCAGGGCCACATCCAGGTGTTCCAGGAGTGGATCGACGAGGGCCGCTACGACCTCGACCGCATCTTCCTCTTCGGCGACGCGCTCTTCGACCACAGCTTCCGCTTCGACGACGGCTTCGGCGGTTTCGGAGAGCGCCGCGGTTTGTCGCGCGTTCACGACGGCCAGCGGGGCGGGCGCGACACCTACTCCTGCGCTGGGTGTCACTCCCGTGGCGGGCTCAACGGCGCAGGCTCGTTCACCCAGAACGCCTTGCTCCTGGGCGACGGCGACCGCGCAAGCTCCGCGCTCGCGCGCAACGCGCCGCACGTGCTCGGCGTCGGGCCCGTCCAGGTGCTCGGCGCCGAGATGACGCGCCTGCTCGACGACCTCCGGCGAGAGGCGCTCGAGCGAGCTGCGCTCGAGCAGCGAACGGTGAACGTGGAGCTCGTCGCGAAGGGAGTCTCCTTCGGCCGACTCGCCGCCAGGCCAGACGGAACGCTCGACACGAGCGAGGTCGAGGGGGTCGACGCGGACTTGGTGGTGCGCCCCTTCGGTTGGAAGGGTGACACCGCGCGCTTGCGTCGTTTCGTCGAAGACGCCGCGCGCATCCACTTCGGCATCCAGTCGCACGTGCTCGCGATCCAGCACGAGGTCGACCCCGACCCGGCCAACATGGGCAACGGCCCTTGGTACGATCCCGACGGCGACGGCGTGCAGCGGGAGCTCGAAGAAGGGCTGCTGACGGCAGGAGCCGTATACCTCGCGATGCTCGAGGCGCCCGTGGTGCTCCCGCCGAACGATCCCTCGCTGCGCCTGCGCTGGGCGGAGGGCAGCGCGCTCTTCGACGAGGTGGGCTGCTCGAGCTGCCACCTGAGGCAGCTGCCGATGACGAACCCGCGCTGGACCGAGCTGCCCGACACGACCGACGGACCCGGCGTCGTGGTCAACGTGCGCAGCGACGGCGAGTCGCCCAAGACAGGCGGCATGGTCGAGCTCTTCAGCGACTTGAAGCGCCACGACATGGGACCCGAGCTCGCCGACGCCTTCGAAGGCCCGAGCGGCATCCCCGCCGCGCACTTCCTCACGCGCCCGCTGTGGGGCCTCGCAGAGACGGCGCCTTTTCTCCACGACGGTCGAGCCACCACACTGCACGAGGCCATCCGCCTCCACGGGGGCGAGGCTGCGCCCTCCCGCGACGCCTACCTCGCGCTCTCGGAGCACGATCAGCGGAGCGTGCACGTCTTCCTGCTCTCGCTCACACGCGCCCCCAAGATGAGGGTGCCTCGATGAGCACGCTGGGCTCTCGCGCTCTCGTCGCGCTGCTCCCCGTCGTGGCTGCGTTCGGCGCCTGCACGGTCGACGAGCCGCTCAGGCCTCGGGGCGACGGCCCCGCTGTCGCACGTGCGATGGGCTTCTTCGCGCGTGAGCGTGCCAGCGATCCGCTCGTCGAAGCGCGCAGGGCCTACGAGCGTGACGCGCTCTTTCGTGAGGCTCGTTTCGTCGACGCAGTCGCCCCGGGGCATCTCTTCGATTCGACGCGCATCGACGAAGCCGCGATCGAGTCCGGATCCATCGGGGTCGACACGCTCTGGCAGATCGGCGCCCAGCTCTTCCACCACGAGCTCAGCCCGGCCGAGGGGCTCGGAGGCGCCGACCTGCCCTTCCCGCGCCGCTTCCACTCGGGCTTCCGGGGCGGCCCCGACGCCACGAGCTGCGCTTCGTGTCACTGGCGCGGCGGCATGGCGGGCGCGGGCGACGGCGCCGATCAGGCCTACCTCCAAGGCGACGGCGACCGGGCCTCGAGCGCGCTGCCGCGCGACCCGATCTCGCTCGTCGGTGCAGGCTACGTGGAGCTCGCGGCGCGCGAGATGAGCGCGGAGCTCGCCGCCCAGCGGGAGGCGCTCGCGGCCTTCGCGAAGGCGACGGGTCGCGTCGCGCGCGCCCCGATACGCGCGAAGGGCGTCGAGTTCGGCGTGCTCTCCGTCGACTCCGAGGGGCGGGTCGATCCGCTCGAGCTCGTCGGCGTCGACGCCGACCTCGTCGTGCGGCCCTTCGGTCACAAGGGCAGCTTCAGCTCCTTGCGAGACGCGGTCGAAGACGCGCTGCTCGTGCATCACGGGCTGCAGACGAGCCACCTCGTGGCGGCGCGGCCTCGCATCGTGGCGAAGCTGGGTCCCTACCCCGCCGACGACCCCGACGGCGACGGCGTGGTCGACGAGATCACCGAGGGGCAGCTCAGCGCGCTCACGGCCTTCGTCGCGATGACCGAGGTGCCTATCGAAGACGTGCCGGACTCGCCGCTCGTGTCGGTGTCGATGCTGGCCGAGGGCCGTGCCCGCTTCGTGGCGATCGGCTGCGCGAGCTGCCACGTCCCCACGCTCGAGCTCGCGTCCACGCGGTGGGCGCTGCCCTCGCGCACGGGTGGCGCGCCGCTCGTCGTCGAGCTCGACCGCGAGGGCGCCGACCCCAAGCTCCGGCCCCGAGCGACCGACGGGCGCTACGCGCTCTCGCTCTACAGCGATCTCAAGCGCCACGACATGGGGGAGAGCCTCGCGGAGCGACGGAGCGATCGCGGTGTACCGAGCGCGCAATTCGTCACCCGCCCGCTCTGGGGCCTCGCCGCGAGCGCGCCCTACCTGCACGACGGTCGCGCGCCCACGATCCACGAAGCGATCATCCTCCACGACGGCGAGGCTCGCGAAGCGCGCGACGCCTACGTCGCGCTCGGCGAGGCAGGCCAAGCCCCGCTGCGTGTGTTCCTCCAGTCGTTGACGCGCGCGCCGACGTACACGGTTCGATGACCCGCTCCCACCCGAGCACTGCGACCGAGGACCCGCCGGCCCGACCGCGCGCCCCGAAACGCGCGCGCGCGGCGCGCTCCGCCTTCGCAGCGCTCGTGCTCGCCGCGCCCCTCGGTGGGGCGGCGTGCTCCTCCGAGCTGCTGCGCCCGAGCGACTCGGACTGCCCCGCGCCGAGAAAGACGGATCGAGGCGGCTGCTGCGACACCTGGCAGCGCTGGCAGGCCGCCGACGGCTGCAGGGAGCGCGTCACGAGCGCGACGCTCGACGTCGACGTCGACGCCGCCGCCTCGCTGGTCGTCGCGGCCGTCGACGGCCGCGGGCAGATCGGCGTCGTCGCGACGACCACCGCTGCGTTGGGCCTCTACGAGCTCGGCGCGAGCGGCGCCTTCGAGCGCATCGCGGGCGTCGGAGCGCGCGATGCACTCCAGCTCAGCGAGCCGGATCTCGCGCTCGGGAGCGACGGCGAAGGGCTGCTCGTCTACCGCGCCGTCGGCTGGGATCCGACCCGCCCGGACGCCGACGGGATCTTCGTCGCGCGGCGCGATCCGAGCGGCGCTTGGCAGGACTCGGGTGGGCCTTGGTCGACGAGTGACTCCTCGTACGCGCCGCGCGTGGCCATCGGCTCGAGCGGCGACGCGCTGGTCACCTGGAACCAGTGGTACGGCAACAACCGCGGCGTGGTGATCGCGACCGCTCGCTCGGCGGGCGCCGCCTTCACGCTTCCCGCGGCCCCCGACGACGTGCTCTCACCCGCCGTCGCCTTCTCGAACGCGCCCATGCCGGCCATGTCCGCCGACGGGAGCTTCGTCATCACGTGGTACCAGGCCGCCGACGGCCCGCTCATGGTCTACGCCAGCGAGCGCTTCGGCCGGGACGCGGAGCCCTCGCGACCTGCCCCCTCCGAGCATCTCTCGGCGCCCGGCGCGCCCGTCGACAGCCACCCGATCGCGAACCCGAAGGTCGCGCTCCGAGACGACGGTCAGGCAGCGGTCGCGTGGACCCAAGAAGACGGCGCCGGCAGCGTTCGCGCCTACGTCGCCACGCGCGACGCGACGGGCCAGTGGTACCGCCCGAGAGACCTCGGCGACGCGCTCTCGCCGCCGGGCCACGCGCGAGGTGCGCAGCTCGCCTTCGGCCGAGCCGGCGACCTGTGGATCACGTGGCAGCAGAGCGACGACCGGGGGAACCGTGTCGTGCTCGCGCGACGCGATCAAGACGGTGCGTGGACCGCACGGGCCGAGGACCTCGTGGAGGTGTCGACCCCAGGCGCCGAAGGCATCGAGCCGAGGCTCGTCGCAGGCCGCGCTGGCGGCGTCGTCCTGGCCTTCCTCGAGCGTCCACCGGGTCAGTCCTTCCGTGTGGCCATGAGGCGCGCCGCGAGCGGATCACCCGAGCTCATGCCCACCGAGCTGCTCTCCAGCCCGGAGCTCGACGCGAGCCCGCCCGCGCTCGCGATCGGCGGGGCCGAGCTCGATCGCGTCGTCGTCGCGTGGTCGGAGCGCGGTGCGCTGCGCGCAGCGACGATCGACTGAGCGACTCAGGGCGTAGGCAGAGGCACGATCGGCGCCGAGGCGCCGTCGGCACGGAAGCCGCTCGAGCCTTGTCCGCCCCAGACGAGGATCCGCTCGCCGGTCCACACGCCGACCGCGCCGCGGCGCGCCGAGAGGCGCTCCGACGCAGGGATCGGGTACCACGTGCCGCCGGTGTCGCTGGGCCTGAAGAGCCCACCATCGGCGCGGTACTGGAAGCAGGAGTCGCCGCCACAACCCCCCCACACGAAGAGGTCGGTGCCGATCCACACCGCGACGTGCTCCACGCGATCACTCGGCGCGCTGGCAGAGCTCATCGTCGACCAGGCCCCGCCGGTGCCCGCGCTCGGATCCAACATGGCGCCGTCGTTCAAGTAGGGCCCGCCGTTCCATCCTCCCCAGATCAGCAGGCGCGAGCCCGTCCACGTCGCCGAGTGATCCTGCCTGAAGCCGGGCGCGTTCTCGAGCGTGACCGGGCGGAACGAGCCCTCCACGAGCATCGCGCCGTCGCGCAGCCAGTCGTAGAGATTGTTGCCTCCCCAAAGGACGAGGCGGTCGCCTGCCCAGCTCGCGCTGTGGCCGAAGCGCCCGCCGAGCCCGGTCGCCGGGAGCGCTCCCCAGCTGTCGGTGGCGAGGTCGTAGGAGCCGCCGTTGGCGAGCACCTGGGGGCCGGTCCCGCCGTGCACGACGAGCGCCTGCCCCGTCCACGCGGCCGCGAACGCGGTGCGCCCGCTCGGCGCCCCCGCCGTGCTCATCGCCGACCAGCTGTCGGTCACCGGATCGTAGATGCCTCCACTGTTGAGGAAGCTCGACGTGCCGTACCCGCCCCACACGATCATCCGATCGCCGGTCCACACGGCGACGTGGCCGCTCCTGGGCGCCGGCGCGCCGGCCGTGCTGAGCGGGCGCCAAACGCCGGTGGCGGGATCGTGGGCTGCGCCCGTGTTCGTGACGCTGGGGTCGTCCTGGACCGCGCCGCCCCACACGATCATCTCGCTCCCGGTCCACACGGCGGTGTGTCGAGCCCGAGCCGAAGGCGCGCCCTCGCTCGCGAGCGAGGTCCAGGTGAAGCAGCCGGGAGAGCGCCCGTGGGTGATCTCTCCGGTGGCCGGATCGCATGCGTCGACCGTGCAGACGTCGCCGTCGTTCACCACGAGCGGCTCCCCCGCGCAGACGCCCGCCGCGCAGACCTCGACGCCGTTGCAGGCGTCTCCGTCGGAGCAGGAGGTCCCGTCGGGTACGGGCGAGGCGACGCAGCGCCCCTCCTCGCAGCTGTTGATGGTGCAAGGATTACGATCGTCGCAGTCGACGTCGCAGGGGTCGGGGTCGGAGGACTCCACGTCGGAGCCGCATCCACCCGCGAGCGCGGCGAAGGGCGCAGCGAGGGAGAGCGCCACCACGCCGAGGTACAGCTTGGAAGGGCAGGTCCACCTTTGCGCGCGCATCGAGCACGGATGTTCGCATGCTCCCGCGCGCCGTTGGTGGACTCCTGCGAGGGCTCTCCCCCAAGCGCTCACATGCTCCTCCCGAAGCACGCCCACTTCACCCAAGCCGCTTGTCGGTGGTGCACTCGTCGCCGTACCTTGGAGACTCGCGGCACCGCGACCCTTCGGGCCTCTCCGCTTCCTCTCGACCTCGCCGACGCTCCCCCACTCCTGCTCCGGACGCATGGGCAGCGGGTGGATCACCCTGGATCACGACTGGCTCAGGTTTCGGCGGAATTCTCCAGTCATCACGGATCGCACAACATGGATCGAAGGTTGCAGTCCCCGTCCCTCAGCCCGGCCCCGACCATGGCAAGTCCACTCCGCTCCGCCGCCTTCAGCTCCTTGCTCGCGCTCTCTCTGGGCGCCGTGGGCGTGGGTGCGTCGAGCTGCGGCGACAGCGCGGCCGACGGCGAGCCGACCTCCGGCCCGGTCGGCCCGGGCACGACCGGCTCGGGTGGCGGCGAGGGTGGCCAAGGTGGCTCGACGGGCGAGGGCGGCACCAGCGGCGAGACGGCGCGCGACGTCTTCGAGGCGAGCGTGCAGCAGGGTCTCATGGCCGAGTGCGGCGCCTGCCACCAGCTCCAGGGTGCAGCCGACGCCCCCTTCCTGGCGGCCCCCGACGTCTACGTCTCGGTGACGACCTACCCGGGCGTGGTGGTACCCAACGCGAACCAGAGCGTGCTCGTGACCCGACCCGCCGACCCCGGCCACGGCGGCGGGCAAGCGCCGAACATGAGCGACGCGCTGCGCGCGAAGGTGCTGCCCTGGCTCGCGCTCGAGGCCGCTCGCATCCCGCCGAACGACTCCAGCACCCAGTTCGTGACGCCCTTCAAGCCCAAGCTCATGGGCGCGCTCAACACGATCTACCTCGGCGACCTCGATCCGACCCTCGAGAACGTGTCGATCACCTTCAACGCCTACGAGCTCGGCCAGCCGCCCAGCATGCTGGTGCTCGAGAACTTGGAGGTCCACCCGATCGCCGACATGTCGCTCCGGGTGGTGCACCCGCTGTTCACGATGTACCCCGACGAAGGCGGTGATCCGGTGCCCGATCCCGCCGACAGCTACTCGGGCCTCGACGACCTCTTCGAGGTCACCGGCAGGCGCAAGCTCGGCACGGGCACGCTCGTGCACACCGCCTGGCAGAAGGACGCCTACCTCGGCTTGGCCTTCGAGCTCGTCGAGATCGTCGGTGGCTACATCCCCCCGACCGACTGCCTCGCGCTCGCCGCCTTCGACAGCAACGCCAAACCCGCGCTCAATGTGTGCGCGACGCAGTGCCACGGCGGGCAGAACCCCCAGGCCACCGGCGCGATGGATCTGAGCAAGCTCGCGACCGACGGCGCGAAGTCGTGCAGGCAGGTGCGCGCCCGCATCAAGCCCGGCCAGCCTGCGCAGAGCCAGATCCTGCTCGTGACCAACCCGCTCGACCTCTCCGCCCACGTATTCAAGTTCCAGGGCAGCCTGACGGCCTACGACACCTTCAAGAACCAGGTGACTCCGTGGATCAACGCCGAAGACTGAGCGCCAAGCTTGGCGCCCACGCGCGGGGGGCCACGCCTCCCCGCTCCTCGCTCGACACGACCCGTGTTTCGTGGCGCACGAGCCTCGGGATCGCGCTCGCGCTCAGCGCGCTCAGCGCGGCCTGCAACCCCGACGACCCGAACTCGCTCAGCGGCACGAGCGGCAGCGGCGGCCAGTGCGAGACGAGCGGGCCGGGCGCGACGACGAGCAGCGGCGCGGGTGGTGACGCCTCGTCGAGCTCATCCGGCGCCGGAGGCGGAGAGGCCCCCGACCCGACGATCCTGGACCAACGCAAGCTCGACTACCACGAGGCGCTGCGCACCGCCTCGCTCAAGCTCGTGAACGAGCTGCCGACGATGGAGCAGATCCGCTCGCTCAGCAACGCGACCGACCAGGAGGCGCGCTACGCCGAGCTGGTCGACGAGCTGATGGCGAACCCGCGCTTCAAGCTCCGCATGATCGAGTTCTGGCGCAACGAGCTGCGGATCGGCGGCACGCCCGCGCGCGAGACGGCGCCCACCTTCGCGGCGCGCATCACGGTCGAAGGTCGGCCCTACACCGACCTGTTCACCTCCGAGGCGAACACCTGCCCGACCTTCAACGGCACCGACTTCGTCGACGGGAGCTGCAACAACGCGACGCCGACCGCGGGCGTGCTCACGAACCCCGGGCTGCTCGCGCACTACGACGGCAACATGGCCTTCCGGCGCGTGCGCTTCTACCAGGAGGTCTTCTCCTGCCGGCGTCAGCCCTCGGAGTTCAGCGCGACGCCGATCCCCATGGGCGCCGGCGACTACACGGCGCCCTGGCCCTTCGACTCGATCGCGGGCGCCTCGAACGGCGGGCGCATCGATTTTCTCGACACCTCGAGCGCGATCTGCGCCAACTGCCACGCGACGGCCAACCACCGCGCGCCGCTCTTCGCCTACTTCGACGCGAACGGCGTGCAGCAGGCGACGATCCAGGTGCGCACCCCGGTCGACGGCGTGCCGCTCTCGGTGATGGGCGACTGGCTCCCGCCCGGCCAGGAGCAGACCGCCTACAAGCTCGGCGAGCCCGCGGCGAACCTGCTCGAGATGGGTCAGCGTATGGCGGCCGACCCGGAGGTCCAGGCCTGCGGCGTGATCCGCATGTGGAACTTCGCGATGTCGAAGGGCGACGTCGTCAACGACGCGGCCGCCGTGCCCACGGTCGTCATCGAGGATCTCATCGAGGAGTTCACGCTCAGCGGCTTCAACCAGCGTGAGCTCTTGAAGTCGATCTTCACCCACCCGGATTTCGTGAGGTTCTGATCATGAACGCCAAGCGCCTCGAACGAGCACGCCGGAGCGTGAGCCTCGCGAGCTCGATGATCCTGGTCGCAGCCCTCGGCCCGGCGGGCCTCGTCGCATGCGACTCCGACGCCACCGACGACGCGAGCACGACCGGCACCGGCCCCGGGCGCTGCCCGCCGCCGAGCACCTCCAGTGGACAGGGCGGAGGCGGTGAGGGCGGCGACGCCACCACCACCTCGAGCACCACGAGCACGTCGAGCGGTGGCACCGAGCCCGTGGGTTCGGGCAACCAGAACACCGGCAACAACACCCACGATCACATGAACGATCCTGGGGAGAGCGGTCAGAAGGATCCCTTCGAGATCCTGAAGGAGCGAGCCGAAGAGGGCCCAGCGGAGATCCGCTCGCGCCTGCACGGCTGCACGAAGCTCCGCTACGAGGCGATCGGCCGGCTGCTGAGCTCCCGCGGCGTGAACCTCGCGGCCACCGCTCCCAACGGCCAGCCCCGCACCGCCGGCCAGCTCTACAACCAGGGCCGCGACGCGCTCGGGGTCGCGCGCTTCGACGCCCGCGAGGCCGAGGCCTACTTCCACTCGACCAGCGGCGCGACGAAGCTCTTCGACATCTTCATCCAGGCCGCGCCCGAGGTGATCGCCAACATCCAGAACGTCGACGCCTGCAAGCTCGATGGCGTGGGCGCGCCGATGTTCGTGGAGGATCAGAACGGCGGCCCCGGCACCTGCAACCTGCAGGCGCTGAGCTGCGTCATGGGTCGCCCGGCCAAACCCGAAGACAAGCTGCTCTGCGATCTCATGATCGCGCAGACCAACGGTACGCCCGCCGACACCGCGAAGAAGCGCAACATCGCGGTCGCGACCTTCCTCTCGGCCGCGCACACCTGCGAGTGACCCGACCACGCGTCGAACGGAGAACCCAGATGGTCGACCCCAAGCTCAAGGATCTGCGTGGCCCTTCTCGGCGGCGCTTCATCCGATGGATCGGCGCCGCGGGCGCCGCGGTCGCGCTCGACAGGGCGCAGCTCTTGAACTTCCTCTCCGATTCGGGTGGCTCGGCGCTCGCCGACGAAGCCGCCTGCGCGACGACGAACAAGTCGGTCCACATCGTGGGTGGCAACGGGAGCTTCTCCTGGTTCCAGCTGCTGTGGCCCTTCCCCGAGATCGCCCAGGCCGGCAGCAGCACCTTCGCCTGGCACGCGCCCGGCGAGGGCCAGCTCCACGTCGGCGGCGACAAACCCTTCTTCTACGGTCCCGAGGCGCCGTGGCTCGCCGGAGGGCAGCCGCTCGCCGGTCGCGCGGTGTCGGCGTTCATGTCAGGCGCCAACGAGACGCACACGCAGACGCCCGTGACGAGCGGCGTCGTCGCCGCCAACGCGTCGATGGTCGCGACGGCGGCTTCGCTGCAGCGCGCGGTGCCGGTGCTGCTGCCGGTCATCGGCGTCGGTCCGGTGAACCTCGGCAGCGCGCCGGGCGCGCCCTCGGCCAGCAACGTGCCCAACTCCGCCGGCATGATCGAGCTGTTCAACAGCGCCGCCTCGCAGCTCACGCTCGCCGCCCAGGCCGACCGCGACCTCTACGAGACCTACTACAAAGCGGTCGTCGGCCTGCGGGAGGGCGCGAAGCTCCCCACCTGGAAGCGTCACCTCGACGTCACCAAGAAGGCCGCGAGCGTGGTGGGTCTCAACTTCGGCACCCAGCTCACGCCCACCGCCGCCGATCTGACGGCCTACGGCGTGCCGACCCTGCTCGCCTCGGTCGCGACGCAGCCCGCCAAGACCAAGCTCGAGAACCTCGCGCGCTCGCTCATCACGACCGCGAAGGCCTTCAGGCTGAACCTCACCAACTGCGTGCAGATCGCGCTCGCCCCGGGCGCGAGCGACGACACCTTCACCGATCCGCACGCGGCCTTCTCGAACATGAACGCGCTGCGCGCGACCGTGACCTCGCTCGGCCGCATCCTCGACGCCTTCTACGCCGATCTCAGCGCCTCGCCCGACCCGACCTGCACTGCGCGCTCGCTCGCCGACACCGTGGTGCTCACCGCCCACGGCGACACCCCGAAGACCCCACTCGCGCGCAGTGGCTGGCCGGACAACACGCCGGGCAACACCAACTTCGTCTACGTGATGGGCAACGGCTACCTCAAGACCGGCTGGCACGGCACCGTGCGCGCCAACGGCAGCACGGCCGGCTTCGACCCCACGACGGGCGCCGACGTGAACAACAAGCCCGCCGCCGAGACGGCCACCGCCGCGGGCGCCGCCGTCGCCTACGCCATCGCCAAGGGCGACATGGTCCGCGTGGAGGACTACTACTCCGGCCCCTCGATCGAAGGCATCGTGGTCTGAGCGCCTCGGCTCCGAGCCCTTCGGGGCTCGAAGCCGCCTCGATCACCCTGCGACGCTCACGAAGAAAGGCCGCCCTCCCTCTCGGGATGGGCGGCCTCTCTGCGTCTCGCTCACGACGCCGATCCCCGGCGGCGCCTGACCTCGTTCAGGCCACGCGCCCCGAGGGCTCGCTCGTCAGTCGGAGAACTTCGCGGTGAAGTTGTTCTGATCGTCGATGTCGATGAAGAGCTTCCGCGGCGGCTTCTGCTCGGTCATCTTCTCGAGGATCTCCGAGGAGAGCATCGGCATGAGCGAGGAACGCAGGATGTGGTCGATATTTCGAGCGCCCGTGTCGACCTCGGTGCAGCGCGCCGCGATCATGTCGACGAGCCGGTCGGAGTAGGTCGTCTCGATGCGCTGGTTCTGGCGCAGGCGCGTGACCAAGCCGTTCAGCTTCAGGCGCGTGATGTCGCCGAGCGCGCTCTTCGAGATCGGCAGGTAGGGGACCATCGTCATGCGGGCGAGCAGCGCCGGCTTGAAGTGCGACGAGAGCGTCGGCTTGATGGCCTCGAGGATCTCGCTGATCGGCGGGTCCTTGCCCGTGTCCTCCCAGGCCGACACCGTCATGTTGGTGATCTTGTCGGTCGCGAGGTTGCTCGTCATGATGATGACGGTGTTCTTGAAGTCGACGAGCCTGCCCTCGCCGTCGCTGAGCATGCCCTTGTCGAACACCTGGTAGAACAGGTTCATCACGTCCGGGTCGGCCTTCTCGCACTCGTCGAGCAAGACGACCGTGTAGGGGCGCTGACGCACCGCCTCGGTGAGCATGCCGCCCTCGCCGAAGCCCACGTAGCCCGGAGGCGAGCCGATGAGCCTGGAGACGGTGTGCTTCTCCTGGAACTCGCTCATGTTGATCGTGACCATCATGCGCTCGCCGCCGTAGAGCATGTCGGCGAGGCTGAGCGCCGTCTCGGTCTTGCCGACACCCGACGGTCCGACGAGGATGAAGACGCCCATCGGCGTCTGCTGCGGCTTGAGGCCCGCGCGCGCGGCGCGCAGCTCCTTCGCGATCGTGTGGATCGCGTGGTTCTGGCCCTTGATGCGCTTGTTGAGGCGGTCCTCCATCTCGAGGAGCGCCTTCACGTCGTCCTGCACCATCTTGCCGACCGGGATGCCCGTCCACGCGGCGACGACGGCCGCGACCATGGCCTCGTCGACGTCGGGGCGCACGAGCGGCACCTCGCTCTGCATCTGGTCGAGCTCGTCGAGCGCGGCGATGACCTCCTTGCGCGCAGCGTCGCGCTCGCCCTCGTCCTTGGCCTCGCTCATCTTCTTGCGCGCCTCGAGCACCTTCGTCGCGCCGCCGGTCTCGCGATCGAAGGCCGCCTTCGTCTCCTCGAGGTCGACCTTGGACTTCTCGAGCAGCTTCTCGAGCTCCTCGAGGTGCTCCTGGTCGACCTTGATGCCGTTGTCGCGGTCACGCAGCAGCGCGGCGATCTCGCGCTCGGTGTCGCGGATGACGACCTCGATGTCCTCGACCTGGGCGGGCTTCTGCTGCAGCGCGACCTTCACGCGCGCGGCGCAGGTGTCGAGCAGATCGACGGCTTTGTCGGGCAGCTGGCGGCCGGAGATGTAGCGCGCCGAGAGGCGCACGGCGGCGGTCACGGCGTCGTCTTGGATGATGACGTGGTGCGCCTCCTCGAACTTCGGGCGCAGGCCGCGCAGCATCGTCGTCGCGACCTCGACGCTCGGCTCGTCGACCTTCACGGGCTGGAAGCGGCGCTCGAGCGCGGCGTCCTTCTCGAAGTACTTCTTGTACTCCTTCCACGTCGTCGCGGCGATCGTGCGCAGCTCGCCGCGCGCGAGCGCGGGCTTGAGCAGGTTGGCCGCGTCGCCCGAGCCCTGCGCGCCGCCCGCACCGATGATCGTGTGCGCCTCGTCGATGAAGAGGATGACCGGCTTCGGCGAGGACTTCACCTCGCTGATCACCTGCTTCATGCGGTTCTCGAACTCGCCCTTCACGCTCGCGCCGGCCTGCAAGAGGCCGAGGTCGAGGCCGAGGATCTCGACGCCCTGGAGCAGCGGCGGCACCTCGTTCTGCACGATCAGGAGCGCGAGGCCCTCGACCAGGGCCGTCTTGCCGACGCCGCTGTCGCCCACGATGATGGGGTTGTTCTTCCGGCGGCGGGCGAGGATGTCGATGATCTGACGGATCTCGCGCTCACGGCCGAAGATCGGGTCGATCTCACCCGCGCGGGCGCGCCCGGTGTAGTCGATGCAGAACTTGCCGAGCGCGGAGTCGCTCGAGGCGCTGCGCGCGCCCTCCGGCACCCCGCCCTTGCCGCCGCCGCCCGCGGCGGCCGCCTCGGAGTCCGCTCCCTCGCTCGACCCATTGAGGATCGTGGGGAGGTTCTTCTTCATGTCCTCGCGCGGGATGCCCTCGAGCAAGGCGCCGAGGCCGCTCGTCGTGTAGCGGCTCGTCTGCTGCACGAGCCGGAGGAAGAGCACGCCGCTGCGGATCTTCGAGTAGCCGAGATCGACCGAGCCCACGAGCCACGCGTCCTGCATCCACTCGAGCAAGACGGGCGAGAAGGTCGGGCGCCCGCTGTTGCCCTGGCGCAGGTCCTCGAGACCGCGCTGCAGGGCAGCGCGCAGCTGCGAGGGGTTCAGATCGTAGTGGCTGACGATGAACGCGATGTCGCTCTTCGCGTCGTCGAGCAGAGCGAGCAAGAAGTGCTCGATCGTGATCTCGTAGTGACGCGCCTGCACCGCCTGGGCCGCGGCGTTCTCGAGCGCGGCGACGCAGTTCTTGGTGAGCCGCTTGAGGAGTGATTTGTGGTCGACGAGCATGCGGCGGATGCTACGGGCGGGGATAGCGCTGAGAAACGAATTTCTTGCGCTCCCGCGAACTCTTGCCGACACGCGGGCGAATCGCCCCTGCCGCAACGCAGCAAGAGGCCGCCACGCAAGGCGTAGCGGCCTCCTCGCCCGAGCCCCGACCGCCGTTCGGCGCGCTCAGCCGGCCTTCGGGAGCCGCTTGACGCTCCGCGGCTCGTCGGCTTCGGCCTTGCGAGGCGCCTTGCGCCCGTCGAGCAGGTCGCGCTGCACCTTGAGCTTGATCAGGCTGCCTTCGCGCAGCTCGTCGCCCGCGCTCATGCCGTTGTCGCGGGCCACGTCGCTCGCGTCGACCGAGAACTGCTTCGCGATGGTCGACAGCGACTCGCCGGCGCCCACCCTGTAGATCACGGTCTCGCGCTTCGCGGTCGCGGCGCTCGGCCCGTCGAGCAGATCACCCAGCTCCTCCGCCACGGGATCGCGCAGCGCGCGGCGCTTCTTCGGCTTCGGCAGGAGCGCGAGCAGCGACTCGTCCGCCGACTCCGGATCGCGCCTCCGGTATCCATCGGGGTTCATGAAGTCGAGCGGATCGAGCACGTCGACGTCGTCGAGCCGGCTCTTGTTCACCTCGATCATCGCAGGCAGCGCCGCGATCGTCCGCGACACCGTGTCCGGGGGCACGTTGACGAGGAAGTCGCCCCTCCCGGGCGGCAGCTCCTTGCCGAGGATGTCCGGGTTGAGCTTGCGGATCGTCGCCGTCGACACGCCCGCGGCCTTCGCGATGACGTCGAGCGGCGTGCGAGGCGGCACGGCGAGCTCGGCGCTGTCCACCGGGCGGGAGAGCTCCACGTCCTCGAAGCCGAAGCGCTCGAGGTTGTTGGCGACGATCGCAGCAGCGAGGATCTTCGGCACGTACTTGCTCGTCTCGCTCGGCATGACGCCTGCTCGCACGAGCTCGTTGAAGTCGGTGGTGCCGACGCGATCGATGCGCTCGAGCACCTGCTCGTAGCCCATGTTGTAGGCAGCGAGCGCGAGGTCCCACTGGCCGAAGCGCATGTAGAGATCGCGCAGGTGGTGCGCCGCGGCCTGCGTCGCGAGGCGCGGGTTCTTGCGCTGGTCGACGTACTTGTTCTGGCGGAGCCCGTAGACCGCGCCGGTCGCCGGCATGAACTGCCAGAGCCCCACGGCGCCGGCGGGCGACTTCGCGGTCGCGTCGAAGCCGCTCTCGATCATCGCCACCCAGATCAGATCCTCGGGGAGACGGCGCGCGCGCAGCTCGCTCGTGATGAGCTCCTGGTAGCGACCGCTGCGCTTGAGCCACGACTCGAACATGCCGCGGCCCTTGTCGGTCCGCGTGAAGAAGCGCACGTATTTGAGCGTCGAGCGCGACACGCCGAGGCCCAGGTCGGGCAGCTGCAGCCTCGAGACGACCGCGCTCTCCGCGTCGTCGAGGTCCTGCATCTCCCCCGCGAGCTCGTCTTCGTAGAGGCTCGACGAGACCCTGGGGGCGCGGGAGTAACCCACGGAGCCACCGCCGTCGAAGCGATCCTCGGCGTGGCGCGACGGCGCACGCGCGAAGCGCAGCTCCGTGAGCGCCTTGGACTCACCGCCCGGGAGGCGTTGCTCCAGCGTCGGAGAGTAGGGCGGCGGCAGCGGCCCGGTGCGCGGCCCGGCGGCGAGCTGCGCGTTCTGCTGGGCGAGACCTGCTCCTTGCTTGTCGAGGTCGAGGTCGGGAGCGGCCATCCCGACGCCGTAGCCGAAGGCAAGAGCCGAAACGAGCGGGGGGATCTTGTCGACGAGGCTCATGGGCGTGTGAGGGAGGGTCGTACGATGTAGGACACACGGCCAAGTTCTTGTGCGCTTTGCTCGGGGCGGGCTGCTCCGGGCGGGGCGAAGTCGCTGCTCACCCGCGACCCCCACGCCGGAGAGCGATCGAAACCCGAGACAGTCTGCTAGCCTCCACCCGATGCCGGTTGCGCTCGTCGCCCGGGTTTTCGATACCCAGGCCAACCAGAGCTTCGAGAAGACGTTCGAGCGTTGGCCCGTGCGCGTGGGGCGCAACCAGCTCAACGATCTCGCGATCGATCGGCCCTACGTCTCGCAGTTCCACGCGGCGATCGACGTCCAGAACGACGCGCAGCTGTTCGTGAAGGACCTCGGGTCCACGAACGGGACGCTCTACCAGGGCCAGCGGCTGCACCGCGATCAGGTCGTCGACGTCACGCAGGCCTCCGAGTTCACGATCGGCCCCGTGGTCATCCGGCTCGCCTTCGTCGCGCCGCAGCAGCACCGCGTCGAAGACGCGAAAGACACCGGCATCCTCGACATCGGGCAGAGCCCGGAGGCGACGCGCGCCGCAGCGCTGCGCTTCGGCCCGGTGTCCCCGGGCACCGAGGACCCGTACGTGCGGCAGGTGCTGCCCTACGTCGAGGCCTACCGTCAGGCCTGGCAGACGGTCTACCGAGTCATCTACGACCACCTCACGCGGCTCCCGCCCGACGTGCGCACGGCCTACCTCCGGCGCCTCGGCTACGAGCACCCCGCGCTCAGCCTCGAGAACGACTTCCGCAAGATCGCGCAGTACTACGGCGTCGACGCGCGGGCCTTCGCGCAGGCTGGGCCGGCGCAGGCGGCGCTCGCCGCGCTCGGCGAGCTGGCGTCGACGCTCGCGCCCGGCACCAAGGTGCCCGACGACGTGCCGAGCATCCTCGGCTTCGCCAAACGCGTGCGCGACTCGATGGACGTCTTCCTGAAGTGCTTCATCAGCCTCCGCGACGGCTACCAGGAGTTCGAGACCGAGGTGCTCGCGCGGGAGAAGAACGCGATGGGCGATCCGATCGGCGGGGCGAAGGACGGCATGCAGCTCGGCGGGGTCCTGCTCGGGCCACAGTCGACGCCCGAGACGGCGCGTCAGCTGCAGAACGTGTTCGTGGAGGTCATGAGCCACCAGGTCGCGCTGATGAACGGCGTGATGGAGGGCGTGAAGCAGCTGCTCGCGAAGCTGAGCCCGAAGGAGCTCGAGGCCGAGTTCGACAGGAGCGGCAAGAAGGGTGGCCTCTTCTCGAACCGCTTCGAGGCGCTCTGGAAGCTCTACGAGGTCCGCCACGGGGACTACGCAGGCGAGGACAAGGAGACCTTCCTCATCATCTTCGGGCCGCAATTCTCGCGCGCCTACGCGGCCACCGCGGGCGAGAACTACAAGGCCGAGCCCGGCAAAGCGCCTCGCTTCACGATCGCCGGTGGGCGCGGCCCGAACGGCTGAGGAGCGCCGCGACGCTCGCTCCGGAGGTCGCACCGCCGCTCTTTTCTTTGCCCGATGCGGTAGCGCCCCTATCCTCCGCCATCGAAGCCATGCGATCGAAGCCATCGATCCTCACCGTCGGCGTCCTCGCTGGCCTGTTCGCAACCCTCGCGCCCCCTCGCGAAGCCAGCGCACAGGTCATCCCGCCGAACGCCGAGCGTGACGAGAACTGGGGTGCCGTGTCGACGGTCTCGATGCTCATCGGCGTCGGAACGGTCACGCTGATGCCTCGTGTGTACTACAACGATCCGGAGGCCACCGTCGGGTGGAAGGCTCGTTGGCACGTCTCGCAGCTCGCGCCCGCGTTGACGCTCACGGCCGCGACCTTGCTGGTCGACGGCCCCCTCAAGGACTCCTTCGACAAGCCGCGACCCGGCTGCACCGTCGAGGAGACCGAGGTCGGCTTCGCGGGCTCGAACTGCGAGTCCTACGGCATGCCCAGCGCGCACAACTTCGCCGCGTGGAGCGCCGCCGGCGCCGGCACGGGCATCTGGCTGATGGACACCTTCATCCACTCCGACGGCGAGTTCCACGCGGGCTCGTTCATCGGCAACGTGGCCGTCCCCATCACCGCGGGCATCTTCACCTCGGTCGGCCGCAGCGTCGAGCCCGGCACCTCCGAGGCCTACGTGGACGGCGGGCAGATGGCCGCGGGCCTCATCTCGGGCGTCGTGACCGGCTTCCTCACCGGCATCGCCTACTCGCTGCTGCAAGAGCCCAACTGTGGCTACGGCAACTACGTGATCTGCTGGTAGGAGCTCCGCCGCCTGCCCGGCCGCCTCCGTGGCCGCACGGAAGCCCCGCCCTGCGGGGCTTCTTCGTTTCCATCCTCTGGGGCCCTGGCCACAGGCTCTGCTCGACCACCCCGGCGCTCCGCTCGCTACCGAGCGGGCCTGGGGTGCGCGCGCCGTGTCGCGGCCCACCACGCGAGAAGGCCGCACCGGAGCTCGATGCGGCCTCCAACCCGTGCCGTGGCGCTCGCCGGGCGAGCGCTCGCCGCGATCAGTCGCGCCCGACGACACGCTCCCAGAGCGGGTCGTTGTTCGAGAACATCGAGTCGCGCTCGATCTTCAGGAAGCGTGCGAACTCCACCGTGCGCAGCTCTCGATCGCTGTCGAGGTCGGGCACCTTGGTCTCGGTGATGCGCACCGACACCTGCTCGAGCAGCAGCACACCTTGGGGTTGGTAGGTGATGTCGGTGCTGAGCTTGTACTGCGCGAAGAGGCCACGCTGCGTGACCGAGGGCACCACCGCCGTGCGCTCGAGATCGATCACCGCGCCCTCGATCAGACGACCGCGTCGGGGCAGGTAGAAGAAGGCGCGCTTGCGGCAATCGAGACCTTCGGGCGAGCACTCCTTGGTCTCCGCGACGAGCAGGTTGTCGTTGCCCACGCGGGCAGGGGTGAACTTCGCCCCAGGCGGCCCGCGGAAGCTGCCGACGCCGTAGATCTCCGCGGCGTCGCCGGCGGCGCGCGCGAGCGCGAGCGGCCCGCCCTCCTCGCCGTTGTCGAACTTCATGCTGCGCAGCCACAAGACGCGCAGGCCGTCGGGGCCCGCGCTGACGGTCATGTCGTCCGGGTCGATCATGCGAGGCCAACCCCGCTCGGACGCGCCGCCCCGGAGCGACTCGTTCGCGAAGATGTAGTGGCCGGTGCAGTCGAGCGCCGTCGGCTCGAGCCCCTCCTCCTGCTGGAAGCCCGGGACGAGCACCTCGGTCCACTGCTCGGGATCGAGATCCCGCACGACAGCCTTGCCGCGTCCGCCTCCGACAGGCGCGAGCTTGGATCGGCATACCGAGAGCGGCGCCTCGTCGCGGAGCTCGGCGTGGCGGGCCTGGCTGACCGGAGGATCGACGCAGCCCCAGAGCGCCGGCAAACCGACGAGGAGCCCTGCGAGCCGGAGCGGGAGCAGCGACGACGGGTTCTTCACCCCCATTTTTTACCACGCCCCCGAGCCGCGGCGCGAATTTGGGGCTCTCCCGGCGGCCATCCGTCCGCGTGCCCCCACGCCCACGCGCACCGGCTCCACGTCTACATCCTGCGACAGCCTGCGAACGCGGCGCAGAATTCGACGGGCGCGCGCTCACGCCCTCTTGACCGCTGCCGCCCGCACCTTAGCCTCGACCTTCGACTCGGATGCTTCGACCGAGTCGGGTCGTCACCGCGCCGCGGGCACCCGTGGGGTCACCACACCCATCGGGTCACCAAGGAGTGCGGAGCGGCCTCGCCCGAGGGGCCTACCTCACGAGCACGCGTCGGACGAGCGATCGTCGGGCGAGCGAACGAGGGGTGACTCCGAAGGGCACCCGGATTGCGGCAGTGAGGGAACTCGGCGTCCCTGCTCACCGTACCTGGGAGAAGCAGGATCCCCATTCCTGGGCGCCTGTCGTCGGCCAGCGTGCAATACGGCATAGACTGAGTCCCGGCGGCGGAATCGTTCCGGAGAGGATGATCGATAGATGGCTCTCAATACATACTTGAGCAAGGTCGTTGGCGAGAAGCAGGGTGCCTTCAAGGGCGGCGTGATCCAGAAGGGTCGCGAGGGTTGGATCGAGATCATCCAGTCCAGCCACCAGATCGTCAGCCCCCGTGATCCGGCGAGCGGCCAGGCGACTGGCAAGCGCTCCCACAAGCCGATTCGGCTGTCGTTCTACTACGACCAGTCGCTGCCGGCTTGGTACCAGGCCCTCGTGTACAACGAGTCGCTGAAGGAGGTCGTCATCGCCTACTTCTCGCCCAACAAGCTGGGAACGGCTGGCGGCGCGGGTGTCGAGACGCTGACCTACGAGATCAAGCTCACCAACGCGTTCGTGAGCACGATCGAGTTCAGCATGCCGAACAACAAGAACCCGGAGCTGATGAAGTACGAGAACACGGCCACGATCGAGATGGTCTACCAGAAGATCGAAGGCACGTGGAAGCTCGGCAACAAGGTCTGGCAGGACGACTGGCTCGCCCCCACCTGATCTCGCGCTGAGGGTCCGGAACGGGGGTCGGCGCGAGCCTGCCCCTCGGCCCTCGGCCCGAGCCTCGAGACGCAGGTGCTCTGCCGGCTGGACCGGCTGCGAACCTGGGTCGCTGGGCCACCGAGGAGTCACCGACCGACGAACCGCCGCTTGGCAAATGCCAGCCGGCGGTTCGGCTTTTTGTGGCATCCTCCATGGGTGTCGAACTCGCTCTTCACGCGTGTGCAGCGCGCCGCCGATCCGCACAACACCGAGCGGCACACATGGAAGACCGAGGACCTCGCAGGCGCGGTCGTTCGTCACCTCAAGCAGATGCTGACCACGCGCCAGGGCTCGTCGCTCACCTGCCCCGACTACGGCGTGCCCGACGTCACCGAGCTGCTCCACGACATGACCGAGGCCGTCGCCGCGATCCAGCGCGCCCTCAAGCAGTCGATCCAGCTCTACGAGCCGCGGCTCAAGAACGTGCAGGTGCGGCACGTGCGCAACGACAACGGCATGGGTCAGCCCGCGATGGTGTTCGAGATCACGGGGCACATCATGCTCGCAGACGGCCGGCGCCAGCCGGTGCGCGTGGGCACGACGCTCACCGACAACGGCGAAGTGGAGCTCCAAGAGCTCTGAGGCTGCCAGCCGCTCGCTGGAGGCGTTGACAGGCGCCACGACACACTGTCGACTTGGAGCCCCATGCGCGGGCTCGGCCCGGTTGGCTCATGTTCAACAAGTACTACCAAGACGAGCTGACCTACCTTCGGGAGCTCGGACGGGAGTTCGCATCGGCCTACCCCGGCATCGCGCCGATGCTCGCCGAGCGCGGCGGCGATCCTGACGTCGAGCGCATGCTCGAGGGCGTCGCGTTCCTCACCGGCAAGATCCGCCAGAAGATCGACGACGAGCTGCCCGAGGTGATCCACTCGGTCGCCGCGCTGCTCTTCCCCCACTACGTGCGGCAGATCCCCTCGACGAGCATCGTCGAGTTCGCGCCGCTGCCGAACGTCGTGCGCGAGCGCCTCGTCGTGAACCGCGGCGCCGAGGTGGGCTCGGTGCCGGTCGACGGCATCTCATGCCGCTTCCGCACGACCCAGGACGTCGAGCTCTTGCCGATCGCGGTCGAGGACGTGCGCGTCGACACGGGGCAAGCGCTCGCGCAGACGCTGCGCATCGAGCTGCGCCTCACGGGCGGCGCGAACTTCGCTGCGCTCAACCTCAAGTCGCTCCAGTTCTATCTCGCGGGAGAGCGGCGCCTCCAAGACGACGTGCGCCTCTGGTTGGGTGAGCACGTGGAGGGGATCGCGCTCGCGGCCGTCGACGCCTCGGGCAAGGACAACGTACTGCACGTGCCGAAGCGTCGCGCGCTGGAGCTCACGGGCTTCGCGGAGGAGGAGGCGCTCGTCCCCTACCCCGAGACGGTGTACCCGGGCTTCCGTCTGCTCCAGGAGTACTTCACGCTCCCGCAGAAGTTCGCGTTCTTCCGCGTGAGCGGCTTCGATCAGCTCCCCGCGGAGAAGATCGGCGAGCGCTTCGCGATCCTGGTGCACTTCCGGGACTCGATGCCTCCCGGAACGCGCGTCGCGAAGGAGAACTTCAAGCTCTTCTGTTCGCCGGTGGTGAACCTCTTCAGCCACCCGACCGACCCGATCAAGCCCGACATCACCAAGCACGAGTACCTCACGCGCCCCTCCGGCGGAGACCCGAACGGCTACGAGATCTACTCGGTCGACAACGTGGTCGGCATCGCGCGCAAGACGAGCCAGCGCGTGCGCATCCCGCCGTTCCTGTCCTTCGAGCACGAGATCGACCCCGACGCCGCCGACAACGCCGTCTTCTATCAGCACCACCTGCGGCCTTCGGCCGTGGGCGATGGCGTCGACGTCTACCTCTCCTTCGGCAGCCCCTCCGACGTGCAGAAGCTGCCGGACTTCGACGTCATCAGCATCGACTCCACATGCACCAACCGCAGGCTGCCTTCGCAGCTCAAGGTCGGTGATCTGCGCGTCTCGACCGCCACCTCGCCCGCCGTGGCGACCTTCAGCAACATCGTGCCGGTGACCTCACCGCTGCCTCCGCCGATCGGGCGCGAGCTGCAGTGGCGCGTGCTCGCCCACATGGCGATGACCTACCGCTCCATGGCCGAGCTCGAGGTCTTGCGCGCGACGGTCGACATCTACAACTTCCAAGCGCTCATCGATCGTCAGGCCGCGCGCGCGAACCAGCTGCGCGTGGCGGCGATCAAGGCCATCGAGGTGAAGCCCACCGACCGCCTCTTCCGCGGCGCTCCCATCCGCGGCATCGCCGCGAAGATCGAGCTCGAAGAGGGCGGCTTCTCGGGCGAAGGCGACATGTACCTGTTCGCGAGCGTGCTCAACGAGATGCTCTCGTCGTACGTGGCACTCAACTCCTTCACCCAGCTCACCGTCGTCGGGCAGAACACCCGAGTCGAGTACAAATGGGAGCCGAAGAACGGGCACCGCTACCTGATCTGAGCGCGGCTCAAGCGCTCTCGACGTTCGAGCAGCAGGGCAACCGGTTCTCCTACTTCCGGCTGCTCTACTTGCTCGAGCGTGTGCACGCAGGTGCGCCCGCGATCGGCGGGACGGGGCCCGCGGCGGCGGAGAAGATCCGTCTGCGCCCCGACGCGTCGATGTCCTTCGCCGCGAGCGACGTCTCGTCGGTGAGCTCGGTCGAGGGCCCCGACGGCGTCGAGCGGACGCGCGTGCAGACGACGTTCATGGGCCTCTACGGCACGACGTCGCCGCTCATGAACTACTTCGTCGAGCAGGTCGCCCAGGAGGAGTACCAGGGGCACAAGCAGCCGGTGCGCGAGCTGCTCGACGTGATGCACCACCGCCTCTTGTCGCTCGTCTACCGCGCCTGGACGAAGTACCGCTTCGGCGTCGGCTACCACAAGGGCGGCACCGACGTGTTCACGCGCAGGATGCTGTGCGTCGCGGGCATCGACGGCTTCGGCGCGCACAACCCGCCGATCCATCGCTTCCTGTTCCTGCGCTACGCGCCGATGCTCGCGTTCAAGGCGCGCACCGCGCACGGGCTCTCGGTGGCGCTCAACGAGATGTTCGGCCAGCTCGGCGCGCGCGTGGAGCAGTTCATCGGCGCCTGGACGCTCATCGAGAAGCCGTACCGGAACCGCCTCGGTCAGGCCAACGCGGCGCTCGGCGAGAGCCTCACGATCGGCCGCTACGTCTTCGACGCCTCGAGCCGCTACAAGATCGTGCTCGGCCCGCTCGGCTACGACGACTACCTCGCCTTCCTGCCGGGTGGCCACAAGCGGCCGCTCTTGCGTGGGCTGTGCGCGGTCTTCACGCGCGGCATGTACGACGTGCTGCTCGAGCTGCACGTGAAGCCCGACGCCGCGCCGCGCTACCAGCTCGGAGCGCCGCGCGCCTCGACGCTGCAGCGCACCGCGTGGCTAGGGGGCTCGAACAAACCCTTCGTGCTCACCGTGCCGCTCGAGGAGCCCGTGCAGACGACGCCCGAGGGCGAAGACGAAGAACGCGCAGAGCCGCCGCCGAACCCCTTCGAGTGAGGCGACGCGAGCGCGGCCCGGGGTGTCCGGGCCGGCTCTCCAGCAGCGTGCGAAGAGCGCTCGGCGCGGGCCGATCGCGAGCGCGCTTCAGTAGACGATCATGCTCGACAGGGCCGCCGCGGCCTCGTCGGCGATCGTCGCGATGTCCTGCTTGTGGACGATCTGCACGAGCAGCACGCGTTCGTCCGAGCGCACGAGCACCTCGGTCGCGTAGCCCTGGTAGGGCGGCTTCGCGCGCACGGTGGTGCGAACGAGGTAGGCGCGGCCCTGCGCGTTCGCGGTGCCGATCGGCAGGCGCGAGGCGAGGATCTTGCTGCCTTGCTCGCGGGTCTCGGCCTCGTACTTCTTCAGCACCTCGGACCAAGGCGCACGGTTCGGATCGACGCGCTCGAGGATCGTGAAGGTGAACTGGCGAGGCGACTGGTAGGAGAGGAAGCGCCGCTCGGGCGTGTAGTCCGCGTCCTGGAGCGTCCAGTCGATGGGGCGCGCGAAGCGCACGTCGCCGTCGAGCACGCCCACGCCGACCATGCGCGGCATGCGCTCGGTGCGATCGCGATCGAGCTTCGGGAAGTACACCTCCCAGCTGCGGTTCTTGTCGATGACCCCGCCGCCGTGAAGGTAGAAGACCTCGTCCTGACTCGGCGCCGTCGGTGCACCACCGCAGCCCGTCGACGCGAGGCCGACGAGGAGGGTGGCGCCGAGGGCGACCGCGACCGGGGTGCTGCGAGCACGCCTATTCACGAGCCGAACGATATGCGAACCACGGAGCCCGAGCCAAACTTCACGGTGAAAGACCCGACCGGTCGGCCCGGTGAGCGCGGAGTTTGCCCCCGGGCTGGGGCATCTTCTATCGTGTGCGGGCCATGGCAAGCGTGCGCACGAGAGCTGGGGTGAAGCGAGGATCCGCCGGAGCGGCGGCCGTGCTCGTGAAGGTGGTGCGCGGCGCGCTGGCGTCGCTCGCGGTGGCGAGCGCGGCCTGCGTCGGGCTCCCCGCGGAGGTCGAGTACCCGGACGTCTCGGAGGTCGACCTCGGGCAGATGCTGGTCACCCCGGAGGGCGACCCCGGCGCGGACGTCACGCTCAGCGAGTTCAAGATCGGCCCCAAGGCCTGCGAGGGCCTCGACCTGACGGTCGCCACCGAGAAGCTCGACCACCAGGACCTCACCCGCTTCTTCGCCGCCCAGGGCCTCGAGCTCTTGCCGAAGAAGGCGAGGAGCGACCTCTACTGGTACGAGTTCGCGAACGGCAACGAGCGGAACCCGCTCCGTCTGCGCCTCGCGATCCTGAAGAACCGCCACGCCGCCGCCAAGGATCTGCACGACTCCTTGCTTCAGCACGGCCCCGGCTGGTGGGGCGTGCGACGAGGCAACCTCGCGGTCCTCGGGCCGAAGGCGAGCCTGTCCGAGGCGCTCCAGTTCGCGATCAAGTACAAGCTCGCCTGCTGGGGGACCTTCACCTACGCAGGCGTGGACGATGCGTACGTGGTCGCCGGGGGTTACTCGGAGTTCTGATGGACGCCGAGCGGGTCCGTGCTCCCGTGTTGCGTCGAGCTTAGTACGATGGAGAATCACCGCATGACTCGTCGCTGGATCGTCCAGGGTGGGCTCTTCGGCCTGCTCGCTCTGCCACTCGCGTCGGTGGCGGCCTTCGGCTGCTCCGACGTGCCGACCTACGACTCGCTCTGCGGTTGGGTGAGCGACGAGAACAACTGCTACCGCGAGTTCTTCCGCGACGTGGAGACGCGCTGCGGATCGCTCGCGCCCGCGAAGGTCGGCGCGTTCCTGTCGCGCGAAGCGCTCGATCTGTGTGTGCTCGCCGAAGGTGGGCAGGTGCTCTTCGAGCCGCCGATCGAGCTCGACAAGCTGCCGCCCGAGACGGTGGGCTTCAAGTTCATCAACATCGACGGCACCGAGTGCGGCAGCGCGCTCTTCAACGCGAAGTTCGACTTCTCGCTGACGATCAAGGGCGACACGCCGCCCGAGACGGGGCCCGTTCCCGACGACCTCATCACGGGCGGGACCTTCTCGATGCTCGGTGGCGCGAAGTCGGAGACGCTGAACGTCACCTGCCCGACCGGCACCGAGCTCACCTTCTCCAGGCCCGAGCTTTCGCGCTGCCGCGAGTTCGAGGGCATCATGCCCGCCGCCGAGCTCGATCTGAACCCGGGCGGGATCGATCAGAACGGCGTGGTCGGCTTCCGGATCTACTTCCCGCCTCCCGAGGGCTCGCTGGAGGACGCGTCTCCGATCCCGGTGGAGTACTTCCAGTGCATCATCCCGGCGGCGCCTCCGCTCTGCCGCAACGGCGTTCGCGACGCGCTCGAGACCGACGTGGACTGCGGCGGGCCGACCTGCAACGGGTGCGCGGACAGTCAGCTCTGCGTGACGCCCGACGATTGCCTCAGCAACGTCTGCGAGATCAAGGGCGGCATCCGCACCTGCACCGGCCCCTGAGGCTCGCGGGAGTGACGCGGCCCCGAAGGCCCGACGCTCCGAGCTGAGCGTCGGGCTTCTTCGTCTCGAGCGCACGGGCCGAGCGAGACACGCCGAGACGCCGAGGCCGCGTCGCTCACGGCGCTCGGCCGGCTCGGGAAGCGGCGCCCCGCGAGCGCCTCAGGACACCAAGAGCTTCACGACGAGCGTGGTGGAGCCGAGGCGTAGGCGGTCGTTGTCGTGCAGCTGACGCTGCTCACCCGAGGCGAGCTTCTGTTCGTTGAGGAAGGTGCCGTTGCGCGAGCCGTCGTCTTGGACGAAGGCCTGGCCGGTCGCGGGGTCGGCGCTGACGGAGGCGTGCTTCGAGGAGGTGCTCGCGTCGTTGATGCCGATGTCGAGTCGGTCGGCCCCTGCGCGCCCGAGCTGGGTGCGCCCGCTGCGGATCGGCCAGAAGATGCCGTTGGGCTCGTTCTGGAAGGTGACGAGGAAGCCGACGAGGATGCCTTGGTTGCCCGCCGCGGTGCTCGTCTGCGGAGGAGCGGGCGCGGGGCCGGAGAGCACGCCGGGCGTGGGAGGCAGCGCCGCGGGGGGCGGAGGGGGCATCACGGGTGGCGGCGCGATGACCGGCGGAGGTGCGGGACCGCCTCCGCCGAAGCCGCCGACGATGGGTGGAGGTGCGACGATACCGCCGGACGCCATTGGCGGAGGCGGTCCCGCACCTCCGCCGGTCATCGCGCCGC
>ERZ761602.1430-NODE-1430-length-43367-cov-4.494089_pt1 | contig 43367 bp, 35 predicted proteins | sample MGYA00512165_ERZ761602 | MGnify/ENA primary metagenome ERZ761602 (study PRJEB28899, sample SAMN02445085) | bioreactor sludge metagenome | biome: EBPR sludge; isolation source: Thorneside wastewater treatment plant | place: Australia: Brisbane, Thorneside...
GGCCGCCGGATCGGGATCGGCTAAAGGCGCCTCTGTCACCGGCCTGCCTTCTCCCAAGGCGGCGCTGTCTGGCGACGGGGCAACAGCGGACCCCGTCGAGGGTGGCTGGGACGGCGGCCCGCTCAGGTACTGGTAGTACTCCTCGGAGGTCATGCGTTGTCCGGCCGGAATTGAGCGGAGCCTCCCACCGATCGAGCGGATGAGCCATCGCCCGGCGTCTTCTCGCACGAGTTGGCCGCGCTCGTGAAAGACGCCCATTTCGTTCCGGTAACGCAGGGTCTCCGAGTCCTGCGGATTGAGGTTCACCCGGCCGGTGGTGAGATCCGCCACCAGCATCCCGGCGAGCGTCTCGGTGGCCTGTGCGAGCGCCACCCGCAGGGCCTCCATGTCGTCACGGGCCCATCCCTCGTCCTCGGCCTGCGTCGGAGGCAGGAGATCAGACTGGAAACCAAACTCGTTCCGATACAGCTCCTTGCCGCGGACGGTAACCCACCGGACCTTCAGCCCGACGTCAATGCAACGATAGCTGCAGCCGACGGTGACCCGCGGGCGGAGCTGCAGCCGGGACTTGCAGTTCCTCCGGTCATCCCCTTCGGCAACGCACGCGCCAAAGGCCGGGTCCTGTCGCTGCAGAGCCGCCAGCAACTGGGCTTCGAGCCGGAGGGTTTCCCGGCCTTCGTCATACTGCTGCCGCAGGCCGGCGATGGGTTCGTTGGCGCGCGTCTGGTCCGCGGTCCGCCTGAGCGACTGCGTGAGCTGGATGCCGATGATGACACCGAGGAGGCCGCTCACCGGGTCATAACCCGGATTCATCGCGGCGGACTGCTGGGCGCCGCTCCACGCGGCAGCAGACTCCGGACCAGCAGGGACGCTGCGCGACTCCGCGTTCAGGGCCTTGAGGTCTGTGAGGTCAACGACGACGGCCGCGCCGGCGAGCGAGGGAGCCTCGTCGGTGGGATTCTTGCCGGCCGCCTCGGCAACCTTGACGGCTTCTGGAAGGCAGACCGCTGCAATGGACAACAGCACCACCGGCCAGGCGCGGGACGGCTGGGCCTGGGAACCCGTCGGCAGCTGGCGATGAATGCCCGGCACGGAGCCCCTCGGCGGCTGGCGCGTCAGTTGCCGGTGGTCATGCCGACTTCCTTGCCTGCAATACCGGCTTCAAGAGGAGCGCGATGTCCTTCAGCGCCCTTTCGGTCGTCGCCCAGTCGATGCACCCGTCGGTGACGGACACGCCGTAGCGCAACTTCGTCCGGTCGGCGGGGATCTGCTGGTTGCCGGCCTCGAGATTGCTCTCGAGCATGAGGCCGATGATGGAGCGGTTGCCGTTGGCGACCTGCTCGATGCAGTCCCTGGCCACGAGGGGCTGGAGGGACGGGTCCTTGTTGGAATTGCCGTGGCTGCAGTCCACGACGATCCGTTCGGGCAACGCGGCCTTGCGCAGTTCCTGCTCGCAGAGCGCGATGCTCACCGAATCGTAGTTGGGCCGGTCGGCGCCGCCCCGGAGCACGACGTGGCCGTAGGCATTGCCCCGGGTCTGCATGACGGCCGTGCGGCCGTCCTCGTTGATGCCCAGGAAATGGTGGGGCTGACGGGCCGACTTCAGGGCATTGATGGCCACCGTCAGCGAGCCGTCAGTGCCATTCTTGAAGCCCACCGGCGTCGAGAGGCCGCTCGCCATTTCCCGGTGGGTCTGGGACTCGGTGGTGCGGGCTCCGATGGCATTCCAGGTGATGAGGTCACCGAGGTACTGGGGCATGATGGGGTCGAGGGCCTCGGTGGCCGTCGGCAGGCCGACGCGGGCCAGGTCCAGCAGCAGGCCGCGGGCAATGGCGATGCCCTTCTCGATGTGGAAGGAGTCGTCCATGTCCGGGTCATTGATGAGGCCCTTCCAGCCCACCGTGGTACGGGGCTTCTCGAAGTAGACCCGCATCACCAGGACCAGCGTGTCGGAAAGGGCATCGGCCAGGGCCTTCAGGCGCCGGGCATAGTCCATGGCGGCGGCGACGTCGTGGATCGAGCACGGCCCCACCACGACGAACAGGCGCGGGTCCCGGGCGTCGATGATGTTCTGCAGTGTCCGGCGGCTCCTGAGGATGAACCCCTCGAGGGCCGGGGTGAGCGGATAGTCGGCCTTCACCTGCGCCGGGGGCGGCAGGATGGTCCGGGCCGTCACGTTGACGTTGTAGATCTGGCTTTCGGCGGGCTTTTCCATCCGCACAGGATAGGTGCCGCCCGCGGGCCGGGCAACATCAGCGGGGCCGAGGGGTTAGAATGGACGACATAAGAACCCGGCCCGGAGGCCCAGTCCATGTCCAACGTTTCCACCATGCAGCCCTTCGCCCGCGGCGACATCTTCGCAGGGGCCACCGTCCTCAACCGGGCCGACGACGACCACGCGGGCGACGGCCGGATCATCCAGTACGACAGCAACCTGAAGGAAAAGGGCGTGCTCTGGACCGAGGGCACCACCCACCTCATCGGCGGCCTCGCCTTCGCCCCGGATGGCACCCTGTGGGCCTTCGACAGCAACAGCTTCCAGGTCCTGCGGGTCAGCCCCGCGGGCAAGCAGCTGCCGAAGATCAAGTTCGCCGACCGGGCCTTCTCCAACATCAACTTCGCAAAGGACGGCACCATCTACCTGGGCGAACACCTCGTCGGCAACACGGTGCGCACGCGACCCGGCACGACGCTCGGCACCACCCTGCCCAAGCTGCCCGGCACCGACCGCTTCGGTGACGGACGCCTTTACCAGTTCACCCAGGACGGCAAGCTGCTGAAGGAATTCCCGACGCCGGTCCACGGCGGGATGCCAGGGTTCCTGGGGCTCACCGGCGCGGCGCTGCGGCCCGACGGCAGGACGATCCTCTACCTGTCGGAACTCAGCGACAGCATCCGCGCGTGGGACCTGGAGAAGAACCAGGCCCTGCCGAACCTCGTCACCTACGCGCCGGACAGCGGCAACATGGCGATGACGGTGATGTACACGCGGGACGGCAAGCTGCTGCACATCCGCGCCAACTTCAAGGCGGGCTTCTTCCTCGAGCACCTGGACGAGACCGGCAAGGTGCTGCGCGAGTACCCGCTGCCGGGCCCGGGCTGGGCCGCCGTGGGCCAGTCCACCGAGCCGGACACGACCCTCATCGGCAACTTCTTCACCGGCACGGTGGCGAAGTTCAGCCTGAAGACCGGCGAGATCCTGGCGAAGGCGGAAACCGGCGTGCAGCGCTCGCTGGCCGGCCTCGCCCAGTATCCCGGGTAGGAGCGGCTTCAGCCGGGCGGAAATAGGGGCGGAAATAGGGACATGCCTAATTGTGCAGTGCCCGGGGGCACTGCAAAATTAGGCATGTCCCTATTTCCTCTGCGGGATAACGCCGCGCTCGCGGCTGAAGCCGCTCCTACCAGGGCAGCTCGGTGCCGTCGAAGGTCCAGAAGGTGCCCGAGTTCGCCATCGACAGCTGGTCCGTGACGCGAATCAGGTCGGCACCGGCGGTGGGCACGGGGCGCAGCATCTTCTTCGGCAGCCCGGCCATCATGTCCGTGTCCACGGGGCCCGGGTCGATCAGGGCGATGGCGATGCCCTTGCCGCGCAGCTGGTTGGCCAGGTTCTTCATCACCATGTTCAGCGAGGCCTTGCTGGACCGGTAGATGTAGAGCATGCCGTTCTTCGTGCTGCCGATGGACCCCTGGCTGCTCGAGACGTTGCTGATCTTCTTCTGGTATCCGGCCTCCAGGTGCGGCAGGAAGGCCTCGGCCATCTTCAGCGGACCCACCACGTTGGTGCGGTGGACCGCGTCGAACAGCTCCCACTGCATGTTCCGGCCGAACTGCTGGTTCTGGCCGCCACCGGTGACGCCCGCGTTGTTGAAGAGGATGTCGACGGGCTGGCCCGCGTACTTCTTCGCCAGTGCGTCGATGGCGGCGAGGTCCATCACGTCCAGGGGCTCGACCGTCACCCGGCCTTCACTGGCCGCCGCCAGCGCGTTCAGCTCCTTCGCCTCGGCGGGCTTGCGGGCCGTGCCGATCACCTTCCAGCCACGCGCCGCGTACTGGCGGGCGAGCTCGAGGCCGATGCCCCGGTTGGCCCCGGTGACGAGCACCGTCGGCACATAACCGGCCGGCGCGGGCTTCGCCGGTGGCGGTGGTGGCGCACCGGCGCCATCGTGGGCCGCGGCGAAGGCCGCTCCGGCCGAACCGGTGGCCAGGACGAGGGTGGCAACAAGTGCCAGTGCGCCGCGGCGGGTGGTCATCATGACGGCTTCTCCTGGCGTGCTCACTCGCCGATGGCCTTGAGGTCGCCCTTCTCGGCGTACTTCGCACCGTCCACGAGCGGGATCGCGTCCAGCACCCAGCCCTTCGTCTGCCGCCGGGCGGGACTCGGGATGGCGTAGGCCACCCGCTTCTGGGTGCGGGCCACTTCCTCCAGGTCGATCTTCCAGCCCTTCGCGGCCCACTCCTTCTGCTTGGCCCGGTAGTCCAGGATCACGGAGTCGGACGGCACCATGAACTCCTTGGTGTTCTTGTCGGGCGTGATGGGCGGGTTCAGGTTCTCGATGATCTTGATGTCCTGGTTCGCCACGTACTGGTTGCGCTCGATCACGTAGGCGTCGGACTTTTCCTCCAGGGAGAAGTTGCGGGCACAGACGAGGTAGAGGTGCGTGGTCTCCTCGTCGATGGGCCGCTCGTAGAGGTACTGGTGGATGAAGAAGTTCGGACCCGGGTGGATGTAGGTCCACACGTGGTTCGTGCCGTGGTAGCCGGTGCCGGCATCCAGCGTGCCCTCGCCCGGCCGGTACTTCTTGAGGTCGCCCTGCAGCGGCGGCGCCTGGAAGGTGTGCCAGAAGCCCTTGCCCCAGATGCCACCGTCCTCGATGCGCATGTCACCGATCTTGTATTCCTCTTCCCGCTCGCCGCTGAAGCCGTGGGTGTCGTGGACGTACTCGTTGTGGGCAGGATCCACGCCGTTCTCGATGGAACGCTCGTAGTAGCCCTTGATCTGGAAGTGCTGGAGCGTGGTGCGCCAGCCCTCCTGGCCCCACTCCTTGCAGGCGAGGATCGGCGGACGCTCGGCCTCGGGCAGGTCACCCAGGAAGGCGAAGATCACGCCGTAGCGCTCGTCGACCGGGTAGGCATCGATGCGCGTGCGGCCGGGGATGGACGCCTTCGAACCCAGCGACGGGATCTTCTGGCAGTTGCCCTCGCCGTCGAACTGCCAGCCGTGGTAGGGGCACTGGATGCAGTCGCCCTTCACCTTGCCGCCGGCGAGCGAACCGCCCCGGTGGGTGCAGATGTTGGCGAGGCAGTTGGCCTTGCCCTGGGAGTCCCGGAAGACCACGAAGTCCTGGCCGAGTGCTCGCACCTTGAGCGGCTTGTCCGTGAGGTCGGCGCTGGTCGCCATGGGATACCAGAAGTTGATGTACATGGGGGCTGTCCGGGTGGGGAGGGATATGCGGGGAACTATAGGCCGGCAGGCCCGGCCCGCCAAGCGGTCGGCCGCAGACTCAGTCCGCAGGCTGGACGACGCTGGCCCGGCCGAGGCGCCGGATCACGACGATGCAGGGCACGAGCAGCAGTGCCGCCACGTACAGGGGCGCGTCCCGCCCCAGCCCGGCGATGCCGAGCAGGGCGATCATGCCGGGTCCGAGGGCCCGGCCCAGCCAGCTCGAGGTATTGAACGTGCCGATGACGAGTCCGCGCTCGGACTCCCCCGCCTGCTGGGAGACGAGGCTGTTCATGGTGGTCATGTACAGCGCACTGCCGGCCGTCGTGAACGTGATGCCGAACAACATCAGGCCCCAGAACACCGACTGGGCGAGCACCAGCAGGCCGAGCACGTAGGAACAGAGGCCCGCGATGAGGAGGGGCCGCTCGCCGTAGCGCTTGACGAGCGGACCCACCAGGAAACCCTGGGCGGCCACCACCAGCACCGCGAGGTAGGTGAAGGTCAGACCGATCTCCCGGGGTCCCCAGCCGAAACGGTCTCCGGCCCAGAAGGGGAAGTTGGTCTCGAAGGCGGCCATGGCGAGGTAGGCGAGGAAGCCCACGAGCAGCAGCCGGCGCAGGACCGGGCGGGCGGCGACCTGGCGAAAATCCGAACCGCTGCCCCCGCCCGCCGTCCTGGCCGCGGCGCGCTTCTCGGGCGGCAGGCTCTCCTTCAGCAGCACGAAGGCGCCGGTGATGGCGACGGCACAGACGAAAGCGGCAGCGAGCCCGGGCCAGAGCAGCGTGGCGGAGGCGGCGTCCCGGCCGCCCAGCAGGCCGCCCACGAGGGGCCCCACGATGAAACCCAGCGAGATGGCCGCGCCAACCCTTCCCAGCATCTTCGCCCGCTGCTCCGGCGGCGAGATATCGGCGGCATAGGCCATGGCGACCGGGATGTTCCCCCCCATGAGGCCGGTGAGCAGGCGGCCGAAGGCCAGCGTCCAGGGCTCCGGTGCGAACGCGCAGATGAGGTGGCCCACCATGCCGCCGGCAATGCTGCCGATGAGCAGGGGGCGGCGGCCGAAGCGGTCGCTGTAGCGGCCCCAGAACGGCGTGGCGATGAACTGGCCGATGGCGTACAGGCCGAGCACCATGGGCCCGGCCCAGTGAGGCACGCCGAGCTTCTCCGCCACGAAGGGGAAGCCCGGGAGGATCAGGCCGAAGCCCATGCCCGAGAGCAGGACGGTCGCGAGCAGGACGGGCACGGCCTACTTCCGCTCGAGTCGCGCGCGGCCGCCGGTGAGGGCAGCCAGGTCGGCGGTGGCGAGGAACCGCGCGGCGCGGGCGTCCTGTTTCACGTAGGCGTCCAGGAAGGCCAGGGTCAGCGCGGCGTCGATGGCGGCACCCTCCGGGTCCGGTTCACCACCCCGGTCGGTACGGCACATGAGGCCGCCCAGGTAGTGGTCACCCCGCTCCAGCACCACGCTGTACTTGTCGCCGGGCGGGGCCAGCGTGTACGGCGACATGCGCCACTGCCACGGGTGGATCACCGGGCCGCCCGTGTTGCCCACGTCCAGGGTGCCGCCGGTGGCCATGAGGGGCAGGGTCAGGCCCCGGAACGCGTCGGGGGCCATGAGCTCGTCCATCTGGCCGACGCCGCTCAGCAGAACCGCGCCCCGCAGGCGCTCATCGAGGAACGATACGCGCTCGCCGCCGGGACCCCGCATCCCGAGTCCCGCCTTGGCCATGGCAATGACGGTGCCGTAGGAGTGGCCGGCCACCGCCAGTCGGTCCGTGTCCAGTCGGCCCGGGATGCCGGCGAGGGTCGCCACCGGGTCCAGGTTGCCGAGCAGCGCGTCCAGGTCCGCGACCCGGGTGGCCGTCAGGTTGCCCATCTGGTCGGGCCGGAGCGGCGGCTGCGCGTTGAGGGAATCCGGGTGGTCGGGCAGCACGACCACGTACCCGTGGGCCACCCAGGTGTCGGTGATCGCCGAGTAGCGCTGGGGAGAGCAGAAGGCGCCATGGGAGAAGACGACCACGGGGTAGCGGCCGGGTGCGGCCGGGTAGGCGACCCGTAGCGGGATGGCCCGCCCACCGGCCGGCGGCCGGAACTCAAGACCTTCGGCCCTCCCCACCGGGAAGGGTCCGGTCCCGGACGTGTACAGGCTTCCTGCCGAGCAGGCGGCGAGAAGGGGCAGCAGGACCAGCACCAGGGCCAGTCGCGGGCGTCGGTGCGGCACGCGAGGCAACTCCGCGGGAAACGGGAGCGGCGATGCTACCCGATGGCCCCGGCCGGCGCTCGGGGCACGGGCTGCTGGCCGCTTCGGGGTGGCCTACTTTCTCTGAGCGATTGCTCGGCAGTGGTTGGCCACGACGCGGCGGGCTTCCCGGTCGACGGTGCAGACCTCTGCCGACTGCGCTAAGGTCGGCGAAACACCTCGTCGCGCCGGAGTATCCGCCATGGCCCGCAAGTCCCCGACCTCCCGCTTCGACCCCGAAGGCGCCCGGCTGCCCATCAAGCTGGACGAGACCAGCAACGGCGAGTTCGCCCCCCTGCCCCTCCCCCGCCACAGCGTGCTCGCCAATGAGCGGGCGCTGGAGCAGGTCGGCATCAATGCGCGACGCCTCGGCATGAGCCGCCGCCAGTTCGTCACGAGTTCCGCCGGCGCTGCCACGACGTTGCTCGCCTTCAACGAAGTGCACGCCGCGCTCGGGCGCACCGGCAGCTACTACGAGGTACCCACCGTTGCGGCCCTCGATCCGGCGGCAGCCGACGCGGCCCTGGCCAAGCGCGAGTTCATCTTCGACATCCAGGGCCACCACGTGAACGCCCTGGAGCGCTGGAAGGCGCCGAACATGCTCACGGCCACCGGGCTCAGCTTCATGCCCCAGGCGAAGTGCGACTACCTGGACCCGAAGTCCGAGTACGGCCACGTGAAGTGCTTCACGAGCCAGGCCTTCGTCAAGGAGATGTTCCTGGACAGCGACACCGACATGGCGGTGCTCACCTTCACGCCGACGACCCATGAGGACATGCCCCTCACCCAGGACGAGGCGCGCGCCACCCAGGAGATGGTGGACGCCCTGGAGGGCAGCCGCCGGCTGCTGGTGCACGGGCGCGTCGTCCCCAACCTGCCCGGCGACATCGAGCGCATGCCGGAGCTGGCCGAGAAGTGGCAGATCGCCGCCTGGAAGACTTACACCCAGGCCGACCCGGCCGGCGAGACCGGCTGGTGGCTCGACGACGAGGAGCACGGCGCGAAGCTCATCGAGATGGCCCGCAGGACCGGCGTGAAGACCATCTGCATCCACAAGGGCCTGCCGCTGCCCACGGCCTTCATGACGGCGAAGAACCGGAAGTACGGCGGCTGCGCCGACGTGGGCAAGGCCGCCCGGGACAACCCGGACATCAACTTCGTCATCTACCACGCCGGCTACGACCTCAAGTTCCGCGGCGCGGAGTTCGTGCCCGGCAAGAGTCCGGCCGGCCGGGACGAGCTGGGGGTCGACTCCCTGATCCGCTCCCTCATCGAGAACGGCGTGAAGCCGAACAGCAACGTCTACGCGGAGCTCGGCACCACCTGGCGCTACCTGATGAAGGACCCCAACGAGGCGGCCCATGCCATGGGCAAGCTGTTCCGCTACGTGGGCGAGGACAACGTGCTCTGGGGCACTGACTCGATCTGGTACGGCTCGCCCCAGGACCAGATCCAGGCGTTCCGCACCTTCCAGATCAGCCCGGAATACCGGGAGCGGTTCGGCTACCCGGAGGTCACGCCGGCGCTGCGGTCCAAGGTGTTCGGGCTGAACGCGCTGAAGCCCTACGGGCTGGACGCCGCGTCGGTGCAGAAGAGCTTCCTGGCCGACACCATGCAGAAGGAAAAGGCCCGGTACGCCGAGCGCCCGGACCCCACCTTCCTGACCTACGGCCCCCGTTCCCGGCGCGAGTTCTTCGCGCTGCTGAAAGCCGGCGGGTGAACGAGGTGGGAGCGGCTTCAGCCGCGATTGCCGCGGCTGAAGCCAGCTGTCGCCATCGCGCCTGAAGGCGCTCCTACAGGTACTGCTTCCGGTACCAGTCGTTCACGTCGTCGCCGGTGGCGAACCAGACGTCGTCGTGGCTCGCGATGTGGGCGAAGGCGCGCTTCAGGTGCTTGAACTTGTTCGGCTGGCCCACCCAGAAGGTGTGCAGGCAGATGGGCATGCAGCGGGCGTTGTCGGCACCCTCGTCGTAGAGCACGTCGAACTGGTCGACGATGGCATCCCCGAAGGCCTCGGAGCTCACGCCCACGTTCTGGAAGGCCGGGATGTCGTTCAGCTCCACCGTGTAGGGCACGGAGATCAGGCTGCCCTTCGGCACGTTGAACGGGAACGGATGGTCGTCGGCCGTGTAGTCGCACAGGTACTCGACGCCGAACTCGGCCAGGATCTTCGGCGTGTTGTTCGTGTGCGTGAGGAACGGCGACAGCCAGCCCTTGGTCTTGCGGCCGATGCGCTTCTCCATGGCGGTCAGCACGCCCCTGATGATCTCCCGCTCCTTCTTCTCGTCGATGCCGGAGAGGAAGTTGGCGGGGGCGTTGTTGATGCCGTGGCCGATGAAGGCCCACTTGCGCTTGATGGCCTCGTCCATGATCCGCGGGTACTCGCGGATGATCTCGGAGTTGAGGCAGACGGTGCCGCGCATCCCGATCTTGTCCATCAGCTCCATCATGCGCCAGAGGCCAACCCGGTTGCCGTAGTCGCGCCAGCCGTAGTTCAGGGGATCCGGGTTGAAGCGCTGGGTCCCGGGGATGATGGCCGTGCCCGGGATGTCATGCGGGAAGTGCTCGATGTTGATGTAGGGGATGACCGCCACCCGGGCCCCCTTCGGCATCTTCAGCTTCGGCCGGTCGATGATCGGCACGTAATCGTAGTGCGGGCTCTGGGTGAGCTTGCTGCGGTCGATCTTCGCCCCGCCCTTCTTGTCATTCTTCGCCATGATTGCTTCCTGTTGGAGCGGCTTCAGCCGCGATTGAAATTCACTCGCGCCTGAAGGCGCTCCTACGCCCTCAGGCCCTTGATGTACTTCAGCGCCTCGGCCTTGCTGATGACGTCGCCATACTTGGCGTTGATGTCGAACAGGTTGGCCTCGTGGGGCCCGTCGTGGCGGTCGCCCACGCACTCCCGGATCACGATGGGCCGGAAGCCGTGCTGGACGGCATCCACGGCGGAGGCCCGGATGCAGCCCGACGTGGTGCATCCCGTGATCATCACCGTGTCCACGCCCATGGCCGTGAGGGTCGCGGCGAGGGAGGTGCCGAAGAAGCAGCTGGCGTAGTTCTTGACGATGACGAGCTCGCCCTTCTTCGGCTCCACGCCCTTGCAGAACTGGGCGTACTTGTTGCCGGGCACGAGGCTCTTCAGCACCGGCGCCTTCTTGATCCAGATGCCGCCGTCGGCATAGTCGGACGGGTTGTAGAAGACGCGGGTATGGATGATCGGCATCTTCTTCGCGCGGGCTGCCTTCAGCAGCGCCGGCATCTCGCCGACGGCCTTCACGACGCCCGGCGCGAACAGCGGGGCGCCCTTCAGCGTGTAGCCCTGGAGCAGGTCGATGACCAGGAGCGCCGACTTCCTGCCGAAGCCCAGCCGGTTGTCCCAGACGCCCTGGTAGTTCTTCGCGGCGCTGCTGTCTGCCATGCGGTAATCCCCCGGAAAAGGTCCCAATACTTCCACCGAACCGCGCAGCCCGCAAGCCGCCCGGGCCCGGACAGTTCGCGCTGCGGCCAGGACGGTGGAACCCGATCGCCGGCCCCCGTCGAAGTGACCGGATAGGGCGTAGGATGGGTGCCATCCCGCCCTCACCCGAGAGGAGTCCGACCCCATGAATGCCCAGTCCGCCGCCCCCGCCACCCAGCCGGTCCTTGCCGACGTCCAGCCCCATGCCCCGAAGGCGGGCGCGGCGCCGGCCACCGGCGCGGCCGCCAAACTCGACCAGTACAAGACCCTGAGCGGCTTCGAGGGCCGGGAGGCCGAGCTTGGCCTCTCGATGTCCATCCTGCTGAAGATGCTCGGCAACCACGCGGGCTACGCCCATGAGATGAACGACCCGCTGGTGAAGGCCCACCTGCTGGCGATCCAGTTCGCCAAGAACAATGGCCAGCTGGCTGAGTACATCGCCCATGACATCAAGACCATGGAGCCGATCAACCTGCGCATGAAGCAGATCATCGAGAAGTCGGGCATCAAGGAGATCGCCATGGTGGCGCTCTTCGACCGCACGGCCTGCCATTACGCCCTGGCGCTCACCACCACCGGCGACGGCCGGGTTCGCACCTGGCAGGACCCCTTCGGCCACGTGCTCACCCAGTGCCGGAAGATCGGCCAGTTCGACCTGACGCCCCAGGAGATCCACGAGACCTGGACGATCCCGCGCCTCACCGGCTACGGCCGGTCCATGGGCGTGAACCTCAAGGTCTCGCCCTGGCGGGAGGACGGCACGATCACCTGCGAGCTCGTCGACTGACCCGGCCGCCCCCGTCACTCCCCCCGGCGGGCTTCTGCTAACATCGGGACCGCCGCCCGGCGTGGCTTCCGGCCCACAGGCCAGCCCGCCGGGCGCCTTTTCAGGGGTAAAGGGGAGTCTTCAAGATGCACATGCGCAGCGTCTCTGCGCCGGCCGCCAGCCTGCTGGCGGGTGTCGCGCTGGCCGTGGTTGCCGGGCCCGCGCCGGCGGCGGTCGACGAGATCCTGGTCACGGCCCAGCGCCGCGAGGAAAGCCTGCAATCGGTACCAGTGGCCGTCAGCGCCTTCACCGCCGACCAGATCACCGTGCGGCAGATCGACGAGGTGAAGGACATCGGCCAGAACGTCCCGAACCTGCAGACCTACACCGTCACGGCAGGCGCCGAGGCCATCCAGATCCACTCCCGGGGCGCGAGCGTGCAGAACCCGGGCTTCAACCTCTCCGAGTCGCCCGTCGGTATCTACGTGGACGACGTCTACTACGGGCGCCTCGCGAGCGTGAACCTGGACCTGCTCGACGTGGAGCGCATCGAGGTGCTGCGCGGCCCCCAGGGCACCCTGTACGGCCGCAACACCATCGCCGGGGCGGTGAAGTTCATCACCCGCACCCCCGGTGACGAGAGCTGGTTCACGGGTTCCGTGGGCATCGGCAACTTCGAGACCACCAAGGTCGGCGCCTCACTCGGTGGCCCGATCGAGGAGGGCTCGCTCGCCGGCTCCATCGCCGCCACTTACGACCGGCGCGCCGAGGGCTGGATGGACAACGGCACCACGGGCGAGCAGCCGGGCGAGTACGACAACAAGGCGGCCCGGGCCAAGCTGCGCTGGTTCGGCACCGAGGGCCTCGACGCGGTCCTGACGGGCTGGGTGGCCGACGTGGAGAACGACGGCTACAACGGCATTCCCTACGTGCCCTTCGACAACACGGGCAGCCCGAACCCGGACTTCGACCCCGCGCCGGCCAACAGCGCCCCCCAGGGCGGCTTCTACGAGACCTTCAGCGCCGAGGGCGTCAACTACGGCGAGTCCCAGCAGGGTGGTGCCAACCTGCACCTCACCTTCGACTTCGCGGGACTCACGCTGCGCTCCATCTCGAGCTTCGCCTCCATCGACACGAAGTTCGGCTTCGACCTGGCCGGCGGCGGTGCAGACTTCGGCCCCGTGCCGGCGGCCCAGTTCGGCCTGCGCATCCGCTCGGACTCGAATTTCGACCAGTGGAGCCAGGAACTGCAGCTGCTCGGCAACGTGGGCGAGGCCCTGGACTGGCAGCTCGGTGGCTACTACCTGAACGAGGACGGGCAACAGCAGTTCTCGGGCACCGTGCCCGGGATCTCCACGACGCCCTCCTTCGACGAGGCCATCGACAGCGAGACCGACAGCTACGCCGTCTATGGCCAGGCGACCTACAGCCTCACGGATGCCCTCTCCGTCACGGCCGGGCTCCGGTGGACGAAGGACGAGAAGGAGTACAGCGACGATTGCGTCGGCGGCTTCTGCTTCGACAACGACGAAGTCGGTGACGACGATGGCGACGCCGACGCGGCGGTCGCCCTGGACGATGACTGGGACGAGACCACGTACAAGCTCGGTGTCGACTACCAGCTGAGCCCGGACCAGCTTCTCTACGCCAGCTTCTCCACGGGCTTCCAGGCGGGCGGCTACCGCACCCTGTGCTTCGGCAACCTGAGCAGCCTCTGCGGCGGCACGGCCTTCGACCCCCAGACGGTGGACAGCTACGAGATCGGCTGGAAGAGCGATCTCCTGGACAACACACTCCGCCTCAACGTCGCCGGCTTCTGGGCCGCCTACGACGACATCCAGCAGATCGTCACCAACAATGCCGGGGGCTTCCCGATCGACAACATTGGCGAGGTCGACGTGTACGGGCTCGAGGTGGAGCTCACCTGGACCCCGATCTCGGACCTCAACATCTACGCCAACTTCGGCTGGCAGGAGAGCGACTTCGGCGACGTGGACCCGAACTCGCCGCCCGGCGGCCTCGGGGGCAACGCCCCGCCGACGGACGAGCTGCCCTCCAACCCCCAGTGGCAGGCGAAGGTGGGCTTCGACTACAGCATCCCCCTGCAGAACAGCCTGGAGTTCTTCTACGGCTTCGACGTGTTCCACTCGGATGACTACTTCACCGAATCGCGGAACCTGATCGAGATCGAGGACTACACCCGGCTGAACGGCTTCCTCGGCTTCGGCGCCGACGACCGCCAGTGGCAGGTGATGCTCGCGGCGCGGAACATCACCGACGAGGAGGACAACGTGTCCGGCATCTTCGCCAACGGCTTCACCAACATCCGCACGCCGTTGCCGCCCGCCGAGTACATGTTCTCGTTCAAGGTGAATTACTGAACGACGCACATCTGGGGTGACCACCGGTCCGCAGAGACCGGGGGAGAGGAAAGGGGCGCTCCGGCGCCCCTTTTTTCGTCCCGCAGGCGCGGCGAAGATGGCGTTCGCGAGGGCGGGCGCGACGCCGGGCAGGGCCGGCTCGCCGACGCCACCGGGGCGGCCACCGGAGGGGAGGAGCTCCACGCGGATCTCGGGCACCTGGGCGAGGCGCAGCCAGGGGTAATCGTCGAAGTTCCCCTGCTCCACCGCCCCGTCCCGGAGGGTGATCCGGCCCTGGAGGGCGGCGTTCAGGCCGTCCAGGATGCTGCCGGTGACCTGGGCCTCCACCGCATCGGGGTGGATGAGGGTGCCGCAGTCCACGGCGCAGGCCACCCGCTCCACCCGCAGCGCGCCGCCGTCGGCCACGCGCACCTGGATGACGTGGGCCACCAGCGTGCCGTGGCTGGTGGTGAAGGCGACACCGCGCCCGTAGCGTGCGCCGGGCACCGCCGGCAGCGGCTGGTCCCAGCCACCGAGCCGGGCGGCGGCGCGCAGCACGGCCTGGGCACCCGGCTGCCCCGCCAGGTGGGCCAGCCGGAAGGCGACGGGATCGGTCCCGGCCAGGCTGGCGAGCTCATCCATGAAGCTCTCCAGCAGGAACGGGTTGATCGAATGGGAGACGCTGCGCCAGAAGCCGGTCGGGATGCCATCCTCCCGGGGCACGTAGGCCATGCGCGACACCGGCACCGTGTACAGGTGCCCGAGGGCGCCCCCCAGCGCGCTCCGGTCCTTTGCCGCCTCGCCACCCCGCGCCGTGGGGGTGCGGCCGAAGTTGCTGGCCACCACCGACTCCGAGACCAGGCGGTAGTCGAGCGCGGCGAGGCGCCCGCGGGCATCCAGCGCGCCCCGCACCCGGCCGGCGGCGGCCGGCCGGTACATGTCGTGGCGGATGTCCTCCTCCCGCGTCCAGGTCAGCTTCACGGGCCGGCCCGGCATCGCCACCGCCGCCTGCGCTGCCTCCACCACGAAGTCCATCTCCGCCCGGCGGCCGAAGCCGCCCCCCATCAGCGTCGTGCGGATCTCCACCTGCGCCGGCGGCAACCCGGCCGCCTTCGCGGCCTCGTCGCGGGCGATGCTGGCGGCCTGGGTGGGGGCCCAGACCGTGAGGCGGGGGATAGCCCCGGGCTCGAAGTGGGCGGTGCAGTTCATGGGCTCCAGGCAGGCATGGGCGAGGAATGGCAGCTCGTAGGTCGCCAGGAGCGGTGCCGGCCCCAGCGCCGCCGGCAGGTCGTCGTGGTCCAGGAAGACGGACGCGCCGGGCGCGTCCAGGGCCCTGCCGGTAGGCGGCCGTGGTGACGGCCGTGTCCGGCTGCACCCGGTCGTCGGCGTGCGGCTCCAGCGCCAGCCCGGCCGCGCCGCGCCGGGCCGTCCAGGTGTCGCCGGCCAGGACGGCTACCGCCCGGTCCCCGAGCCGCAGCACGTCGATGACGCCCGGCGTGGCGCGGGCAGCCCGGTCGTCCACCCGGCCGATGCGCCCGCCCACCCGGGGCGCGTGGCTTACCACGCCGAAGAGCATGCCGGGCAGCACGGTGTCGATGGCGAAGCGGGCCTCGCCCGTCACCTTGGCGGGCACGTCGAGCCGGGGCAGCGAACGGCCCAGCAGGCGGAAGCTCGCCGGGCTCTTCAGGGCCACGTTGCCCGGCGGCCTGCGCACGGCGGCGGCCTCCGCCAGCTCGCCGTAGGTCGCCGTCCGGCCGGTGACCGGGTCCGTCACGACACTCGCGGCCGTCGTGAGCCGGGCAGCCGGCACGGACCAGCGGTCGGCCGCGGCGGCCACCAGCATGGCCCGGGCCTCGGCCCCGGCGCGCCGGAGGGTATCCCAGGCGTCGACGGTGCTCGAACTGCTGATCGTCAGGCCCATGCCGAGCTGGTGGAAGGCGGCCCGGATCAGGCCGGTGGCCGTGCGGGCCCAGAAGCGTCCCTCGACGGGGCCCAGGGGCTCGCCCCGCAGGAGGATGCCGAAGTTGAAGTAATCCTTGTCCACGGGCGTGAACTCGTAGCGCACGTGGCGCCAGTCCGCGTCCAGCTCCTCCGCGAGCAGCATCGGGAGGGAGGTGGTCACGCCCTGCCCCATCTCGGCGCGGTGCACCCCGCAGACGATGCGGCCATCGGTGCCGATCCTCAGCCAGGCGTTCAGGACGGGCTCGTCCGGACCGGCGCCGAACTTCCGCCGGGCATCCCCGTCGTCGAGCCGGTAGCGGGCATAGAGCAGGCCGAGGCCGCCGCCCGCGGCAACTCCGGACAGGATGCCGGCACGGAGCAGGTGCCGGCGATTGATCGGCATGACGGGGTCTCCGGCAGGTGCCGTGAGTATACTCACGGCCGGCATGGCCACCGGTTCAGCTTCGATGCGCACGCCCCTCCGGATCGCGGCCGTACTCTCCTGCGTCGCCGGGATCCTGTCCGGCTGCACGCGGCCCATGCCCGATGCCGACGTCATCGTCGTCGGCGCGGGCATTGCCGGGCTGTCGGCGGCGCTGGAAGCCGGCGCCAATGGCCGCAGCGTCGTCATCCTCGACGCCAACTCGGTGGGCGGCGGGCACGCGGTGAAGGCCGGCGGCTTCGCGCTGGTCGGTACCCCGCTCCAGGAACAGAAGGGCTACCGGGACAGCCCGGAGATCGCCGAACAGGACCTCCTCGCCTGGGGCGAGGACGCCGATCCCGAGTGGGTCCGGCGCTACGTCCGCGCGTCGCGCACCGAGGTCCACGACTGGCTGGCCGGGTTCGGCGTGCGCTTCGGCTTCATCCTGGACACGCCGGAGCACTCGGTGCCGCGCTTCCACTTCGCCAACGGCGCGGCGCTGAACGTGGTCGTCCCGATGATGCGCGCGGCCTTCAGCCGGGCGAACCTGGAGTTCCGCTGGAACGCCGAGGTGGAGGGGCTGCTCATCGCCCGGGGCAGCGTGGTGGGTGTCCGCTACCGGGACCTGCGCACCGGCGCCAGCAGCGAACTGCGGGCCCCTGCCGTGATCCTCGCCACGGGGGGCTGGCAGAGCAACCTTGACTTCGTCCGGCGCGAATGGCGCCGCGACCTGCCGGTACCCGGTCGCCTGTACGCCGGGGCCGGCTACTTCGCCACCGGGGCCGGAATCGGGCTGGCGACGGCAGCCGGCGGCGCCACGACGCGCATGGACCACCAGGTCACCTTCACCACCGGCGTGCCTGACCCCCGGGAACCCGACCGCGCCCTGCTCACCCAGAATCCGGCGGCGATCTGGGTCGACGGGGGCGGCAAGCGCTTCATCAACGAGCTGTCGTCGACCAAGCTGGCCGACGCTGCGGTCCTGCGCCTCGAACCCGCCACGCACTGGCTGGTGTTCGACGCGGAGGGCCGCCGTTCCCTGCGCATCCGGGACGCGGTCTGGCTGGGCAATCCGTCAGGTGTCGCACCCCTCGAGGACGCCGGCCTGATCCGCTCGGCGGGTTCCGTCGCGGGCCTCGCCGCGGCCGCCGGCCTGCCGGCGACGGCCCTCGAGGCCACCGTCACCCGCTGGAACAGCGCCGTCCAGGCCGGCGACGACACCGATTTCGGGCGCTTTGCACCCGGCAAGCCGGATCGCGCGGCGCGACCCATCAGCCAGCCCCCCTATTACGCCATCCAGCTGTTTCCCCTGACCCGCAAGAGCATGGGCGGACTCGCCATCGATGCCTCCACCAGGGTGCTCGACCGGGCCGGCCGGCCCGTCCCCGGGCTGTACGCCGCCGGCGAAGTCACCGGCGTCGCAGGAATAAACGGCAGCTACGGCGGCGAGGGCACGTTCCTCGGCCCGTCGGTCTACCTGGGCCGGCTCGCCGGCCAGGCGGTCGCGCGCGGGACCCCCGGCGCCGTCCGCCCGCCCGGCAAGGTCACGGCACCGCCCGCCGCCGCCGTGTCGACGGATCCGTCGTACCGTTCGGCCGCGATCACCGTCGCGCCGGAGGCATTGCCGGCACTACTCGACGCCGGCCGGCCGGGACACTGGCACTTCGGCGTCGCCCACCGCATCGTGCTGGAGCGGAACCTGGACTGCACCGCGTGCCACACGCCGTCCTGGCCGACGCGCACCGCCACGTCCCCGGCCCAGCTGCAGCAGCAGCTGAACTCCTGCGCCACCTGCCACTGATCCGCTCCCACGCACCAGGATGAACCCATGAACGATGCCGCGCGGCCGGACGAGACTGGCTACCCGAACCCCGTCTACGGCTGGTACGTGGTGGTCATCCTGACCTTCGCCTACCTGCTGTCGTTCCTCGACCGGCAGATCCTGGCGCTGATGGTCGGCCCGATCCGCCGCGACCTGGACATCTCGGACACCCAGGTGAGCCTGCTCGGCAACCTGGCCTTCGGCATCTTCTACACCCTCCTCGGCCTGCCGCTGGGCCGCGCCGCGGACCGCTTCAGCCGGCGCGGCATCATCGCCGCGGGCATCACCGTGTGGTGCGCCATGACGGCCGCCTGCGGCCTCGCCCGCAACTTCATCCAGCTGTTCATCGCCCGCGTGGGCGTGGGCGTCGGCGAGGCCGCGCTGAACCCCGCGGCGCTGTCGATGATCAGCGATTACTTCCCGGCCCGCACGCGGGGCCGGGCCCTCACCTTCTACAACATGGGCATTTCGCTCGGCGTCGGCGTCGCCCTGATCTTCGGCGGCCAGGTGATCGCCTGGGTGGCGGCGGCGCCGCCGGTGGAGCTGCCGGGCATCGGCGAGCTGCGCGCGTGGCAGACGGTGTTCATCCTCGTCGGCCTGCCGGGCCTGCTGGTGGCCCTGCTCATGCTCACCGTGCGGGAACCGGAGCGCCGCGGGCGCCTGCAGATCCGCCAGGCCGATGGCACCGTGACCGAGCAGCTGAGCGTCCGGGCCACCGTGGGCTACCTCGCGAGCCGCTGGCGCACGTACCTCACGCACTTCGTGGGGATGACGGTGGTCACCATCCAGGGGTACAGCTTCTTCTTCTGGGTCCCGGAGCTGTTCGTCCGCACCTGGCAGTGGACCATCCCCCAGGTGAGCCTGGCCTACGGCCTCGTCACCATCATCGGCGGCCCCATCGGCATCCTGCTGGGCGGCTGGATCGCGGATCGCCTGTACCAGCGCGGGCACAAGGACGCGCTGATGCGCACCTGCCTGGGCGGCGCGCTGCTGCTGCTGATCCCCGGCTCCATACTGACGCCGCTCATGCCGACGCCGGAGCTGGCGCTCGCCATGCTGGTGCCGGTTTCCCTCGGCGGCGCCATGGTCACGGCCACCGGCGCCGCGGCGCTCCAGATCATCACGCCCAACCAGATGCGCGCCCAGGCGACGGCGGTGTACTACTTCGTGATCAACATCTTCGGCCTGCTCGGCCCCACGGCCGTCGCCGCCGTCACCGACTTCGCCTTCGCCGACGACGCCGCCTTGCGCTGGTCCCTGGCCATCGTCTGTGCCATCGCGAGCGTGGTCGGCATCGTGGCCTTGAGGTACAACCTGCCCCACTACCGGGCGAGCGTCGTCGAGGCCGAGGGCTGGGGGCGCGGCCGCTAGTCCCGGGACCAAGACCGGTTCCACCGGCTGTTTCCGCTCGAGAAGTCCCCCTAGGGCGCCAACCCCGACGGCCCCGGCGGTGCGCCGAGGAGCCCACGGAACAGCACGTTGTCCTGGGCGTTGACCGCCCCATTGCAGTTCAGGTCGGCCTTGTTGCGGCCCGTCGCCGGGCTGGGCTGGCCGAGCTGCGCGCGGAACAGGACGGTGTCCTGGGCATTGGTGGCGCCGTTGTTGTTCAGGTCGCCATCACAGCGGTTGCCGAAACCATCCCCATCAGCGTCGCACTGGGTGGAGTTGGCGAGGGTGACGCAGCTGTCCACGGGGTCGGCGACGCCGTCCGCGTCCCCGTCCACGAAGGCCGATGACGTCACGCCGTTGGCATCGAACAGCACGGTGACCGGGCCATTGAAGATCGACGTGATGCCCGTGCCGTCGGGGGTCACCGCGATCTCGCCGGTGCTCAGGTAGACCTCCTGCTGTCCGGCCAACTCGTCCGTGCGCGTGACGAGCCAGGTGCCGCGGAAACCGAGGGCACCGTACTCCGTCTTCATCTCGTGGGTCCCGTTGTCCTTGTTCATGGTTCCCGAGAGAAAGGTGTACAGGCCGCCAAAGCCGTTGTAGCGCTGGGTATTGCGCGTGGGTTCTCCGTCGTCGAAGACGTAATCGTTCACGTTCAACTTCGCGCCCGCACCGAGCGTCAACTGGGTGTTGTCCTCGAACGTCAGCGTCGCCCGTCCACCCGGATCGACTTCGAACCGGTCGTCCTGCGTGACGGGGTCGCCCGGGTTCACCGGCACCCGGGTGCGATCGCCCACGTCGGGAGCGTCGCAGTTGGCCACGCACCGGTAGATGGGTCCCGTCTTGTCCGTCACCTCGCCGACCACCACGCAGGGAATCCTGAACTCCTGGCCCTGGCTGTTCCCGACGCTGTTGGACCCCAGCACCGGGTGGTTGCCGTCCGCGGTGCCGCCGGGCACCACGAAGCTGCGGCTGAACCTGCCGTCCGCGTCCGGGGGGTTGGCGCCCGGGATGCCGGACCCGTCGAACTGCAGCCCGGCGTCGTAGCCGACCGTGAAGAACTTCCCCGTCGCGGTCACGGTGGTACCGGCCGGGCCGCAGCCGGGACTGATGGAGAACTGGGGCGACGCGACGGTGTAGGTGGCGGTGGCGGTCTCCCCGATGCTGTTGTGGGCCTCGATCGTGAACTCGCCGGGAACGAAGGCGGGCAGGTTCACCTGGATCGAGCAGTTGGCCGGGTTCTGGACGGGGCAGGCCCCGATGAAGCCAAAGCTGGGAAGGGCGTAGAAGCCCGTGTTGTATCCGACCCCCTCGCTGTCGAAGCCCGCCGAGGTCAGCGTCACCAGCCGGCCGCCGGCTCCCGACGAGGGGCTGACGTTGGCGCTGGCGGCCAGGGCGAGCTCTCCGGTGAAGGCGGTGCCGAGGAGCCCGGCAAGGAGGACGGGCAGATGCCGGCCAGGGTACCGTTGGAAGGTGTCAGCCATGGATCTGCTCCGGGTTTGCGCCATGATCGTGGGCCTCGGGCAACCGACTATAGGCCCGGCCGGGTCGACCTGCCTCGGTAATTTGTTGGCTTCTGTCAAGCGGCGGGTGAGCGCGCACCCGGGTAGCCCCCCGGCCTAATAGTAGTCATCCTCGCGCTGGTGCCTGGCGGCGAGGACGGTGACGGTCGCCGGCGGCTCGATTTCCACCAGCAGCACGTAGCCCGCGGAACCGAAGGGCACCAGGAGTTCGCGGTGCCGGGTCAGGTCCGGGGCAGCCTTCCTGCACGACCAAGGTGAGAACCGCAGCACCTCGAGGCTCCGGCGAATGGCAGCGAGCGCGCGCGCGGCTGCCGCCGGGTCCTTGTCGGCGAGAAAGGCAAACAGTCGGTCGAGGTCCGCCTGGGCGCCCGGCGTGAAGCGGACCTTGTAGCGGGGCACGCTCTGGTCAGCCGCGGGTCCTGGACGTCGACCCGACCCGGGCCTGCTTCAGTCGGACGGAGAGTTGCTTCACGACCTCGTCGGCGGTGACGTACTGCCCGGTACGGCGGGCGTTCGCGGCACTCTTCAGTCCCCGTTCGATGAATTCCTGCTGGTCGCGCCGCCGGGCGATGCTGTCCTGAAGGGACGCCAGCATGAAGCCGGAAAGCGTCTCGCCTTCACGAAGCACCGCCTCGGCCTCGCGGCGAAGTTCGGGTGAGACCCGTAGAGGAGGAATCGTGGTCGTCTTCATGTCGGTCCAGTGCTGTATCGCAATTGCGATGCAGTCTAGGCCTGCCGGCTGTGGACGTCCAGTGGAATAAGGCCGCTTTGGCGCCAGAATCACGATCTGAAGGGCAAGCCCGGCGCGGGCGGTGCCGGTGACGGCCGCGTCCCGCCGGGCCAGCGTCCTTCACCCCGCAGCGGGTCCGCTACTCGTCGCCGGCCCGCTCCACAATCTCGTCACTGGCACACTTCGGGAATCGCTTGTACAGCTCGGTTTCCTCGTCCCACACCAGGTGGCGCGGCTTACTGAGCAGCGTCTCGTATTCCCGCCACCAAGACTGGACCGGACCGACGGTCCACTGGCCGGCGATGCGGGAGAGCAGAAGTCCGGTACTGCTCTCCGGCCGGTAGGACACGACCCAGACCTGGTCCGTGCATGTCGGGCCGTCCTCGCAGGGGCAGCCGAAAACCACGGTCCCGATGTTGACCGTGTCGCCGGGCGCGATGTCTTCCACGACCCGCTCGATCTCGAGGACTTCAGCGTCGGTGAGATTCGCAACGCGCGGCTGGCTGTCCCGCCGGCGGGGCCGCACCTCAAATACACGTTGCCTTTGCCGGGCGGAGCGGTCAGTTTCCCTCACGTACCGCGCGAAGCGCGCCCGCCCGGGTTCCTGGCAGGGCCCCCGGGCCAGATCGGCCTCCACGGTCCCGTCGATCAGATTAACAAAGGAGCCGTAGCCCGCGTTTCGGGTCCCGGCAATGCTGTCCTGTTCCGGCCCCCTCCTCGCCTTCCGGTTCAAGCAGTCGATGTTGAACTGGAAGTAGTACGTTCCGTCCGGCCCGAAGCGCTCGATGACGAGTTCAGGACTCAAGCGCGAGTCGTTCACCACGATGTAGTACTTCGAGACGAAGTCACTGGGTACCGATTCCGGCGTTCGTTGCGCGGGCGCGACGCCGGTGGCCAGGATCGCGACCAGTCCCAACCGGAAGCCATTCTTCCGCATGAGCAGCAGTTCGCCCACGGCCCGCCTCAGCGCGCCCGCCGGTAGTGGAGGGCGACCGCGCCGTTGGCGAGCGGCGTTGCCAACACCAGGTCCAGCCGTCGGGTGCCAGGCAGCCCGCCCTGGAACAGCGTCGGGCCGTGGCCGGCGATGCGGGGGTGCACGAGGAACCGGTATTCGTCGATCAGATCGAGCCTGTCGAGTTCCGTCGCGAGCAGGCCGCTGCCGAGGAGCACGCCGGCCGGCGTCGCGTCCTTGAGCCGCTGCACGCCCGCCCCCAGGTCGCCGGCGACGTGGTGGCTGTTGGACCAGGGGAAGCCGGTCCGCGTCGACGACACCACGTACTTGGGCTTGGCTTCGAGCTTGACCGCCCACTCGCGGATCGCCGGCGGCGCGTCCCCCTCGCCGCGGGCGACGGCCGGCCAGAAGCCTTCCATCATTTCGTAGGTGACGCGGCCCCAGAGCATCGCCCCGCGCTCGTCCATGAGCCGCGTGAAGAACGCGTGGGTCTCCTCGTCGGCGATACCTTCCCGGTGGTCCACGCAGCCGTCGAGGGTGAGGTTGAGGCTGAAGGTCAGGAGGCCCATGGGAGACACCCGTCGCGCACGGCTAGCTACCTCTCCGAGGCCTGGTTGAGCAGCGACGCCAGGTGTCGCGCCTGTTCCCCGGTCAGCTTGTAGGGGACCATGCTCAGTGCATCTGGCGCAAAAGGGGCCGCAGCGTGTAGTTGCCCACCATCCCTGCTCCGCGCATGTAGAGCCAGTCAGCAATGACATTGTCTCTCGGAAAATAGTCGATTCAAAGGCCGTGCCGGGAGCCGGGCACAGCCGCGCCCCGCTGGATCGCCGCCGGCACCTCCACGGACCTCCTGAGTCACGGGGGCGCGGCCGGATTGTGGCCGCGAAGGGCTTCTGGTAGCTTGAAAAAGCGCGCTTCTCAGGCCAGATGAGCCGCTTCGGCATCCGTGGAGGTCGCATGCTGCGAAAGTCGTGGTTACTCACCGCGTGGCTTGCTGCGGCTTCCCCTGCCATCGCCGCAGATCCAGGGTTGGCTGACGACCTGTGCAATTTTCCCGTCGCGGGCCTGACGCTCGACTCCTCGCCGAACGACGTGCGCCAGGTGTTCGCGCCGCGGGGCTGGGTGGACGAGTCGACCGGGCCGACCAAGAACTACGCGACCAGAAAGATGTTTCAGGAAGCGTACTTCCGCGACACGCCGTCCACCCAGCCGCTCGCCACCGCGCCGAGGTACTTCTTCAAGTTGACGATCACCGAGGGTGTCGGCACTGGAATCATGTTCCGCGACGCTGCCCCGGATGCCCCCGCGCGGCTGCGTGCGGCCTGCGCGCAGCTGGCGGGGCGATTCCAGACCAGCGGCTGCGATCGAAACCCGCTCGGCGAGCGATGGCAGGTTCGGGTGCTGCCCTTCCCCGGCACCTTGAAGTCCTACTGCCAGCTGCAGATGGGAGTTCTGGAGTCACAGCCGAGCACGATGATTTCGATCAGCGTCAGTCGATTCCCCGGGAGTCCCGCCCTCCTCAACACGGGAAAGGGGGGCGCTCCGCCGCGGTGACGGTCTGCCGTGGTTCTATCCAGCCCCATCGTGCCGGTGTGGGGAGTTCCCGACTACGTGGTGGCCTGCGCGCGGCCGCAGTGAGGGTCCGGTGACCGGGCGCCGATATACTCCCCCCGTGTACCACGCTGACCGGGTGCTCCTGATGCGAAGCTGCATTGCCGCCCTTCCCGCCGTACTGCCCGCCGTACTGCCCGCCGTACTGCCCGCCGTCCTCCTCGCCGTCCTGGCCGCGATCCCCGTGGCGCCTGTCCAGGCCAGGGAACCGCCGCGCAAGGTGGGCGTGATCTACGTCGTCCATGGCGGCACCGAGGAGCAGGACGCCTCCCACACCTTCGACAGCTCGCTGCAGTTCTTCCAGTACGACCCGAACAACGTGATCTTCCGGGGCATCATCTGGAACCCGAAGATGTGGCCCTCGGTGCTCGGCGCGAAGGACAGCCAGGCCTACGCGAACGCCGCCACCCAGCTCAAGAAGTACAACTTCCAGTACGAGCGCATCGGCGGCGTCGACCCCGCGACCCGGCTCACCGACGAGCAGCTGGCCGACATGACCCGGGAGCTGCGCCGCCAGGGCCGCCGCCAGGGCATCGAGTTCATGACCGACATCGCCCAGTGGATCGGCACCCAGGAGCAGGCGGGGCGCCTCGCCTGGCCCCGCTGGATGTACGAACCCCGGGTACCGAAGGGCGAGAAGCTCACCTACTGCGGCAGCGCCGCCGACGGGGGGCCCTGGGAGGGCTGCAACCCGGAACGCTACAACGTGGACGGGCCCGGCGAGCGGCTGCTGAAGCAGGGCGCCACCGAGCTCATCATGATCGACATGACGGTGGGCGGCGTGCGCTTCTGGAAGACCTACGACGTGGTGACGATGACCCGGCGGATGGTGGCGGACTGGAACGCCCGCAACGGCACGAACGTGAAGGTGCGCTGGGCCAACGACATCACCGACCTCATGACGGAGAGCTACCCGAAGGACCCGCCCAACTGGACCCGCGCCCTCGGCCCGCCGAAGGCCGACGCCCGCGTGCCCCTCGCGGGCCGCCCCAATCCCGTGATCGAGGACCCGCTGCTGGCCGAGTTGATGGTGGACGGCATCGAGGAGGCCTTCAATCCCCGGGTCCCGCCCGAGCGCACGGCGATCCTCTTCATCAACCACGCCACCCGGGACGGCAACGAGACCTACGACCCCAAGATCAATGATTCCCAGGTCATGGACGGGCTCATCGAGCAGGAGCTGCTCCGCCGCCATCCGCGCCTCAAGCGCGAGAACATGCTGAGCGGCTGGATGGGCATCAAGGAAGTGAACCCGTCAGTGCCACCCGGCGCCCGCTCGAACCGGGAGCGCACCCGGGAGATGCGCGGCGAGGACCTGGGCAATGCCTGGCTCTACGAGTCCGACCGGCAGATGCCCGGCGGCCGACACGGCTACCGCTACTGGGAAGCGCTCGACCTCATGCGCCAGCGGGACGTGGGGCACATCGTCGTGATCTTCAGCCAGATCGTGGTGGACAGCGTGCTGAACCTCGTCGAGGTGCCCAACCAGGTCGCCAAGGAGATCGGCAGCCACACCTGGCTCGACCATCGCCGGGGCGACTTCCGCCGCTACCCCGGGGTCGGCCACCCCTTCGCGGACTACTGGGGCATGTGGGTGGATACGGCGTGCCGGATCGAGGGCAGCAATCCACCGGCGTCGGGGGCCTGCTGTTTCACCCTCGGCGGCTGCGGCGAGGGCCGGCCCTACCCGCCGCCCCGGCAGACGCCCGTGACGTCGCTCCGGGAGGACACCGACCCGTCCCTCGCCTTCGATATCCCGGCCTACGGGCACCTGGGCTACGACCCGGCCCTCGGCCCGCCCAGCGACACCGCGCCGGTGCAGAAGCAGTACCGGGGCACCTGGGCCATGTGGCGCCCCGCGAACGACGACCGGCGGATGGGCAAGCTCCTGGCGCGGCAGGTCATCGCGGCGCTCGAGGCGCCGTGAGTTACGGCTAGGGCAGGACCGCGAGCAGCTCCACCTCGAAGCTCAGGGCCGACCCCGGCGGGATGTTGTAGGAACCGCCGTCCGCGTAGGCCAGTTCCGGCGGGCAGGCGAGGTCTGCCTTGCCGCCGACCTTCATGAGGGTAATGGCCTCCTGCCAGCAGGGGATCACCGCGCCCAGCGAGATCTCCAGCGGGGCGCCCCGCTGCCGCGAGCTGTCGAACGTCCAGCCGTTGCGGAGCCGGCCCGCGTACTCGACCTTCACCGTCGCGCCCGGCGGGGCCTTGGCGCCCTTCCCGGCCACGATCTCCCGGTAGACCAGGCCGCTCGCCGTGACCCGGGCACCCGGCTCCCGGGCCCTGGCGGCGAGGTAGGCCCTGGCCTGTTCCTTCTCGTAGGCGCCATTCTTCTCGATGCGACCCAGCAGGTAGTTGGTGAGTTGCGCGTGCTCCTCGGCACTGAAGGGCGGCGAGCGGCCGGCGACCCGGTCGCGGATCCCGCGGAAGACCCACTCGAGTTCCCCGGGGCTCGTGGCCCCCACGTTGGCAACCTCGTCGCCGAGGCCCGCGCCCCACTGGTAGAGCTTCTTCTCGTCGGGCGTCGTGAACTTCGGCGGCTCTGCCGCCACGCCGCTCGCTGGCAGCAGCAGCGCTGCCAGCAGGAGTCCTGGAAATCTCATCGGATCGTCTCCCTGTTGCCGGTCAATTCATGCCGAAGGCCCGCCGCACCGCCGACTCCGCGTCGCCGCGCAGGTCCCGGAGGACGCGGGCGGCGCCGAGCTGGCTGGCCGCGCGGACCTGGTTGTGGGCACTCCGGCTGGGAAAGCGTTGCGCATCCCACCCGAAATAGCACTCCCGGAGCGCGTCGGCGCAGAAGCGGGCAGCGAGCTCCACGTAGATGGTCAGGGTCCCGGGCACGATCGCCGCCACCTCCCCCGGCGTGATCCAGCCCCGCGCAACCGCCGCGTAGCCCTCGACCGCCGCCGTGAACAGGTCCAGCGCGAAGGCGGACCCGGGGTTGTCCTCCCCTTTCGGGTTGCACCAGGACCGGAAGGCGTCACCGAGTTCCAGGTGCAGTGGCATCCGGCCGAGGGTATCCAGGTCGATCAGGCAGAGGGCACGGCCCGTGGCCGGGTCGAAGAGCAGGTTGTTGATCTTCGGGTCCCCGTGGACGATGCGCCCGGGCAGCACCGGCAGGGCTGGCAGGGTGTCGGCCAGCGCCAGGATGTCGGCCGCCAGTGGCGCGATCGCGGCCAGGTCCCGGTGGTCCGCGTGCTCGACGAGGGCCTGGCGCAGGACACCCAGGTGACGGGCCGTATCGTGGACGCCCGGGCGCGGGTTCTGGAACTCGTGGCGGAGGTCGGCCAGGGCCCGGTGGAAGCGGGCGAGGAACCGGCCGGCCTCCCCGGCCTCGGCCGGGCTCGCCAGGCGCTCGAGGCTCACGCCCGGCACGTGGGTCATGAGGCGCCAGGCGCCGCCCGGGGCGTCGACCCACAACTGGCCGTCGGCGGCCGGCAGGAGCTCCGGGCTGACGAGGCCCCGGGACCTCAGGTGGGCCGAGACGGCCTGGATGTCCTCGTGGATGGCCCCCGGGAAGATCGGGTTCACCTGCTGCAATACATAACGGCGGTCCCCCGCCGTGACCAGCCAGGTGCGGTTGATGAGGCCGCTGCCGAGCGGCGCCAGGGTGGCGGTCGCGAGCTTCCACGCGCTGAGGGCGTCGGCGGGACTTTCAAGGCCTTGCATGACCGGGATTCTGCCGTCAGACTTTTTCCATGGATACACCCACCCTCTCCGGCGCCCCGACCCTCAACTTCTCCAGCTCCGCCGCCGCCAAGGTGGCCGAGCTCATTGCGGAGGAAGGCAACCCGAACCTCAAGCTGCGGGTCTTCGTCTCCGGCGGCGGCTGCTCGGGCTTCCAGTATGGCTTCACCTTCGACGAGAAGCTCGAGGACGGAGACACGGAGGTCCGCAACGAGGGTGTCACCCTGCTCATCGACCCCATGAGCATCCAGTACCTGGCCGGCGCCGAGATCGACTACAAGAATGACCTCGAGGGTGCCCGCTTCGTGATCCGCAACCCGAACGCCACCACGACCTGCGGCTGCGGCTCGAGCTTCTCGGTATGACGATTGACGCCGAGACCCGCGAGGCCATCGACGGCCTGCTGCGCGACAACCGGGTGGTGCTCTTCATGAAGGGCAGCCGGACCCAGCCCCAGTGCGGATTCTCCGCCCGCACCGTCACCGCCCTCGACATGCTGCTGCCGGATTACGTGGCCATCGACGTGCTGCGCAATCCGGATATCCGCGAGGCCATCAAGGTCTACGGCAACTGGCCCACCATCCCCCAGCTGTACGTGGATGGCGAACTCATCGGCGGCAGCGACATCATCACCGAGATGTTCGACTCGGGCGAGCTGGGCGGCGTGCTCGGCGTGGCAGAACCCACCGGCCAGCCGCCCCGGATCACCCTCGAGCCGGCCGCCGCCACCATCATGGCCGATGCCCTGAAGGACCGGCCGGGGGATGCCATCCACCTGCGCATCAACGCGGGCTTCGAGCACTCGCTGTCGCTGGCCCCCCCGCGCCCGGGCAGCCTCGAGGTGGCCGCTGGCCCCGTGACGCTGCAGATGGACCGCTGGACCGCCGCCCGGGCCGAGGGCCTCGTCATCCGGGTCCGGGAAAGCCTGCAGGGCCAGGGCTTCGGCTTCGAGAACCCGAACGCCCCGCCGCCCGTGCGCCAGATGTCGGTACAGGAGCTCCGTGCCGCCCTGGACCGGGGCGACACCCTGTGGCTGTTCGATGTGCGGGGCGATGACGAGCGGGCCATCGCCGCGCTCGGCGCCGCCCGCCCCTGGGACGAGGGCGCCCTCCAGCTGATCGACGGGCTGCCCGCCGACGCGCCCCTGGTCTTTCACTGCCACCGGGGCGGCCGCAGCCAGGCCGTGGCCGAGCGCTACCGGCGCAAGGGCTATACCAACGTCAGCAACCTGGCCGGCGGCATCGACGCCTGGTCCCGGGAAATCGACGGCTCCGTTCCCACCTACTAGCGGCCGGCCCGGGCCGCGCTAGTCCGCCAGGTCGTCGAGCACCACCACCGATGGCGGCTTGCCGTCGTCGTCCTCATCGAGCCGGACGGCGTCCACCAGCATGATGGTCTGGGCACTGCCTGCCGCGGCGTTGACCACCTGCGGCGCGGCGAGCGGCGTCTTCTGGTCGGCCGCGGTGAAGGTCACGGTGTAGCTGGCCGGCAGGAACCCGCCGTGGCCCACGAGGCTGCCGGGCACCAGGTTCGCGAGGGTGGGCTCGGAATCCTCCACGGTCTCGCCATCCTTCAGGATGTAGACGTCGATGGTGCCGCTGCCCACGGCGGCGTCGAAGATCCGCAGCTTGCCCTCGGTATAGACGGGACGCGTCTGGTCGTTCGCGACGATGGCGGTGAGCCCGGCCACCAGCCCCGCGAGGAACACGGTGCGCCGCTCGCCGGTGCCCACGGTGGCGGTCGCGCCGAACAGGGGCGTGGTGGGATCCGGTGCGGCGGTCTTCTCGCCGCGCAGGCCGTAGGTATCGGGTTGCACGAGCCGGTAGGGCGTGAAGGCCAGGTACTCGAGGCCCCGGGTGGTGTCGGCAGGGGACAGCACGGTGCGGGCACCGGTGGCGAGGTCCACCGCCAGTAGTGCCGCGAGCCGTGCGTCGATCACGAGGGCGGTCGTGCCGGCCGCCGCCCGGGCCAGGCCCGCCGGGCCGCTGAAGGCGTTGTCCGTGGCCGGCACGGTGGGCCCCGACAGGATGGTGCGGGCACCGGTCCCCAGGTTCACCGCCACCAGTGCCCGCAGGCGGTTGTCGACCACCAGGGCCCGGCCGTTGGGAGTGTCCAGGGTGATCGCGACAGGGTTGCCGAACGGGTTCACCGTGTCCGGCTGGCTCGCACCCGAGAGGATGGTGCGGGCGCCGGTGGCGAGGTCCACGGCAAGGATCGCGTCCAGCCCGTTGTCGGCCACCAGGGCCCGGCCGTTGGCCAGGTCGAGCGCGATGCCCACGGGCGCCACGAAGGCGTTGGTCGCGTCGGGCGTGCTGGCGTCAGACACGATGGTGCGGGCCCCGGTCGCGAGGCTGACGGCCACGACCCGGTCGGTGAAGTTGTCGACCAGCAGCGCGCGGCCGTTGGCGTCGTCCACGGCAATGCCGACCGGGTAGCCGAGGGGATTCGCGGTGTCGGGTGTGCGGCTGTCGGAAAGCACGCTGCGCGCACCGGTGGCGAGGTCAACGGCGATGACCGCGCCGAGGCCCGCGTCCGCGACCAGCGCGCGGTTGCCGGCGGTGTCGAGGGCGATCGCCACCGGGTCGGTGAAGGGCGTGGCGCCCGACGGGGTGGTCGGGTCGGAGAGCACGGTACGGGTGCCGGTCGCCAGGTCCACGGCGAGGACCGCCCGGCGCTGGCTGTCCACCACCAGGGCCCGGCCGTTGTCCTCGTCCAGCACGATGCCTACCGGATTGGCGGGGTTGCTGAAGAGCGTCTCGGGGAAGCTGCGGGTGGCGGGTAGCCCGATGACGTCGATGACGCCCGCGTTGGGGGAGGCGTGGACGGTGCGGACCTCGGCCCGGGTGTCCCGGTCGAGGATCTCCGCCGAGCTGAACGTACTGTCGATCACCAGCGAGACCGGCGACCCGCTGGTCGTGGTGTCGGCGACGACGGTCACGAGGCCGTCGAAGCGGGAAATGAGGGAGAGCGGCGCCGACGTGAACAGGACCGTGGCCGGATCGCCGGCGGGCGTGATGCGCACGACGTAGAACCCGGCCGGGAACAGCTGGCGGGCCGCCGGCTGCTGGCCGTAGGTGGCGGTCACGACCGGGGTGCCGTCCGCGACGTCGGGCAGGGGCGCCGGGGCATCGGGCAACTCGGTGAGGTAGACATCGACCGGCGGCACGTCCGGCGCGACGTGCACGAACTGCAGCCGCGCGGTATCGGCCGGGATGGCCTCGAAGTCGTTGACGATCAGCAGCGAGCCCAGCGGGTTGGTGGAGCCCGGCGCCCCCTCGCCGATGGCGAGCAGGGTGTACTCCCGGCCGGCCTCGAGCGGCACCGTGAACTCGGCCACCACCTCGTCGGCGCCGTCCGGCGCGTCGGTGGGCACGACGCCCTGGAAGGCGAAGGCGTAGTCCCGGGGCGTGACGTAGGTGAGCCGGGTGCTGCCCTTGTAGGGCAAGGCGGACCGGAAGGCGATGCCATCGATGAGCACGTTCACCGCCGGGGCATCGGGGGCCGCGTGGATGATGCGGAACGCGAGCTCGTTGTCGACCTCGCCCCCGCCGCCGCAACTCCCAACGACCAGGGCCGCCATGCACGTGGCGGCGACCCGGAGACGGCGGAAGGACAGGATCATGGCATCTCCCCTGGAGACTGGCGGCGGACCGGCGGGCGGGCAGTGTACCCGTGGGGGGGGATTATAGCGGCGGGAAATCGATGACCACGTCACCGGCCAGCGCCTGCAGCAGGGGCGGGTCGCGCCGGTAGCGGTCCGGCAGGAACCGCACCCGGCCGTCCTGGTCCAGCTCCGCGGTCCAGTAGAGGATCAGCACGGGCCAGGGCTTCGGGAGCTGCACCCGGCGGGTCTCGCCCGTGTCAATCGCCGCCTCCAGGGTGCCGCGGTTCCAGCGCGCGGGATCGGCCAGCACGATCTCGGCGAGGGACAGCGGGTCCTCGACGCGGATGCAACCCGAGCTGAAGTTGCGCTCGTCCTGCTCGAACAGGGCCCTGGCGGGCGTGTCGTGCAGGAAGATGGCGTGGGGGTTGGGGAACATGAACTTGATGCGACCAAGCGCGTTTCTCGGCCCCGGGTCCTGGCGGAAGGTGTAGGGCGGCCGCCTGCCAACGGCCTGCCAGTTCACCGTGCCCGGATCCACGACGCGGCCGCGCCGGTCGATCACGCTGATGGACTGGGTGCGGAGGTAACCGGGATCCCGGCGGACCCGGGGCAGCAGGTCCTCCGCGAGAATCGTGGGCGGCACGGTCCAGGTCGGGTTCAGGTCCAGGTAGGTCATGGACCCCTTGAACACGGGCGTCTCGCGGGCGAGGGTGCCGACGACGGCCCGGCGGCGCCAGAAGGGTGAACCGTTGCGGGCCGCGAACACCTCGTAGCCGGCGACGTTGACCACGATGACCTCGCCCGCCGTGTCCTCGAGCACCCAGCGCGCCCGTTCCAGCGAGAGGCGCAGCTGGTCGATGCGCGCCTCGACAGGCACGTTCAGAGCCTCCAGCGTGCGCCGGCCGACCACGCCATCCGGCGTGAGGTTGTGGCGGGACTGGAAGCGGCGGACACCCTCCACGAGCCCGCGGGCAGGTCGCCGCTCGCGGCGAGCCGGCCCCGGAGTGCCGGCAGGCGCGGGTCCTCATCGCCCTCCCGGAGCACGGGTCCCGGCGGCAGCGGCTGCCAGCCCCCGGCGGCGGCGATGGCCCGGTAGTCGGCCAGCCGGTCCTGGAGCGTCCGGTAGAGGGGCGCCCGCTCCAGCCACTGGCCGAGGAACGCCGAGAGGGACGGCGCCGCCACGGCGGCCGTCAGGGTCTTCAGGGGGTCCTGGCCCGGGCGGAACTGGCGCGTGAAGTTCCAGGTGGGCTCCATGCGGGCGGGATTCACCTTGCCGAAGCGCTGGTGGTAGCCGAAGCGGATCAGGCTCTCGGTCAGCAGCAGGTCCAGGCTTGCCGCGAGGGCCGGGTCGCTGCCCGCGGCCACCCGGGCCCGGAGCAACTTCAGGGGCTCCAGGTAGTAGTCCGTGCTGTCGAGGCCGTGGCTCTCCGCCGTGGCGAGGAGCGCCAGCAACTCATCGACCCGCGCCCCGCGGGTCCAGACGGGGGCATGGTCCCGGGCTGCGTAGAACGCGGGCAGCAGGTCCCCGGACGCGAGCGCGAGCCCCTGCACGTACAGGCCGCCGCTCTCGCGGAGCTGGCCCGCCTGGACGGCGATTTCGGCCGCCACCGCGCGCGGGTCCGGGGCCGCGCGGGCCGGTCCCGGGGCAAGGGCCAGCAGGGTGACGGCCAGGCGCAGGGCCTTGATGCAGTGCTTCGTTGCCATATTCCCGTGAAAGGTGTGTCGGGGTTCCGGAAATCGCCCTCGGGTCGCCCGCAAGGGTTGCCCGGGCCGCCGGGGTTGGTGACAATCCGCCCATGCACCCCCGGCGATACTTCCTGCGGACGGCCGTCCTGCTCGCCCCACTGGCCCTCGCGCCGGGGTTGGCCCGGGCGATGGTCCCGGAGAGCGGTGCGCGAAGGCTGGCGTTTTACCACACGCACACCAGCGAGACACTCGACGTGGTGTACCGGGAGCACGGGGAGTACCTGCCCGACGCGCTCGCCGAGGTCCACCAGCTGTTCCGGGACTTTCGCACCGGCGAGGTCCACGCCATCGACCCGTCACTGCTCGACCTCCTGCACGATGTGCGGCAGGCTGTCGGTGGCGAGGGCCGCTTCGAGATCATCTCCGCCTTCCGCTCCCCGGCCACCAACCGCATGCTCGCCAGCCGGGGCGGCGTGGCCGACCGCAGCCTGCACCTCAAGGGCCAGGCCATCGACGTCCGGCTGCCAGGCGTGCGCACCGCCGACCTGCACCGGGCGGCCCTCCTGCGGGCCGGGGGCGGCGTGGGTTACTACCCGGATTCGGACTTCGTGCACCTCGACACCGGCCGCGTCCGCCGCTGGTAGCCCCCGCCGACTGAACTGTGACCCCGGTCGCCCGGCCCGGCTCAAGCCGGCTGCTCGACGGGACGACATCCCGGAGTGTCTCCAGCGACAGGCTGGCTGACGAGGGGTCCTGCATGTCCCGGGCGGACGACGTCGCGCAGACTGAAGCGTTCTACCAACTGGTCCTCGACTCCCTGCCCAACCAGGTGGCCGTCGTCGACCGGGGCGGGCGCACGCGCTACTCCAACGCCGCATGGCGATCCCACACCGAGGGAACCGGCACTCCCGAGGCCGAGCGACTCATGAGTGACGGCCGGTACCTGGAGGCCTGCGAGGCGGCGCTGGCCGGCGACACCGGCGCCAGCGCGGCTGGTCTCGACCAGATGCGCCTGTACCTCGCCGCCCTGCGCAACATCATCGGCGGCGTACGCGACGAGTTCTCCATGGAGTACGAAGTCCCCAAGCAGGGCCGCTGGTTCCGCGTCCGGCTGGCGCGCAGCCGCTCGGGAAACGGTGACATCGTGATCCAGCGGGAGAACATCACGGTCGAGAAGCACGCGGAGCGGGGCGCGGAGAACACCCGGCGCTTCCTGCAGTCCCTCATCGACCTCCTCCCCACCCGCATCGTCTGGAAGGACACGGAAGGGCGGATCCTCGGTGCCAACCGGGCCTATCTGGACGACGCCGGGGTGAGGGATGTGATCGGCCGCACCGACCTCGAGCTGCCCTGGGGCGCGAGCGTCGGCGCCAGCATCCAGGCAGACGACCGCCGGGTGATGGAGGGAGGCCTGCCCGAGTTCAACCTGGAGCGGGAGGTGCCCCGGCAGGAGGGCACGACGCGCTGGTTTCGCATCGACCGCATGCCGCTCCTGCGTCCGGACGGGTCCACCTCGGGCATCCTCGTCGCCTATTCGGACATCACGACGCTGAAGCGCACCGAGGACGCCCTCGCCCGGCAGACCGAGCAGTTGAAGGCGTCGGAGCAGCGCCTGCGCACCACGGTCGAGAGCGCGGAACTCGGCCTCTACGAGTCCGACCTGCCGACCGGCACCGTGGCCCTCGGCCCGGGGTGGTGCCGACTGGTGGGCCTGCCGGCCAGTGAGACCCGCTCCACCATCGACGAGTACCAGCGCCGCGTGCATCCGGACGACCTCGCGCGGGTCATGACGGACACCTGGCGGGAGGCGCTGGCCGGTGGCGCCCAGTTCCACATCGAGTACCGCCTGCGCCATGCGGCGGGCCACTGGATCTGGGTGCACGACGGCGGCCGGGTGATCGAGCGGGCGCCGGACGGGACGCCACGCCGGCTGGTCGGCGTGATCACCGACATCACGCGCCGCAAGGAAGCCGAACAGGAGTCCGAGCAGCGCGCGGAGCGGCTGGAACTCGCGGCGAGCGCGGCAGCCCTTGGCGTCTGGGACCAGGACCTGCGCACCAACCGGAGCACCTGGGACGCCCGCATGCGGACGCTCTACGGACTCCCCCCGGACATGGCGGACGAGTCGATCGACAAGGACCTCATGGCGCGCCTCTGCCACCCGGACGACCTGGTGCGGCTCCGGGATGGCATCCACACCGCCCTGGCCGGGGCCGACCACTTCGATGCGGAGTACCGCATCATCCGGCAGGACGGGGAGATGCGGCACGTGGACTGCCGCGCCCTCATCCGCCGCGACGGGCACGGACGACCGGTGCGCATCATCGGCATCACCATGGACGTCACCGAGCGTGACCGCCTGGCCCAGGAGCGGCAGCAGGCCCAGCGCCTCGAGGCCATCGGGCAACTGGCGGCGGGCATCGCCCACGAGATCAACACGCCCACCCAGTACATCGGCGACAACACGCGGTTCGTGCAGCAGGCCCTCGCCGGCGTGTTCGGCCTGCTCGACCTGGCCCGACGCCAGCCCCCGCCCACGCGCCGCGAACTGGACGACGCCTGGCAGGCCGCCGATGGCGAGTACCTGCGCACGGAGATCCCCCGCGCCATCGACCAGTCCCTGGAAGGCATCAGCCGGGTCGCCGGCATCGTGCGCGCCATGCGGGACTTCTCCCACCCGGCCAGTGAGCGCACGCCCCATGACCTGAACCGGGCGATCCAGAGCACGCTGGCGGTGGCCACCAACGAGTGGCGCTACGTGGCCGATGTGGCCACCGACCTGGACCCCACGCTGCCCCACGTCCCCGTGATGCCGGGTGAGTTCAACCAGATGATCCTGAACCTCGTGGTCAATGCGGCCCATGCGATCCGCAGCCGGCGGGGCCCGGACGGCGGCATGGGCCGCATCACCGTGACCACGAGCCTCGGGGGCGACCACGCCATCATCACGATCGCCGATGATGGCTGTGGCATGGCGCCCGAGGTGCAGAAGCGGATCTTCGAGCCGTTCTTCACGACCAAGGGCGTCGGCGAGGGCACGGGCCAGGGACTCGCCCTGGTCCACAACTTCGTCACGCGGCACGGCGGCTCGATCAGCGTGGACTCCGCGCCCGGCGAGGGCGCGCAGTTCACGATCCGCCTGCCACTGGCCCCGGCCGGGACCCCAGCCGCCGTCGCCTGACCGGGCCGGTTTCCGCGCTGGTAGACTGGGGGCATGGCCGCGCTCCGCCACCTGTCCGCCCTCGCCCTCCTGCTGCTCGCCTCCGGCCCGACGGCCTCGGCCGCCGGCACGTGCCGGGAACAGCTGCACCCGCTGCTGCTGCAGTCGACCCCGGCGGCCGACGACGTGGCCCGGGTACGCGCCGTCTGCGAGGCCGAAGCCAGGTCCGGCGTTGCGGATGCCACCTACCAGCTGGCGCTGTTCTCCCTGGGCCTCGCGGGCAACTGGCAGCCGGCCGAGGCCATCCCGCTCATCCGCGCGGCGGCGGACCAGGGCGTGAGCGAGGCGGAGTACTGGCTCGCCTGGCAATCGGAGGCCGGGCCGCTGCTGCCCCACGATCCCGCCGTGGCCCTCGGCTGGTACCAGAAGGCGTCCGCCAGCCGCCACCGGCTGGCCCTCGAGCGGCTGGCCGTGGCCTCCGAGCGGGGCGAGCTGGGCCTGCCGGTCGACGAGCGCAAGGCCCTGGAGTACCGGGCCGAAATCCGGCGCTGCGACGAGGAAAGCGCCCGGAATCCGCGCTGAGCGCCTGGCCGGCTGCCCGGCCTGTGACCCACGTCGTTCAACTTTCCGGCCCCGGTGCCGATCCTTGTCCTGACAGGGCGTCAGGCATCCGCTGCACATGGGCTGGCCGGAACCGGTGACTTATCTCCTGCTCGTGGTACTCGGGTACGCCCTGACGCGGGTCATCGATCTCCTGGTCGACTGGCAGCGCGGGCGACTCGGTGTCGCGCCGCCGGCGACCAGCCCGCACGACGCCCCGCCCGCCTCCCCGCTCACCGCCACGGCCCGCCAGCGCCTGCTCGAGCGGCAGGCGGTCTATGCCCGGTTCAAGAGCCGGGTGGACGAGGCCATCGAGGCCGCCGTGAACCAGGGCGCAGGCACCTACGGCATGCTCTACGGCATCCGGGACGCCTACGGCGAGCTGCTGCGCTGCGCGCCTGCCAGCATCACCCAGGCCGCCGACAGCGTGATCCGCTGCGTCACGCTGCTGGTCAACCTCGGTCCCTCCGACCAGCGCTTCGCCATGCTCACGCGGTCGCTCCGCTACTTCGACGAGGAGTGCGCCTGCGACCAGGGCCTGCGGCAACCCGCGGTGCGCTCACACCGGGAATTCACGGTGCTCGGCGGCGACCTCGCCGGATCGCTGGCCGCCCGGCTGGCCAACGAGGCCACCGGCCCTGCTACCGGGGCGACTCCCGCACCGACAGAAAGCGGCTCGGGGTCGGCCCGCGCCCGGACGTGACCCAGCCCTCGACCTCGGGCGCCACCAGGTATCGGCGCACGTAGTCGTAGATCGGCAGGACCGGGGCATCGCGGACCAGGATCGTCTCGGCCTGTTCGAGGATCTTCTGGCGCACCGCCGGGTCCGTGGCGCTGTCGGACTCCCGCAGCAGGCGGTCGTACTCCGGGTTCCGGTAGGCGCCATAGTTGTTGGTGTTGTCGCCGGCGAACAGCAGCAGCAGCGCCACCGGGTCATCGAAGCTCGCGAAGTAGCTCCACCGGGCGACGGCGAAATTGCCGGTGCGGATCTGCCGGTTGAGCTGCCCGAAATCCACGTTCACGGGCTGGACCCTCACGCCGACGGCCTGCCACATGGCCGCCAGGGCCACGGCGATCTTCCGGTTCTCCTCGTTCGTGTCGTAGACGTACTCGAAGGACAGCGGGCGTGACGGCCCGTAGCCCGCTGCAGCGAGCAGCCGGCGGGCCTCCGCCTGCCGCTCGGCCATGGGCTTCGACTCCTCGGGCAGGCGGATGCCGTCGTAGTTGCGGAAGTCCGGCCCGACCAGGGAAAAGGTCGGCTTCACGCCGGTGCGGAGCAGCTTGCCGGTGAGGCCCTCGCGATCGATGGCCAGCGTCAGCGCCCAGCGCACCCGGGCATCGGCAAACTCCGGCCGGCGCAGGTTCACCAGCAGGTAGTACACCCCCTGGCTCGGCGCGATCTTGAGTGCGTCGGGCATCTCCCGGCGCAGGCGGTCGATCTCGTCGGGCGGGAAGTTCAGGATCTGGTGCAGTTCTCCGGCGCGAAAGCGCCGGAGCGAGGTGGCGAGGTCCTGGGTCGGGTACCACTCCACGAATTCCGTGGGGACCGCCGCCACGGACCGATAGCGGGGATTGCGCCGCAGCTTCGTCACGGTCTGGGGAACACGCTCGGCCAGGGTGTAGGCCCCGTTGGTCACCATGTGCTCGGGCCGGGTCCAGTTGCCGCCGTGCTTCTCGATGACGTGCCGGGGCGCGGGGGCCACGATCAGGTTGCCGACCAGGTCGAGGAAATAGGGCGCGGGGGCCGTCAGCCGCATCACCAGGGTCCGGGGATCGGGGGCACTGACGCCGAGCTTCTCGGGCGGCAGCTTGCCGGTGACGATGTCCCGGGCATTCTCCACCAGGTAGAACTGGCCGGCGATCGGCGAGCCGACTGCCGGCGTCACCAGGCGTCGGTAGCCGTAGACGAAATCCTCGGCGGTCAGGGGCGTGCCGTCGGACCACTGGAGACCTGCGCGCAGGCGGAAGGTGTAGGTGAGCCCGTCGGGGCTGACGGTCCAGCTCTCGGCGCAGCCGGGCTCGAGGCCCAGCGCCGCGTCCTTGGCGAGCAGGCCCTCGAAGAGGTCGTTGATGATGGGTGCCGCGAGCGTGCCCGAGGCGACCACGGGATCGAGGGTCGGGGCATCGGCCGACGTCCCGCGGCGGAGGACGCCGGCGGCGTCGGCCCCCGCCGCCAGGAGGACCAGCGCCAGCAGCACGGTGGGACGGGATGGGATGTTCATTGGACCTCCAGGAAGCGGGACGGGGGCGTGCCGATGGCGCCGTCCCACCAGCCCTTCACGCGGGCGGATACCAGGGACTTGCCCTGGTAGTAATAGATGGGGATGACCGGCTGGGCGGCGTTGAGCACCGCCTCCGCCTCCTCGAACAGGCGCATCCGGCCGGGCCCGGCGGCGAGGTTGGACTGCTGCAGGAGCTCATCGTAGCGGGCGTCGCGCCAGCCCGCCCAGTTGGTGGGTGACTGGCTGCCGTAGTGCTGGAGCAGCGCCATGGGATCCTCGTACAGGGAGAAGGCGGACGAGCGGGCCACGGCGAAGTTGCCGGCCCGGAGCAGGCCGACCAGTGCCCCGGCCTCCAGGTTGCTCACCTCGGCCCGGACGCCGATGGCCTGCCACATGGCGGCCACGGCCACCATGATCTGGCGGTTCTCCTCCTGGGTGTCGTAGACCACGGGCAGGACCAGCGGCCGGTCGGGCCCGAAGCCCGCGGCCGCGAGCAGGCGGCGGGCTTCGGCCTGGCGCGCAGCGGGCGCGAGGCCCTCCTCCGCGGTCCGCAGGCCCGGGTATCCGCCGATGCCCGGGCTCACGAGGGACCAGGCCGGGCGCACGCCCGTCTTCAGCAGCTGGTAGGCGATGGCGTCCCGGTCGATGGCCAGCGACAGCGCGCGCCGGACCCGGACATCGTCCAGCGGCTTGCGCGACAGGTTCAGCGCCAGCAGCCAGGTCGCGTGCATGGGGCCGCCGTGCAGGACGTCCGGTTGGTTCTGCCGGACCCAGTCGAGGTCCTCGGGCGCGAGGTTCAGGACCACGTCGATCTCGCCGGCACGGAAGCGGCGGAAGGCGGTGCCGAGGTCCGGGACCACGTGCCAGATGACCTCGTCGATCCGCACGCCGGCCGCCTCCCGGTAGCGCGGGTTGCGGACGAGGCGGACGTATTCCTGGGGAACGCGCCCGGCCAGCAGGTACGGTCCATTGACGACCAGGTTGCCGGGCCGGGTCCAGTCGCGCCCCACCCGCTCGACCACGTGCCGGGGCACCGGGGCGCCCTGGGTGTTGGCCAGGACCTGCAGCAGGTACGGCACCGGATACTCGAGTTCGAGCACCAGCGTGCGGTCGTCGGTGGCGCGCACGCCGAGGGCCTCGGGCGGCAGGCGACCCTGCATGACGGCGCGGGCATTGCGGAGGAAGAGGAACAGGCCGGCGCTGCGGGCCCCCGTGGCCGGGTCGAGCAGGCGCCGGTAGGCATAGGCGAAATCGCCGGCGGTGAGGGGCACCCCGTCGGACCAGACCAGGCCGGGCCGCAGGCGGAAGGTCCAGGCGAGGCCGTCCGGCGCCACCGTCCAGCTCTCCGCCGCGGCCGCCTCGGGCAGCTTCGACGGGCCCCGCCCCACGAGCCCCTCCGTGAGGTCGGAGAGCACCGGGGCGGCCAGCGTCCCGGAGCCCAGGGTGGGGTCCAGGGACGTCGGCTCGGCCGCGATCGTGCGGTGCAGGCTGGTGGCAGCGAGGGCCGGTGCGGCGAGAAGCAGCAGCAGGAGCGCCCGTAGGAGCGCCGACCGGCGCGATCCCACGCAGATCGCGCCTGAAGGCGCTCCTACCCCGGCCGTTCCTGCCATTGCCTGGCCTGCCCGCCAGCGCCCGCCATGAGCGGCACGGACTCGAGCACCCAGCCGCGGGGGTTCTCCCGCCGGGCCGGGCTGGGAATGGCACGGACGACGCGTCCTTCGTCCCGGGCGAGCGCCGCCTCGTCGATGCGCCAGCCGCGTTGCTGCCACTCGAGCAGCCGCTCCCGGTACCGGGACACGGCCCGGTCCGCGGGCATCAGCAGCTCGTGGCTGTTGGTCTCCGGCGTATAGAAGGGCTCCAGGTCGGCAAGTACCGCCTGGTCCTGCTCCCGGACGAAGGCGTTGCGGGTGCTGAAGCGGGCATCGTGCTCCGCGCCCAGCAGGAAGGTGCGCGTCTGCACGAGGAAGGTGCGGACGGTGGTGGCGTCGACCGGCGTCTTGAAGACGTTCTGGTGGATGGAGAAACCCGGGCCCGGGTTGATGCGGGTGACCATGCACGTGGGGCCATGGTGGTAGGTGCCGGCAGTGACTTCCGCATTGCTGGTGCGGCCAGCGGCTGCCTTCATCTTCTCGTCGTGGAGCGGCGGCGAGTAATAGGTGGTCATGAAGCCGCAGCCCCACTCCTGCTCCTCGATGGCGAGTTCCGGAACCCGGGAATCGCCCTCCTTGCCGGAAAACCCGTGGGTGGTGTGCACGAACTCGTTATGGGCCGGATCGAGGCCGTTCTCGATGGTGCGGCGATAGTCCGCGGTGTTCAGGTACTCGTCGAGCTGGGCGTGCCACCCGGGCTGGCCGTATTCGGGGATGGGCATGATGTCCGGGCGCTCGCCCTCGGGCAGGTCACCGAGGAAGACGTGGACCAGGCCGTAGCGTTCCTCCACCGGGTAGGCGTCGACCCGCGCGCGGACGGGGATGCGGGCCCCGGCGCCGATGGAGGGGATGCGGGTGCAGCGTCCCTCCCCGTCGAACTGCCAGCCGTGGTAGGGGCACTCGATGCAGTCACCCTTCACCTTGCCGCCGGCGAGGGACCCGCCCCGGTGGACGCACACGTTGGCGAGGCAACGGGCCCCGCCAGAATCCCGGAACAGCACGAAGTTCTGGCCCAGCATCCGCACCCGGACCGGCTGGTCACCCAGCTGGTCGCTGCGCAGCGCCGCGTACCAGAAGTTGATGTACACCCTACTTCGAGGCCTCCATCTTCTGGCCCCAGGCCGGGTTGAACGGCACGTAGTTCTCCTTGCCGAGGTTCAGCGAGGAGACGTCCATGACGAAGGTGCGGATGCCGCCCATGAAGCCGTCGCCTGTGGCGCGCCCCCAGTTCATCTTCTTCCCGTCCGGGGAGATGTGGGCCAGGATGTCGAGCTTGTCGTAATAGGTCAGCTGCTTCGGCTCGCCACCGGCCAGGTCCCCCAGCATGATTTCCCAGTTGGTCGGGGTCACGGCCCGCACGTAGACGTAGTGGCGGCCGTCCGGCGCCGGCGTCGGGTGCCAGTTCATGCCCCGGTCGAAGGTGTGCCGCCGCCAGTCGGTGCCGTCCCGGTTGATCGTGAAGATCGTCATCGGGGTGGGCTTCACCTTGTTGTCGTAGTCGGCCTTCAGCCAGGCGCGGAAGATGATGGTCTTGTTGTCCGGGAGGAAGAACGGCGCGCCCTCCTGCCAGTCGGCCGTCCTCGTCACCTGGAACTGCTCGCCGGTGGTGACCCGCTGCACCCAGATGTCCATCAGGCCATCGATCTGGCGGCCGTAGGCCAGCCACTGGCCATCCGGCGACACCGAAACCTCGGCCTCGTAGTACTTGTTGTCGGTCATGCGGCGGACATTCTTGCCGCGCCAGTCGGACAGGTAGATCTCGCCGCCTTGTGGGTAGTCGTTGGAGTCAGACCAGTTGCCGACCGGCATCTGCATGTTGTCCCGGGTCGAGGTCCAGACGACCGTCTCGCCATCCGGGAAGAAGTAGGAGCAGGCGTCCTGGCCCCGGTCGTTGACGCGCCACATCTCCTTGCCATCGTCCGAGAAGATCCAGGTGAGGGCGCCGTTGGTGCCCTGGAGGGTCTTGATGGCATCGGGGTCGCGGGTCTGGGCGATGAGGTGCTTCGAATCCGGGGCCCAATAGGCCTCCGCCGCCTCCATCGGGATCGGCACCATGAAATAGGGCAGCTCCCGGGGATCCGGTGGCGGAAGCTTCGGCAGCGGCTTGG